>TARA_R110000764_G_scaffold219818_2_pt1 | contig 66368 bp, 53 predicted proteins | sample TARA_R110000764 | Tara Oceans TARA_R110000764 (sample SAMEA4398111) | marine metagenome | biome: Polar Biome; feature: [SRF] surface water layer (ENVO:00010504); material: water (ENVO:00002006), including particulate matter (ENVO:01000060) such as... | depth 5 m | reverse complement strand
GGTCACTTTAACCCGGCGAGGGTGGTATACTATGTCCGGCGTTTCCAGATAAGTGCCAATTACAAGCTGTTTGAAAATAAACAGAAGAACAGAAACAGAAAGAATAGAAACTATAATGAAGCTCCAATTGAGTAATATGTTACAAATGGGTAAAAACAAGGAACAAAACGGCATATTGATCAGTTTGATTAAGAATGAACCTTTGGTTCATGCGCTGTTTTGGTCAATCTATTTCGTATTTCCCATCTTAAAATCATTGGGCCCCGGCAATTACCCTTTTAATGTGTACAGCCAGCTGAACGATCTTTTCTTTGGAATGGCAGTATTTTATATTTCCTATTTGGTTTTTTTTCCATCAAAGAGGGGTTCTTTACAAATAATATTATTGGTCGTATCGTTCTGTTTATTGGCGTATGCGGATTTTAAGATTCATGATTGGTTGTTTCATGGAACACACAAAGAAGCATTCATCATATATATTTTTAGCTACGCTTCTACCTATGCGTTACTTTTCCTGTTTGCTTATTCCCTTTTTTCTTTAAAGGAAATTTATGCTAAACAGAGAGCATTGGAAGCAGCCAATAAAGAAAAAAAACTGGCCGAACTTAGGGGTTTAAAAGCGCAGATCAATCCACATTTTCTCTTCAATACGTTGAACACCATTTATTCCAATGCTTTGAAAAAGGATGATAGAACGGCAGATCTAATCATGAAATTATCGGATAATTTTAGGTATATACTCCTGGCCGGGAGTAAGGATTATGTGCCCATTAAAAATGAAATTGATCATATGAAAGACTATGTCTCATTGCAATCGGTACGGATGGCCGATAAGTTGGAAGCGGTAATGACTTTTGATATAGAAGACCATGGCAAGGTAATTGCGCCGCTCTTGATGATGCCCTTTGTGGAGAACGCATTCAAATATTCCAGTTCTTTGCGAGGCAAGGGTCATAAAATCATTATAAAAGTTTCTTTGAAACAAGGACAATTCAATTTCTATTGTTCTAACCCTTTTGGTGATTTGAATACTGCGGGTATGGACCATCAATGGCAAAATAGCGGGATTGGTATTACGAATACAAAAAGAAGATTGGAAACAATGTACCCCAATCGGCATAACCTTATAATCCGAAACAATTTGGATAACTTCATTGTGGATTTAACCATAACATTATGATAAGTTGCCTGATCATAGAGGATGAAAAGGAAGCTCAGGACATGCTGCTTGGGTATATTGAAAAAACGCCATTTCTAGAATGTATTGGTGTATTTGAAAGTGGTTTGGATGTTCCCCGAAATTTAATTCTTAAAACACAGGTAATGTTTCTGGACATTCAGCTTCCAGGACTCAATGGTCTGTCATATTTAGGAACTTTGAACAACCCTCCAAAAGTTATCATCACTACAGCTTTTCAAAATTACGCCGTAGAGGCATTTGATTATCAGGTTTCAGATTATTTATTAAAACCTTTTCCCTATGAACGCTTTTTAAAAGCGGTAAACCGGACGATTAATATTAAAAGGGAAGTTAATGAGAAACCTGTTAGAAGCCTTTTCATTTATTCGGATAAGGTTTATCACAATGTCGATATTGATGACATTCTATTTGTGAAAGCAGAAGTGGATTATGTGAAAATCATTACTTCAAAGAAAAATTATTTAGTGCTTGACAGTTTGTCCAATTGGCAATCTAAATTGGAACCATTCAATTTTTATCGTGTGCATAGATCTTTCTTGGTCCCATTATCAAAAATTGAAAGAATCGAAGGAAATAGGATTGTCATAAATGATATTATTATACCTCTTGGAGTTACATATAAAGAATTATTGCTTTCACGAATAACCAATAGAAAGAATTGACCATTATCCTGTCTAAACATCTCGATATTATTTTTTGGAATTCGAGAAGCTTACCGTCAAAGTAGTATCTTTAAGAAAACTTGACACTAACTATTCCACATTACATGCACATTAAAAAACTCATCAATTGTTTTCTTCTTGTATTCTTATTGTCAGTACCGCTGTTTGGTCAGAATTTAGCAGTGACTAAAAAAATAAAGCCAGCTTTTAAGGAATACTTTGGACAGCCAAGAGTATCTATTTTCTTACATACAAATAAAAGTGCGTATGTAAAAGGGGAGCATATTTGGTTCAAAGGATATCTGTACAATAGGCTAAAGGGAATTCCACTTAAAGAACCTGTGAACCTATATGTTGGCATATACGACAACAATGGAGATCAGCTTGCAAAACATCTTTTCATTTGTAGAGAGGGGTATGCGGAAGGGCAAATAGAAATAGATTCTACTTTTAGGCATGGCCAATACTACATGAAGGCGACTACCAGTTGGATGCGAAATTTTGATGAAGATGATTCTTTTGTACAGCAATTTGCTGTATTGGGTGAAGAAATTACCGCCATTGAAGAATCAGGGCAAAAAGGCTACGACATTCAGTTTTTACCCGAAGGAGGTCATTGGGTAGGCGATGTTCAGAGTGTATTGGGAATAAAGACGTTGGATAAAAATGGAAAATCTATCGCTGGCCTCAAGGGGGTAATTAGGAATCAAAATGGCAAAGAAATAACCAGCTTTAGAACAAATAGATTTGGCTTGTCTAAGGTTACCATGGTTCCATCTTTTGGAGAAAAATATTGGGCCTTTATTAGTTTGGAAAATGGAGTAGTCAAGAAGTTTCCTTTACCACTGGCCGATAAGTTAGGTCTCACACTTTCCATAAGAAGCTTAAAAAGTGGCAGGGCAATGATTTTAATTGGCACCAATGCCGAAACAAAAAAGCAGATTGGAAATAAACCATATAATGTTCTAATCCATAGGGATGGTCTATTGAAGAGTTTGAATGTAGTTTTTGAAAAGGAAGAACTATATGTGTCGCACATACTGGATAAAAGTGAATTTCACAATGGAATGAACATAGTGACTTTAATAGATGACCAGGGAAAACCCATTGCAGAACGACTTTATTTTAATGAAAACGTAACTAAAAAAGGAGAATTGACTGCTGCTATCGAAAAAGAAGAAAATGATTCTTTGGTAATTTCAATTTCTGGGTTTGAGAAAGAAAAAACATCCTCTATAAGCGTATCTGTTTTACCAAAAGAAACCAAAGCATATAAGCAAAATGCCAATATTCAAAGCTCTTTGTTACTTAAGCCTTATGTTCGAGGTTTTGTGGAGAATTCGAGGTACTACTTCGACGATGCTATTAAGACCCGAAAAACGGATTTAGATTTGTTATTATTAACACAAGGCTGGTCAAAGTACAGTTGGGAAAATATATTCAAGAAACCACCCCAAAAAAAATATGATTTTAGGACGGGCGTTGATTTATTCGGACAAATAAATTCGAAAATCCCGAAAAATAATGATTTACTTTTCTATGCCGGTAAAAATAGTGATCCAACCATTATCTATCTAAATGAAGAATCCACGAGTTTTAAACTCAAAAATTACTTGATTAATAAGGGGGAAGAACTTAAACTTACTTTATTGAATAAGCGTGGTATTTTGTCTAGACCAAATCTTTTTGTGAGGGTAAATACGGGAGAAACTGAGGATAAGGTATATAATCTTGAACCATTTAACATTGTTGAAGAGCTTGCCGATTCAGGTGGGGTTGAGGCCAACTATCTAAAAGATTTTGTTTTTCCTGAAAATATTATAAAACTCGACGAAGTAGTGGTAATGGATAGAGTCGGAGGTAAAAAAATCACATCACCATTCGTATCGGAAGAAAAACTAAAGACGGTCACAACTGAAACTGAGGGTCTTTATCCCAGACTATTAGATCTAATACGTTCCAACGGCTACAATATATGGGAAGTTCCAAATGCAGGCTATGATCGCATAAGGATAACCACTAAGAGACCATTGGCGTTATCATTGACACCACCATCGCCTATTTTGTACGTTGATGATGTTCGATATTCTGATTTTAATATTCTAATCGATTTTCCTACTTCAAGAATCGAGCGATATTATATAAACCGTTCTGGAGATGGTGAGGCAGGTGGAGCTGGTGGAGTAATTAGAGTTTATACCCGGAAAGAAGGGGATGTTGGTGCGGCTAGACAAAAAAAGGATGAAAAGAATAGTAAGTTCTTTACTCATATCGTAAAAAAAGGATTTACTCCAAAAAAGCAGTATTATACACCCAAATATAAAAGTATGACGAATGATTCTTTTCGCCATTTTGGAACTATACATTGGTCGCCTAATCTATCAATAAATAAAAATGGTGTAGGTAAATTAAAAATATTGGATACCGGACTCAAGGAAATTTCATTGTTTATCGAGGGTATGTCTGAAAATGGAAATATGTATTCCATGAAAAAGATAATTCGAGTATCTATCGATCAATAAAAAATCAAAAGTCAAAAACTTGTTGATTTTATCATACCATGTTTTTACGATCTCTTAGATTTTAAACCTAGTAAGTTCCCAAAAGATGTTATCTTAATGCACTACAATCTTGTTGGACTTATGTTTTTAAAGTACCCACTCTATTTTTTCTTGTTAGTATCACAATGGATTATCTGCCAGGAGTTGCCACCTATCCAAAATTATACTCCTACTGATTACCAAGCCGAAAATCAGAATTGGGCTATTTCCCAAGATGATGATAAGGTGGTTTATGTGGCCAACAACAAAGGTTTGCTTAGGTTCAATGGCGCAAACTGGATGCTGTTTCCTTCTCCAAATGAATCTATTATGCGATCCGTAAAGGTTGTTGGTAATAGAATTTATACTGGCTGTTACATGGAATTTGGTTATTGGATCGAGGATGGATATGGTGTGCTGCGCTACACTTCTTTGTCTTCGAGTATGGAAGAGTCATTGTTGGAAGATGAGGAGTTTTGGGGAATATCAAATCTTGATGATTGGATGGTGTTCCAATCTTTAAAGCGCATTTATATTTATAATATAAAAACGGGTGCGATTAATATCATAGATGCCGAGAATACCTTGTTTAGAATGTTCCAAGTAGATAAGGAAATCTATTTTCAAGAAAGTGGTAAGGGAATATTTAAAATTGACAACGGTGAGGCTGAGATTGTTTATGAAGATGAGGTTGTTTTAAATGATGAGGTCATAAATATATTTCAGCAAGGAGGCACAATTGTTCTGGTTACCAAGCATAATGGATTTTTTACGGCCAATGATGGGTTTCTTACCAAATTTAATACGGGTTTGGATTCATTGGTTAATAAGGTAAGTGTATACAGTGCCATTAGGTTAAAGGATGGCAAATATGCTTTGGGCACAATTTCGAACGGGTTAGTGCTCTTAGACCGGAATGGAGCTTTACAGAACCATATAGATCAAATCAAGGGCTTACGAAATAACACAATCCTCTCCCTTATGGAGGATATTGACAGCAATATATGGTTAGGGCTCGATAACGGCATAAGTTACTTAAATGTCAAGTCTCCTGTAAAGGTTTATCACGACAATAAAGGTGTTGTGGGAAGCACTTATGCTGCAGCCGTCAAAGACAATATATTGTATTTGGGTACCAATCAAGGTTTGTTCTACAAACCCTTGGAAGGTGAATCTGACTTTCAACTGATCAAGGGAACCCAAGGTCAAGTATGGTCACTTCAGGAGATTGAGGGAACCCTTTTTTGTTGTCATCACTCGGGAACGTTTATAGTAGAGGGAGATAGTGCAAAACAAATTACCAGTTTGGAAGGGGCCTGGAAAATAAATCCTTTATCAGGTAATCCAGACCTTTTGTTACAGGGTAATTATGATGGTCTTTATGTTCTTGAAAAAGAGAGGGGCAATTGGAAGCTTAGAAACAAGGTAGAAGGATTTGAAAACTCTTCACGCTATTTTGAGATACTCGGAAACAAGGTTTTTGTAAACCATGAGTACAAAGGCATTTTTAAATTGGATGTAGATAGTTCGTTTTATCATGTACAGAGCATTGCAATGGATACTTTGATAAAAGGATCGGAATCGGGTATTGTGAAATATCGTAATCAATTATTTTATGCATACAAAGAAGGTGTGTTCAAGTACCAACCCGATTCAGATTCCTTTGTGCAGGATACTTTGTTGAGCGGTATATATAACGAAGATGATTATGTGTCCGGAAAAATGGTGTTAGATCAAAACGAAGACAATCTCTGGATATTTACAAACTCCAATATTAGTCTCTTATCGGATGGTTCATTGGCCGACACCTTGCTTGTAAAACCCATTCCATTGGCGGAAAACGTTAGAGATGGTATTGTAGGATATGAAAATATTGTCAATTTAGGAGAGGAAGGGAAGTATCTTTTAGGTACCACTTCGGGTTATATAACATTGGATGTCAATACTTTTCAAGAGCCGGATTTAGTTGTTCAGATTGGAAGGATTCAAAAGTCCAGTAAAGACAGTCAGAGTTGGGCATCTATAGAAAAGGGTTCAGAAGTACATCTGAAAAGTAGCGAAAACCATCTTCGTTTTTCCTTTTTTACAGCTGAGTACAATAAATACTTCCAACCAAAATATCAGTTTCAATTACAAGGTATATATGACAATTGGAGCGATTGGTCGGAAAACTATTCCACAACCTTTGAAAACTTGCCTTATGGCGATTATACTTTTCGGGTAAGGGCCAAGATCGGGGATAAGGTTTCCAGTAACATTGCCACCTATTCTTTTAGAATAGAAAGGCCATGGTACATTTCCAACTTAATGTTGGTCATTTATATTTTGGTCTTTGTCATTGGCTCGTTTCTTATTCATCAAGCTTATAAACGGTATTATCATAAACGACAACAAAAACTTATAGAAAAGAATAAGAGGGAAATTGAGCTGGCCAAAGCACAGAACGAAAAAGAAATAATAAAGATCAAGAACGAACAGCTTCAGGAAGAGTTTCGTAGTAAGAGCAACGAACTCGCAGCTTCCACTCTTAGTATTATTCGAAAGAACGAACTTTTATCAAAAGTAAAGGATCAGCTATTGTCCAGCGTAGAAGACAAGGGCTCCATTAAGCCTATTATCAAGGTAATCGATAAAAACATTACTCAAAATGATGATTGGGAACTATTCAAGGAAGCCTTTAATAATGCCGACAGAAAGTTTCTGAAAAAATTAAAAAAAGCGCACCCAAACCTTTCTCCAAACGATGTTCGTTTGTGCGCTTATCTTCGCTTAAACTTATCATCAAAGGAAATAGCTCCTTTGTTCAATATTTCTGTAAGAAGCGTTGAGATTAAACGCTATCGACTTCGTAAAAAGATGGATTTGTCTCATGATGACAATCTTGTTGACTACATTTTGAAACTCTGATACTATACGAGTTACCACGTTTACCTCAACAATACCTCAACAAACGTTTATTTTGGTTTTTTTGGGTGGGTCAATGTTTCCCGTCTAAGGCCACATTTTTAGTACTTATTATATAGATATATCAAAAAAAACCAGTCTTTTTTGAATTGTATATTTTTTGTTGAGGTCTTTTTTATGGAATTCATATTCTGTTAAGTTAAGTTTAACCTTCTGCAAATTGAACGTATTGTTTTCGTGGCTCAAAGGTGTACCTAAACGTAAATGATATAATGTGATGTAGTCACATTTATTCAATGCAGTACTCAACTAAAACTAAACATTACTATGAAAAACTATCTGCATGCACTGTTCCTTTTGTGTTTTGTTGTGGGTTCTTATGCTCAAACAGATAATGTAACCGTCGAAAGCACAGAGGCGGGTATGAAATTGGTCGTGAACGGAGAAGACTTCATGATTAATGGTATGAATTGGGATTACATACCTATTGGGACCAATACAGTAAATGCGAAATTCTGGGAAAAATCCGATGATATTATTAAGGCTGGTCTCGACACTGAGATGCCTTTGTTAAAAAATATGGGGGTCAATGTAATTAGGCAGTATACCGGAGTTCCAGCAAAATGGATTCGGTATATATACGAAAACTACGGTATTTATACTGTATTAAACCATTCTTTCGGGCGCTATGGTCTAACCCTTGATGGGGTGTGGACACCGGTAACCATTTATGATGATCCAAAAACACAACAATTCCTCTTGTCCGAGGTAGAAACGCTGGTCGCAGATTATAAGGATACACCTGGACTACTGCTTTATCTGTTGGGAAATGAAAACAACTATGGACTGTTTTGGGCAGGGGCAGAAACAGAAGATTTCCCTGATGATGAGGAACGGATAAATTTTATTGGGGAAAGTAGGGGAAGGCCCATGTACCGTTTAATGAACGAAGCAGCAAAAAAAATGAAAGCTATGGATACTTCTCATCCAGTAGCTATTTGTAATGGAGATGTACTCTTCATCGATATAGTTGCCGAAGAGTGCACGGATATTGATATCTACGGAACCAATACCTACCGTGGAGTTTCTTTCGGGGATATGTTCCAAGTAGTAAAAGATAAATTGAACAAACCCATAATGTTTACGGAGTTTGGTGCAGATGCATTCAATGCGATCGAAAATAAGGAAGATCAATATTCCCAAGCCTATTATATGGTGGGCAATTGGAAAGAGATTTATGAAAATGCCGCAGATTTGGGGAAAATGGGAAATTCCATAGGAGGATTTACCTTTCAATTCAGTGATGGTTGGTGGAAGTATGGTTTTGATGACCGCGAAAATGCAGACGTGCACGATACAAATGCTTCATGGTCCAATGGAGGATATTCAAGAGATTTGGCATCTCCTGGGACAAATAATATGAACGAGGAATGGTTTGGTATTTGTGCCAAAGGAGCCACAAACCCAAGAGGTCTTTATGAGCTTTATCCTAGAGCCGCCTATTACGCTTTGCAGGAAGCACACCAACTAGACCCTTATGCCGATGGTGTGGACTTGAGCTTTGTGCAAAATCATTTCGATAATATACAGTTAATGGATGCCGTACTCAAGGCAAGGGGAGATAAGGCTGCCTTACAGGGCGAACAGAGCAATTTGTTGCGCATAAGTAATTTAAGGGCAAAATTTTCCACATTCAGCACCGGAGGTAGTTTAATTACAACGCCCGAGAATGCTGACCCGGATGACCCGAATACCTTTCCAAACCAATTAGGGTTTGATCACATGCAATCCTATTTTGTTGGAGTAGAAGGTAATCCCGCTTCCAATATGCGCGCAGAGGTTAACTTCAATGTAGTGGGAAATGTGGCACAAAACCCCATAAATGAGATTTTTTATGAGAATAATTCCCGTCCCATTGAGGTCAACACCGATCAGGGCAATGTGTTGGTTCAAGACGTAAATAGAATACGAGTTTATCAAGCTGAGTTCGAATGGAAAGCAAAAGAGTTCGATTTAAGGGGATTTTACAGAACCGGACATTACCATTGGGGTTATGAAGGTGATTTCTTCGGATTTTATCCCGAAGCCAATTATGGTCCTAACCTAGATATCTATAACGGTGAAATTTTAGGGGCAGAACTTGATGGTAAAGGAATATTGAAAGGTTTAAAAGTTGCAGTGGGACCCCAACTTTGGTGGGGAGCCAACCCTACAATGCTTTTTAAGTATAGAAGGAATATAGGCAAGTTTGATTTTACTGGAATTTACCACCGAGATTTTGAAACAGATATTGTTCTAGATGAGAACGGACGTCGAACTTTGGATATAAACCAAGTGCGAAGTGGTGTAATTCCCCCATGGCCTACAGAAAGGGCCGCTATTGCCATAGAAAGGGAGGTTGGCAAATTTGGCTTCGAATTGGGCGGTGTCTGGTCAGGAAGCCCATTGAACGGTATTGCTTTTCAAGATGTAAGGGGAACTCCGGGCAATTATGTGGTTTATGAAGATAGAATCCAAGCTAATGATAACTGGGGTGGGAAATTCAAAGTCACCTACGAAGGGGGGAAATTCAATTGGTACGGTCAAACAGCTGCCATGGGGCTTATTGCAAATGGCGGTGCCGACCAAACCCTGACTTTTACTGGATGGAAATTGAAGGATACTGGAAGCGGCAACCAAGTCAATGTATTGTCCGGGTTTACTTATGCTCTCGGTAATTTTCAAATTGCCCCCAATTTTATGTGGCAAGAGCCTTTGATAGGCGCTATGCCTAATGATGTGCAAGGCCCAGGACGTTTAAGAAATATTATTGACGACCCATTTGCTGTGAGGGCAAACAGGAAGACTACCGCAGGAGAAATCCTATTTACTTATGACCCTACACCTGGCACATGGATGTATGAATGGGATAATGATAGGGCAGAAGACGCCAAATTCGCAATGAATTTAGGATTCGTTTACCGTCATCTTCCCACACGAATGGATGCACACATCGGTTTCAATGCCAATAGGGAATTCTTCGCATTTCCCAAGTCGGCACCAGCAGAAGATTTATGGGAAGTACATTCCAGAATGGTTTCCAAACTTGGACCGGATTTGGGCATTATCGGTAATTTCTACTATGGAAATGGACAAGGTAATGGTGATTCCGACCGTTTGATCAAACGTTTTGGTGGTGATGTACGGATGCTTTACAAAAATTTCAAGGTACAATACACGCAAAAAATAAATGATTGGGGTCCATACGATTATCATAGGGATTTTAACTTAACCTACCCTGTGCAATTGATGTTGGATATTTCCACCACCCTGGGCAAACCGGATTGGTTTATTCTACCAAGCACCCAGGTTGGTATTAGGGGCATATGGAGATCCCTGAACGAATTTTCACCTCGATACTCTCCTAATCTAGCCGAGGAATTTGCCAATCAACCCATAATAAGCCCTGTTGGGTTTGATAATGGTAAGGAGTGGGAAATTATGACATACGTGCACATTAATATCGGGAAATAAAAAAACTGAAAAATGAAAAATATTAAATATACCAACTTCCGTTTCATACTTCTATTTAGCTTGGGATCAATAGTAATTTCAAGTTGCGAAAGAGAACTTTCTGATGATGTTGAATTTGCTGTGTTCCCGTCGGATGGTGACGTTTTTATCGATACTTTTTCCTCGGGTTTGGATTATTTCCCTTTTGTAGATGCCGGGGCAGACCCAGAAGCATTTAGCGTGGATACAGAGGAAACCTATGCGGGAGATGCATCTATGAGGTTTGATGTACCCGCATTTGGAAATGGATTTGTTGGTGCAACATTCAATACTACGGCAAATCGAGACCTTTCCGGTTTCGATGCCCTGACCTTTTACGCGAAAGCATCCAAGGCAGCAAATATCAATTCCATAGGATATGGTATTTCTGGGCAAACCAATAACAAATTTCAGGTTACAGCCCTAGATTTGGCTGTGAGCACGCGTTGGGAAAAATATACAATTCCCATTCCTGATGCCTCAAAACTTATTGAGGAAACCGGACTGTTCTGGTTGGCCGAAGGTGCTTCTTTTGAAGGGGATGAAGGAGGTTACATTCTGTGGTTCGATGAGATAAAGTTTGAAAAATTAGGGACCGTTGCACAGCCTCAACCTGCCATATTTTGGGGAGAAGATATTGCCGAACAAGCATTTATAGGTTCAACCCTTACCGTCAGCGGACTTGCTCAAACCTTTAACCTGGCAGATGGTACAAACCAGACAGTATTTACTGCGCCTTCTTATTTTACATTTGAATCATCGGATAATGGTGTAGCAACAGTTAACGAGCTTGGCCAAGTAACCGTACTGGGAGCCGGTACTACGACTATCTCGGCTATTTTGGCCGGGGTACGTGCAAAAGGTTCTTTGGAAATCACCTCAAACGGTGTTTTACAAGCCGCACCAACTCCAACGAGACCACAAACCAGTATAGAGTCAATATTTAGTGATGCTTACCAAAATAGTACAGAAAGCAATTTCTCACCTGGTTTTGGTGGATCTACAACAGAAACAGCAATCATTACAACTAGCGATGGCGAAGTTGTATCCTATGCCAACAACAACTTTACAGGAATTATTTTCGATAATACCGTGGATGCATCTGGTTTAACATTTATGCATATAGATGTCTATGTACAGCAAGCTGGTACCGAGATTGGACTTCAAATTAGGGATATCGGAGCCAATCAAACCATTGATACCGATGTAAACACAGGCTTGCCAATAGGGGATGATAAGGATCTTAGAGTGGACCTCACTGGTCTAACTGTTGGGCAATGGACATCATTTGATATACCACTTGATGGTGACTTGACTGCACAAAGGAACAATCTGGGAGCACTGATATTAGTAGGTGGACCTAACTTTTTATTGGACAATATTTATTTCTATTCGGAATAATATGGTCTATGTATCAACTTCAAAAAAAGAAAATGAATATGAAATATAATCACCTTAAACCTATAAGCATGGTGCTTTTTAAATACGCATTAATGCTTTCGATTATCGCTTTATTGGGCTGCGAAACCGACGACCAGCAAACCGTGGCCAGGTTCACCGAATTAACGCTTTCCGAAGAGTTTGATACAGATGGACAACCCAATGCTTCCATTTGGGGATATGAAATTGGTACAGGAGAAAATGGTTGGGGAAATCAAGAATTACAATACTATACCGACAGACCAGAAAATGTGAATGTACAAAATGGGGTATTGCTCATAACGGCAAGGGAAGAGTCCTTTGAAGGCTCTTCATACACCTCTGCCAGATTAGTGACCAAGGATAAGTTTGAGCAGCGTTACGGTCGTTTTGAAGCACGTATTCGATTGCCTTATGGACAGGGGATATGGCCTGCATTTTGGATGTTGGGAGCTGATATTGATGAAAATCCATGGCCAGGTGCAGGAGAAATCGATATCATGGAATATCGTGGACAAAATCCAACTTTGCTTATAGGAAGTGTGCATGGACCGGGTTATTCCGGTGGCGAAGCCATTTCCAAAGAATATAACCTTGTTAATGATCGCTTTGATACCGGTTTCCACATTTTTGGAATCGAGTGGGCCCCCGAATATGTGAATTTCTATGTGGACGATGTGCTATATAATCAAATTACCCCAGAAGATGTGACGGGCACTTGGGTGTTCAACAAGCCATTTTACATTTTGATGAACTTAGCGGTAGGGGGAACCTTTGTCGGTTCACCTAATGAAGAAACTGAATTTCCTCAAACTATGTTGGTGGATTATGTCAGAGTGTATAAAGAATTAAAAATAAACTAAACTAACTATTAATTATGAAGCAGTTAATAACCAAATTCAAGCTGGCATCAGTATTTATACTGGTCCTGTTACTCGGTTGCGAAACAGATGACAATGTACTTTTGCCACAGATATTATCAAGCTTTACGTACACGCTTGATGAGGATACCGGAACGGTGGAGTTTATAAATATCTCCGAAAAGGCGACCTCTTACGAATGGGATTTTGGCGATGGGGAAACATCCACCGAAATCAATCCAATAAAGACCTATGTGGCTAGTGGAACCTATACCATTACGTTGACTGCAGCCAATACTGCGGGTGCAACTTCAACTTTTGAAGATGAGATTACCATAGTGATAAAGGACCCTATTACATTGCCCATCACCTTCGATGAGACCAATGTAAACTATGCCTTGGGGGTAAGTACATTCACTGGTGCCGCATTTGAAATTGTGGATAACCCCGACGTGTCTGGTACAAATGATAAAAGTTCTAAAGTTGGGAAGATAACCAATGGTGGAGCAGCGTTTGAAGGCATTTACTTTGACCTGGGTACCCCAATCGATCTATCCACAGATCAAACAATCAAAGCAAATTTTTGGTCCGAAGAACCAATTGATGTTTTAATGAAATTAGAGCTCGGAACAGGAAGTGATACCGAAGTAACGGCAAGTCACGGTGGAACAGGTTGGGAAACGATTTCATTCAATTTCTCTTCTACGGAGAGCTACTCCAGGATAACATTGTTCGTCGATGGACCTGGAACTACTTCAGGAGACTTCTTTATTGATGATGTGGAACAAGCTGAAACCGTTACAACCTCTACAGGTTGTGCGGATACACCAGTGGCCGCTGCATCTGTTCCTGTAGATTTTGAAGGTTGTGAAACGTTCCTATCTTCAGAAAATTTTGGTGACGGCATTACTTCAGGCCTCGCCCAAAATCCAGATAAAACGGGTATCAACACCTCGGATTTTGTTTTGCAAGTGGACAAACCTACGGGTTCCAGCTTCTTTGCTGGAATTCAAAATACATTTGAAAATAATTTTGATCTCACCACTACAGATGTCTTTAAGTTAAAAGTATATTCCACTAAGGCAAATGTTGTGTTCCGTTTTGAACTTGCGTTGAATCCACAAACCGACCCAGTAACAGGAAACCCTGCACCGGTCTTTGTAACAATACCCAATGCAAACGAATGGACAGAAGTTGAGGTTAACTTTACTGGTCTTCCCGGAGGTCCAACTGCATATAACCAATTGGTTATAAAACCGGACAACGATGAAGTAGATAGCCCAATAACAGAAGACGGAACTTATTACATTGATGATATTACCCTTGGCACCTCCTCTGGCGGCGGTGGAGGCGGTGGCGCTTCCCTGGATGACTGTGGCGGTGACCTGGTCAACGATTTCGAAACCGATACCGATGCCATCTTCGACAACTTTGGAGGTGGGGTAGGTACCATCATCGACAATCCCGATACCTCGGTGAACACGAGCGCCAAAGTTGGACAGTACGTGAAGAATGCCGGTGAGGTTTTCGGAGGTGTTACCATTGAAGTGGATCCGGACATCGATTTTGACTCGGGCGTGTTCTCCATAGATGTCTACTCGGAGGCGGTTAGGCAACTCCTCTTCAAATTGGAAGGATTGAACATAGAAGTGGTCGTACCAACCTCTGGAACGGGTTGGGAAACCCTTACATACGACTTTAGCTCAGTTGGAGGCAATGTGGGATCGGTAACCGCGATCACATTGATAATGGACAATGGCACACAAGGTGATGGCAGTGCGGACTGGACCATCCAGTTCGACAACATCAGGCTGTGCAGTAACAACGCTGGAGGCGGCGGTGGCGGTGGCGGACCAACTGCATTATCTTCGCTACCGGCAGATTTTGAAAGTGGGGAAGAATTCGGTGGTGTATTTGAGCCAGCAAGTGTTGATGGATCCATTACGGCAAACCCAGTTTCGGGAGGAATAAATACATCAGCTAATGTTTACACCTTTAACAAGCCTGCAGGAACTGAATTTTATGGAGGTATGGAAAATGTTTTTGCCGCACCATTGGATTTGACCACGACCAGAACATTTAGGGTAAAAGTATATTCCACAAAACCCAATATTATAGTCCAGTTTGAATTGCAGTCAAGACCCAATGATGGTAGTGTGCCAAATTATAGCATTCAACAAACGGTTACAAACGCAAACGAATGGGTAGAATTGACTTTTGATTTTGGAGCAGTAGTACCTGGAAGTTTTAATCCAAGTATTTATAACGCAATTGTTATAATCCCGGATTTTGATCCTGGGAATAATCCAACAGCTACATCAGAGACCTATTATATTGATGATTTAATCTTGGAATAGAAAAGCTGTTAGCATTAAAATGGGCGGGTAAATAAGTTCAATTACTACCCGCCCTTTCAATCAAACCAGTAAAAGCATACATTGGTATATGGCTCAAAAACAGATTTATCTATCAGAATCAAAATTGAATCAGGACCCAAAGGAAGTAAAGGGAGAATCAGTGGTATTCGAAAACGAAGTGTACTACAAGATTTCCAACAGTGATGGAATGAGGCCTTTTTTTATGAGTATAGTCAGTCACTCAGACCATTGGATGTTTATTTCTAGTAATGGAGGGCTTACTGCTGGAAGGAAAAACTCCGAGTCCGCCCTATTTCCATATTACACGGACGATAAGATAACGGAATCTGCCAATATTACTGGAAGCAAAACAATTATCCAGGTCAATGTTGGGTCAAAAATATATTTGTGGGAACCGTTTTCCAATTACTGTACCGGGGTTTACGATGTCCAAAGAAATCTGTACAAAAGCAATCATGGGAACAAAATTGTTTTTGAAGAAGTCAACCAAGATTTAGGACTCACATTTAGATACCAATGGAATTTTAGTGAAGCCCATGGTTTTGTGAAGAAATCCAATTTGATAAACCATGGTGACCAAAGGGTTCAATGTATTTTGCTGGATGGCATACAGAATATTTTGCCTTATGGAGCGCCCTCTGCTACCCAAAATAGTAGTAGTAATTTGGTGGATGCTTATAAACGAAATCAATTGGAATCAGATGTTGGTTTGGGAATATTTGCATTGAGCGCCATTATTGTGGACAAGGCCGAACCTAGTGAAGCCTTAAAGGCCACTACGGTATGGTCTCATGGACTGGAAAATCCAAAATACTTGGTGTCATCCCTTCAACTTGACGCTTTCAGGAAAGGTATGCCATTGGAACAAGAAACCGATGTTAAAGCTGAAAAGGGTGCTTATTTTGTAAATGCGGAAATCCGATTGGAGCCAAAAGACGAAAAACAGTGGATGTTTATTGCAGAAGTCAATCAATCCAGAGTGGACGTCAGTGCTATTAAGCAAAAAATAAAGCAAAGAGAAAATCTGTGTCAATCCATCCAATCTGATATTGAAAAAGGAACAAGGCAACTGGTACAATTGGCCGGAGCTTCGGATGGTATACAGTGTACTTCTGATAGTATGCGGGATGCCAGACACTTTTCCAATACCTTGTTCAATATTATGCGGGGCGGCATTTTTGATAACGGCTACCAAATTGAAAGTGAAGACTTCTCATTATATATAAAAAAGGCGAACAAACCATTGTTCAACGGCAAAAAGAGCTTGCTGGATGAACTCCCCAACAAATTTTCATTGGAGTTTTTACGAAAAAAAATCAATGAAGATGATAATCCAGATCTTAAAAGATTGGCATTGGAATACCTGCCACTTAAATTTAGTAGGCGGCACGGGGACCCCAGTAGGCCTTGGAACAAATTTTCCATAAATACCCGTACAGATGATGGTCGTAAAGTACTGGATTATGAAGGGAACTGGAGAGATATTTTCCAGAATTGGGAGGCTCTTGCACTTTCCTACCCCGGTTTTCTTGAAAGTATGATTTATAAGTTTCTCAACGCCTCCACTTTTGACGGTTATAATCCCTATCGGGTTACCAAGGATGGATTTGATTGGGAGGTCATAGAACCGGACGATCCTTGGTCTTATATTGGCTACTGGGGCGATCACCAGATTATTTATCTCCTTAAACTATTGGAGCTAATGGAAGGCCATTATCCAAATGAACTGCGTAAATCGTTCTTTGAAAAAATATTTGTTTACGCCAACGTACCCTATAAAATAAAGCCCTACGAAGATATTCTTGAAAATCCGAAGGATACTATTCTTTTCGATGAGAATTTAGATCGTAACATCAACAACCAGCGGGAAAAAATTGGGGCAGATGCGGCTTTACTCACTGCAAGCGATTCTTCCATCTATCATGTCACCTTATTGGAAAAGTTACTGGCTACGGTTCTTTCCAAAATGTCAAACTTTATCCCAGAAGGAGGTATTTGGATGAACACCCAGCGTCCAGAATGGAACGATGCCAATAACGCGTTGGTGGGTAATGGCGTTTCTATGGTCACCTTATATTATTTGCGACGTTTTTTGAGTTTTTTCCAAGATTTGACCAAAAATATGGAGCAAGAGGAATTTACCATTTCTAAAGAAATGGCAACATTTTTCCATTCCATACTGCAAACCCTACAAGAAGGCCAGGACAAGCTTTCCGGAAAAATATCCGACTCGGACAGAAGAACCATCATGGATGCGCTTGGCATGGCGGGAGGTCAATTCCGTAATACAATTTACACCCAAGGATTTCAAAATGAGGTCCAAAGCATTAGCAAGAAAGACCTTCAGCAGTTTATTATTGTGTCTTTGGATTATCTGGAACATAGTATAGATGCCAATCAACGCAAGGATAAACTATACCATGCCTACAATATAATGATGGTTAAAGGTGATAAAGAAGTATCCGTCTCCTACTTATCCGAAATGTTGGAGGGTCAGGTCGCCGTTTTAAGTTCTGGCTATCTCTGTGGTAAAGAGTCTTTGGAAGTACTTGATGCTCTTAAATCCAGTGCATTGTTCAGGGAAGATCAATACAGCTATATACTTTACCCGAACAAGGAACTTCCTCGTTTTTGTGAAAAGAATGTAATTCCCACCAACAGGGTCAAGGAATCCGATTTGCTTCAAAAAATGTTGCAGCAAGGAGATACCTCAATAGTTGAAGAAAGTGTGGAAGGTACTTATCACTTTAATGGTTCTTTCAACAATGCAGATAGTCTTAAAAAGGCATTGTCACAGCTGCCAGAGGAAGAATACTCCGAATTGGCGGAAAAAGAAAGTAAATTACTCCTGAACATTTTTGAGGAAATATTCGATCATAAATCCTTCACTGGAAGATCAGGAACATTTTATGGCTATGAAGGTTTGGGATCCATTTATTGGCATATGGTTTCCAAATTGCTGTTGAGTGTTGAAGAAACCTGTTTGTCAGCAATTGAAAAAAATGAAAACGATGTTGTTGTTGGGAAATTGTTGGAGCATTATTATGAAATCAATGAAGGGATAGGTGTGCACAAACCACCAAAACTCTATGGAGCTTTTCCAACCGACCCCTATTCGCATACCCCTGCAGGTAAAGGTGCACAACAACCAGGGATGACCGGTCAGGTAAAAGAGGACATTTTAAGCCGTTTTGGCGAACTTGGGGTTTTTGTTTCCGAGGGAAGACTCTTTTTTAATCCAAGTATGCTTCGTAAAGCAGAGTTCTTAAAAAAAACCATGGAATTCAGCTATGTGGATTTGGACGGGGAAATCAAAAGGATGACACTGGAAAAAGATTCATTGGGCTTCACCTATTGTCAGGTTCCCGTTCAATATCTGTTGTCTACAAAAGAACATTTGGAAGTTTCATTTAACGATGGCTCTCAAAAGCATTTTGATGGTCTGGATTTGGATGAAGTCAGTAGTGCAATGTTATTTGGTAGAACAGGCAAAATAGAGACCATCAAGGTATGGATAGATGAAAAACGATTGAAGTAAGAATTACGTATTCCATCAAAAATCAATAAGCAAATACATGAGAGGACAGATGAAAACAATCAGTATTTTTTTGGTGGTTTTTTTGTGCTTTGCATGTAAAAACCAAAACAAACCAGAAGACAAAATCAACATAGTGAACCAAGAGTTGAATATTACTGCTAAGGATATTTTGGGAAATCCAGAGTATATGGCCATTTCTTACGGAGGGTATAGAGAAAAAACCAGGGAAGAACAACCTACTCTGGCTGAACTTATGGAAGATTTGAAAATTTTGTCCGCTATGGGTATTGGAATCATTCGTACCTATAACGTGCAACTTCCGCATGCCTCCAATGTGCTAAAAGCGATTCGTGAATTAAAAAAGGATGATCCCAATTTTCAAATGTTTGTAATGTTGGGCGCTTGGATAGACTGTAAAAATGCGTGGACCGGACAGGAACCCGATCATAACGTAGAAAGTGAAGCTAATGCAGCCGAAATTGAGCGTGCTGTAAATTTGGCCAATCAATTCCCGGATATTGTAAAGGTTGTGGCCGTAGGTAATGAGGCCATGGTAAAATGGGCTGCTAGCTACTATGTGCAGCCCGATGTGATTTTAAAATGGGTAAATCACTTGCAGAATTTAAAAGAAGAAGGGAAACTTCCCAAAGAACTTTGGATTACCTGTTCGGACGACTTTGCATCTTGGGGGGGTGGTGATGCCGAATACCACACACCAGATTTGGAAGCATTGATCAAAGCAGTAGATTATATTTCCATGCATACATATCCTTATCATAACACGCATTATAATCCGGAATTTTGGACACAGCCCGAGGATGAGGTAGAACTTTCAGAAAACGAAAAGGTGGAACGCGCTATGCACCGGGCGCTGCAATTTGCCCAAAAACAATACGATAGCGTGTCTAACTACATGAAGAGTTTAGGTGTAAATAAGCCTATACACATTGGAGAAACAGGATGGGCCAGCATATCCAATGGATTTTATGGACCCACAGGCTCTAGGGCAACCGACGAGTATAAACAAGCTATCTACCACAAACTTATGAGGGATTGGACCAATAAAGCGGGTATTTCTTGTTTTTACTTTGAAGCTTTTAACGAGCCTTGGAAAGATGCCCACAACCCAAAGGGTTCCGAAAACCATTTTGGACTCTTTACTGTTGATGGAAAAGCAAAATATGCTCTTTGGGAGATGGCAGATCAAGGAGTTTTTAAGGGATTGACCAGAAATGGAAAAGCAATTACCAAAACATACGATGGAAACGAGAATACTCTAATGGAAAATGTTTTTGTTCCGCCGACCGCTGAAGAAATGAAAGCTCACTAAACTAATGTCATGAAATTAGGAAAACACTATTTGTGGATAGTTATGGTATTACTGATGATAAGTTGCGGCAAGGAAAAATCACCATTAGAGATCGAGGTTTTTGAAACTGCGGCCAATGGCAATAAGGTACAACCCATTACTTTGGTCAAATTTAACGAAGCAAGTAGTGAAATAATGATACTTCCAGAAGAAAAATACCAAACTATCACCGGTTTTGGGGGCTCTTTTACAGAGGCCTCATCCTATTTGTTGAACCAGATGGGGCCGGAAAACAGAAAGAAAATTTTGGAAGCTTATTTTGGTGAAAACGGAGCGCAATATTCCTTGACCCGTACGCACATCAACTCATGTGATTTTTCACTCGGGAATTACTCCTACGCCAATGTGGAGAACGATTTAAATTTAGAGCATTTCTCCATCGCAGAGGATAAAGATGATCTTATTCCTATGATCAAGGAAGCGATGGACATCTCCAAAAATGGATTTAAAATTATTGCTTCACCATGGACGGCACCGCCATGGATGAAGGACAATAATGATTGGCGCGGAGGAAAATTACGCTCAGAGTTCCGAAATACATGGGCGCTCTTTTTTTCAAAATATGTGGAAGCTTATGCCATGGAAGGCATTCCAATTTGGGGAGTTACCGTGGAGAACGAACCCTTGGGAAATGACAATAACTGGGAAAGTATGCACTTCAGTCCCGAAGAAATGACGGACTTTGTGCAGAACTATCTAGGTCCGCAGTTGGAAAATGATGGACACCAGGTGAAAATATTGGGTTATGATCAAAACAGGGAGCACTTGGATGAATGGGTAGATAGTATGTTCAAAAACGAGTCAACCTCTAAATATTTTGATGGTACTGCAATACATTGGTATGCCAGCACCTACGAAGTATTTCCCGATGCCCTACAATATGCCCATCAAAAGGCACCAAATAAATATTTGATCCAAACCGAGGCATGTGTCGATGCCGAGGTGCCCAAATGGAAAGATGACCAATGGTACTGGAGTAAGGAAGCAACCGATTGGGGTTGGGATTGGGCCCCGGAAAGTGATAAGCATTTACATCCTAAATATGTCCCCGTGTTTCGATACGCAAGGGATATTATAGGATGTCTCAACAATTGGGTCGATGGTTGGGTAGATTGGAATATGGTGTTGGATAAGCAAGGAGGCCCGAACTGGTTCGAAAATTGGTGTGTAGCCCCAGTTATTGTGGACCCAGATAATGATGAGGTATACTTTACCCCTTTGTATTTTACGTTAAAGCACTTCAGTAAATATATAAGGCCGGGTGCATCTCGCATAGGTTTCAATAACAGCGATGATTCACTATTGTTAACTGCGGCCCAAAATCCTGATGGTTCTATCGTCGTTGTAATCTTAAACCAAAATCCAGAAGAAAAAAATATAACATTGTCTTTGGGTGAAGCATCCAATGGAGTAAGGATAAGTCCACATGCCTTACAGACTTTGGTACTTAAAAAACCAACCCGGACAACCAACAATGCCAACTAAACAAAAAGTTATGAGCGAATTAAAAATGGTTTCGAAAGATAAAGTCCCTGTGGGGCAAAAGGCGGCATTTGGTGCCGGTCATTTTATACTCAACATTCTACCGGGAACGCTGGGAGTTTTTATACAGTTCTTCTTGTTGACAGCATGGGGAGTTGACCCCTTGTGGGCTGGGCTTTTGGGAGGACTTCCAAGAATTTTTGATGCCATCACCGACCCTATCATGGGATTTATTTCGGATAACACAAAATCGAAGTATGGCCGAAGAAGACCCTATATTTTTTGGGGAGCCATCATTAGTGGAGTATTGTTCTTTTTGATGTGGCAACTGGATGACAATGCCTCACAAACATACATCATTTGGCATGTGATGGTCCTTCAAATTCTCTTCTTGGTGGGAAATACCATGTTTGCCACTCCTTTGGTAGGCCTCGGATATGAAATGACATCCGATTATAACGAAAGAACCAGACTGATGAGTTTTGCCAATAGTATGGGACAGATAGCTTGGATGATAGTTCCATGGCTCTATGTAATCATCCCCGATTCAAACACCTTCAACACACAAACCGAGGGGGTCCGAACCATGGCGTTGATTGTGGGTGCAATGTGTATACTATTTGGGGTTTTACCGGCCCTGTTTTGTAAGGGAATTGATTCGGCCCATATGGAAAACCGCAAGAAAATCACTTTTAAAACGCTCTGGTCCAATTTGAAAGATTTGTTAATTGGAATTAAACAAGTTTCCAAAAACAAACCGTTTATGAAATTATGCGGCGCCACATTTTTAGTATTCAATGGATTTCAGCTGGTAGCTGCTTTCGGTGTATTTATCATTGTTTTTTACATGTACAGCGGAAGCTATGAAATGGCAGGCACTTGGCCCGCCTGGTTCAATACCATAAATGCCATGATAACCGCTTTTTTGGTAATACCGATCATCTCTAAAATGTCGGACAAATGGGGAAAAAAGAATGCATTTATTATTTCAACGGCTCTCTCCATTGTGGGTTACCTTCTAAAGTGGTGGGGCTTCAACAAAGATTTGAATAGTAAGTTTAGCGAGACCAGTTTTGGTCAGAGCTTGAATTCAGCAGTGGGATCACTTTTTGAATATCTGAACCCTATATTGGATGATGTAGGAATGTCTTGGTTCTCCATAGAACCGGGCAGTAATATTCCATGGCTCATCTTTGTGCCAATTCCATTGTTTGCATTTGGAATGGGAGGACTTTTCACTTTAATGATGTCCATGACAGCCGATGTTTGTGATTTGGATGAATTGGAAAATGGCATGCCCAGAAAAGAAGGTACGTTTGGTGCCATTTATTGGTGGATGGTCAAACTGGGACAGGCCATTGCGCTGGTTCTGGGAGGAGTAATTCTAAAAATTGTGGGCTTCGACCCCAATGTAACGGAACAAACTTTGGATACCATGACCAGATTAAGAATTGCGGATATAACTATCCCGTCTCTTACTGCCGCTTTGGCCATTTGGGTGATGTGGAAGTACAGCCTGTCGGAGAAAAGGGCACAAGAAATTAAAGAACAACTTGTGAAGCGTAGAGGAGAACTATAATACCAAAATAAAAAAATATGTCTTATAGAAAAGACCATCAATTTTCATTGTCCAAAGCTGGATATACGGAAAGTTTAGGGATAGATTTTGATAAAATATCCAGAGATGAGCTACATCAACTTTGGCTGGAAACCGTTCAGAATGGGATGCACGGCCTTTGCTTCAGTATTTATGAAGATGGACAAAGCCCGGGTGAGGTCATTACCAAAGAGCAGGTAAGAAGGAGAATGCAAATCATCAAACCCTACACGGATTGGGTTAGGTCCTTTTCCTGTATAGAGGGGAACGAGCATGTTCCGGTGGTTGCAAAGGAACTTGGTATTAAAACCTTGGTGGGTGCCTGGTTGGGTTCTGATATGGATTTGAACAAAAAAGAAATTGATGGCCTTATAAAATTGGCGCAAGACGGATACGTGGACATTGCCGCTGTCGGTAACGAAGTAATGTACCGAGGGGATTTGACCGAGGAACAGCTATTGGATTACATCCATACAGTTAAAGAAGCATTGCCAAATATTACCGTTGGCTATGTCGATGCATATTATGAATTTTCCCATCGCCCAAGAATAACAGAAGCCTGCGATGTGATACTATCCAATTGCTACCCCTACTGGGAAGGTTGTCCTATTGAATATTCTTTAAACCATATGCAACAAATGTTTGGTCAGGCTACCGATGCCGCCCAAGGAAAAAAAGTAATCATTACCGAAACCGGATGGCCCAGTAAGGGAGAGGGACTACAAGCCGCAGAACCTTCGGCCAAAAATGCCATGAAATATTTTATTGATACACAGGCTTGGTCCAAAAAAAACAATATTGATGTGTTCTATTTTTCCTCATTCGATGAATCTTGGAAAGTAGGCGACGAAGGGGATGTTGGAGCGTATTGGGGGCTTTGGGATAAAGACGGAAAATTAAAGTTTTAAACCCATCAATAAGCAAACGTTACATCAATGAGGTTTAAAATCCCATATTTAATCAACTTTTATTCGAAAAGATTGTAATTCAGCCTAAGACCATTTCAGATTGGCTAGGTATTTAGTAGATTTGGGAATAAACCAAACTATCTAGCTGACTCATGACCCTAAAACAACACTCATTTTATTTTCTTTTTACATTTTTATTGACTTGTGCAACCTTTGCGCAAGATTTCGAAGCGCTACAATACCGCACTATAGGACCTGCTCGGGGGGGGAGGGTAACGACCGTCACTGGAACGGCAATGCTTCCCGGTACGTTTTATTTTGGTGCCACAGGTGCCGGTGTATGGAAAACAGAGGACTATGGAACTTCTTGGAACAACGTTTCTGATGGCTTCTTTAAAACACCTTCCATAGGAGCCATTGAAGTAGCCGCCAACGATCCAAATATTATTTACGTAGGCACAGGTTCCGATGGAATCCGAAGTAACATCATTGAAGGTAAGGGGATGTACAAATCCATAGATGCCGGAAAAACTTGGGAACATATCGGATTGAAAAATGTAGGTCAAATCGGTGCGGTTGAAATTGACCCGACAAACAGCAATATTGTTTGGGTCGCTGCCATAGGGAATGCTTTCAAATCCAATGAGGAACGAGGCATATTTAAAACTACGGATGGGGGTAAAACATGGGAAAAGGTTTTATATGTTTCCGATGAAACAGGATTTGCCGACTTGGAATTGCTTCCAGGAAACCCAAATGTAGTTTATGCAGCAGCATGGAAAGCACGTCGTACCCCTTGGACTATTGATTCCGGTGGTGAGAATAGCGAAGGAGGCATCTATAAATCCGTAAACGGAGGAAAAGACTGGGAAAAACTAGAAGAAGGACTACCAAAAGGATTGATTGGTAAAATTGATTTGGCGGTGTCCCAAGTGGATTCCAGAATTTTGTATGCCGTTATTGAAGCTCCGGATGAAGATAGGGGGCTTTACAAATCTGTGGACCAAGGGAAATCATTTACACATGTTTCAGATGATATAAGATTGGTGAACAGACCTTTTTATTATACCAATATTGAATTGGACCCGACCAACCCCGATATTGTTTACTCCAATGCCAACCCATTGATTAAATCCACCGATGGCGGAAAAACATGGAAGCGTATGAGTGTGCCACACGGTGATAACCACGATATTTGGTTAAATCCAGACAATCCTGATCTGTTGATCCAAAGTAATGATGGTGGTGCCAATGTATCCCACAATGGTGGAAAAACGTGGTCTACCCAATATAATCAGCCAACGGCGGAAATCTATCAAGTTGCGGTTGACGACCAATACCCTTACTGGGTTTATGGTGCGCAGCAAGATAATACCACCATTGCTATTCCAAGTGTGGCGCCTAAAGCATCATCTCCTGCAAATGGAAGTGTAATGATGAGTGTTGGAGGCTGTGAAACTGGACCAGTAATACCAATGCCGGGCAACCATTATATTGTTTATAACAATTGTAAGGGACGCTTTAGCGTGTACAGTAAAAAAACAGGTCAAAGCCGAGAATATTCCATTGGCGCATCCAACATTTACGGACACAATCCAAAGGATTTAAAATATAGATTTCAGCGTGTAGCACCTATTCATGTTTCGCCTTATGACCCAGAAGTGGTATATATGGGCTCTCAGTTCTTGCACAAAACCAGTAATGGTGGTAAAAACTGGGAAATTATTTCTCCAGATCTAACGGCCAATGAACCCGACAAGCAGGTCATTTCAGGTAACCCAATTACTCGCGATATAACAGGGGAGGAATATTATAGTACGCTTTATTCCATTCGAGAATCAAAAATAAGTAAAGGTGTAATCTGGACCGGTTCCAACGATGGCGTTATTTCTGTCACCAAGGACGGCGGTGCAACTTGGAATAATGTCACACCTAAAAAGTTGCCAAAAGGGGGTAGGGTAGAATCCATTGAACCATCACAATTTGATCCTGCCAAGGCTTATATTGCAGTGGACCGTCATTTATTAGGGGATACTACTCCATATCTCTACAAAACAGATGATTATGGTAAGAGCTGGGAATTGATCAGTACGGATTCCAACGGAATCCCATCAAATTATACCACTAGGGTTTTACGAGAAGACCCGGTACGTCAAGGACTTTTGTATGCCGGTACTGAGTTTGGCATGTTCGTATCGTTTGATGATGGTGGTACTTGGAAAGAGTTTCAACAAAACCTTCCCGTGACACCAATTACAGATATTACCTTATTTAGAGGTGACCTAGTATTAAGTACCATGGGGCGCGGATTCTGGATTTTGGACAAAGTCACAACCCTTCAGGATGAAAAAATCACACAATTGGGAGATGATCCAGTTTTGTTTACACCCGATAATACGTACAGATACCAAACGCCATGGGGTGGAGGGGATTTTCCAGAATACCCATCCACTAGCGTGATTATAGATTATTACCTGCCATCCGACATAAAGGACGGAGTAAGTCTTCAGATTATGGATGCTCAAGGTAAAGAGGTGGCAACTATTGTCAGTGATTCTACGAAATTGAAATCCACCACCGAAAAGGTAGAGGATATGAGCCTTAGCATGACCTTTGTTTACATGGACGAAAAATTGGAGACCAAAAAAGGCTTGAATCGTTTTGAGTGGAACTTGCAGCAAAAAGGAGCTTGGGCAAAGAACGAGAAGAGACGATTTAGAAACGGTCCAATGGTTTTGCCGGGTAAATACACCGCTAAACTAACCGTTGGGGATAAACCTTTCGAGAAATCCTTTGAAGTACTTATGGACCCAAAACTTGAGGGAGATGAAGTTTCCTTATCCGATATGAAGGAACAACAGGAACTTGAGTTTAAAGTAATTGATTTGTTGTCCGAAGCCAGAATGCTTCAGGACAAAGTAGAGGATAAAATCAAGGAACTTGAAAAATCCAAAGTGGGTGAGGCCAAAATCAAGCATTATAAAGATATTTTAAAGGAACTCAAAAATGCTGATGGAGCCTATCCGGAAGTGGTGATGGTAGCTCAAATATCGTATCTCTATTATATTTTAAGTGGTGCCGACAAACAACCTGGGCAAGAGGAAAAAGACCAGTACCAAGCATTGCTGACCCAATTCAATGAGCTTAAAGAAAAAGCCAACCTGTAATAAAAAAGCCCCTTTTTAAGGGGCTTTTTTGTTTTACTCCAATTCTTCACATTGGTAACCATTGTTTTGTAACAAGGAGGTAATCGTTGGGGCCTCCAGGCCCTGGGTTTCCACCCGAAGAATATTGTCACAATCTTCCAAGTCAAAATTCCATGAGCCATAATTGTCGACCAACTTGTTCAATGTGGGTCGAAGCTGTTTCACCTCGCCTTTTCGCTTTACCGAAGTCTTAAATACAAGGACAGTCATCATCAATTAACTTCGGTCATAAAAAAATGGTGGCTCAATATCCAAAGCACGTAAATACACATAACCTTGACCTCGATGGTGAATTTCGTTATCCACAAAATATTGAATATTGGATAGCACGGAACCTTCATATTGGCCAAAAAGCTTAATGTTTTCCTGAAAACGTTCAATACCTAGTTGCTCCCATAGTTTATTAATTTCTTCTGTGTCTTGATCCCATTTTATTAAAAATTCGGCCTTCGTGTTTCCATAGTCCCTGTTTTCGTCAAATTCACTGGTTTTTCCAGATATAATTTCCGTAAGTCCGGGAACGGCAATGGCCAAAAGTTCCTTTACCATCTCGGCAAAAGGGCGCATTCCTCCAATGCTATAGTTAAAGAACTCTTTTTCCGGGAAGGCTTCAATTACTTTTCTTGTGAGTCTTCTATGCCCTTGGTAATGTTCCAATAACTGTTTAGGGGTCATAACTTGCGCTGTTGTCTGTTCATTAATGGTGTTTTCCATGAAATTGTGATTTAAAGGTTTATTGTTTCTGGATTCAAAATTAGGAGGAGGGTGTGACAGCCCCGTGTCAGTAGTGAAAATTGAAATCAAAAAAAAGTTGTTGACAAGCTGTTGTCATATGGCGAGCATAGCTTTGTCAATGAATAAATGATTAAACATGAGCTTGAAAAGAACTTCCATCCACGGATTGAAATCCTATCTTTGGGAGATAGCTCAAGCAATTATGGGAATGGATACGGTGAAACGTTTTGATAGGATAGTGGCTATTTTAATACAGCTACAAACCAAGCGAATTGTAAAGGCACAGGAACTAGCAGACCGATTTGAGGTGAGCTTGCGAACCATTTATAGAGACATTAGGACCTTGGAAGCCTCAGGCGTGCCCATTGTGAGCGAAGCGGGCGTGGGCTATTCCATTATGGAAGGCTATCGTTTGCCCCCCGTGATGTTTACCCGCGAAGAGGCAGGAAGTTTTGTAGCGGCGGAAAAACTCATGCAAAGATTCACCGATAAATCATTGGGAGCTTATTACGAATCGGCCATGTTCAAGTTAAAATCAGTGCTACGCGGCAGCGAGAAAGATTGGGTGGAAGCTTTGGAATCCCAAGTATCCATAGTACCTGGTCAAGTTTTGTTCAATGCTGAAGTACCCAATGCCCTTGAGATATTATTTGAAAGCATCGCGGAACGTAAACAAGTGTTTTTGCGGTATGAATCATTACGTGAAGAGACTCCATCGGAACGACGAATAGAGCCTGTAGGTCTCTTTCATGAGAACGGATTTTGGTACATTTTAGGGTATTGCCACCTACGGGCAGATTACAGGCATTTTAGAACAGATAGAATCCACCGAATTGCACGAACATCGCTTGATTTTTTACTGGAACACGGCACCATTGATGAACATCGAGAGAAAAGGGAGGAAGTCAGTAAAACCAAAGTGAAGATTTTAGTAGAAAAGTCTGTGGCCAAATATATTCGCGGTCAGAGCAAATATTACGGATTAATTTCTGAAGAAGTGAAAGGAAAGGAAGTGGAAATGACCTTTATGACCACCGATTGGAAAAATGGTTTTGCCCGTTGGTACCTCATGTTTGGAGATTACGCAAAGATTATTGAACCGGATGTTTTAAAAGATAGGGTGATGGAAATATTGATGAAGAGTCAAGAAATGCTCTCCAACCAGAATTTTGAATAGAAAATGGATTTGTTCACAAGCCAAATAGACCCAAAACAGAATTTATTGCCCAAGGATGGTACAGTAAATTATTTTGGCCCCATTTTGGACACGTCTAAAGCCGACCATTACTTTCAACAACTTAGGAATACGATACCTTGGGAAGGTGATGTAATCCATATGTTCGGTAAGCGTATCGAAACCAAACGCAAGGTGGCTTGGTATGGTGACCAATGTTTTGAATATACCTATTCCAACAGTACAAAAAAGGCTTTGCCTTGGACACAAGAGCTATTGGAATTAAAAAAACTCACCGAAACCCTTACTGGAGAAACCTTTAATTCGTGTTTACTCAACCTGTACCATTCTGGGGAACAGGGGATGGGCTGGCACAGTGATGATGAAAAAGAGCTAAAACGGAACGGAGCCATAGCCTCTTTGAGCTTTGGTGCGGAACGTAAATTTGTGTTCAAGCACAAAAGCACCAAAGAAAAAGTTGAATTGCCCCTAGACCACGGCAGCCTGTTAGTGATGAAAGGTGCAACCCAATCGTTTTGGCTGCACCGTTTACCACCTACAAGAAAAGTTGGTGCTCCACGTATCAATCTAACATTCAGAACTATTGAAAAGGTCTAATATGTAAGCCAATTTTTAATCATTTGGTAATGAATGTTTCCTTCTTTTTTACAGCAATGCAACTATATTGCAGTGGACTATTGCAATTAAATCAATGAGAAAAATATTTTTTATCCTTTTCGCTGTATGCTCCTTGGAGAGTACATATGCCCAAACCATCGATATTATTTCTTATAATATTCGATATGACAACCCAGATGATGCGCCAAATAACTGGGACAATCGAAAGGAGTTTCTAATCTCCCAACTCAATTTTTATAATCCCGATGTATTTGGAATTCAGGAAGGATTAATTCATCAAGTTAAGGAGATGGACCAAGGATTGCAAGACTACGCTTATTTTGGTGTGGGACGTGATTACGGTGATGAAAGAGGAGAGCATACGGCTGTGTTTTATAATAAGCAACGGTTAAAACTTCTTGACCAATCTACGTTTTGGTTATCCCTTACCCCAGATAAACCGTCCAAAGGATGGGATGCCGCCCTGCCACGGACTTGTACTTTTGGGGTGTTTGAAAATAAAGCGGATGGGACCAAGTTTATGGTCTTCAATACCCACTTTGATCATGTTGGAGTGAAAGCACGTGAAGAAAGTTCTAAGCTTATTCTTCAAAAAACAAAAGAATTGAATACGGGGAACTATCCGGTAGCTTTAATAGGTGATTTCAATTTAGAAAGTGATAGTCCAGGCGTTCAGGTGATTTTAGGTGATATGACAGATACCCATATGGCTGCCGGTAAAAATGCCTTTGGTCCCAAGGGAACATTTAATGGTTTTGAATTCACTAAACCCGTGGAGCGAAGAATCGATTATATTTTTGTTTCCAATAAGTTTCAGGTACTAAAAAGCGCTATTTTGAGCGACTCCAAAGATTGCAGATATCCTTCGGATCACCTTCCAGTTTTTACCCGATTGGGATACTGATTGGTTTTGGTTTAAATCCTAAAAATTTACTTTCTTTCATGCCATTTATTTATACTGGTTTTAAGTAGTCTCAAAAAAACTAAAAACAATGTTAATTTTATTGTGATGTTTAGGGTTACGGTGCTATATGTTGTAAGAAATCTTTAACTTCAAAGGGAATTAATCAACATTATGGCAACATTTAAACTAAACATCAACGGAAAAGAACAAGAGGTTGACGTGGATCCGTCCACTCCGGTCCTCTGGGTTCTGCGGGATCACTTAAATTTAGTGGGGACAAAATATGGATGCGGGATAGCACAATGCGGAGCCTGTACCATTCATTTGAACGGAACAGCGACAAGAGCTTGTATGCTAACCGTTTCATCCGTAGGCAACTCTGAAATTACAACAATAGAAGGATTGTCTGAAGAAGGCGACCACCCAGTACAAAAAGCTTGGTTGGAGGTGGATGTACCACAATGTGGGTACTGTCAAGCTGGTCAAATTATGACCGCTTCAGCACTTTTGGAAAAAAATCCAAACCCATCAGACGAAGAAATTGAAATGGCCATGAACGGCAACATCTGTCGTTGTGGAACCTATACCAGAATCAAAAAGGCCGTGAAACTAGCGGCTAAATCATAATCCATAAAACTAGTATCATGACACTTGTAAAGACAAAAATAGGACGACGTGCCTTTATTAGGAATACAGGATTGGCTAGTGGTGGACTTGTGATTGGGTTTAGCTGGTTAGCTTCTTGTAAAATGACTCCAGAGCAGGTAAATAGCTTGCCAGATGAGTGGTTTGATCTCAACGGTTTCCTTAAAGTTGGGGATAATGGCATGGTAACCATCATGTCACCTAACCCTGAAATTGGTCAAAACGTAAAAACATCCATGCCCATGATCGTAGCGGAAGAGCTCGATACAGCATGGAAAAATGTTATAGTGGAACAGGCACCACTGAACACGGATATTTTCACAAGACAATTGGCGGGCGGTAGCCAATCCATTCGACAAGGATGGGAAAGTTTACGAATGGCGGGAGCCACCGCAAGGCATATGTTGAAAGAAGCCGCTGCGCAAGCTTGGGGTGTTTCAGTAGATGAAATTACCACAAAAGATGGTGTGCTCACCCATGAAGGAAGTGGAAATTCGGCAGGCTATGGAGAAATGGCCTCTGCTGCAACCGCAATTGAAGTACCCGAAGAAGTTCAGTTGAAAGATAATGGAGACTTCTCCATTATTGGTACGGACAAGAAAAATGTGGATGGTAAAAAGATTGTTACCGGTAAGCCCTTGTATGGATTAGACGTTTATAAAGAAGGGATGCTTACTGCCATGATCGTTCATCCTCCAGCTTTTGGAATGAAATTCAAGAGCATGAATGCCGAATCGGTAAAATCAATGCCTGGAATAAAAGATGTATTCCATTTTGAGGCGTATCCTGAAGATACAGAAAAAAGATGGTCCGATGGAGGTGCTATTCCAGAATTGGTAGCGATTGTCGGCGACAGTACATGGGAATGTATGCAAGCCAAAAAAGCGTTGGATGTGGAATGGGAAGAGGTGTCCAAATTGGAAAGTACTTCTTACCATGATCAAGTGCTTGCATCACTTTTGGAAAAACCACAAGAAGAGCCAGCAAGAAAAGATGGGGATGTGGACGCAGCTTTTGCAAAAGCGGCAAAAATCGTTGAAAGCACATATTCAGCACCCTATTTGGCCCACAATACGATGGAGCCCATGAACTTCTTTGCGCACGTTACCCCCGACAAAGCTGAGTTGCTCGGTCCAATACAAACTCCCGAGTTTTTAGAACAGACTTTGGTATCCAGATTGGGCATGCCAGCCGAAAAGATAGATGTTATGATGACCCGTATGGGAGGTGGTTTTGGCCGTCGTTTGTATGGTACCTTTGCTGTGGAGGCAGCTGCAATTTCCCAAAAAATGAACGCTCCTGTTAAGTTGGTGTATTCCAGGGAAGATGATATGACACAAGGTACGTACCGTCCATCTTACAAAGTAAAATACAAAGCTGGACTAGATGAAAATGGAAATCTTATCGCTTGGCATGTGCGTGGAGCAGGTACCAATGATGATTTGATTTTTGAAAATCGTTTCCCAGCAGGGGCTGTGGACAATTATCTTGCGGAAAAGCATAGTTTGCAAACCAATGTGACTACTGGAGCATGGAGGGCACCAAGGTCTAACTTTATCGCAGGTGCAGAACAGGCGTTCATGGATGAGGTGGCGGAAGCTGCCGGAAAGGATCCATTGGAGTTCCGTTTGGAGCTATTTGATAGAGCTATCAACGATCCTGTGGGCGACCCGGAAACAAATGATTACGATCCAGAACGATATGCCGGAGTGCTGAAACTTGTTAAGGAAAAAGCCAATTGGGGCTCCGAAACAGGTAAAGCGAGAGGTGTTGCAGCATATTACTGTCACAATTCCTATGTAGCTCAGGTGTTGGAACTGGAAGACGGTGGCGATATGCCAAGGGTTGATAAAATAACCTGTGCCGTGGATTGTGGTATCGTAATTAATCCATTGGCCGCCAAAAACCAGATAGAAGGAGGGATGATCGATGGTATTGGCCATTCAACCTTTAGTGCCATGACCTTTGAGGATGGTAGACCAGAGCAATCCAATTTTGATACATACCGTCTCATGCGTCATTCCGAAGCACCCAAAAATATAGAAGTGCATTTTGTGGATAATGGCATAGACCCGACTGGTTTAGGTGAACCTTCACTGCCACCGGCCATTGGAGCATTATCCAATGCTTTGTACAAGGCAACGGGAAGACGTTATTACAAACAACCATTTATAAATGATAAGCCTCCATTAGTGGGCTAAATCATATCTATTTAAAAATGTAAATAGCAACTGGTCAGTAGATGTTTTCTGCTGACCAGTTTTCGTGTGTGATAATCTTATTTTTGATTTTTAGCATATAATGTTTTGATATTCAAATAGTTGAAATAGGTAAAATTTTTCATAAAAAAAGTTGTCATATCAATTTTTTATCTATGTTTGCCTCATTAATGAGTCCATTAAATTTGGACGCATTGCCTATAAGCTTTGAAGACTTTTTTCATGTTCGGGCTTTTGGGGATAAGAAAGTCTACCCAAAAAGCCGTCTTACGATTAAGACACCGAATACACGGGCTGACTTTCGAAGAACTATACCATTTTAACCGTGATTTTTCACGTACTCCTTATTTTGTCCCCTATACTGTTTTTGAATTTCGTATCTGAGAAACATACTTTTTTCGGACTTATTTTCTATCCATCTATAATTACATTATTACGAAATTCAAATGAAAACAAAATATATCGATTTAATCGAGCAGACCTATGATTTTCCCCAAGAGGAATTTGATTTAAAGAACAATACGCTTCATTTCCACGGGATAGACCTTAACGATTTGGTGCAACGCTATGGTACACCCTTAAAGTTTACCTATTTGCCCAAAATATCGGATAATATCCAAAGGGCAAAAGGTTGGTTCAACCAAGCTATTAAAAAGCATGGATATGCAGGTAAATATAACTACTGCTATTGCACCAAAAGCTCCCATTTTGAGCATGTGTTGAATGAAGCCCTTAAAAACGATATTCATATCGAGACTTCCTCGGCCTTTGACATCAATATTGTTGAGCATTTGAAGAGTGCAGGCAAAATCTCTAGAGATACCTATGTAATCTGTAATGGTTTTAAGCGAGATCAATACATTCAAAATATTGCTGGACTGATTAACGGTGGACATCGCAACTGTATCCCTATAATAGACAACTACGAGGAGATAGACTTGTTGGGAGAAGCCATCGAGGGAAAATTCCAAATCGGTATCCGAATTGCATCCGAAGAAGAGCCCAAGTTTGAGTTTTATACCTCTAGATTGGGTATTGGTTACAAGAACATCGTGCCTTTCTTCAATCAATCCATAAAATCTAACAATCAAGTGGAGTTGAAGATGCTTCATTTCTTCATTAATACGGGCATCAGGGATACGGCCTATTATTGGAATGAACTTATGAAGTGTTTGAGGGTATACATCAACCTAAAAAAAGTATGTCCAACCTTGGATAGCCTTAATATTGGAGGTGGGTTTCCGATCAAAAATTCCTTGGCCTTTGAATATGATTATGAATATATGGTGGATGAAATCATTCATCAAATTGGTCAGGCCTGTGATGAGGCAGGAGTGGACGTGCCCAATATTTTCACCGAGTTTGGAAGTTTCACTGTTGGGGAAAGTAGCGGAAACATTTACGAAGTGCTTTACCAAAAACAGCAGAACGACCGTGAAAAATGGAACATGATCAATTCATCTTTTATCACTACCATGCCGGATTCTTGGGCCATTAGTAAAAGGTTTATTATGCTGGCCATAAACCGGTGGAACGAGGAGTACGAACGTGTACTTTTGGGTGGACTTACTTGTGATAGCGACGATTATTATAACTCAGAGCAGCACATGAATGCCATTTACCTTCCCAAATACAAAAAGGACAAGCCTTTGTATATTGGATTCTTTAATACAGGGGCTTACCAAGAAACCATTGGAGGCTTTGGCGGGTTACAGCATTGCTTGATTCCCAATCCCAAACATATTCTCATTAACAAAGATGAGGAAGGGAATATAAAAACATCAGTGTTTGCTGAGCAGCAAACCGCTGGCGAGTTTCTATCGATTTTGGGGTATGGGAGCAAAAAAACCGCCGATGTATTGGTGGAGGCCAATGATTTGCCAGTGCCCAGCAAGAATTGAAAAAGGATTTATCAATAAAAAAATGAAAACAGAAAAAACATACGCCGGTATTCCAAAGGAATACGGCTCGCCCGAAAAGGCCAAAGTAATATTGTTGCCAGTTCCTTACGATGGTACCAGTACGTGGGGAAAAGGTGCGGACAAGGGTCCGGAAGCCTTTTTGGAAGCCTCCGAAAATATGGAGGTGTACGATATTGAAACAGATAGCGAGGTTTATAAACAAGGTGTTTACTTGGCAGAAGCCATTGACGATTTTGCCTCTCCTGACACTATGGTTGAAGCCGTGCACAAAACCGTTAAGGAATACATCAACCGTAACAAATTGGTAACTATGGTGGGAGGAGAGCATTCCATTTCGATAGGAGCAATAAGGGCTTTTAATGAGTGTTTTGAAGACCTTACTGTGCTTCAGATCGATGCGCATGCCGATTTGCGCAAAGAGTACGAAGGCACAAAATACAATCACGCTTGTGCACTGTATGAAGCCAATGAGACCACGAATTTGGTGCAAGTGGGTATTCGTAGTATGGATCATGCCGAAACATTGGTAATGGATCGTGATAGAGTGTTTTTTGCCCACGAAATGGTTTCCGATGATTTCTGGATGGATTCAGCCTTAGATTTGATGACGGAAAATGTCTACATCACTTTTGATTTGGATGCATTTGACCCATCCATTATGCCATCAACTGGAACACCGGAACCAGGCGGGCTACTTTGGTACGAAACCCTTGATTTTTTACGAAGGGTTTTCCATGAAAAGAATGTGGTTGGTTTTGATATTGTGGAACTATGTCCGAATGATATCGACAAATCATCAGATTTCCTGGCAGCAAAGCTCTACTACAAAATGTTGAGCTATAAATTTTTAGATAACAACGATTTCACGGAGTAAAGATTTGAAGAGAATATAAAAGCTTCAAAAATTTCCAAAAACATATCAATTATAATGGGTAACAAAGGAGAAATATCACAATTCATACAAAAGTACTTTTTGCACTTTAACTCCGCTGCTTTGGTGGATGCGGCCAAAGGCTACGAAGACCAATTGAACAAAGGTTCCAAAATGTTGGTTTCCTTGGCAGGGGCAATGAGTACAGCCGAACTCGGCAAAATATTCGCGGAGATTATCCGTACCGATAAAGCTCATATCATATCCTGCACGGGAGCCAACCTCGAAGAGGATTTAATGAATTTGGTGGCGCATAGTCACTACAAAAGAGTCCCCAACTATAGGGATTTGACCCCTCAGGAAGAGTGGGACCTTTTGGAGAAAGGTCTTAACCGAGTTACAGACACCTGTATTCCCGAAGAAGAGGCTTTTAGAAGGTTGCAGAAACACATCTACGACATTTGGAAAGAAGCCGAAGCAAACGGAGAGCGTTATTTTCCGCATGAGTTTATGTACAAACTATTGCTTTCCGGTGTTTTGGAGCAATACTACGAAATAGACATCAAGGATTCTTGGATGTATGCGGCAGCAGAAAAAAACTTGCCCATTGTGGTTCCTGGTTGGGAAGACAGCACTATGGGGAATATTTTCGCCAGCTATGTAATTAAAGGAGAGCTAAAAGCGAACACGGTAAAATCAGGTATTGAGTATATGACCTTTTTGGCTGATTGGTATATGAAAAACTCGGAAAATGGTATCGGATTCTTCCAGATTGGTGGAGGTATCGCAGGGGATTTTCCTATTTGTGTCGTACCGATGCTCTATCAGGATTTGGAGCAGACAGAAACCCCGTTTTGGAGCTACTTCTGCCAAATCAGCGATTCCACCACAAGCTACGGGTCTTATTCCGGAGCAGTGCCCAACGAGAAAATCACTTGGGGCAAGTTGGATATTGATACTCCAAAATTTATTGTTGAATCAGATGCGACCATCGTGGCGCCTTTGATTTTTGCTTACCTATTAGACATGTAACCATGAGAAGAACACAAACAACTGTTTTAAAAAGAGTGATTGTCGATTACAAAAAGTTGGACAATACCATGTTGAATCTTCTTGTGGAAAAGTTTCCTGATGGATACGATGATGATGATATTGTGACCTACAGAAATGCCAACAACGAAGTGGTCGAGTGTGTTGAGGTCCGCACGGAGGATACTGCTTATTTGGTTAAAGTAAGCAAACGTTTGGTAATGGCCATGGAGGATTACGAAGAGTCTGAAAACGAAGATGATGAAGCATCTTTGAACACCGATGAAATAGAAGCTTCGGAAGAAGAATAAATTATAAAACAACTTACCAAAATGGTATCAAAAGCAATGGCCCTGCACTTGGCAGCGAGTATTCATATTCCTGCTTGCAGGACAGCTTTGAACAAGGAATTGGTTTATGGTGATAGGGATGAACTTTTTTATTCCGATGCATCACGTTACCTTTATGTCTTCAGATATGGTGTGGTCTCCTTTTTTGGGTACTCCGAAGGGGAAATTTCACAACTTTTAATGGAAATCAAGCCCTTTTGTGAAGCGTGGAGACAATCCGACATTACGGAGACCATGGAAATGGAATTGTTGTCCGCTGGTGAAAAGGCAGTGATAGACCATGACAAAGTGATATTGCCAAAATCCAATGTGGAAGGTATTCGTTTGGCATTGTTGCATTTATCGCAATCCGTGGCGTTAGATCATTATGCAGGGCTCTCGGAACAGGCGATGAAGGAAACCCGACAGCACACCACATATCTGGAACAAAATGGAAAGTTGGACTTGGGCGGAAAGAAGTTGAAAAGGCATATTGCCAAAGTGTTGAACATTAACAACCAAATTTCTGAAAACCTCTATATTTTTGATTCCCACGAAGTAGTTTGGGAAGACCAGGAACTGGACCGATTGGACAAAGGTTTAAAACAAATCTTTGATTTAAAGGAACGGTACCGAAATATAAAGGAACAGGGTGTTGTAATTAAGGAAAACCTGAGTCTGTTCATGAATATTATGGACCATAGGGAAAGTAGTAGGCTCGAGTGGATCATTATTATTTTGATCTTGGTCGAAGTCGTGGACTTGTTCATTATGCGATTAATCAATTAAATACATATTAGTTTTGAGCGATTTTAAAATATTGGGTAGCGAAGAATGGTGCCAGTTTGATGATTTGAGAATTCCGGCCATCAAGGCGAGGGTGGATTCCGGAGCAAAAACATCGTCCATACAGGCCAGTAAGATTAAAATTTTTAATAAAGGACTGGAAGAGTGGGTACGGTTCGAGGTAAGCCCCGTTCAAGACAACAGGAGTATTTCTATCTTATGTGAGGCCAAGTTGGTCGATGTACGCAATGTAAAAAGTTCACAAGGTATTGCAGAAGAGCGTCCTGTAATAAAGACTACGGTAAATATTGATGGTGATGCTTTTGAAATTGAATTGACATTGGCCAATAGGGATACCATGGAGTACCGCATGCTATTGGGGCGTGAAGCCATTAATGGAAGGTATTTGGTAGATCCGTCCCAAAGTTTTATTCAAGGAGATATTACCGAGGAGCAATTGCAAGAGAAGTATAAACCTTTTATAACGGAGAAGAAGGGACTTCGCTTGGGACTTTTGGCGAGCAATCCAAATTTGTATAGCAACAAAAGAATTATTGAAGCTGGCGAGATGCGCGGTCACAAAGTGGTTTTTCTGAATGTGGAACACGTTTATATGAAATTGGATGCCGCAACCCCTGAAATTAGGTACCGTGGCGGAAACATTTTAGATAAGTTCGATGCTGTCATTCCAAGAATTAAACCAGCTGTTACTTTTTACGGTTGTGCTTTGCTGCGACAGTTTGATACTTTGGGTGTCTATTGTTTAAATTCTGCCGATTCCATTGGTAGATCAAGGGATAAACTTTTTGCCTCACAATTATTCTCAAAAAACGATATTCATATACCCACAACAGGTTTTGCCAAGTCACCGATGGATACCAAAGACCTTATCCGTATGGTAAGCGGTGCCCCATTGATTATTAAATTGCTGGAGAGTACCCAAGGTAAAGGCGTGGTACTGGCGGAAACCAATAAAGCTGCAGAAAGTGTTATCAATGCTTTTAAAAGTGTACAGACCAACATTTTGGTACAAGAATTCATTAAAGAAGCCAATGGGCACGACATCCGTTGCTTTGTAGTGAATGGAAAAGTAGTGGCTTCCATGCAGCGAACGGCCCAAAAAGGCGAGTTTAGAGCGAACATTCACCAAGGAGGAGCTGCTGCAAAAGTTAAGATAACTCCCGAGGAACGAAAGTTGGCCATTAAATCTGCAAAAGTGTTCAATTTAGATGTTGCAGGGGTAGACCTTATCCGTTCTAACAAAGGACCTTTGTTGTTGGAAGTAAACTCTTCGCCAGGACTTCAGGGCATCGAAAATACCACAGGGAAGGATATTGCCAATGTCATGATCGAGACTATCGAGAAAAAATTGAAATACAAGCAATAAATCCATCTGTGTATTTCAATTGATTGAAATTCAATGCACTACCTGTTTTTAGGCGTATTTTCTTACATGATGCTCTAAAAATCCGAATATAAATTCAAAACGGGCATCCGTTAACGGAGAAGCCCCATTGGTTAATTGCGCCCTTTCCGAATCAAAGGACAATAGTATGTTTGTCTCAGTTAACGCAAAGCTTTACAGCTTAAGTTAAAACCTTTAATAGGATGGGGTGATTATAGGGTACTTAGTGTTCTTTACCTAATGTCTTATTTCTAATAAGGTTTACGTTGCTCCAAGGGGTTTTTGAGGTTGAGCCCCTTGGTTGTAACGGTTTTATTAAGATCAAATATATGTTCCCATAAATTTGACCTACTTTTTCGGAAAAGAGCCGTTTTTTACGGCTCTTTTTTATTTGGAGAAGCTTCAAATAGTGCCAAAAGGCAATATCATTCACAATTGTTCACATCTTTTAAGAAAACCAAAAAAATCTTGGGTGTAAGTTTTTGGACAAAAAACCTACTTTTGTAAAGTAACATTTCAGGAAGAAGATTTATGTCAGAACAAGTGGAAAGAATCAAAACATTGATTATAGGATCAGGGCCAGCAGGTTATACTGCGGCAATTTATGCCTCTAGGGCAGATTTAAAACCAGTATTATATACGGGTATGGAACCTGGCGGTCAGTTGACCACGACAACAGAAGTGGACAACTTTCCAGGCTATCCAGAGGGAATTGATGGACCAACCATGATGATGCAGTTGCAGCAGCAAGCCGAAAGGTTTGGTACCGAAGTAAGAATCGGTATGGTGACTGCAGTGGAATTAAGCGATGAGATAGGAGGTATTCATAAAATTACCGTAGATGACTCCACACAATTGGAAGCAGAGACCGTTATTATCTCAACCGGAGCTTCTGCCAAATACTTGAATATACCAAGTGAGCAGCGATTGAGAGGTGGTGGTGTATCTGCCTGTGCCGTTTGTGACGGATTTTTCTATAAGGGTCAGGATGTAGCCATTGTTGGAGCAGGGGATACCGCTGCTGAAGAAGCATCTTACTTGGCAAATATTTGTTCAAAGGTAACCATGTTGGTGCGTAAAGATCATATGCGAGCTTCAAAAGCCATGCAGCATCGGGTAAACAGTATTGATAATATTGAAATCCGGTATAATACCGAAGTGGACGAAGTATTGGGAGATCAAGTCGTAGAAGGTATTAGGATGGTGAACAACCAAACTGGGGAGAAAGAAGAAATTCCAGTAACGGGATTGTTTATTGCTATTGGGCATAAACCCAATACTGATGTATTTAAAGGACAATTGGATATGGATGAAACAGGTTACATTACAACCCAACCAAAATCCACTAAAACAAACAAGCCTGGTGTTTTTGCAAGTGGAGATGCACAGGATAAAATATACCGACAGGCAGTTACTGCTGCGGGTACGGGATGTATGGCCGCATTAGATGCAGAAAGATACTTGGCAGCTGTTGAGAGCAAGGAAATGTTGGCATCATGAAAGTCATTACATTAGAAAACAAAAAGGCACTGATTTTCAGTGCCTTTTTTGTTGATTGTAACTCAATCAATCCGTTTGTAATTCTCTGAAAATGTTCTATTTCCATCCGAGTCAACTGTGATTTGACTGAATGTGTCTTGTTTTAGAATAAGCTCAAACGTAAAGTTTCGCATGGTATCCAATGCTTTCATCATATCGTCGTCACCATATTCAATCACCTCAATTAAAGAGTCGCCCGTTACCCTATAAGAACCATACCCAAATCTTCCATTGGGTTCATCCGGCACATATCGGGTCCACATAATTTTTTCTTTGGAATACATTTTAACCTGTCTGTATCCATCCGATTTTTTAATGGTATCAATAACGTTTTCTCCGTCATAGTTGTAAAAACTTTGTAACTCCCAAGTACCTTCAATACTTGGTTCGATTGTTTCGTGTCCTTTAAAGCTTCCTGCAATCAAGAAAACAAAAACAAGAGTGAAAAGTAAAACTGATTTTTTCATAATGCCCTACCTTTATTACTGTTAGAATATTTAAAAGGTAAGAATAAATTTTAACATTATTAAATTGTTAGGTTTAAAAAACTGACTCCAATTCATTTTTTGGCTGTAGTTTTTACGAATTTGATAATACAGATGTTTCTGTTTAGTTGAGAATCGTTTAACTATGGGTAATGATGTCCATCTTGCTATTTTAAATGACTATTTAGACTATTGGCCAATCTTCGGATATCATCTTTTTCATGATAGGCACTCAGAACTATTCGACTAACTATGGGCCCATTGTCATCAGGGTAGTTGAAGTTGGTGAAGATAAAACCATCATTTTTTAAAGATGCTGCTATTCGAATATTTTGGAATTCAAAAGATGGATGTCCTTCCATATGGTTGAAAAATGATGGATTTTTTAATTGGGATTTAAAATAACGGTAGTTGGTTTTGAGCGTTTGCAATCGTTCGGAAAACAACGCTTTGGCATCCAATAGGGTCCCCATAAATGAAGGCGATGCAGGACTTGCCCCACCATAAAATGCTGTGGATTCCAGTTTTTGAATAGCATCCTTGTCCCCGAAAATAGCTCCTGCCTGTATGGCCAATGCCTTGCCCAAGGAACAACAGACCATCAATTTAGCTGGTTTTAAGGATTTAAGCATCCGATAACAACCACTGCCATTTTCACCAACAATGCCCATCCCGTGGGAATCATCACCGATTAAAATCACTTTATCCAGGGGAAGCTTAGTAAGGCTTTTAAAATCGGGATATTGCTGACCTGAAAAGTCAATAGTATCAAAAAGCACAACGGGCATTGGATTGTTTTGGGTAAGTTCTTTGGATACTAATTTTTCCAGTTCTTCAAAACAGGAAGTTACAATGACCCCATTACTGCAAAGAGCTTTATGAGCATTTGGAGCGGCAAGGATTGTATGCCCTTTTTCCAATAGGGTCTGAACCACCAATTGTGCCGCCAAATACCCAGAGGACATCGTAAGACAATCTTCACTGCCTACCCATTCTGCCAAATAGTTTTCGGCCTTGCCATATATTTCGAGCGATACATTTGATTTTCGTGATGCTCCATAATGCATCCCATATTTCAATACATTTTTAAGATATAAATCCTGAAAAGGAAAGTAGGCTTGCAGCCCTAAATAGGCAGTTCCCCCAAAATATAAATGGGGTTCGCCATCGATTAAGATTTGTCTGTCCGGAATGCGATATATTGAATGGGCCATTATAGCAACGCTATTCCACTACCATTCGACTTTGGAAAAATCACTTTGCCATTTTCCTGAATTTTCACCCCAGTTGCAATGTCTCCTTTTAAAAGCATGGCGCCATCCATATCCACATAATCGAGTTGTGGCAACAATTGTGCTATGGCAGAGATTCCCACAGTAGATTCCGTCATACAACCTACCATGAGTTGAAGTCCCAACTCCCTACCTCTTTTGATCATGCGCCTGGCAGGTGTAAGCCCTCCGCACTTGGTCAATTTAATGTTGATACCATGAAAATAGGGTGCACATTGCTCCACATCACTTTCTACAATACAGCTTTCATCAGCGATAACGGGAAGCACGGATTGTTTCTTAACCAATGCCATACCCCCCCAATCATCGGCTTTTAGGGGCTGCTCCAGAAATTCCACCCCCAATTCCTTTAATAACGGGGCATTTCTTATGGTTTCCTCTGCAGTCCAAGCCGTGTTGGCATCAATTCGAAAAATACTATCTGTATGTTTTCTGAGCTCTCTTACAATGGCAACATCGTCGGGGGTTCCCAATTTGATTTTGTATAGCGGCCAAGGTTTTTCCTGAAGTTTGGCAACCATTTTTTCTATGGTATCTATACCTATGGTATAGTTGGTCATGGGATACTTTTCTGCACTGGTACCCCAGATTTTGTAAAGCGGTTTGCCTTTGAGTTTGCCATAAAGGTCGTTTGCGGCCAAATCCAGAGCGCAAAGTGTGAATTTGTGCAGCTTTAAAGATTCTAAATGCTCATAAAAGTTTTCGGGGGTGTCAAAATCATATCTTTCAATCTGGTCTCTCACGGCTTCAATTTCTGCCATCATCCCTTCGATGGTAATTTTATAGTATGGGTTGGAAGTGGCTTCGCCATAACCTGTTTGTCCATTAAGAGACAAACAAACAATCAATGTATCCTGTTCGTCTCTGGATTCTCTGGAAATGGTAAAGGTGTGGGCTAGTTGAAGCGTATACTTTTTGAGCGTTATCTGCATGGGTTATATTGAATTGAGTCATGCTAAGATAGGGTTTCGGGCAAATATATTAAAGACAAAAGCCCACTGAAAAATCAGTAGGCCTTTGCATATTTAAAGGGAAATGGATTAATATTTGCGAACACTTCCGGAAACAGACTTTTCGGTTTGGACACTTGCCTCCCCGGTATATTTAATATCCGCCCCGCTGCTGGCATCGGCCACCAATGATTCCGAAACATTTACGGAGATATCGGCACCACTACTGGCATCTGCGTTACATCTTTTTACAATCAGGTCTTGTGCCTTAATATCCGCTCCGCTGCTGGCATCTGCGAAAAGGGCGTCTGCTTGACCCGAAATCTTGATATCGGCACCACTACTGGCATCTGCAGAAACTTTGCCCGCCACTAGTTCTACATTCAGGTCTGCCCCACTGCTGGAATCAAGCTCGATATTTTCCGCCTTGATCACATTTTGGGCAATAAGGTCGGCTCCACTGGAACTTTCCAATGCCGTAATCTCTGGAAGGGTCACATAAACATTTTTGGTAGCTCTTCCAATGTTCTCTATGGCATGGATTTTAAGTCTTCCATCCTTGACATCGGTTCCGATAAGGTCAATAATGTTCTCGTCGGCTTCTACCGAAATTTTAAATTCCGAGCCCTGGGTTACGAACACATCAATACCTTCCGAAGCCAATACAACGTCGAATTCTTCTGTAATATTACGGGTTTCTTCTACTACTTCTCCGTTACCCGTTTTTCCGTTTCCAAAATTCACATCCATCATGCATGAGGATGCAAATAATGATAGGAGTGCTGCGATTGCTAATCTTGCTAGTGTTGTCATGATTGTTGTTTTTTACGCTCAGTTTGACTGGGCATCTATTGATTGATTTTTGATAAATAATTTGTTCAATACTGAAAATGAATTCAGTGTAAATGTCTGTTTTACTATGTGTTTTATAAACTTTGAGTTACCCAATTGACGATTTAGATGCCTCAATTGTTACTTTTTTCCCCTGCTTTAACTTTTATGCCATCTTCATTGATCTTCATTTCAAAAGAATCTTGATTATCCTTGATGTCGATATCGATACCATCTTCATTTATGATAATCTTTCCATTGCCATTGGAATCCTCGTCGTCAGTATCTTCCGGGCAATCCAAACATTGCAATTCCCCATCGTCATCCATCAACCAGTGTTGACCTGCCATACCACTTCTATAGAAACCTTGGTCGTTGTCGATTCCTCGACCAATATAGCGGCTGGTGGAATTATCAAAATAAACGGTCTTCCCTTGTGGAACATAAATGGTTATGGTTACTTCTTGGTTTCTCGCTTTGTTTGATGTTTCTGTGGTCAAATATTTGTCCAGCATAATTTCGTTGCCATCAACTGTGTAGGTATATGCAATATTCCTAGCGCGGTCGCGGGCGGCTGGGGTCGAGCTTCCATCAGCATCTTTTCTAATGTTTATACTGATGGAGTCCGTATCCGACTTTCTTATTTTGATATCCACATCGTCAGACATCAAAATACGGTTGTCATTTTCGTCATAACCAAAGGTCATCCTTCCAAAATGAACGTCGTCGCGGTCGTAATTCCTGTGCGCATCATCCTTCATGGTGATAATCAGCGTGTCGGATGGAATTTCTAGCGAAAGTTCTGTCCTATCATTAACACTTCCGGTGTATGAGAATTCTGCAGCTTGACGTATTCCCAGCACAATTAGGGTGCCCACGGATATCAACCAAAGCCCCAAAAGAGCAAACTTGGCGATGTTGCCGATGGATTTTAGGTTGGTCACTAATATCTTCAGTCCTAAATAGAGGAGGAAGAAGAACGGAATACCCACGGCAAAGAACAATAAGATGGATACAACCCAAACTGGTGCTCCGGAGGTGTTCACAATCTCATAAAAATCAATACCCGGAACATGAACCGCATCGAACATGCCCACTGTGAACAGACCAAAGAACAGACCTACTAAAGTAGATGCTCCGATGATGATCAATAGGATGCCTATAAACTTACCAAACACTTTAAAAAGGAACAGAATAATGTCCCCGATGGTATCAAAAAAGGTCTTGGAGCTGCTTTTGACCTTGTTGCCCACTTTGTCGTAGTCAACACTTTTCACTTTTTCGGCAACATCATCAAACCCCTCTTTAACTTTGCGTTCTATATTGCTGATGTTGACGGGCTCCCCCCGCATATCCAATTTTTCCGAGGTTGTAGCAGCTTCGGGCACCAAAATCCAAAGTAGGATATAGGCGATTAGACCAAAACCACTGGTGAATATGGCCAAAAGGATAAATATGAGCCTTATCCATAGGGAGTCAATGCCCAAATAATGTTCCAGACCCGCACAAACACCACCGATATATTTATGGTCTACGTCCCTATACAGCTTTTTGGCCCTACCGGTAGGTTCTGCATGGGATTTTTTTGGTTCGTCCTCAAAAATATCCTCATCGACCATATAATCCTCGGGCTGTCCCATTACCTCGATTACTTGATCTACCTCTTTATGGGTGATTACCTGTCGCTCGTTCTCCATTTTCTCCAAAAAGAGTTCGGCAATCCTTGCCTCGATATCGGCAATGATCTCGTCGCTTCCCTTGGTACCTGAAAACGACCGTCTTATGGACTCCAGATACCGTCTCAGCTTGTTATACGCATCGTCATCTATGTGGAAGAGCGTATTTGCTAAATTTATATTTACTGTCTTGTTCATTTTTTGATTCTATTTTGTGTTGGTTACCAGATTGACTGCATTTCTTAGTTCATCCCAGGTACCATTGAGTTCGTTAAGGAACAACTGGCCTGTTTCTGTAAGGGCGTAATATTTGCGGGGTGGTCCCGATGTGGATTCTTCCCAACGATAGTTGAGCAATCCAGCATTCTTTAGCCTTGTGAGCAAAGGATATATGGTACCTTCCACTACTAACATCTTAGCGTCCTTTAAGGCTCCCAGAATTTCTGAGGCATACTTGTCGTCATCCTTTAGGATGGACAGTATGCAATACTCTAGAACCCCCTTGCGCATCTGTGCTTTTGTGTTTTCTATGTTCATAATTTCATGGTTCTATTAAATTAACTGTTCGTTTTTGTTCTGCCAAACTTTGTTTGGTAACGTTTCCACTCCATTCCCCTGAATTGGGCAGGGGAGTGGAAACGGTTCTTTGATTGATGATTTGATTTTTTTCGTTTTTTGATTGATGGTTAAACTCCGTTTTACTTTGATTGATGATGATTGCCGCGGAGGTGATTAAGCTCCTTTATATATATTACTTGATGAATTTAATGGTAAAGGGATATTTAAAATATTCCCCTTCGTTGGTTCTGATTGTGGCCAAAATGGTAAACACAATATTTACGATACCAAGGGCCACCTGTAAAAATCCTGATATGCCCACAGGCCAAATCAGTCGTCCTAACCTAAAATCGTCACTATCTATATGAATGTTTAAGTTGTTCAAATCACTCAGGTCGTGAAACCCGAAAAAATTCCAATCGAACAGGTCTGGCCAAAATCCAATAAAAAAAGGAATGGTGATCAAACCTGCTACAATGGAATATAGCAACATACTAATTTGAAAGTTTAATGCCTGTTTACCATTATAATCCACAAACTCATGCTGCTTCTTATTGGCTGTCCATAGTATCAATGGAAGTATAAAATTCCCGAAAGGGATAAAATACTTCGAGAACATGGACGCATGGATGATCGCGGATAAATTTCGTTCGTGTTTGGTGATAGTAGTTGCCATTTTTGATTGATGTTTTTTGATTGTAAAAGGGTTAACCTATTAGCTTACCATGCAAATATATATCCAAAAGACAGTACTATGCAAAACAAAGTACTATAATTTAACATAAAATTAACAATTATAGGTATCTTCTTTTTACCTATTTTTAGGCCAAACAAACCTAAGTTATGGCATTGACACCCAGTAAAATCAACACATTTACGTTTTTAAAGCTCCCTTCGGCCTGGTGGTGCGGGGTAAGGCTCAAGTATATTGATGAAAAAAAAGCAATCACCACGGTAAAGCATAAATGGATGAATCAAAATCCGTTTAAATCCATGTTTTGGGCTGTTCAAGGGATGGCCGCCGAGTTAAGTACAGGCGCATTGGTGATGAACGAAATACAGAAAAGTGGCAAAAAAGTGTCCATGCTGGTGGCCAACAATAAAGCTACTTTTACCAAAAAGGCTACAGGACGCATTAATTTTACCTGTGAGGACGGTGAACTGATTGCCGATGCGATAAAGAAAACCGTTGAAACGGGAGAGGGGCAAACCTGTTGGATGAAAGCCGTAGGGGTCAACCAAGATGGGGTAGAGGTGTCCACCTTTCATTTTGAGTGGACGGTGAAGGTGAAGGGGTGAGTTTGGTTAAAGTGTTACAAAAAGAACGCAGCCGAAATAGAACGATATTTTTTTGTAACAGTGGAACTAGAATAGGTCGAATGAAAAGTGTTTTTGTACAAAGACCAAATAAATCAACACTATAAAGCCCACCTCTATAAAAAACCAGATTAAGCTTGAAATGGTTGTCTTTTTATTTACCGATCTATAGTTTTTAGCTTCTATCTTGTAACATTCTGATTTCTTTGCATCTGAAAATTTGTGCTTCTTGGAAAGCTTATCAAACTCTTTAGCGAATCTTGTCAAATCTTTTGAATTAAGTAGGATTTTTGCCAACTTATATCCCCAAATGAAAACGAGCAGAAAAACAAAAAAACGAATCATAGAATTCTTGTAAAGAAGAATTGGAAAGATAGTAAATGCATATGGCAGAATCGGTCAAAATAATAAAAATTAAACCATTGTATAAATTGCTACTTATTGGAATAAGTCAATTATATGGTGCTTTTGTAATATACAGGTTAGGAGTATTGATCATAAAGGAAGCATGGATCAATCTAATATGTTTGATAGCTGTTTTTGCCCTTATTGCTTGGTCTGCATACCTGATTTATTCGTTTTTTCAGTTTTATCGGTTAAAAGATGATAAGATTATTTTGAGTGAGAACAACCTTTCTCTTTTCGGAATTGAAATCAATTATTGTGATATAAAGAACTTTGGTATTGATTCGTCTGATTCTGTCTTGTCTGTTAATATAGACTTGAAATACTTGGATGAACCGATTCCAATTGTGGCAAAATTCATGAAATTAAAGGAATTTCATTTTCTCATGAAAACCTTGATTGAGAAAACCAATCAAAATCCAATATAATGTTCGGAAAGTATTTTTATTACTCAGGTGTAGTGGTTTTACAAGCCAAAACTTGAATTCACATATACCGCCATATTTAGATTAAATGTAATAAAACTCCAAATTTCCCAACATATAAACAGAAATCAAAAAACATCAATACAAAATGAACGCACACGAAATAGATTACCACATTTACGGAGAGGAAATGCAATATGTGGAAATAGAATTGGACCCTCAAGAAGCTGTTGTTGCCGAAGCAGGCACTTTTATGATGATGGACCAGGATATTAAAATGGATACCATCTTCGGTGACGGTTCCAATCAAGATACCAGCGTACTGGGCAAGGTATTCTCCGCAGGTAAGCGATTGCTCACAGGTGAGAGCCTTTTTATGACCGCTTTCTTGAACGTTGGTCAAGGTAAAAAGTTGGTAAGCTTTGCTTCGCCTTATCCCGGTAAAATTGTTCCTATCGATCTTTCCGAAAAAGGAGGGAAGTTCATCTGCCAAAAGGATGCGTTCCTTTGTGCCGCCAAAGGCGTTTCCGTGGGAATTGAATTTTCCAAACGCCTTGGACGTGGTTTTTTTGGTGGAGAGGGATTCATCATGCAGAAACTGGAAGGCGATGGAATGGCCTTTGTACATGCCGGTGGAACCATGGCCAAAAAAACATTGGCTCCCGGTGAAGTCTTAAAAGTGGACACGGGCTGTATTGTTGGGTTTTCGCATACTGTAGATTACGATATTGAATTTATCGGAGGTATACGAAATTCCGTTTTCGGTGGTGAGGGACTCTTCTTTGCTACACTTAGAGGTCCTGGAACCGTTTATGTTCAATCCCTACCATTTAGTAGATTGGCCAGCCGTGTTTGGGCCGCTGCACCAAGAGGTGGCGGAAAAGACAAAGGTGAAGGCAGTATCTTAGGTGGCATTGGTGATTTGCTCGATGGTGATAATCGATTCTAGTAGCCAGTAGTAAGTAGTCAGGAGTCAGGAGAGCCGAGACTCAATGTCATTCTGAATGAAGTGCAAAATCTCATCTGATATCTTAAGTCTGAAATCTGACATCTGATTTCTGAAAAAATCACTTCTTTTGTGCATATGAATTTTAACGACCTGTTCCACTTTCTGGAAGAATTGCAACAAAACAATAATAAGGAATGGATGGATGCGAACCGAAAATGGTACAAATCCCTTCGGAACGATTTCATTGCTTGGCTAGATGATTTGGATATGACCATGGCCAATCTCCAGGACGATTATTATCCAACTCCAGGTAAAAAGGGCATCAACCGAATCAACAATAACTTGATGTTTCATCCGAACAAGCCCATTTATAAAGATCATTTTGGTGCTGGTTTGGACAAAGCGCCCAATTCTGCAGATTTTTATATCGAGATTGGGTTAAAACATTGTTTGTTGGCCGGTGGTCGCTGGCGACCCGATTCCAAAACCCTTCGCAGTATTCGTGATGCCATCGATTACAATGGAGAGGAATTACAGGCTATTCTTGAGAAACCATCTTTCAAAAAAATGTTCGGTGGCCTGTATGAAGACGAAAAACTGGTGTCATCGCCCAAAGGATTTTCCAACGATCATCCGCACATAGAATTGTTGCGCAACAAAACCTTTGCCGTGGAATATGGTTTGACCAAAGAGGATGTTCTCAGCGATGATTTCAAGGAAAAAATCGTTGAAGTTTACAAGGAAATGCTACCCTTTCGTCAATATTTGAACCAAGCGGTAACCGTTTAGTCCAGCTTGTCCGAAGCTTGGATCAATCGTGCCGACAGATCTGGGCGTTCCATATCCTTATCATAAGGAAACATAGGCCTGATGATTCTTTTGTGGCCCAAACGCTCTAAGTCTTGATCCACGCCACCGGGCGTTAACATCATGATCCAGTCTCCTCGCATGTTGTAAAGCTCGGGAACTAAATAGCCGATTTTGACCACGATAATGTCAGTTTCGCTCGGAATTAGCCCCAAGTTGGTAAAATCCGACTTTCTGTGATAAGGTTTCCTTTTTTTGGTAACGATGATATGAGCATTGTCCACTTTTACCAAGACCTCTGTCTCTGCATGAACATCTCCATGTTTTATAGCGGTCACTTCTCCTGTCAATTCTAAGGGTGGGGCATATCGGTCATCGATTTCGGCACCAACAGGCGCACTGACTTCTCCACCAACACCAACTTTTATGGCTTCTTCTATCAATTTAGGTCCCGGGATGGATGCATAGATCAAAGATTTTCCATCTGCTGCATGGAATTCTTCCCGTTTTAAGAGCTCCATCAAGGTCCAAGTCACATCACCAGCCCCACCAGCTGTTGGGTTGTCGCCCATATCACTCAACATAAAAGGTTTTTTGTCACTTGCAAGGGCAAGCTCCAATGCTTCTTCGTAGGGTTTTGTAGGAGCAACGAATTCAAACTCTTCGCGGACATCCCAAAAACTATTGGCCAGTTTTTCTGCCCCTTTGGTTACTTGTTCCTTGTCATCTCCCGTTACCATCACCACGGCATGATTCCGAGGCTCATCGGCCCAAGCGTAACCAATCCAAATAGCTGCATCAATAACACCTTCTTGTTGCTCCACTTCGGGGACTTTGGCATACAGGCTTTTTCCTGGTTCCACTCGGGTGCTGGTTTTTTCACCAGGCAACAGGATAGGTACTGGTACCCAGGCTTTATATGTTGGTTTACCTTTTCCGTTTTCCAGTCTAGACACCAAGTTTTCCACTGCTCGTTTTCGGGATTCGGTAGCATCCTCGTGTGGAGCCATACGATAACAAGTAATCAAATCGGAATGTTGCGCCAATCGTTTGGAAACATTTCCGTGCAAGTCCATGGAAGTGGAAATCAACACATCAATCCCTACCACTTCGCGTATTCTTTTGATAAGGTCGCCCTCGGGGTCGTCCAGTCCGACCACGCTCATCGCACCATGAATGTCAAAGAAAAGGCCGTCATAAGGCATGTTTTGTTCTAACATGGTCAAGGTTTTGCCCACTAAGGACTCATAGGCTTCTCTAGTGACCGTGCCACCTGGCAACGATTTTCCCACTAAAGTGGGAACCCACTCGGCCCGTTGTCTCAAAGAAGAATCAGCCTCCATGAAAGGATAGCGGGTAAATATGGAATCTCCTATTTTGGGGTGGAATGCTTCTTCATGGGTGAGTGCTGGAGAAAATGTGCTGGATTCTATACCCAGTCCGGCTATGGCAATTCTTGGAAGTCCTTTTTCGGTGTTCTTTCCGCAACTTATCAGAATGACAAAAAATAAAAGAAGAAGTACAGGTCTACGCATGTTATTTGGTTTGGTGGTTGTAATCAAAAGCATAAATATCGACATTATTGGGGTGGTGTCAAAAGGAAGAGGTGATTCAGAATGGTAAATGGATAAGAGTTATATTTAGAAAAAACTTATTCATTTTGGCTAGCGATAGAATCAGAAACATGCAACGTGAGTTGCTTTCAGATAATTGGTATACCCTTGAAAAAATAACTTTCGAATATTTACGGGACGATGGTGTTTGGGAAAAACAAATCCGGGAAGCATACGACCGTGGGAACGGGGCGGCCATACTCCTTTATAATGTAGAAAAAGGGAAGGTGGTATTGACCAAGCAGTTTAGAATGCCTACGTATTTAAATGGCAACCAGGATGGAATGATGATTGAAGCTTGCGCTGGACTTTTGGAAAAGGGCAATGCAGAAGAGACCATTAAAATGGAGGTAGAGGAGGAAACAGGGTATAAAATTGATAAAGTAAAGAAGGTGTTCGAAGCATACATGTCTCCTGGTTCAGTTACCGAGATACTTTATTTTTTTATTGGACAGTATGAAGATGCCATGAAAGTAAGCGAAGGTGGCGGTGCTGAGGATGAAACGGAAAATATTGAGGTATTGGAAATCGATTTTGCTAAGGCCATAGCCATGATGGAATCTGGTGAAATTAAAGATGCCAAGACCATCATGTTGTTGCAATATGCCCAAGTCCTGGGAATTTTCAATCAGTAATTTTCGTAAATATTTTTTAGGGTGGTATACATGGTTTCTCTTATTTCAGAAGATGGAATACGGAAATGATTGTTCATAAAACTAAAGATGAGCAGTTTGCCCGATTTTGTTTTCAGATAACCACTTAAATTATAATTGTTGCCTACGGAACCAGATTTGGCAAAAAGGAACGGTTCTGTGGTCGGATCTTCCCATGTTTCGACCGTACTGTCGGGTCCCCACATTGGAAATATCCCAAAGAGGCGCTTTTCAGGGACTTCATTATGTAGTTTCTGAAGGATTTGTACAAAGGAGCGCGGAGTAAACAAATTATACCGGGACAGTCCTGAACCATCTACCCACCGAGGTTGATGTTCTAAATCTTTCAAGTGATTCTGCAACATAAAATTAATGACTCTTTTTGTGCTCAATGTATCGGAAACGGTGGCCGAAGCTGTTAGTAATAATTGTTCGGCCAAGAAGTTATCACTCTTAAAAAGCATTCTCTTGAAAATAGAATCAGTCTCTATTCCATAGACCGTATGTATAACTCCCTCCGGGAAATGATCTGATAAAATGATTTTTTTACCAAGGGCAGACTCCAATAATTGTTGGGTTAAACTATCGCTGCTCACAAATGGAATTTCCAAAGTGTCTTTTTCGGTGGGTGAGATATAAAATTGGTTGTGGAACTCCTCCCGTTTTATAGTGGTATCTTTTATTTGGGTCTGATTGAAAAACGCTTTGGGAGAAATTTCCAGTCTTTCATTATTGGAAATGGTTACCACATTGCCATACAAAGGTATAGCTGACTTTTCAGGTGAAAAATAGGTGTCATAATCTTCCCAGGCCCAACCTGGCCCAAAACGATTCTCAGTATGGTTTTTGGTATAAAGCGCAATGGTAAACTGATTTCTCAACCAATGTATTGCCGTACTATCCTTAAAATAGGGATGAAGCCAAGATGGGTCACCTGTACCTTCAATAAACAAGGTGTCGTTTGCCACAACATATTTTAAGGTGGGAACGTTTTTAGGAAGAAGTTTTAACCCTGTATAAAAGGTTGCAATCTTCGTATTACTGGCAGGCGTAAAATATTTACCGCCATTATGACTGTAGATTTCTTTCTTGGTATCGGCATCAATGATTACAAGACCATGAAAGGAATTTTCCAGTAGCTTATTTCTTAATTGGGAGTTCAGTGTTTTTTTTATTGAATTACATCCAGTCAATAAAAAAATAAACATAAAAACATTGATAATCAATGCATTAAATGATTTTCTTGGCAATCTGTGCATTTGTGCAGTTCATCGATTTTAACAGCAAGTTATTCAATTTTTAACTGGAAATTGAGCTTTATAAACGCCTTTTTTATTAATTTAGAGGACAACCTATTACCCAATTTAATTTAATTAATATGCCTAGAGCTATGTTAGATTACACCAAAACAATCCTTCAAAAGGTGAGTTTTGATGTTAAACTCTTCGCTAGGGAACTTCGAAAAGCTATTTCGAGATTATTGCCAAGTGAAGTGCAAGAACTTAGAATCTGGTTGCAATTTTTTATTGTGGACAAACCAGAGTTACAACCAACATTATTGTTGTTAAAAGCATAAACACTAACTAGAGTCGCTGAAAAGCGGCTCTTTTAATTTTTACCCAAAGGGCTGATTATTTTTACGTCCTGAAACGCAATGGCTCCACGTACGATGCTGGAAATGACCTCTCGCAACGCATCGGTAATCTGTATTTTTAGCTCACTTTTATGATAAATTAAACTTATTTCCCTAGCTGGAACCGGGTTTTTAAAAGTTTTTAAGTTTGTTTTTTTGTCTTCTTCCAAATGAAGTGTGTTCAAATAAGGGAGTAATGTCATGCCCATGCCCTCATCCGCTAAGCTTACCAAGGTTTCAAAACTTCCGCTCTCTATTTTAAATTGCTCTCCAAGTTTGCTTTTGGAAGCTTTGCAAAGGTTGATGACCCCTTCTCTAAAACAATGTCCATCTTGCAACAGCAGAATGTCGTTTACATCCAAATGGTCTGTAGTTAATTCAACTTCGGAGGCCAGCCTATGGTTTTTGGGAACATAACCGACAAAAGGTTCATAATATAATGGACGTTCTTTTATAAATTCAATTTCAAGTGGTGTAGCGGCAATTCCCGCATCCAAATGACCATCCATAACGTTCTTGATCATGGTTTGTGTGGACTGTTCCTTTATGATCAGGTTTACCTTGGGATATTTCTTTATAAAAGCATTTAGGAACATTGGAAGTAGTGTAGGCATTACTGTAGGTATGATTCCTAAGGTGTAGTCTCCTCCGATATACCCTTTGTCTTGGTCTACAATATCTTTGATTCGTTCAGCTTCGGCAACAATGTTTTTTGCCTGTGCCACAATTTTTTCTCCCACTTCTGTAATAGTAATGGGTTTTTTACTGCGGTCAAAAATGAGAACGTCTAGTTCATCTTCTAATTTCTGAACCTGCATGCTCAAGGTAGGTTGTGTAACAAAACTCTTCTCTGCGGCTAGGGTAAAGTTTTTGTACTCCGCTACGGCCAATACATATTGTAGCTGGGTAATAGTCATTCAAGCATAAGTTTAGGGTATAAATGTATAAAAAACTATCAGGTAAATCTATAGAAAGAACAGAATCCTCTATGTGCAGCATGTATAAAAATAAATAGCCTGCATTGAGCAGGCTATTTGATGATTGATGATATTTTTTGGTTAAAACCTGATGGTGATTTCCAAGTCTTCTCCTTTTACTTGAAATTGGGCACTGTCAAAACTTGGAGGACCCATGGTCATGTCGTTTCCGGACATTCCATAACTTTCTTTGGGCATTCCATTGGCTTCATAATCCATTCGGTTGTTTTCGTTTGCATCGTGCAAGGCCATAATGGCATAATCTCCCGGTGCTACTTCGGTAAACTTCAGTATAACTTTTCCATCTTCAATGGTACTCTGAAGATTTTGAATGCCAGGTCCTTTCATAAAGGTTTCGGCGGTGTGCAGTCCCGCGAGCACTTTTCCTTCATTACTGGTTATGTTGTCGATAGTAATTGTAATGTCGACGCCGGTTTTTTGTTGTGCCATTGCTATTAGACTCACAAAGAAGAAGCTTAAGGCTAGTGTTACAGTTTTCATAATGTTTGTTTTTGATGTTTTGTATGCCCCAAATTTCAGATAGAAGCCTCTTTTTAAAAATTTCAACTTACTCAAATGTTGATTTTTGGGTGTGAATTGTGATAGTGAACATGGGGTTTCAATTCATCTTTAAAAAACCACAATTGGGTATTTCCTTTTGGTATGGCAAAGCAAGTAGACCCAATTTTGTGTCATCAAAAACGAACAGTCATGAAAATCATCATCAATCTAGTCACCTTTTTATTATATACGGGAGCTGTTTTTTCCCAGCAGACCATAATGGGAAAAGTAACGGACGCTAAAAATAATCCAATTACAGGTGCCAACATTTATTTGGAAGGCACATACGACGGCGCATCGTCAGATGAGAATGGAAACTTTAGTTTTGAGACCACCGAGGAAGGACTTCAGACATTGGTCGTTTCCATGTTGTCCTATGAGTCGCATTATGAAGCTGGCGACGTTTCCTATTTCAGGGATTTGCACATAAAGTTGGTGGAATCGGTCAACTCGTTAACAGGGGTTACTTTAACCGCAGGAACTTTTGAAGCTGGCGATAACTCTAAAGTATCGGTATTGAAACCTTTGGATATTGTTACCACGGCCGGTGCTGCGGGTGATTTTGTGGCTGCCTTGCAAACGTTGCCAGGAACTACAACCGTAAACGAGGATGGACGGTTATTTGTACGAGGAGGTACGGCAGGTGAAACACAGGTTTTTATAGACGGGCTACGGGTTTTTCAGCCTTTTAATGCCACCGCCAATAACACGCCAACACGTGGAAGGTTTTCACCATTTCTTTTCAAGGGTATTTCCTTTAGTACAGGAGGGTATTCGGCGGAATACGGCCAAGCGCTGTCCAGCGTACTTTTATTGAACACTACGGATGTTCCCCTTCAGGAGAAAACAGACATTTCCATAATGTCGGTAGGTGGTGGATTGGGCCATACAGAGATTTGGGGCGACCGATCGTTGAGTATCAATACCTCTTATATGAACCTTGCCCCATACGAAGCTTTGATACCTTCGACCCAAGGCGTTCGTTGGAACAGTCCCTATGAATCCATTTCGGGCGAAACTGTTTTTAGAAGTAAAGGCGAGAAGAGCATGTTTAAACTCTACACAGGTTTTAACCATGCCAATTTAGATATTGATCAAGAGGACATCAATTTTGATGATTATATCCGATTCCGTTTGAAAAACAATAATCTGTACTTCAACTCGTCTTACAAATACTATTTTGAAAATGATTGGAGTCTTACCTCTGGAGCTTCCATTGCTTGGGATACCAATGATATAGGTATACAAGAAAATAGAGTGGATGCCAAAGAAACATCATCACATATAAAGGTAAAGGCAAGAAAAAACTTTAGTAATCGATTCGACTTAAGCTTCGGCACCGAATATTTTAATACCAAGTATGATGAAACCTATACGGATTTAAACAATGATGAATTTTACAGTGGATATAATGATGGTCTGTGGGCCGCTTTCGTGGAATCCGATATTTTCTTGAGCAATAAGTTTGCGATGAAGTTGGGTGTTCGGGGAACCCAAAGTAGCCTTTTGGATGAATTTAAAGTATCGCCAAGAGTGTCATTGGCCTATAAACCGGGAGAGGACGGACAGTTTTCATTGGCATATGGAGATTTTTTTCAGCGACCACTAACCGAAGTGGTTAAGTTTGACCAAGATTTACAAATGGAAAAAGCATCGCACTATATTCTCAACTATCAATATATCAACAATGGGAAAACCTTTAGGACAGAACTTTATTATAAGGATTATGACCGTTTGGTGAAATACGACACAGAGGTACCGCAGTTCAATGCTGACTATAACAACTTTGGAGGTGGGTACGCCAAAGGCATTGATCTATTTTGGAGAGATAGCAAGAGCATCGAAAATCTGGATTACTGGTTTTCCTATTCCTTTTTGGATACGGAACGTGACTATCAAAACTTTCCACAAAAAGCAACTCCAAATTTTGCCCCAAAGCACAACGTTTCTTTGGTCACCAAATATTGGGTGGACAAGCTAAGGTCGCAAGTGGGTCTCTCTTATTCTTATGGCTCTGGCAGACCATATCACAACCCTAATGCATTGGGTTTTATGCAGGAAAGAACAAAATCTTACAACAACCTTAGTTTCAACTGGGCCTATCTTATCGACCAACAAAAGATTTTATATTTCTCCGTGAGCAATCTTTTGGGTATCAATAACGTGAGTGATTATCAATATGCAAATACTCCAAATGGAGATGGGGTATATGATAGAAGGGCAATTACACCACCCGCGGATAGTTTTTTCTTCGTTGGATTTTTCTGGACGATTAGCTCTGATGGGAAAAGTAATCAGTTGGATAATCTATGATCTATTGCTGCATTTTGAGATAGTAATCCACAGAGTGTTTGCCCGAGCCGTAAACAATAAAAAAGAGGCATAAAATTAAAACAACAATGGCCAAAATTAGGTTGTTGGTGTTCATGCTCCCTAAAAAATTAGTGAGTATTGCTCCGAAAAGAATAGGTAGTTGGGCAATGGCAGCCCACCTAGTAAGAAGACCTACCACTATAAGAATACCTCCAACAAAATGTGCAGGAACAATATAGTGTAGAATTAGCATACCTCCAGGTATGTTTTGAAACGGACGTGCCATTTTTTCCATTTCCAGATGATTGGACATGAACTCAATTCCTTTGACAAAAAGTACCACGCCGAGCATAATTCGTATCAAATCCAAAAAAAGGTATGTATGGGCATTGGCCCATTTATTGAGATTTTTAATCGAACCCATGGCGATGAAGTTTAAGGTTTCGTATATAAGATACTCATTTTTAGTTTCTTATGAAACAAAAGTGTTGTTAAACCTATAAAAACAGTAGGGTTGGTATAAAATTATGTATAAATGAACCTTAAAAGTCGGTAAGAGTCAGCTCCATTTGAATGTCACTGCGTGCATAGGGCGAAGCAATTTTGGTTATTTCCTTAAATCCCAGTTTGTTGTACAAGGAGAGGGCGGGAGCTAACTTTCTGTTACTTTCCAAAAAGATTTTCTTTGCACCCAACTGCTTTGCTCGATCAATAATGTGTTGCCCCAACAATTTGCCTACACCTTTACCCTGTGCTTTGGGAGAGACTCCCATTTTTGAAAGTTCAAAATCAAAACCATCATACTGGCAGGGAATAAGAGCGCATACGCCCACCGGATTTCCATCTAGCAGCGCAACGGCTATATAACCTCCTTTATCCAAAATGTATTCTTTAGGATGGTGCAGCGTAATGCGATCCATTTCTTCCATTTTGAAATATTTGGTAATCCATTCCTCGTTCAGTGACCTAAATGCATCTTTAAAAGCTTCAGAATAGGGGACAATGGTAAATGGTTTGTTCATTCAGGGAAATTTTCAAGGATTCATTGTCAAAAATAAATCGAATCCTGGAACATTGTATAAACTGAAACCCAATTTCTATGGATTGTAATTACTTATCCGTCAATTTGTGGAACCGTTCAACGAAAAAATTACCAGTTGGGCGATTAAATATGTAGATTTACATTATAATTAGTCATAAAATTCTTACAAGTTCCCAAATCTTGCTGATGAGACTATTAAAAACATATCAACCTGACCCAATCAGGAATATTAACCTACAAATCCCAATCGGCTATGGAGATAAAACTACCCCCGTTTCCCCAATTTATATTTCCGTCCCAATTTGAGCGTTACCTTTTTGCGCTTTTGATTGTTTTATTTCTAGGTCTGCCTTTGCAGGCCCAAGAAGAAAATAATCCTTATGTAAGCTACGATGTCCCATTTCAAAATTTGTTGAAGTTCAATCGTTTTTTGATCAACCCCACTTTTTCTTCCATACGGGAGGACAAATCCTATATCAACTTTTTTCATCGGAGTCAAAGCGCGGATTTTAACAACAACCGACAAAATTACTTTTTGAGTTACAGCGGTAGGTTAAACGATAGGGTAGGGCTTGGACTAAGTCTTTATAACCAAAGCGCAGGCGTGATATCAAACTTAGGTGTTATGGCCAACTATTCCCACGGCATTCAACTCGGAGAGGAAAGTAGCTTGACCTTCGGTGTGAACATCCCATATTATGTAAGCAGTTATGACCCAAGCAGGGCGGTGGCTGTGGAAGGAAGTGACCCTACATTGAGTGAGATCGAAGAAAGTTCCGTGATATCATTTCAACCGGGCCTAAATCTTAGTTTGGGCAAGTTTGATTTTGGTGTCTTTGCCCAAAATTTGGTGGATTATAATTTAAAAACAGGAAAGTCTTTGACAAATCTAAACCAAAAGACTTTTTCTGGTCACATTCAGTTTGCACACGAGTTCGAAAATGGAAGAGGTATTTTTGAAGATGGCAGGCTGATGCCTTTGGCACGTGCTCGTTTTGAAGGAAATGAAGATCCTGTTTTTGGAGGAGGTATCATTTTGGATCTTCCTAAATTAGGTTGGATTCAAGGTGGCTACGATCAATTTTATGGAGCATCTGCGGGCACTGGGTTTAACTTGAACCAAAGGCTGTCCTTTGGATATAATTTTGAAAAAAGCCTTAGCAATAGTATTGCCAATCTAGGGGTTACCCACGAAATTTCAATAGCCTATTCTTTTGTTCCCAATCTTTCCAAAAACACATTTGTTTCTAATGAAGAGGAAGAGAAAAAGAAGATCGAAAATTCTGCTGTTGCCGATGCAAGTGATGAAGCTGGGAAAACGAAGCAAAAAAGTAAGTTGGATGTAGAAACCACATTGCGACCCTACAACAAGGAGGATAGAGCCTATTGGGAGGAACGTATAACGCAATTACAGGAGCAACAAGAAGACAGTTATGCTGTAATTGATGATCTGCTTTACAAAATGGATTCCATGAAGCAAAGTAGAGAGCAGGAAATGGAAAAACGCTTTGAGATGGTTATGCGAATCGTGAAAAGGCACAACGGAAACAAGATTCCCGATATTGAGAAGAATGCCCAAAAATTGTACTTGGCGGACAATAAGGATTTGGACTCCGTTTATAATGCAATTGAGGCTTCAACAACTGCAGCTTTGGCCCAAAACACCAAACCGGTAAGTAAACAAACGGAGACGAAAAGTGAGGGACCTTTTAATGGTGGCGATTTCAAACCTATAGAAAAGTTTATCAATCTAGAAGGTGTTGGACAAGGACACTATATTGTGGCCAATGTGTTCAAAAATGAGATTTACCTTAAAAACTTTATGCAGGAGCTAAAAAGTCAAGGGTTGGATGCACAATATTTCAAGAATCCGGACAATGGCCTCAACTATGTTTATTTGGCCAAATATGAAGAGAATGATAGGGCATATGCTGCTTATAAATCTCGAATGAAGGGGAAATACCAAGATGAAATTTGGATTATGCATGTTGAAAACCCAAGGTACTCCAATTGGGCAGATGCCATTTTTCAAGATATAGAATAGTTAGGACTTTAGTTTTTCATGTGCTTTGCAATACTTTGACTTCCCGAGTCTGGGCGTTCCTCAAGTTCCGAGATTATTTTATGGTGGTCATCTGCCCGCGTTTGAGATAGTTTGTAGGTAGCCTGTATATCCGATACTTGCACTTGAAATCCTACCACACCTTTTACCTGACGAAGTGTCTTCGGAGACAGATTTTTAAGGGAAATCGGTTGTTTAGAGTTTTTCTCATATTTATCCACCAATCGGTGCATGGATTGCATGGTTTCTTGCTCGGTCAAAACCCTTAAAGTGCCATACACATGAACAGCAATATAGTTCCAAGTAGGTACCTCTTCCTCTTTGTACCATGAAGATGAAACATAGGCATGAGGACCGTTAAAAATACAGAGAACTTCAGCTTCATTAGTAAAGTTTTTCCGTTGCGGGTTAGCTTTTGCAATATGTCCCACTAAAATATCCTTACCATTCTCATCAGTTTCCAATTCCAAAGGAATATGGGTGCCCCAAGGCTTATGGTCCACAATATTAATCAGGATACCAAAACTGTTTTGCCTTAAAAAGTCCTTTATTTCATCAATATCTTGATTGTTGTAATGTGGTGGAATATACATGTTGATAGAGGGTTTGACCTTTAGAATATGAAAAAGGTAAAGATAATAAATATCAATCCTCGGGACTTCGGTTTTTATGGAACAAAGCGCCCAAAAAATAGAACAGGCCCTGATCAGGGCCTGTTATAGAGAAAAGTTTTGGTATGGATAAAACTTAATCCATTGGTTCCATTTCTTCTTCGGCCATTTTAGCTTCCGCTTCAATTTTCTGGAGTTCCATTACAATTTCCGACGCGTCCCAATAACCATATTCCCGTACAATTTTACCATCCACAAATTGATAGGTGAGATGTATGGGGATATCTATTTCTTTATTGTTGGCTGCCAAGGTGCCGTTCCATTCCAGCCAGCAATTCACCCAAGTCTCCCCATCATCGGTCAAAACCATTTCATATTCTTGGTTCTCGTTCTTAAAGCCCCTGGATGCATAGTTTATATCCGTTTGTTTATGGTAATCCATTGCTTCACTAGCAGACATTGGGTTTTTGCTTGTGTTGTAAAAGGTTTTTGAAGTATCGGCGTACATGCTTGTATCGAATGTTTTACTGTTGTAATTCGACATCAATTTTTTAACCGTATCAATTTCTGGGGAGTCCTGCGTATACCTTACAGGTCCTTGTTGGCAAGCACTTAATGCAAGTGCCGCCATGGTACATAGAAGAATGATTTTTTTCATTGTTTTTAGGATTAGAGTTAATTATTTATAATTAAAACCTCGATCAATGAATGACCGGAATTTATGAGTAGGAATACTTAATACCAAGGCAATAGGTACCTGGGTTGATGATTAAGATAGTTGGCTTAAAAAAATTGTCCGGTAATTTGGGAATACAACTTGCTCTATTAATCCTCAGACACAAAATTCAGTCGCAAGTAGAGGTCTTTTTAATTGGAATAAATGCCAGAATGTAAGCGGGATTATTTTTGATACACCAGCTATTATAAATATAATAAAAATCTGTAAATGAGTAACTTGAAAATGGATGTTATTTTAGGAAAGAGCACAAATCGAGATGATTTTCCTACGGAATCAAGTCTTGTACTTCCATTGTTGTAATAGTAAGATTGCGGAAATCGTATTTACATAAACCTTCTGGTTGATATTTGCTGGGAAATAAATATTCATATCAATCTTCAATCAAGTTTTCCTCTTACCTAATTTTAAGGGTATTCTGGATATACACTACAATCCATCCCTGAATATTTACAGTTGGGTAATCCTTCTTTTTAAAAACGCGGTTCTCAATTCATCTTTACGATATCAATAATCCATCTTGAATAAAGTTCAGGAATAAAAACAACAGTCATGAAAAAACTGATTTTATCAATTGTACTTTTAGGAGCTACATTGGTCAATGCACAAGACCGCTATTCCAAAGGAATGGAAAAGGCTTTTGAGTTATGGCAGAACCAAAAAGCAACGGAGGCATCCAATATGTTTGAACGTATAGCCACGGCGGAACCCGGTAAATGGTTGCCCTATTATTATGTTTCCCAAATAAACACGGTAATATCTTTTGGAGAAAAGGATGAGGAAAAATTGAGCAAACAGTTGGAAAGAGCCAAGGAGTTTTTGGATGTTGCCAAAGCCATATCTCCTAATAATCCAGAACTTTTGGTACAGGAAGCACTCATCAATACGGCATGGATTGCTTTTGATGGGGCTACCTACGGAATGACCCTGTCCCAAAAAAACGCACAACTTTATCAAAAGGCAATGGAGCTTGCCCCGAACAATCCTCGTGTAGTGTTCTCAAAGGCAGAATGGGATATGGGCTCAGCACGTTATTTTGGAAAGGATACCACACCGTATTGTGAAGATGTGGAAAGGGCCTTGGAACTTTTTGCTACCTTTAAATCCGAAACACCATTTTATCCATCTTGGGGAAAAGAAAGAGCCGAAGAAGTTTTGGCAAACTGTGGGAAATAGAAAAAAATGAAACTTTTAATAAAGGAAATTTTAAAGGCATTGTTGATTGGGGTGGCTATTTTTATTGTGTCCCTTATTATCTACTTTGTTAATGGTTGGGAATTCACCTTTCAGGAATTGGCCAAAGATTTTTGGGAAACTATCATATTTTCCACGATTATCTACCTCTGCAATGCTGCTTCTTTTATTATACTTATGCGAAAGTATGACAAAGAGCTGTTTACCCGCAAATACATTGGTTATGGAATCGTTGGAAATATTGTGGCATCCATTATCGGTATCTTTTTGGCCCGTTTGGTTCTAAGGGTATTGATCTATAAAGTTAGCTTTGGTACTTTTCTTTCCGATGAAACTCCGCGGGAGTATTACATCTCTTTTTTAATTGCGATGGTGGTTGCGATTCTGTTCTATGCAGCCTACTATTACAAATTTTACAAAGAGAAGCAAGTAAAGGAACAAAAGATAATTGCGGGTTCGGCATCGGCCAGGTTCGATGCACTAAAAAACCAGTTGGATCCCCATTTTTTGTTTAATAGCCTTAATGTGTTGACAAGCTTAATTGATGAAGACCCTCACCAAGCCCAAAACTTCACAACATCTTTGTCCAAAGTATATCGATATGTATTGGAGCAGAAAAACAAGGATTTGGTCACCGTGGATGAAGAGTTGAAATTTGCTAGAACCTACGTGAGGCTTTTAAAAATGCGTTTCGAGGATAGTATCATTTTCGATATTCCGGATAACTGCTCTAAACCTGAAGCCAAAATAGTACCACTCTCCCTTCAACTATTATTGGAAAATGCAGTAAAACATAATGTGGTCACCTCATCACGACCATTGCACATTAAGGTTTTCGAACAAAATGGCATGTTGGTCGTGAGCAATAATCTTCAGGAAAAACAAGTGGTAAAAAAGAGCAGTGGGGTGGGGCTGCAGAACATAAAACAACGGTACAATATTTTAACGGACCGCGAAATGGTCATCGAAAAAACTGAAAAGAGTTTTAGTGTCTCCCTTCCTATGCTTACCCAAGAGTATACCGTTTTGGAAAGTCAAGAGAGCTATATTGAGGAGAAACGATATGCAAACGCTAAAGAGCGCGTAAAAAACATTAAAGAGTTTTATAGCAACCTTATGGCCTATTGCATTGTGATACCTTTTCTTTGGTGGCTCAACTTCCGCACTACGGACTTTTTATGGGCGTTTTTTCCAACCATTGGCTGGGGTTTTGGGCTGACCGCGCACGGAATGGCCGCTTTTGGTTACAATCCATTATGGGGCAAACGCTGGGAAGAACGCAAAATCAGGGAGCTCATGGAAAAGGACGATTTCTAGAATGTAGACCTTGGATGTCTGATGTCGGTTCGAGCGCAGTCGAGAACATAAAGGTTGGTTAAACCCAAATTTCAGGTTCAAGATAATTTTCCATTGCTTATTGATCATTGTAGATTGAAAATTAGATTTTCACCCTTCACCCTTCACCCTTCACCCTTCACCCTTCACC
>TARA_R110000764_G_scaffold68661_3_pt1 | contig 66761 bp, 55 predicted proteins | sample TARA_R110000764 | Tara Oceans TARA_R110000764 (sample SAMEA4398111) | marine metagenome | biome: Polar Biome; feature: [SRF] surface water layer (ENVO:00010504); material: water (ENVO:00002006), including particulate matter (ENVO:01000060) such as... | depth 5 m | reverse complement strand
CCGCCAGCCTCAACGCCCCGTTCCCCGAACGCGGCTTTGGCGTGTTCCGTATGTAATCATTACATCTTGTTCGTGAACGGCTTTTCACGCCCAATTGAGGGCGTCCTGCCGTATCGTCTGTGTTGAAGGGGTGAGGCCCGGCAGACGAGGAGGTGACGACATGACGAAACACGCGGCCCTATTTTTGGCGGCGGCGATGGTGGCCGCGCTGGCCGCTCAGGCCCAACATATACCGGCTTTCGCCCAGTTCGATCTGGATGATGATGGCCTGATCTCGGAAGATGAATATGTCTCCCACCAGACCGGCACACGCCGCGCCACCGAATCCGAGGCCATCGCCAAGTTCACCAAGTTCGATCTCGACCAGAACCACACCGTCACCGAAGACGAGCTTTATGAGGCCGTCTATGCCGGGCAGACCGGCAATATCGCAACATCCGTGTCCGCGATTGATCTGGCTGATAGTCAGTAACCGCATTTGACATGGACCGGGGGAGGGCCTGCTGCTGGCGGGCTCTCCTTTCATTTTACGCTCCCGCCTAGGGGGATGCCCGTATAGGCCTCGCCGCGAAAACCTGACAGCCTGCGCCTCACAGTTCAGGTCGCGAGGAGGCTGCCCCCATGTCGAAAATCTGCATCATTGACGGTCACCCGGATCCGGCGCCTCGCCATCTCATCCATGCGCTGTGCGACGCCTATGCCGAGGGCGCGGCGCAGGAGGAGCATGAGGTTTCGCGCATCGACGTGGCGAAGCTTGCCTTCCCGCTTATGCAGACAACGGAGGAGTTTGCCAGCCCGCCACCCGAGCCGATCCTGACCGAGCGTGAGAAGATCGCCGAGGCCGATCACCTGCTGATCGCCTTTCCGCTCTGGCTGGGCGGCATGCCGGCAAAGCTGCGCGGCTTCGTTGAACAGGCCGCGCGCGATGAATTCTTTCTCGCCACCGGGGACAGCGAACATCAGTGGCCCATGAAGATGATGAAGGGCAAATCCGCCCGAACGGTCATCACAATGGGAATGCCCGGCCTCGTCTACCGCTTCGGCATGGATGCTGGTGCCCTGCGCGCCCTTGAACGGGGTGTCCTGGGCATTTCTGGTTTCAGCCCGCTGCACCACACCATTCTGGGCGGCGCAGGCGAAGTGGATGAAGCCAAGTTCAAACGCTGGACCACCGACATGCGGATATTCGGCCGCGAGGCGGTCTGACCCGCTTTCCCTTACACACACAGGCTTGATTTTCCCGCCGCTGGCTGAGACCAGTGTCGCCGGAGGAACTCGCCCGTGCAGACAAACCGATTCGACCTGCTGCGGCTGGTTTTCGCCGCCATGGTCGTCGTGTTCCATGCCGCCGCGCTGAGCGCCTACGCGCCCTTCGGCCCGCTCGAACACGGGTTGGGGCAGGGCGCAGAAATCGCTATCCAGGGCTTTTTCATCACATCTGGCGCGCTCGTCTCCGGCTCGCTCGCCCGGGCGCACACGCTGTCAGACTATGCCGGCAAGCGTGTCCGGCGGCTCTATCCGGCCTACGCCACCGTTATTCTCATCCCGGCCATCGTCTCCCTCGCCATCAGCCGCGATGTGATGGGCGTCGCGGCCTATCTTGCCGCGAACCTCACCTTCCTCAATTTCCTTGCGCCCGGCCTGCCGGGCCTGTTCGAAGGGCAACGCTTCACTGACGTGAACGGCGCCCTCTGGACACTCAAGATCGAGGTCATGTTCTATCTGGCCTTGCCTCTGATCGCCTTCGTCCTGCGCCGGTTGGGTTCGCTATGGTGGCTCGGTATCGCGCTGCTCTATATCGGGGGCGAGGCCTGGCGCGTGGCGCTGCCTCACCTTGTCGATCATCCCGCCGCGCCCATGATTGCCCGCCAGCTCCCCGGCCAGATGGCCTATTTCGCCAGCGGCATCGCGCTCTGGCGGGTGTGGGATACCGCCAAGGCGCGTCCGTGGCTGTTCGGCCTCGTCGGCCTCGTGTTCACAATTCTATCTCTGGCGCATCCGGCGCTTGCGCCCTTGCGCGCGGCGGGCCTCTCCGGCCTCATCACCTGCGCGGCCTTCATGCCTGGCCCGGTTTTCAATGCTGCGCGCTTCGGTGACGTCAGCTACGGCCTCTACATCACTCACTTCCCCATCCTGCAGTCGCTTGTGATGCTTGGCGTTTTTGCCGCGCTCGGCCCCATTGCAGGCTTCGTTCTTACGGGGTTTATCGTATTCGCCGCGAGCCTTCTTCTCTGGCATAGTGTCGAGAAACCCGCTCTGCGTCCGTCCAGTCACTACCGGCAGGCCGCCGGAACCGAACGGCCCCTCAAACGTCAGGATACCCCATGACCGATACAGTATATGAAACCATCCGCCTCGCAGCGACCCAGGAGGGCCTCGCGGTCGTCACGCTGAACCGCCCTGACGTGCACAATGCGTTCAACGCACTCGTGATTGAGGAACTGACGGACGCATTCGACACGATCGCCGATCAGGAAACGATCCGGATGATGATCCTGCGCGGCAATGGCCCGTCCTTCTCTGCCGGGGCTGACCTCAACTGGATGAAGCATGCCGCCGAACTCCACACCAAGGATGACAACGAACGCGATGCTGAGCGCCTCGCCGCCATGCTCCAGTCGTTGTTCGACATGCCGCAGATGACGCTGGCCCTTGTGCATGGCGCAGCCATGGGCGGCGGCGCAGGGCTTGTCGCGGCCTGCGATGTGGCTGTGGCCATGAAGGGTACCAAGTTCCGGTTTTCCGAAGTGCGCCTTGGCCTGACACCGGCCACGATCAGCCCCTATGTGATCGACGCCATCGGTCCGCGCTGGGCCCGGGCCCTTTTCGTAACCGCCGAAACCTTCGATGCCGAATATGCCGAACGCATGGGCCTCGTGCATTATGTCGTGGAGGATCAGGCCGCGATGACCGCGATGGAAGAACACCTTGCCAACCTGGTCTTTGCCGCTGCGCCCGGTGCCATCGCTGATGCCAAGAAACTCGTGGCTGACGTCACCGGAGAGATTATCGACAAGGATCTTGGCCAGGATACCGCGCGCCGCATCGCTGCGCGCCGGGCATCAGAAGAAGGCAAGGAAGGCATCGCTGCCTTCCTTGAAAAGCGCAAGCCTAACTGGGGTCGGTAACCAGCGATTTCCTGACGGCTTTCACCGGAATGCCGAATTCAGACAATTGGTTCAGTGTCGCCGTGACCGGGTTTATCCCGGTCATGTTCGCGATCGGTGTCTGGAAGACATAGATCAGAACGCCAAACATGATGATATAGATGATAAACTGCATCGCCGACTTCAGCAGGAACGCCCCCGCGCTCCCTGCCACAAGGCCGACGCCGCCCAGGATTACCGCGCCCGCAATTGGTGTCAGATTGCTGACATCAGCGGCCTGCGTGTAGCCGATATACCCGCCCACAGCAGCGCCAACCACGCCGGCAAGACCGCTTAACTGAACTCCGGAAGCATAAGCCATATTTAGTCCCCTCATTTGACTATGGTTAATCCTTACGACAGGCGACAGGCGTAACAAAGCCGGAATTTCACCCCCGGACGGGCCCGGTGCGGCCTCAAACCTGCCCGGTTCGGGGCCGAGGGACATGGCATGATCTCCACACCGACCCCACCCCCCACCACACCGTTGCAGCACCGCCTGCACACCGCCCGCGCCACCCTTCATGCACACTGGGTGCGCGGGCCCTTGTCGCAGGCGGCCTTCGAATTCCTCGCCTTCGGTATCAAGCAGGCATGGGCCTGCCTGTTCGGCGGCGCCATGCTGGGCCTGCTGCTGCTGACCTTCCTGTTCTACCCGGACGGTGCCCCTATTTCGCGCTACGACTTTCTCGTGATCGCTGCGGTGGCCATCCAGGCGGCCATGCTCCTGTCCGGTCTGGAGACGTGGGAAGAGGCGCGCATTATCCTTGTCTTCCATCTCGTCGGCACGCTTATGGAATTGTTCAAGACGCACGCCGGCAGCTGGATCTATCCTGAGGACAGCTTTCTGCGCATCGGTGCCGTGCCGCTCTTTTCCGGCTTCATGTATGCCGCTGTCGGTTCCTACATCGCCCGCGTCTGGCGTATCTTCGCATTCCGCTTCACCCATTTCCCGCCGCTCTGGCTACAGGGCCTTCTGGCTGTTGCGGTCTATGTGAACTTCTTCGCCCACCACTGGCTGCCCGATATCCGCCTCGCTCTCTTCGCCGCCACGCTCCTGATCTATGGTCGTTGCTGGGTTCTTTTCCGCCCGGACAACACCTACCGGCGCATGCCGTTGATCGTCGGCTTCCTGCTGGTCGCGCTGTTCATCTGGTTCGCCGAAAACCTCGGCACCTTCGCCCGCGCCTGGGCTTATCCGGGGCAGGAGGACGGTTGGGAAATGGTGTCCCTCGCCAAGCTCGGCTCATGGTACCTGTTGATGATTATCAGCTTCGTTCTGGTCGCAACAGTTCACCGCGTGCATCCCACCGGACGCAAGACATAACCCCGCAACTTGTCTTTTTCGGCAAAATCGGGTCTTGCTGCGGCCATGATCAAAAGCCTCCTCATTGCCAATCGCGGCGAAATCGCCTGTCGTATCATGGCCACCTGCCGCGACCTTGGAATCCGCACGATCGCGGTCTATTCGGACGCTGACGCGGGCGCCAAACACGTTCGCGAAGCTGACGAGGCCGTGCATATCGGTCCGGCCCCCGCTGCCGACAGCTACCTGCGCGCTGACAAGATCCTCGCTGCCGCCAAAGCCGCAGGCGCTGACGCGATCCATCCCGGCTACGGCTTCCTGTCAGAGAATGCCGAATTCGCCGAAGACGTGCGCAATGTCGGCCTCATCTGGGTCGGTCCGCCGCCCTCCGCGATCCGCTCCATGGGCCTGAAGGACGAAGCCAAACGCATCGCCGAAGAGGCGGGCGTCCCCGTGCTGCCAGGCTATCGCGGTGAAGCGCAGGACATCAAGACACTCACGGCCGCAGCCAAGACCGTCGGCTACCCCTTGCTCATCAAGGCCATTGCCGGTGGTGGGGGCAGGGGCATCCGCCTTGTCGCCAAGGCATCCGCGCTGGCCGAGGAACTCGAAAGCGCGGTGCGCGAGGCCGAAGCCGCCTTTGGCGATGGCCGTGTCATGCTGGAAAAACTGGTCGAACAGCCGCGCCATATCGAAGTCCAGGTCTTCGGTGACAGCCACGGCAATGTGGTCCACCTGTTCGAGCGCGACTGCTCGCTGCAACGCCGCCGCCAGAAAGTGCTGGAAGAGGCTCCCGCACCCGGGATGCCGGATGATGTGCGCGCCGCCATGATGGATGCCGCCGTCAAACTTGCCGCCGCCGTCAAATACGAAGGCGCGGGCACGGTGGAATTCATCGTCGATGGCAGCCGACCGCTCAGCGTCGACAGCTTCTGGTTCCTCGAAATGAACACTCGCCTTCAGGTCGAACACCCGGTCACCGAAATCGTCACTGGCACCGATCTCGTCGAATGGCAACTGCATGTCGCAGGCGGCGGCGAACTGCCGCTCGCACAGGACGAAATAACGCTGCGCGGCCACGCCATCGAGGCCCGCATCTGCGCCGAAGACCCGTCTGAAGGCTTTCGGCCCGGCGCAGGCCTGATCCTCGAATTTGGCCTGCTCGAACCCGTCGACGGTGAACTCGTCCGCTGGGATACCGGCTTTGAAACCGGCGACCGCGTGCCGTCCGCTTATGATTCCATGATCGCCAAACTGATCGTGTCCGGCGCAGACCGCGACGAGGCGGTCGACCGCCTGATGGACACGCTCGCCCATACCCAGCTTGTCGGCGTGCCCTCGAATGTCGGCTTCCTGCGCCGCTGCGCGATGTCTGATGCGTTCCTTGATGCCACTCACCATGTGAACTGGATTGCTGAGCAGGGCGACGCCCTCACGGCTGCGCCAGAGGCGCACCAGCATGCGTCAATCATGGCGGTGTGCGATGTGCAGCTTGATGCGCCGGGCGCGGCCCAGCCCTGGGATGTGAAGGATGGCTGGCGCATGAACAGCACGCCCATGCGCAAAGCCATGGTCGCCGTCAGCGGCGATGCCGACTGGATCGACCCTGACGATTTCGAGGTCGAACAGGACCTTCCGCTCCCCCTTGTCACCGACCTCTCGCCCCGCCGTTACGCCGTCACCACGGCGGGCGACAGCGTGTTGGTCGAAGTACCGGACTATGACGCAGACGTCGAAGCCCTGCTTGGCGGCGACGCGGTGAAAGCCCCGATGCCCGGCAAGATCATCGCCATGAATGTGAAGGCCGGTGACACGGTCAGTCACGGCCAGACGCTCGCCGTGATGGAAGCCATGAAGATGGAGCACAGCCTTGGCGCGCCGCGCGATGGTATCGTGGAATCGGTCAGCGGAACCGTCGGCGAACAGGTCGCCGAAGGCGTGGTGTTGGTTCAGTTGGTCGAGGAAGCTTAAGCCGAGTTCAACCGCGCCAGCGCCCGGTCGCGCTCGATCAGCGGCATAAGGCTCGCCATGTCCGGACCGTGTTCCTGGCCGGTCAGCGCCTTGCGCAGGGTCATGAACAGGCCCTTGCCCTTGCGGCCCGTCGCGGCTTTCACCGCATTGGTCCACTCGCTCCAGGTCTCAGGCGTCAGGTCGCCGGCGGGCAACAGGTCAGCCGCCTGCAGTACGAACTCCTTGTCCTCGGCATCGACCAGAGGCGCGATGTCGCCAAACACGACGTCCACCCAGGCGGAAACTTCCGGCAACAGCGAGCAGTTCTGGCGCACAACGGTCCAGAACGCCTCATCAGCGGCCTTGGGGTCAATCGCTGCCAGCCGGTCTTTCACGGCATCGAACGGCAGGCCGTGCAGGATCGCGGCGTTCAGCGACAGGAGGTCCGCCTCGTCAAAACGTGCCGGGGCCCGGCCGATCTTGCTGAAGTCGAATTCATTGGCCAGTTCGTCAAGGCTGGTGCGCGCCTCGACATTGTCCGACGTCCCGATCTTGGCCAGCAGGCTGGTGATCGCCATCGGCTCAAAGCCCTGTTCGCGTAATTCGCCCATCGAAAGTGAGCCGATCCGCTTGGACAGGCCTTGCCCGTCCGCGCCGATCAGCAGCGGCGTGTGGGCCATTTGCGGGGCCGTGCCGCCCAGCGCCACGAAGATCTCGATCTGCGCGCCAGAGTTCGTCACATGGTCTTCGCCGCGCACAACATGCGTGATCTTCGCGTCGATATCATCCACCACGCTCGGCATTGTGTAGAGATAGCTGCCATCCTCGCGGATCAGCACGGGATCTGACAGGCTCGACGTATCAATGCTCTGCGGTCCGCGTACGAGGTCGTCCCATTCCACGCGGTTGCCGGACAGCTTGAATCGCCAGTGCGGTTTCACGCCATCGGCTTCCAGCTTGGCCTTTTCCGCGTCGCTCAGGTCCAGCGAGGCGCGGTCATAGACGGGCGGGCGGCCGCGCGAAAGGGCGATCTTGCGCTTGCGCTCCAGTTCGTCGGCGCTCTCATAGCAGGCGTACAGCAGGCCCATGTCTTTCAGGCGCGCGGCGGCCTTGTCATATTCGCCAAACCGGTCGGACTGGCTGAACGTGTCCGCCCAGATAAGGCCCAGCCATGCCAGGTCTTCGCGCAGGCCGTCTTCATATGCTTTCGTGGAGCGTTCCACATCCGTATCGTCGATACGCAGGATGAATTTCCCGCCCTTTGAATGCGCAAAAAGCCAGTTGATCAGGGCTGTGCGCACGTTGCCAACGTGCAGGCGGCCTGTGGGCGAAGGAGCAAATCGGACAATCGGTTGGGTCATGGGCGTGGTTTTCCAGTCATCAGAAGCCGCTTTCGACATCAAATCGGCGAAAAAGCCAAGGCATGGCCGTCACAATCTTGCTATTGTTTGTGCTAATCATTGAGACTCAAGCGAGTCGCACAGAGGAGTCGGACATGAAAATTGGCAGCATATTGGTCGCGACAAGTGCGGCGCTCGTCCTGGCGGCCTGCGGTCAGTCCAAGGACACCACAAGCGAAAGCGATATAGGCACCGTGGGCGAGGCGGAACTGGAATCGGAAGTTCCCGGCGCATCCGCCACCGCCGGTGACTATGTCCAGCCCGACTATGCCAAGCTGTCCGGCTATGGCGACGGCTGGTACATTTCACCGGGCTGGCCCGGCGAATATCCGGCCGGCTTTGTCGTGCTGGACGAGGGGGTCACCGTGAAAGCGCGGGCCCGGCCCAATCCGGCTGCGCCGCAGGACAAGTCCTGTACGCTGACACACCTTGCCAATTACCAGCTCTGGAACAATCCGCGCGTTTCGGCTGACCAGCTCGAATTCTTCGTGGCCACGCGCACCTTCCCCGTCACGCTCACACAGGATGCTGCTGTCGAATATATCAGCGATGCCGGCAGCATGCAGACGCTCGACCTGAAGCAGGGCGACCAGTTCACCTACCTGCGCTATCTCGGCGAAGGCTTTGCGATCCTGTCATTTGACGGCACGAAATATGACATCAACGAAGCAGAGCTGATGGAGGTCACAGACATCCAGAACGGCAAGGGCGAGGAAGACGAATGGGTCCGCGTAACTTGCGCGGACGGGTCCCAGCCCTGGTTGCTTTACGATGAAGTCGTTGCCGTCGATGGTATCGTGCCGTCGCCGATCACCGGCTATGGTGATGCCCGTGACATCACGATTGACCAGGTCGACGTCATCCGTGTCGAAGCGGAACAGAATGCCGCCGCCGCGGCAGAATTCGCAAACGAACCTGTCGAGTAGAACTCAGTCGTCCCGGAACCGGTTGGTGATCGGATAGCGCCGGTCGCGACCGAAATTCTTTCCGCCCACTTTCACGCCGGGCGGGGCTTGGCGGCGTTTGTACTCCGCAATGTACAGCAGGTGCTCGATCCGGCGCACCGTGGCCACCTCGTGCCCGCGCGCCAGGATGTCATCAATGTCTTCTTCCAGGTCCACCAGTCCGCGCAGGATGTCGTCCAGCACGTCATAGGGCGGCAGGCTGTCATCGTCGCGCTGGTCTTCGCGCAGCTCGGCGGAAGGCGGCTTGGTGATGATCCGAACCGGGATCACTTCGCCGCCGGGGCCCAGCGCGCCGCGCGGGATCGTCGTATTGCGCCACTTGGCCAGTTCAAACACTTCGGTCTTGTAGAAATCCTTTAGCGCATTGTAGCCGCCGCACATGTCGCCATACAGCGTCGCATAGCCGACCGCCATTTCGCTCTTGTTGCCGGTCGTCACAACCATGTGGCCGAACTTGTTTGACAGCGCCATCAGCGTCACCGCGCGCAGGCGCGACTGGATGTTTTCTTCCGTCGTGTTCGGCTGCGTCTCGGCAAACTGCTGGCTGAGCATCTCGTCCAGCGCATCCACGCCGGGGCGGATATTGATGATGTCATATTTGCAGCCCAGCATTTCGGCGCACGCCTTGGCGTCCTCCAGGCTGTCGCTGCTGGTATATTTCGACGGCATCATCACACACCAGACGCGATCCGCGCCGAGGGCATCCACGGCAATCGCCGCCGTCAGCGCGCTGTCGATACCGCCGCTCATGCCCAGCACGACGCCGGGGAACCGGTTCTTGTTCACATAGTCGCCCAGCGCCAGCACTGCCGCGCGGTATTCCGCTTCCCATCCTGTCGTCAGCGTTTCCTTCGGCCCGCTCTGGAAGCTGCCTGTCGCGCCGTCGAACGAGACCATCGCCGTGCCCGTCTCGAAATCGCCCAGCAACTGGTGCTCGGTGCCGTCATCATCCACGGCATAACTCGACCCGTCAAAGACCAGCTCGTCCTGCCCGCCGACCTGGTTGACGAACAGGTAGGGCAGGCCGGTCTTGCGCCAGGCTGAGAATGTCGAGTGACGCTCTTCATGCACTGTCCGGCGCCATGGCGAGCCGTTCGGCACCACCAGCATCTGCGCGCCTGCGCTTTTCAGCGCCAGCGGCACCCGGTCGAACCAGATATCCTCACAGATCGCGACGCCCACTTTCACGCCTTTCAGCGTGAACACGAACGGCGCGCCTTCGCCTGCTGCAAAGATGCGCTTCTCGTCGAACACGCCATAATTCGGCAGCTCGCGCTTGTCACAGCGCCCGGCCACTTTGCCCGCCTGCAAGAGTACGCTGGAATTGTGCACCTTGCCATCCACGGTCCACGGACACCCGATCAGGATGGCCGGCCCGTCCACAGTCTCCTCGGCCAGCGCCATCACTGCCGCCATGGATAGGTCCACCGCCGAGGGTTTCAGCACCAGGTCTTCAGCCGGATAGCCTAGGATGAACAGCTCGCTCAGCACCAGCAGGTCCGCATCGCGTACCCGCGCCTCGGCATGGGCCTCGCGCGCCAGCGCCAGGTTGCCATCGATGTCACCAACCACAGGGTTCAGCTGCGCCGCGAGAATATCCAGTACTTTGCTCATATTGAGCATTTAGAGGGCTGCGCGGTGATAGGCAATTGGCCGCCGACCGATTACCCGTCGATCTGCTGGCGGGTCCGGGCTAAGACTGTCGCACGCGTCAGGCGCAAGGAGGCCGTCCCATGCAAACCCCTGTCCGGGCCGTCCTGCTAGTCGCCATTCTCTTCATCACCGCCTGCGTCTCGCCCCTGCAGCGCGATCTCGACACAATCCTCCAGCCGCCGGAACTACAGGGCGTGCGCTGGGGCCTGCTGGTGACTGACATGGACGGCAATGAAATCGCGGCCCTCAACGCCGACCAGCGCTTCCTGCCTGCCTCCAATACCAAGCTGTTCACCACCGCTGCCGTCTTCCGCTGGCAGGATGACCTCGCCCGCATGACGCCCCGCCTCGCCACGCATGTCACGCTGGAACCGGTTGACGAGGCCGCCCCGCCCAACCTCATCCTGCACGGGCGCGGCGACCCGGCGCTCAGTGATGCAGCCGATTGCGAAACCCGCTGCCTGACCCACCTCGCCGATGCCGTCGCCGCCACCGGCCTTGCCCACATCACCGCCGTCATCGGCGACGATACATGGTTCCCCGACGAGCACTGGCCGGTCGGCTGGAGTTGGGAAGACCTGCAATCGGATGATGGCACCGCCGTCTCGGCCCTTACCCTCAACAATAACGCCCTCACGCTCACCGTCACGCCCGGCGCAGAGGGCGCGCCCGCCACCGTGGCATGGGCGCAAGATGCCGCCGCCTATGCCCTGCTGAACGAAACCGTCACCGCCCCAGCCGAAGCAGACGATTTCCGCATCGCCCGCGCGCCGGGCGCTGATTCCGTCCGCGTCTCCGGCCATGTCGCGCCCGGTTCCGGCCCGCGCGCCTACCGCCTCGGCGTGGATGATCCGGCCCAACTCGCCGCACACCGCTTCAGCGCCCTGCTCGCCGCGCGCGGCATCATCATCGACGCTCCCGCCACGGCCCGCCATCGCACGCCGGGCCTCGCAGGGGCGCAGGCCTCCGCCCTCACCGCGCTGGACGCCACCACCCCGCCGCTCGCCGCGACAGAGCCGCTCTCCTTCCATGATGCGCTGGTCACCGTCTCCAAGGACAGCCAGAACCTCCACGCCGAACTCCTGCTGCGCCATCTCGGCCACCTGTCGGATGATGGCAGCGCCGCCGCCGGCCTCGCCCAAGTCACCAACCTGCTGGATGAGGCGGGCGTTCCCCCCAATGGCTACGACCTGTTCGACGGCTCCGGCATGTCGGTCTACAATCGCGCCAGCCCCCGCACGATTGTCAGCCTGCTGACTTATGCCGCCGCGCAGGACTGGGGCGAAGCCTGGAAAGACATGTTCCCGGTCGGCGGCACCGACGGCTCCCTCAAACGCCGCTTCCGCGGCACGATCCTCGAAAGCAACATCTTCGCCAAGACCGGAACCCTCAAAGGCACCAACGCCCTGTCGGGCTACATGGTGGCCGCCAGCGGCCAGACGCTGGCCTTTTCCGTCATCGCCAATGAGCGCCCTCTGGCGGTCTCGTCCGCCACGCCGATGATGGACGCGGCCTTGGTGCGGATTGCGGAGGGGAATTGAGGACTTGATCGCCAGCGAAAGCGCGGCGATCCCAAGCCCCTCACCCTGCCCACGACCATCGCCTTCGCCCGGAACTCGGCATGGTCGCGGCGGCCCTGCCGGGCCTGCTTGGCGCGGCGCTGGAAAGCTGGGATAATTCAAGCTGACTCCCGCCCGCAATCAGACAGGTTTTGCTGGGCACGGGAGCGTGTTTCCGGTCGCATGCGCAGCCCTGAGCCCGGTTTATGTGAGGCCCACAGGGCCGATACGGAACCGGCTCTAAATGTCGAGATCGTCGACGAAGGCGGCGTTTTCCTGAATGAACTTGAAGCGGGTTTCGGCCTTCTTGCCCATCAGCGTGTTGATCAGGTCGCCCGGCTTCAGTTCGGTCAGCTCGTCCAGTGAATCCGGCAGCGTGATGCGCGCCAATGTGCGCGTGGCCGGGTTCATCGTGGTTTCTTTCAGCTGCGACGGATTCATCTCGCCAAGGCCCTTGAAGCGCGTCATGTCGACCTTCTGGTTCGGCTTGAAATGCTTGGCCAGAACTTCGACGCGGTGGGCATCGTCCATCGCATAGGCAATCGTGCCCTTGTTTGACAGGCGGAATAGCGGCGGCATCGCCATGAACAGGCGCCCGCTCTCTATCAGACCGGGGGTCATGCGGTAGAAGAAGGTGATCAGCAGCGCCGCAATGTGCGCACCGTCAACGTCAGCATCGGTCATGATGATGATCCGCTCGTAGCGCAAATCATCCAGATCGAACTTGCGGCCCAGCTGTGTGCCGAGCGCGAGGGCGAGATCGTTGAGTTCCTGGTTGCCGGCCAGCTTGTCAGCCGAGGCGCTTTCCACGTTCAGGATCTTGCCGCGCAAGGGCAGGATGGCTTGTGTTTTCCGGTCGCGCGCCTGCTTGGCGCTGCCGCCAGCGGAGTCGCCTTCGACGAGGAAAAGCTCAGTGCCTTCCGGGCCTTTCGCGGCGCAATCGGCCAGTTTTCCCGGCAGGCGCAAACGCTTGGTGACGGACTTGCGGCTGATCTCTTTCTGCTTGCGGCGGTTGGCGCGTTCCTCGGCCCGGTCAATCGCCCAGGTCAGCAGCTTGTCGGCTTCCTTGGGGCTGTTGGCCAGCCAATGGTCGAACCGGTCGCGCACAGCGTTTTCCACCAGCCGGAAAGCCGCCGTGGTCGACAGCTTGTCCTTGGTCTGGCCGACAAATTCCGGATTGCGGATGAACACTGACAGCAAGAGGCCCGAATGGCCCATTATGTCTTCGGCGGTGATGTCGCCGCCCTTTTTCTGGCCCGTCAGCTCGGCAAAGTTGCGCAGGCCCTTGGTTATCGCCGACCGGAAACCGGCCTCATGCGTTCCGCCTTCGGGCGTCGGGATCGTATTACAATAGGAGCGCGCAAAGCCGTCCGCTTCGCCAAAGCCAGCGCGGGTCCAGGCAATTGCCCACTCGACCTTGCCTTCCTTGTTCATGTCCACAAGGCCCGTGAACGCCGTTTCCGTGATCGTGGCCTTGTCGTGGAACACTTCGTCCAGCTGGTCAGCCAGGCCATTCGGATATGAAAGGACGGCCTCAGCAGGAATCTTCGAATCTTCTGGCAGCAAAGCGGGATCGCAGTTCCAGCGCACTTCAACGCCGCGATAGAGATAGGCCTTCGACCGCGCCATCTGGAAAAGGCGGGCCGGGCGGAAGCGCAACTTCTCGCCGAAGATCTGGTGGTCCGGACGGAATTTGACGCTCGTGCCGCGCCTATTTGGCGCAGCGCCGACCTTTTCCAGTTTTCCCTGCGGCAACCCGCGGGAGAAGCATTGCCGGAAAAGCACCTTGTCACGCGCCACTTCAACCTCGACCAGCTCGGACAGGGCGTTGACGACCGAGATACCAACGCCGTGAAGGCCGCCGGCTGTCTCATACGCTTTGTCGGAGAACTTGCCGCCCGCATGGAGCGTGGTCATGATGACTTCGAGGGCTGATTTCTTTGGGAATTTCGGGTGCGGGTCGACCGGAATACCGCGTCCATTGTCTGAAACCGTTAGAAAGCCGTCGGCCTCAAGCTTGATCTCGATGCGTGTGGCATGGCCAGCAACGGCCTCGTCCATCGAGTTGTCGAGCACTTCGGCGAACAGGTGATGATAGGCGCGTTCATCGGTGCCACCAATGTACATGCCCGGCCGCTTGCGAACGGGTTCGAGGCCTTCAAGGACTTCAATATCCTTGGCCGAATATCCCGAAGAATCTGGTACCATAGTGTCGAACAGCTTTGCTTGATTGGCGGCGGCCATGTTTGGTCTCCCTTAAAGGGCACGCGACTCAGTGTCGATATTTGGAGAACATAATGCCCGTCACGATTAATACCCCGTTAACCCTGCAGAGCGGTCTGACCTTCCCGAACCGGTTGGTTAAGGCGGCCATGACAGAGGGACTCGCCGATCCGCGCAACCGTGTAACTGACGCCCATCTCACACTTTACCGTCGCTGGGCCGATGGCCGGGCAGGCGGTCTGATAACAGGAAATGTCCAGATTGACCGCCATCATCTGGAGCGTGTGGGCAATGTGGTGATCGACGCCCAGACTGGTGACGATCAGATCGACATGTTTTCCCGTTGGGCGGCTGCTGCGAAATCCAAAGGTGCCGCATTCATCATGCAGGTCAGCCATGCCGGACGTCAGACGCCCAAGCTGGTCAATTCGCGCCCCGCAGCGCCCAGCCCTGTCGCGCTCGGCCTGCCGGGGGGCCAGTTCGGCGAACCTCGCGCGATGACCCAAGACGAGATCCGCAATGTTGTCGACGGTTTCGGGCGGGCGACGAAGCTGGCCAAACGGGCAGGATTTGATGGCGTCCAGGTCCATGCGGCCCATGGCTACCTGCTCAGTTCGTTCCTGTCGCCGCTCGCAAATCGCCGCGAAGACGATTGGGGCGGACCGCTGGAAAACCGTGCCCGCCTGCTGGTCGATTGTGTCCGCGAGGCCAAGGTCCAGGGCGGCAATGCCTTTTCTGTCTCGGTGAAACTTAATTCGGCGGATTTCCAGAAAGGCGGCTTCAGTCATGAAGACTGCCTCAAGGTGATCGATATCCTGAACGGGCTTGGGGTGGATTTCGTCGAAATATCCGGCGGCAACTACGAGCAACCCAAGATGATGGACATGGAAGGCCTTGAGCCGTCTTTCGAGGAAACAAAGCGTACGTCCACACGGGAGCGCGAAGCCTACTTTCTCAGCTATGCGAAATCAGTCCAGGATCGCGCCAGCATGCCCTTGATGGTGACGGGCGGCTTCCGGACGCTGGCGGGGATGAATGCAGCCGTCGACGCCTCTGAGGCCGATCTGATCGGCATCGGGCGCCCACTCTGTGTCGATACGGAAACGCCGGCCAAGCTGTTGTCAGGCGCGATCGAGGCCGCGGACCGATGGGAATCGCGTCTGCGCATTGGTCCCGGCATATTCGGCCCCAATTCACCGATCAAACTGATCAAGGCGCTCAATGGTTTCGGGGCCCAGGGCTGGTATTATGAGCAGATACGCTTGCTGGCGGCAAACAAGATGCCCGATCCGGAAATGGGCGTCCTGCAGGCCTTTATGGCGCACCAGCGGCGGGAGAGTTCGAGCGCCAAGACGTGGCGGGCCGCGATGCCTTGATTTCAGGCTTATTTCCAATTCCCCAGAATCTTGCGCATTCTTCGGGTTGAAGCAGCGCCCCTCGCGATCCACATCTTAGTCAATCGCCCGACTCTCGTCATGATTGACAGGCAGGGTAGTAAAGGGTCGCCGCCAAGCGGGGCTCGAATTCCAAGGAGGCATTCAAATGCCAAAACTGAAAAACCTTCCGGTGTTGCCGCTTCGGGACATCGTTGTGTTTCCTGATATGGTCGCTCCGCTCTTCGTCGGGCGCGACAAGTCAGTCCGCGCGCTCGAGATGATTGACGAGGGCGATAATGAAATCATGCTGGTGGCCCAGCGCGACGCTGCGATCGACGATCCAGGCGCCGGTGACGTGCATGAAATCGGCACCGTGGCCACCATACTCCAGCTTCTGAAACTGCCTGACGGCACCGTGAAGGTGCTTGTTGAGGGCCAGACCCGTGCGCGTTTGAAAACGCTGCATGATCGCGGCGACTATTTTGAAGCTGAAGTCGAAACCATTCCGGAAGCCGACAATGATGGCGGCGACGTTCAGGCGCTGATGCGCGCTGTGCAGGAGCAGTTTGAGAATTACGTCAAACTCAACCGCAAGATCCCGCCGGAATCCGTTTCCACGATCGGCCAGCTGACCGAGCCGGGCAAACTGGCTGATGCCGTCGCCTCACAGCTTTCGGTCAAGATTTCCGACAAGCAGGAACTGCTCGAGCTTCCCGACATCAAGGACCGCCTCGAAAAGGTGTTCGCCCTGATGGAAGGCGAAATGGGCATGCTGCAAATGGAGCGGAAGATCAAAAACCGCGTCAAGCGGCAGATGGAGAAGACCCAGCGCGAGTATTACCTCAATGAACAGATGAAGGCGATCCAGCGTGAGCTGGGCGAGCAAGGTGGCGACGGCGGCGAACGCGACGAAGTGGCCGAGCTTGAACAGAAGATCGCTGACACGCCCTTCTCTGATGAGGCGCGCACCAAGGCTGAGGCCGAGGTCAAGAAGCTTCGCCAGATGTCGCCGATGTCTGCTGAATCCACAGTCGTGCGTAATTATCTCGACTGGCTGTTGTCCCTGCCATGGGGCGTGCGCAAGGATATTCAGACAGATCTTGGCAAGGCCGAGAAGCAGCTTGATGACGACCATTACGGTCTGGAAAAGGTCAAGGAACGGATCCTCGAGTATCTTGCCGTGCAGAAACGCACCGGCAAGCTGAAAGGCCCGATCCTCTGCTTGGTTGGCCCTCCGGGCGTCGGCAAGACCTCGCTTGGCAAGTCCATCGCCGAAGCCACGGGACGCGACTTTGTGCGCGTGTCACTGGGCGGTGTGCGTGACGAGTCCGAAATCCGCGGTCACCGCCGCACCTATATCGGCTCGATGCCAGGCCGGATCGTGCAGTCGCTGAAAAAGGCGAAGACGGGCAACCCGCTCTTCCTGCTCGACGAGATCGACAAGATGGGTATGGACCATCGCGGCGATCCCGCGTCAGCCCTGCTTGAGGTTCTCGACCCGGAACAGAATGCGACGTTCAACGACCACTATCTTGAAGTCGACTATGACCTTTCGGATGTGATGTTCGTCACCACGGCGAACTCGCTCAACATGCCCCAGCCCTTGCTGGACCGTATGGAGATCATCCGGATCGCTGGTTATACCGAGGACGAGAAGGTCGAGATTACCAAACGCCACCTGATCCCTCAGGTTCGCGGCGATCACGGCCTCAAGGAAGACGAATGGATTGTGACGGATGAAGCCGTTCGCGACCTTGCGCGGTATTATACCCGTGAAGCTGGCGTTCGCTCTCTGAAACGCGAGATTGCGCGTCTGGCCCGTAAGGTCGTGCGCAAGCTGGCGACCGATGAATCGCTGACGAGCCTGACCATTACGTCGGACAACCTCGCTGATTATGCCGGCGTGCGGAAATTCCGTTATGGCCTTGCCGACGAGACCGATCAGGTCGGTGCTGTCACCGGGCTGGCATGGACTGAATCCGGTGGTGATCTTCTCACGATCGAGGCAGTCAAGATGCCGGGACGCGGCAACATGAAAGTCACTGGCAACCTGCGGGATGTCATGAAGGAGTCGATCCAGGCGGCCAGCTCGCTTGTGCGCTCCCGGTCTGTCATTCTCGGCATCAGGCCGACAGTGTTCAGCACGAATGACATTCACGTCCACGTGCCGGATGGGGCAACGCCCAAGGACGGGCCGAGCGCTGGTGCAGCGATGACTACGGCCATCGTTTCACTGCTGACGGGAATTCCGGTCAACCGCGAAGTCGCGATGACGGGAGAAATCTCGCTGCGCGGACGTGTCCTGCCAATCGGCGGCCTGAAGGAGAAACTCCTCGCGGCCCTGCGCGGCGGCATCAAGACGGTGCTCATTCCGGAAGAGAACGAGAAGGATCTCGAAGACATTCCGGACAACGTGAAGAACGGTCTTCGGATCGTGCCGGTGTCGGACATCAACGAAGTGCTCGAACTGGCACTGAGTGAGCCGCTGAGCCCGATTGTATGGTCTGAAGCCGATGAGGCGGCATTGCAGGCGAGCCTGTCCGGCCAGCCGTCTTCAGCATCGGACGCCGTGCGTACGCACTAGCGTTGCCCAACTAAAATCCATCAAGCGGCCGTGTGCGCTCACACGGCCGCTTTTTTATGCGCGGTGGTCTGCCGCAGACCGGAACGATGGGACAAGAGAGGCATTGGTCTAGCAGCAACATTAAACCGACAGGAGAACGCAGATGAGAATTTTGGTCGCCGGTGCTACAGGCAATACAGGCGCGCGCCTCGTGAAAAACTTGATTGAGGCCGGGCACACGCCGGTCGCTATGGTGCGTGAAAGCTCTGATACAGGCGTGCTTCCGGCCGGGTGTGAAACGCGGAAGGCTGATCTGACAGACTTGCGCAGCGATGTCGCACGCGACGTCGACGCTGTCGTGTTCGCCGCTGGCTCCGGTGGCCATACGGGTCCGGACATGACCGACAAGGTTGACCGGGACGGCGCCAAGGCGCTTATCAACGCGGCTGCTGGCGCGAAGGTCAAACGGTTTGTTATGCTGAGTTCGATCGGCGTTGACGAGCCGTCCAAAGGCCCTGACAGCCTCCGCCATTATCTTGAGGCAAAGCAGGAGGCTGATGAACACCTGCGCAATGCAGACGTTCCCCATGTGATCGTCCGGCCAATAAGCCTGTCTGATGACACCGGCAAGGGTCAAGTGACGCTCGAAGAACATGTAGACCGAAAGGGCAACGTGACCCGCGACGACGTGGCGGCGGTGCTCGCCGCTTCAGTTACCGAGCCGGGCCTTGAGGGGGTGACATTCGAGATTTGCGCAGGTGATGTTCCAGTTAACCGCGCCGTCGCCCAAGTCGCCGCCGGATAGAAGAAGCATGGCGGTCATGTGTTTTTCACACGACCGCTCTTGCTTTTTAGCGCAATTCTCAGCAAAAGCCACCGACTGGTCAGGGCGGTTAGCTCAGTTGGTAGAGCATCTCGTTTACACCGAGAGGGTCAGCGGTTCGAGCCCGTTACCGCCCACCATTCAATCACGTAGATTTCGTCTCAAACGAAAGTCCAACAAAGAGTTGTTTTTGGATTTAGTGGCCCGGTTCAGAACGGGAAGGACAGCGTGGTGACCATCTGGTATCCGGGTGAGAAAATAAGCCGGACGGATGTAATGGCTTGAGTGTCTCTGCGTGTGCTCCTGTCGATCACGAATAGTCCCATGCCGGTCTCGCATTCAAGCAAGTCTGCGACCTGCTCGTCCGCGCTGATCGCTGAAAAGGCTATATCCCCCTCGCTGTAGGGAACATTCTTCAAAAGCCATTCATTCGGGCTGATCTGCGAGAAGTCCACCTCCTCTGCAGCTGGGACGGCGTCAGGATTGATCCACCTCTCTTCGATGACATACGGTTTTGAGTCTGCGCTATGAACGCAAATGATATGAAGCAATTTCGTGCCCTGTGGCAGGTTCATTTTAGCTGCAACTGAGGCGGGGGCAGTAATACGTTTCCGGGAAATTTGGATGTAGCTGTAAGTCTGGCCCTTCTCGCTGATCTCCTTGCGGATCAAGGCAATTTCCAGTGTCGCCTTTCTGACCGGGAACGTTGCCACCCGTGTGCCGGCTTTCCGCCGCCGGTCCAGCAGCCCGGAGTCCGCGAGGTTCTGCAATGCGCGGTTCACTGTCGCGCGCGCGCAGCCGAATTCCTTGGCGAGGTCAGCTTCATTCGGAATCAGGTCGCCCTGGTTCCACACCCCTCCATGAATGCGGCGGACAACTTCCTCCTGCACTGACTGCCAGTTGTTAAGAGCCTGCACGGTCATATTGCGTCACCGAGTTCATGCATGATGGTGCGGTAGCGACCTGTGATGTGATCGTGAGCGATGTGCTGTCCCTGGCGTACCAAGTGACGCCCTGCTGACCATACGTCGGTGACGAGGCTGTCATCACCTGCGAATACATAGCTGTCGAGAAGGGCGTCTCCTGACCGTCCGGCGAGATCGACGTGGCCGTCGTCAATCGCTACCAGGTCAGCCAGACATCCCTCTGCAATACATGCACTGTTGCGCCCCGAAGCCTGCGCGCCGCCCTTGTTGACCGCTTCGAACAAACGCCTGCCAGTGGAATGATCCTGCGTGGCAAGCGAGGCGCGGGAATGGTCACGCAGCCGTTGTGAATATTCCAACGCCCGCAACTCTTCGGTCAGCGAAATGCGAATGTTGGAATCCGAGCCGATTGCGAGGGCGCCGCCTGCGCCGAGCCATGCCGTCGCACCAAAAATGCCATCTCCAAGACTCGCTTCCGTGACAGGGCAAATACCCGCGACGGCGCCCGAACGAGCGAGCAGGTCTGATTCAGCCTTAGTCATCTGGATGCAATGGATCAGGCACCATTGGGGGCCTGCATCGCATTGGTCGAGGAAAAAGGCGATTGGGCGTGCGCCATGGAAAGCCTGCACTTCATCCACTTCGGCTTGCTGTTCGGACAGGTGCATGTGAAGCGGGCCGCCGTCAGCGAGATCAGTTGCTGCTTTGAGGTCCCGGGCTGCGACGGCTCGGAGGCTGTGAGGTGCGACGCCAAGGCGGCTGTCATTCGGCAAGTAGCGCATGGTCTGTCGCGCCTGATCGTGCAGTTTCGCAAACTGCTCAAAGTCATTTCCAAAACGGATTTGCCCCGGCCCGAGCGGGCGACCGTCGCAGCCCCCAAATTCATAGTGAACCGGAAGCAGGGTCAATCCGATGCCGGTGTGTGATGCCGCCGCCACAATCCTGTCAGACATCTCGGACAGTCTGTCATAGGTGGCTCCGCCCGGCTGGTGATGAAGGTAATGGAACTCCACATTTGCGGCATAGCCAGCTTCCAGCATCTCCATCTGTACGAAGGCGGCGATGCCCTCAACATGATCCGGGGTCAGCCTATCCAGAAAGCGGAACATCAACTGACGCCACGTCCAGAAGGAATCGCTGGCATCCGGGCCCCGGCGTTCCGTCAAGCCAGCCATGGCGCGCTGAAACGCGTGAGAGTGAGCATTGGCCGGAGCAGGCAGTAGTATGCCTGTCACATGCCCTTCAGGCTTTTGCCCGGTGAGAACAGACGCGATCACGCCAGAAGCGTCAAATTCAATGCGGACATCCTTGGCCCAGCCGCCTTCAAGAAGTGCAGTGCGCGCGAAAATGACTGTCATTGGCGAACTTCCTTGACTCAATAATATGTGCAGACATATAAAAACATATTCCGGAAATGGCAATGAGAGAATCATGCTTCTGACTCACGCAAATCTGGCGACGTTTGATACGAATGCGCCCTACGGTCTGGTGCCGGATGGTGCAATCTGGATTGATGGCGAATGTATCCGGTGGGTCGGGCGGATGCAGGATGTTCCCGAAGAAGCAAGAGTCGGCGAAAATATGGATCTTGCTGGCCGTCTCGTCACGCCCGGCTTGGTCGATTGCCATACTCACATCGTTCACGCCGGCAACCGGGCCCGGGAATTTGAATTCCGCCTTGGCGGGGCCACCTACGAAGAGGTGGCGCGGGCAGGTGGTGGCATCAATTCGACCGTGACGGCGACGCGCGAGGCGAGCGAAGAAGACCTGCTTGGCAGCGCCCTGACGCGCGTCGATGCCCTGATCGCCGAAGGCGTGACAACGATCGAAATAAAGTCGGGATACGGACTCAATATAGATTCAGAAATCAAGATGTTACGCGTTGCCCGGCGCATCGCGCGCGAAAGGCCCGTCCGGGTGAAGACAAGCTTTCTGGGCGCCCATGCAATCCCTGTCGAATACTCGGGGCGACCGGATGCCTATATCGAGGAAGTCTGTCTTCCTGCGCTGGCGGTAGCAGCAGAGGCGGGGCTTGTGGATGCTGTCGACGGGTTCTGCGAAGGCATTGCATTCAGCGAAGAGCAGATCCGGAAGGTTTTCGAAGCAGCAAGATCGCTTGGGTTGCCTGTGAAATTGCACGCCGAACAATTGTCAAACCTCGCAGGCACACGGCTGGCAGCCGAATTTGGTGCCCTGTCCAGTGACCATCTGGAATATGCCACGGAAGAGGACGTTATCGCCATGGCGCGCGCCGATATGGTGGCGGTCCTGCTTCCGGGCGCTTTCTACTTCCTCCGTGAGACAAAGCTTCCGCCGATCGAAGCGCTCCGACAGCATGGCGTGGCAATGGCTTTGGCGACTGACTGCAATCCGGGGTCGTCACCCATGACATCACCTCTGCTGGTCATGAACATGGCGTGCACCCTGTTCAAAATAACACCGGAGGAGGCGCTGGCCGGTTTGACATTACATGGTGCCAAGGCACTGGGGCTGAGCGATTGCGGCAAGCTCTGCGCCGGTGCGCGGGCCGACCTTGCCGTGTGGGACGTCGAGCACCCGGCGGAGCTGTCTTACAGGTTCGGCTTCAACCCCTTGCATAAACGTTTTTCCGCAGGAGCGATGGGATGATAGTCCTTGTGCCGGGCGCCGCGACGCTAACCCAACTTGAATCCATATGGCGCACAGAGGCTCCGGTGAAGCTGTCGGAAACGGCACGCCCTGCAATTGACAGAGCGGCTGCCATTGTCGCCTCGGCTGCTTCGGGTGAGGCGGCAGTGTACGGGGTGAACACAGGATTCGGAAAGCTGGCCAGTATCAAGATCCGGTCGGAAGATACCGAGACATTGCAGCGCAACCTCGTGCTGTCGCATTGCTGCGGCGTCGGGGAAGCACTCGATATTCCGACGACCCGGCTGATGATGGCCCTGAAGCTCCTGTCGCTCGGGCGCGGCGCGTCTGGTGTGTCTTGGCAAACCATTGCGATGATAGAATCCCTGCTCGACAAGGGGGTGACGCCGGTCATTCCCGAGCAGGGGTCCGTCGGCGCGTCGGGTGATCTTGCACCATTGGCGCACATGGCTGCCGTGATGATCGGCGAAGGGGAGGCATGGTTTGAAGATCAGCGACTGCCGGCAGCACAGGCCCTTTCGAAAGTGGGGCTCAGCCCCGTCACACTTGGTCCGAAAGAAGGGCTTGGCCTGATCAACGGCACCCAGTTTTCAACCGCCTGCGCCCTGGTGGGGCTATTCTCTGCCAAGCGCAACGCGTTGCAGTGCGTGGTCTCGGCGGCCCTTTCGACAGATGCTGTCATGGCTTCGACGGCCCCCTTGCTGGCCGAGATACACGCCTTGCGCGGACACAAAGGACAAATCCGCATAGCGCGCGGTATGCGAGAGCTTCTGAGCGGCTCCCAGATCCGCGAAAGCCATCGTAGCGACGACACAAGAGTCCAGGATCCCTACTGTATTCGGTGCCAGCCGCAGGTGTCCGGTGCGGCGCTCGACCTGCTCGATTTCGCCGGTCAGACACTCGAGATCGAAGCCAACGCAGTGTCGGATAATCCGCTGGTTCTCGTCGAAACGGGGCAGATCGTTTCGGGTGGGAACTTTCATGCAGAGCCTGTCGCATTCGCCGCCGACCAGATCGCGCTCGCAATTGCAGAGATCGGCGCCATCTCGCAACGCCGTGTCGCACTGATGGTTGATCCGACCCTTTCCTTTGATCTGCCGCCTTTCCTGACGCCGGAACCAGGGCTGAATTCCGGGATGATGATTGCCGAAGTGACATCAGCTGCGCTGATGAGCGAGAACAAGCATCTCGCCAATCCCTGCTCAACAGATTCAACGCCAACGTCAGCTAATCAGGAAGATCATGTGTCGATGGCGGCCCACGGCGCCCGGCGGCTTCAGCGCATGAACCGGAACCTTGGCATGATTATCGCGGTGGAATTTCTTTGTGCTGCACAGGGTGTTGAGTTCCGTGCGCCACTTGAGACCAGCCCGGCGCTAAAAGATGCACTTTCGGCGATGCGCGCGAAGGTGAGCCGCCTCACGACAGACCGATACATGGCACCCGATCTGGAGCAGGTCGCGACCATGGTCGCGAATGGAGATTTCTCCGACGCCGCGGGGCTGCCTGAATCCATTGACGGGATCGTCGCATGAACCCCGTAACTGTCCAGCGTGGTGACGGGCCGGTCGTGCTCGGTGTTCCGCACAGCGGCACGTATCTACCCGCCGATATTTTCGACCGCCTTACCCCGCTGGGTCAAAGCCTCGCTGACGCGGATTGGCATGTTGATCGTCTTTATGACGGACTTCTGCCCGGGGTCACGATGGTGAAGGCGAATTTTCATCGCTATGTCGTTGACGCAAATCGCGACCCGTCTGGAGCGAGCCTCTATCCGGGTCAAAATACGACCGGGCTGGTGCCGATGACAGACTTTGATGGACACGCCCTGTGGCGCGATCGGCCCGGCGAGAAAGAGATAGAGACGCGGCGCACAACCTGGCACACACCCTACCATGCCTCCCTGAGCGCGGAGCTTGCGCGGGTGAAGGCAATTCATGGTGTTGCCATCCTGTACGATTGCCATTCGATCCGGTCACACGCGCCGTTCCTTTTTCGCGGCACCCTGCCGGATTTCAATATCGGCACGAATAACGGAACAACCTGCGATCCAGCCCTTGAGCGAGCGGCGTCCGAAGCGTGCCAGCAGGCGCAAGGCTATTCCATGGTTGTGAATGGACGCTTTCTTGGGGGCTGGACAACACGTCAGTATGGCCGGCCATTGACAGGCGTTCACGCCGTCCAGATGGAGCTGGCGCAATCAACCTACCTCGCGAGCGAAACGCTTCCCTTCGACTACGATGACGCCAAGGCAGCGCTCATCCGAGCACATCTTGCCGTGGTTCTTGAAGCACTCGAGAGCGCAGCATACCAACTGAGAGGCACATCATGACCGACCCACGCCACAATATGCGAGACATCTACCCTGCGACAGGAAGCGAGATAACCGCGAAGAGTTGGCTGACTGAAGCGCCGATGCGAATGCTGATGAACAACTTGCACCCGGATGTTGCCGAAAACCCGCACGAATTGGTCGTTTATGGTGGTATCGGACGGGCCGCCCGCACATGGGCAGATTTCGATAAGATCGTCGCCAGCCTGAAAGAGCTTGAGGTCGACGAGACGCTTCTTGTCCAATCCGGTAAGCCGGTAGGCGTATTCCGCACGCATGCGGATGCGCCTCGTGTCCTGATTGCCAACTCGAACCTTGTGCCCAATTGGGCCAATTGGGACCATTTCAACGAGCTCGACAAAAAGGGCCTCGCCATGTACGGTCAGATGACGGCCGGGTCCTGGATCTATATCGGGACCCAGGGTATCGTTCAGGGTACATATGAAACCTTTGTCGAGGCTGGTCGCCAGCACTATGGCGGAGACCTCAAGGGGCGATGGATTCTGACAGGCGGGCTGGGCGGCATGGGCGGTGCTCAACCGTTGGCAGCCGTGATGGCAGGAGCATGCTGTCTCGCCGTCGAGTGCGATGAGACGCGCGTCGATTTCCGCCTTCGCACACGCTATGTCGATGCGAAGACGTCGAGCCTCGATGAGGCGCTGGAGATGATCGCTGCCTGGACAGCAGCCGGTGAAGCCAAATCTGTAGCGCTGATCGGGAATGCCGCCGACATATTCCCAGAAATCTACGAACGCGGCGTACGGCCCGATATCGTGACAGACCAGACCAGTGCGCATGATCCATTGCATGGATACTTGCCGCAAGGATGGACTGTGGCTGAGTGGCGGGAAGCGCAGGTGACGGAGCCTAAGCGCGTCGAGAAAGCCGCTCGGACCAGCATGAAAGTGCAGGTCAAGACCATGGTGGACTTCTGGAATGCCGGCGTACCAACGCTGGACTATGGGAACAATATTCGCCAGGTCGCGAGGGATGAAGGACTGGAGAATGCATTCGCATTTCCGGGCTTCGTGCCAGCCTATATCCGGCCTCTGTTTTGCCGTGGGATTGGCCCGTTCCGTTGGTGCGCCCTGTCGGGCGACCCGGAAGACATTTACAAGACCGACGCGAAAGTCCGTGAGTTGATTGATGATCCGCATCTGCATAACTGGCTTGATATGGCCCGTGAGCGGATCCCGTTTCAGGGATTACCTGCCCGCATCTGCTGGGTTGGCCTGGGCGTTCGGGACAAGTTGGGATTGGCGTTCAACGAGATGGTACGCAATGGCGAACTGTCTGCGCCAATCGTGATCGGGCGCGATCATCTGGATTCAGGATCCGTCGCCTCGCCAAATCGTGAGACGGAAGCCATGAAAGACGGTTCCGACGCCGTGTCAGACTGGCCTCTCCTGAATGCCTTGCTGAATACGGCGTCAGGCGCGACTTGGGTGTCGCTTCATCATGGCGGCGGTGTCGGCATGGGGTTCTCCCAGCACTCTGGCATGGTGATTTGCTGTGACGGGTCGGAAGATGCGGATAGACGGATCGAGCGCGTTCTCTGGAACGACCCCGCGACAGGCGTGATGCGTCACGCAGATGCCGGATATGAGTCCGCGCTTGAGTGCGCAGCATCACACAATCTCAACCTGCCGGGCATTCTTTGACCGCAGACCAGGAGCATGGTGCGCTCACAGCAGGTGTTGGATTTTATGGTACGTCACGGACACCCGATTGCACGTGCCAGAATATTTCGATGAATTTCGCTTGTGCCAGAATAGATGGTCGCTGACCGGGTCGCGAGATATTTCGCTTGAGCGAAAGCACTATGCGGCGCTGCGATCAGACCAATTTCAGTGATGGCCTGGTGCAGTTCTGTCGCGAGAAGTTTCAATGCAGACGTCGCAGGCGCAGATGCCACAGCGACCATCCCGGCGGCCACACGCGACTCGAATGCCTCAAAATCATCAATTCGTCGTTCGAGGTCCGGTAGGCTTGCGTGCTCAAACAAGCCGGCCTCAGCCGCCTCGCGTTTCGCCGCACGAAGGGCGCGGCGGAGAACCCCTGTCGTTGTATTGTTGGAGCGGGCGATCGACATCAGGCGTTTGGCTGTCTTCCACCCTTCGCCAATCCCGCCAACCCGATCTGATGCCGGCGTGCGCACCTTGTCGAAGAACACTTCATTGGTTTCATGTTCGCCATCAATGAACCGGATCGGGCGGACGTCAATTCCGGGCCGGTTCATCTCCACCAAAAGGAATACAAGTCCTTCTCCACCCCGTGACGCGGGATCAATGCGGGCCAGCAGGAACATATGCGTGGCGTATTGCGCAAAGCTGGTCCACAGCTTGCTACCGGTCAGGACAAAGTCGTCGCCATCTCTTTGTGCGCTGAGTGACAAGGCGGAAAGGTCCGAACCTGCCTGGGGTTCGGAAAAGCCCTGACACCATTCATGTTCACCGCTGAGGATGGCAGGGAGATAGTGCGCTTTCTGCGCCGGTGATGCCTCTTCGATAATCAGTGGCCCAATTGTGCGGACACCCGAGGACTGCAGGATTGGGGCATCACGCTCTGCGCAGGCGTTTTCGAAAAAGAGCCGCTGCGCCGTGGTCCACCCCGCACCACCATATTCCACCGGCCAGGACGGCGCGAGCCAACCGCGCGCACGAAGTTTGTCCCGCCATGCCTTGCAAGCGTCCGGTGAAGACTTCAGTCCGGTCGTTGCGCGGCCCGCTGCCCGCAAGGATTCAGTCAGTGATTCATCGAGGAACGTCTCTACGTCGGTTTGGAAGCACGGGTCTACGCCTCCAGCACCCGTTTCGGGGGCCACGGCACTTGAGATCAAACCTGCGCCATCCATGTTGGTCTCCATCAGCCTCGTTAGGCCCGAGACTACGGTGCGGGACGGAGCGGACAGATAGGGAAATGTACGGGGTGCGACCGTACCTTCATTATGATCGTCGATATTTTACCCGAACGCACGTGTCAGGCGTCGAAAGCGGAGTTCTGAAACGCTATTCCGCAGCAGGCAGGATACGGTCGCGATCTTTGCTTTCGCCGTCTGTCACCAATTGTACGGCATCTGCAGAGCGACGACCGAACAGGCGATTCTTCATGCGGCGCGTCCACCGGCCGACACGGTAGGGAACCAGCAGCCAGACAGGTGTGACAAGCAGGATCATGATCGTCGAGAAGGCGAGACCAAACACAACAGCCGTGGCCAGCTGGACCCACCATTCAGACGAGGCGCTACCGAAATTGATCGCGCCATGGGCAAAGTCCACGTTCAGCTGGAATACCATCGGCAGCAGTCCGCAGATCGTCGTGCCAGTAGTCAGCAGGATCGGGCGGATCCGCTGCGCAGCCGTGGCGATCGCAGCGTATTCAGGTGAACGTCCATCGCTGCGCAGGCGGTTATACGTGTCGATCAGAACGATATTATTGTTCACCACGATCCCGGCAAGCGCCACGACGCCTGTACCGATCATGAGGACGGAAATGTAAGGCAGCATCAGTTGGATGCCGACCAGAACGCCAGCGGTCGAAATGATTACGGCTGTCAGTGTCAATAGAACCTGCCAGAAATTGTTGAACTCCCACAGTAGGATGACGGCCATCATGAACAGGGCCGACAAGGCAGCGCCTACGAAGAAAGCACCAGCCTCGGCGGCATCCTCGTCTGCGCCTTCGAACCGGACTTCCACGGTGTCGGGAACGTTCTGCTCTGCGATCCAGTCCTTCAGGTCTGCGACGATGGCGGCGCCTGCGCCTTGTTCAATCGCATTGGCGCGCACATCAATTACGCGCTGTCCGTCACGGCGTTCGATTTGGCTGACGCGCGGCGCGGGAACGCGCGTAACGAACAGAGACAGCGGCACATTGCCGACGGGTGTGGCGATGCGAAGCTGGTCGATCGCCGTGGCGCTGCGGTCGCTTTGCGGGAACCGCACACGGATGTCGACCTCGTCCGGCGCATCGTCGGGTCTGTACCGTCCGACAAGGATGCCGTTAGTGATCAGTTGCACAGCTGCGCCAACCTGCGAGATGTCCACACCGAACTTTCCCGCTTCCGAACGATCGACTTCCAGCTGGAATTCGATGCCAGGCAGGGGACGCGTGTCGTCAATCTCGTGCAATTCGCTCATGCTTTCGAGTTTCGTGCGCAACAGCGCTGCGGTCGCGTTGAGGGCGGCGGCATCTTCCGAGAGGAGCGCAATCTGAACGTCTTTGCCAGCAGGCGGACCATTCTCACGCGCCTGTATCTGGTACCTTAGAGCGGGAACTGTATCGAGCAGGTCGCGGACTTGAACCAACGTCTTGCGCCCATCATGCACACCGTCATCTGTCGCCAGGTCAAGAAGAAGCTGGCCGATCGTATCAACCGGAGGTGAGGCGCCGCCGAAGCTGAATCCGCCCTGATTTGAATCGCCTGTCCTGGTCGAAATGTCTTCGATGCCATTGAGGTGCTTGATGGCCGCTTCGGCGCGACGTACGAGCATGGCTTCTTCTGCGGCTGACAGGCTGCCCTGTGCCTGGACGAAAACGTAGGCTTGCTCCGGCTCGATATCGAGGAAAAGTTCCGATTTGTGCGGCGTCGAACCGAACCAGACGAATATGAGGATCACTGAGCCAAAGGCGACGGCCGTTACCATCAGGGGGCGTGCTATCAGGCCCTTGACCAACCTGACATACCCGCCCAACCAGCCTTTGGCCTGTCCGGGGTCGGCATCGGCGGCAAGGGCCGCGAGGTCTTCGTTCGTGCCACTTGGACGGGCACCGATCACGGAGCCAAGCACGGGAAGGAAAATCAGTGCCATCACAAGCGAGGCCGACAAGACGAAGATCAGGGTGATGGGCAGGTAGGCCATGAACTTACCGGGCATCGAATTCCAAAACAGGAATGGCACGAAGGCGGCAAGTGTGGTGGCGTTGGACGCTACGACGGGCCAGAACATGCGCTTGCCGGCGAGGGCATAGGCTTCCTTGCGGTTTAGTCCTTCTGCCATCTTCCGGTCGGCATATTCCGTTACGACAATTGCGCCATCGACGAGGATGCCGACGGCAATCACCATGCCGAACATGACCATCATGTTGATCGTGTAACCAAAGGCACCTAGGATCAGGAAGGCCATTACGAACGAAGCCGGAACCGAAATGCCGACCAGCAGGGCAGAGCGCCAGCCAAGTGCAGCGACGCAGATGATCATCACCAGCAACACGGCTGTCACTATCGAGCTCTGCAACTGGCCAAGCTGTTCACCGATCAGTTCGGATGCGTCAGACGTAATCTGTGCCTTCACGGTCGACGGCCAGTTTTTTTCTGACTCGTCGATGGTCGCCCGCACGAAATTGGCTGTATCGAGAATATTGGCGCCGGTACGCTTGACCACTTCGATCAGCAGGGCCGGCTGGCCATTGAAGGTCGCATAGCCGGTGGCGTCCTTGTAGGTGCGGCGCACTTCGGCCACGTCCGAAAGTGTCACGACCGAGTTTTCCGTCCGTCGGATCGGCAGGCTCAAGGCGTCGTTTGCTGTCCGGATCAGGCCAGAGACCTTGACCGCAAAACTGCCTTCGCCCGTGTCAATCTGGCCGGCTGGCACGAGTTGGTTGTTTGCCGAAATGACCTGAAAAATTTCCTGGTAGGAAATGTTGTAGGTCTCAAGCTTTACCGGATCGACGACGATCTCCAGCACATCTTCGCGACGACCAACGATGCGCGCTTCTAGGATGCCCGCGTCCCGTTCAAGGCGATCCTGCAGATCTTCGGCGATGTTGTTAAGGCCGCGCTCGGGTGCATCGCCATAAAGATTCACAACCATTACCGGGAACTGCGCTGCGTTGATTTCGGTAATGATCGGTTCGCGCGCGTCGTCCGGGAAATAGCGCTTGGCCATGTCCACCTTGTCTTTCACGTCAAGGATGGCCTGATCGATATCGGAGGTCAGCTCGAATTCCAGTACAAGCTGACCAGCGCCTTCGGCGCCATAGCCGCTGAACGCCTTCAGGCCCTCCAGAGACTGGATTTCCTGTTCGATCGGCTTGACGAGAAGACGTTCGGCATCTTCAGGCGTGACGCCGGCAAGTGGCACCGTGATCCCAACGAAGGGAATCTGGATGTCCGGATCAGCTTCCTTGGGCAGGCCAATATAGGTAACCGTACCCGCAATGATGGCACATACGAGAATGGCGAGCACCATGCGTGCCCGCCCGATGGCACCGTCGATCAGACCGTTCATCGCACGGCTCCACCAGCAGGAACGGGGTTCACTCTCACGCCTTCACTGAGATAGTCCTGGCCCATTGAGATGACGCGCACCGTGTCCGGCAATCCGGTTACCCACGCGCCGCCAACACCCTCATCCACCACCTTGATCGGTGCGAACTGAACCGTGTCATCGTCTTCAACGTATCGGACCCCCAATTCTCCCGCATCCGACAGGGTCAGGAGGGCGGGAGATATAAGTGTTGCCGGCACGCTCGACACTGGCAGGATCAGAGCGGCCGAAACGCCAGCAGGAACGGTGGCTTCACCGGTCACGAGTTCGGCTTCGATCAGGAATGTCCGTGTCTGCTCGCTGGCCGCGCGCGAGATATACCGCACCTTTGATGTATAGGTCTCGCCGCTAGCCAGTCTGGCCTTGGCTTCCATTCCCACGCTCAGGCGGCTTGCATATTCTTCCGACACTTCAGCAGAGACGATCACTGGCGTCATGTCGATCAGCACACCGCAGGCGGCGCCGGGTGCAAGAAAGTCTCCGGCTTCGGCAAGACGAGTTTCGAAAATGCCGTCAAACGGTGCGCGGATCTGCGTTTTGGCCAGTTCAACCTTGGCGGCGTTCACAGCCGCTTCGGTCGCGTCCAGTGTGGCTTGGGCGGCTGCCTCGCGGTTGGCAGGTGTCAGGCCCTTTGCGGCCAGCGCCTTCGCGGCCTCAAAATCGACCTTGGCGGAATCGCGCTGGGCTTCGGCCTCTTTGACGCGGGCGCTGCGGGCTTCAACATCCAGGCCGCACAACAAGGCACCCTTGCGAACGAAACTGCCTTCACGGGCCGGTGTGGCAACGACGGTGCCGGTCGTGCCTGCCTTGACGGTAACGGACTTGTCAGGCGCAGTGCGTCCCTTTGCTTCAATCAGCACGGGGTGCAACTGGCTGGACACCGTTTCTACGATGGCGTCAGGCGTTTGGCTCGACCGGTCGGCGACGACCGTTTCAGTTTGTGAACTGATACTGCCGCGCACGACGCTGCGAATGCCAAAATAGGCGACAATTACAAAAAGCAGGCCGAGGGCGATGACGACAGAACGGTTCACAGGCTGGGTCTTTCCGGGAGGCGACAATAGGTAATATAGGTCGTTACGTCGCCAGGGTAAGCGCCGCTTCAACCTTTAACTACTGCAACAGGATTGAATTATAACAAAGGTTCTGCGTCGTTTTTGAGGCAGGTTGAAAGTTATGGTTAACAAGTGACGCTAGGGAAGGGCGCCCCTGTCATATCCAGCGACGCCACCGGAAGATGGCAAGTGTGACGCCTGTGGCCACCAGAAGCGAGCCAATCAGCACACCGAATGCGATCGGGCTGTCCGCGCCGGGAATGCCCCCGACGTTCACACCAAACAGTCCGGTCACGAAGCTGATGGGCAGGAAAACAGCCGACAGGATCGACAGCACAAACAGGCGCTGGTTCATCAGGTCGGAGCGCTCCTCCATGATCTGTTCCTGCAGCACGACCGAACGCTCCCGGATGGCGTCAAGGTCCTCGGCAAGGCGCGTGACGCGATCAACGGATTCCCGAAGATACAGTACGTCCGTCTCTGAGAAGAACGCCGCCGCGCTGCCTTCACGCACCAGCTGTGACAGGGCTTCACGCTGAGGCACGATATAGCGTCGCAGCGCCAGCACTTTTCGGCGGAATTCCGCGAGTTCCGCCCGCCCGACCCGCACGTTCGGATCAAGAATATCGTCCTCGAACCCGTCTGCCTGCTCGTCGAACGCCGCAATTTCCGGTTCCATCCGGTTCGTCAGGGCATTTGCCAGCGCGGCGACCAGTCCGCCGGTGGATTCCGGTGCTTCACCCGCTTTCACCAAGGCCTGCACATCGCGCGTCGCCTGGATCGGTTTTGACCGTAGCGTGATCAATAATGTTTCGCTTGCCCACATACGCAAGGCCAGCATGTCCTCCAGCGCTTCGCCGGCATTCAGGTTCACGCCGCGCAAGTTGATCAGGAAGCCGTGATTGTGCCGCGTCGATCGTGGCCGCGTGTCTTCCTGCAACAGGGATTGCGTCGCCACCTTGTCCAGCCCGCTTTTTCGGTACAGCCAACCCTGCGCCTGCCGTGACAAGCGATTGAGGTGCAGCCAGACGCGGGCATATTTGGTGATATCGCCAGACAGCACCTCTTCCCATGTCAGCGGCGTAGCCGCGCCATCGGCCGCGAACCCGAAACCAAACAGGAAAGGTTCGATGCCAAGGACATCGTCTGTATCAGGGGTGGTCACGGGTGCGGGCTCGATGATCATCTAGCTGGCAACAACGCCCGGCAGCTTGTCGACCCATGGCCGCGCCGCTTCCAGTTCCAGCGCCAGTTCGAACAGCAACGCGTCGTCACCCTTCTTGCCGGAGAAGAGCGACCCGATGGGCAGGCCCGATGGCGACCATGACAACGGCACACTCATCGATGCTGCACCCGACACGTTCATCGGTGCCGTGAAGGCGGCAAAGTTCAACACACTTTCCATCACCTTGTCGAAGTCTCCATCCGGTGCCTGATCACCAATGGGCACAGCGGGGCTGCCGGTAACCGGCGACAGCATCAGGTCCATCGAGTCGAACCAGGCATTGTATTGCTGCTCGAACGCCAGGAGGTAGCCGATGGTTTCGGGCATTTCGGCCTGGCGTGCCTGCGCGCGCGCGGCCAGTCCCAGTGTCCACGGTTCCAGAATATCCGGTCCGATCGGTTTGCCGGAATAGGCGCCGGCCTGCTGGGCAAAGGCTGCCGCGCCAGCGGCCCAGTAGAGTAAGAACTTGTCGGTAAATTCAACGCCGTCCATGGGCGGCGTGAAGTCGACAACGTCATGGCCAAGGTCACGGCAAAGTTCGGCCACCTCGTCCAGTGCCGCGCGTGTCTCCGGCGCCACAGGCGTGCCGCTGACCGATTCCGGCGCATAGCCGATCCGCAGGCGCCGGGTCAGGCGTGTCAGATTGGCCAGCGGCGTGAACGTCCCGTCTTTGACCTGCGCCATGCGGAACAGGTTGATCGAATCCCGAACGCTGATCGTCACCGCGTGATTGACCGAAATATCGACCGGTGGCGGCGCGCCGCCTTCGCGGCTCGGCAATTGCCCGCGTGACGGCTTCAGGCCGAACACGCCGCATGTGCTGGCCGGAATACGGATCGAGCCGCCGCCATCGCTTGCATGGGCAAACGGCACAACGCGGGCGGCGACCAGCGCTGCTGATCCGCCGGACGATCCGCCGGGAATGCGGCTCAGGTCCCAGGGGTTGCGCGTTGCGCCGGTGACCAATGGTTCTGTTGAAGATGTCAGGCCCATTTCGGGCGACGTGCTCTTGCCGAGCGAGACAACGCCTGCTGCACGCCATTTTTCAGCGAATGGCGAGTCTGCCGCCGCGATGTTTCCGCGAAAGGCGCGGCTACCCCACAGGGTTTGCGTGCCTTTCCAGTCGAGAAGGTCCTTGATGAAGGTCGGCACGCCTGCGAACGCGCCGGTCATCGGCAACAATGCCTCGGCGCGGGCCTGCTCGAATGTCTCGGTGGCGATGGCGTTGATCTCACCGTTGACCGACTCGGCCCGCGCGATGGCGGCGAGAACCTGCGTTTCCGATGTCGTCTCACCTGCCGCGATTGCGGCAGCCATGGCTGTGCCATCCATGCGGGCCGGTGCCGCAGGCGGCGGTGTCTTAGCCGTAATCGGCGCGATCTCGGGGGTCGCCGTTTTCTGGCCACAGGCGGCCAGGGCGGCAATCGCGCTTCCGCCCAGCAGGGCGCTGCGTCGGGTCATTCGGGTCATTGGTGTGTCCTCCCACGTCTTTTTCTTATGGGGCACACCGTGTATCGGTCCGCTGGCGAGCGCAAGAGGACGACACGATGACAGCAGACGCCCCCGCTTCGCCCCCGGCAGAGGTCGAGATCACACCAGACCTGTTGCGCCTCTTGCTGCGCGACCAGCACGCCGACCTGGCTGACTTGCCGATCCGCCTGCTTGATGCCGGCTGGGACAATGTCATGTTGAGGATTGGCGACGACCTGCTAGCCCGCATGCCGCGCCGGGCCATCGCCGAGGACTTGCTGAGGAACGAGCAGCAATGGTTGCCCCGCCTTGCGCCCGGTTTGCCATTGCCGATCCCGGCGCCCCTGCGTACCGGTCGCCCGGATGCGGCCTATCCATATGTCTGGAGCATTTTGCCCTGGATACAGGGCGAAGCGGCTGACCTCGCCCCACCGGACGCATCGGAAGCGCCCGTCCTCGCGAACTTTCTGCGGGCTGTGCACCAACCTGCACCAGCCGACGCGCCCAAAAATCCCGTCCGGGATTGCCCGCTCTCCGCCAAGCAGGCCGACACGGAACGTCGCATGGAAACACTGCGCCGGGACACGGACGCGATCACTCCTTCCATTGAATCAATATGGGCAAGGGCGCTCGCCGCGCCCATTGATCTCCCGCGCACATGGATTGCCGGAGACGTGCACGCCCGCAACGTGCTGGTGCGCAACGGCAAGTTGGCCGCCTTCATAGACTGGGGAGACATTTGCGCGGGCGACGCGGCCACTGACCTCGCCTCCATCTGGTCACTGTTCGACGCTGCGCCTGCCAGACAGGCGGCCACGAAAGCTTACGGCATGTCGCAAGCGACCGTGGCGCGTGCCATGGGCTGGGCAGTTTTCTATGGTGTGATCCTGTTGGAAACAGGCCGAATGGATACCCCTCGCCATGCGGTCATGGGTGAGGCAATCCTGCGCCGCCTTTCGCAAGACGCGCCTATTTGATCACGCCGCATGCAACGCGCGCACCTGCGCCGCCAATCGGCTGTGTCATGTGGTCGTCTTCACCTTCATGGATCAGGATGGCTGATCCGTCTTCATCGACCAGTTCCGACATGTCAGCCAGCGTCGAGAACGCCTCATATCCTGCAGCGCCGTCGGCGCCCACCCAGATATTCGGTATGTCGCCACCTTCAGGCCCCTTCGGATTAAGCAATCCATGTCCGCCCGATACCATGCCGACATGACCGCCAGACGCCTTGAAGGTTCCGATATCCGAACAATCGCCGACCGCATGCAAATGCAGGCCATGCCAGCCCGGATTCAGTCCGCCCGGCGCTATTTCGACGCGTATCAGGAGGCCATTGGGCCCACTCAGCAGGTTTGCCGTGCCGATCTCGGTGCTTTCGACGCCCACAATCGACGCCGTCGAGCGCATCATGGATGGAAACACGCCCTCTGCCGGTCCGGGCAGTTCTTCGGCGCTGGGAAGGGGATCATCCGGCATTTCCTGCGGCTGGGCCGCTTCCTGGCCACAGGCCGTGAGGGAAAGCGCGAAAAGTCCGATAGCGAGTCGGTCCAGCATGATGAGTCTCCTGTCGATCTTTGGTCCAGTATAAGGCACAACGCGGCAATTGCAGGGGAAGTTTCATAAAATGAAAGACCGGGCCGATAAAATCCTCGTGTCCCTCGGCCATTTTGACAGCCGGGCAGGCGCCCGTGCCGCAATCGAGGCAGGCTGTGTCACGGCCAACGGCGTTCCGGTGGCCAAGCCGTCGCAAATGCTGTCACTCGATGATGTGATTACTGCCCAGCCTGCTCACCCTTACGTGTCTCGCGGCGGTCTCAAGCTCGCCCATGCACTCGCCGTTTTCGGCGTTGACGCCACGGGTCGTCATTGCCTTGATATCGGTGCTTCAACCGGCGGCTTCACGGACGTACTTCTCCGGGCTGGCGCCGCCCATGTCACGGCTGTGGATGTCGGCCACGGCCAGTTTCATGCATCGCTACACGATCACCCTCGCGTCACATCTCTGGAAGGCACCGACGCCCGCGCACTTTCAGCTGCCAACCTGCCGACTGCGCCAGGCCTGCTTGTCTGCGATGCGAGTTTCATCGGGCTCGAGAAATTGCTGGAAGTGCCGCTCAGTCTTGCGGCGCCGGGCGCAGAATTTGTCGGCCTGTTCAAACCGCAATTCCAGGTCGGCCGCACCAATGTCGGCAAAGGCGGCCTCGTCACAAATGTCGAGGCCACCGCACAGGCGGCGGATGCCTTCGCACTGTGGATGAAAGAAAAAGGCTGGCCCATCCATGCCTGGACAGCCAGCCCGATTTCCGGCGGTGACGGCAATGCCGAACGCCTGTTCCACGCTGTTCGCGCCTAGTAGCCGTAAAGCTCCTGGCTTTGTGCGCCGTCATTCACCGGGCGCCATGTTTCAGTCGGGCTGTTGCGGCAGGCCATGACATGTTCGCCGCGCAGATAGATCATCCGGCATTCCTCCTGGCTGTAGGATTGCTCGCCGTAATAACCCTGATCATCGTAGCCTTGATCGGAATAGCCGACATCGGGATAGGAGGATGCTGGATAGGCCCGGGCGGGTGGCTGTGAGTACGGATAGCCGCTCTGCTCCATAACACCTGGCCCGCCATACAGGCCGTCTGTCGTGCGCGGAATGAATCCGCTTTGGTAGGAACCGCCCTGATAGCTGTTTGAAGGCTGGTAGGGCGTCGGTCCGTCCGAACCGCAATTGGCGCTTGAGCTGCTCGCCATCTCGCTACCGGCGATGCCGCCAACCAGCGCGCCCAGCAAGGCACCGACGACGACTTGGTCGCTATTGTCATTATCGCGGCGATAGCCGTGGCTGTATCCGCGACGATGGCTACGACCGTAGCCGCGATGGCTTCGGTGTCCGCGACGGTAATCGTCGCCGCTGTCGATATTGTTGCCGATTGCGCCGCCGATCAGGCCGCCAATCAATGCGCCGGCCACGCCGCCTGCCAGTTTGTCATCGCTGCTCTGGCGTGCGCATTCCGCATTCTGCGGTGCGTATCCGTAACCCGATTGCGCCGCTGCGGCGCCCGGTATGGCGAGTGCAAGAGCCGCTGTGGCCCCGGCGAGAAGCGATCGTTTCATCATCGCGAATCTCCTTTTTGGTCGGCACGATGCCGCCAGACTAAGGCCAACCATGCCAAGACGAACCTGAACCGGAGCTGAAGGCTGGACGGACTTCCTGCCGCGCTCCATATTGACGGTATGGGACTGCTAGACATTGCCTCCAGAACAGCCGCGCGTGCACGTTACGCTGCAGAACAGGGCGTGCGTTCAGCCTGGTACGGCGCGCAAATGACGGCCGCCCGGCGCAGCGCCAGCGGCTTCAATCGGCCCGGCGAACCAAAGTTCGCGCCATCCCGCGGAACCCCTGACATGGCTGCGCTGCGCAAGGCGTATTTCAATCTCTTCATACAGGACCGGCTGAACGTGGAAGCGGGGCTTTATCCCGCGCCGAACGACCTGCGCCTGCGTGACCTGCCCAACGCTTTGAAATCCGCTCGCGCCTTTCGCGAGGATGTCGCAGAAGTGGACCGTCGCAGACAGTCCCGTGACGGCACTGAAATTCGGCAGGACCTGCCGGAAAACTCCAATCGCTATCCAGAGTATTATACCCAGAATTTCCACTACCAGACCGGTGGCTGGTTCACGGATGAAAGCGCAGACCTCTACGATACGCAGGTTGAGGCGCTTTTCACCGGCACGGCCGATGCCATGCGCAGGGCTGCGCTTGCCGAAATATCGCGTGAACTGAAGGGCAGGGATCAACGCACCGTCAACCTGCTGGATCTGGCGTGCGGCAATGGCCGCTTCCTGTCCCGCGTGATGAGCGTATTTCCGCGCCTTCGGGCCAGCGGCCTCGATCTCTCGCCCAGCTATACTGATGCCGCCCGCAAGCGTCTGTCGCGCTGGCCGCAGGTAGGTATCCTGCACGAAGCCGCCGAAGCCGTGCCGCTGCCTGATGCCGGCAAGGATATCGTGGTGTCGGTTTTCCTGTTCCATGAGTTGCCGCCGGACGTGCGTGGCAAAGTGCTGGCTGAAGTCTCACGCATCCTCAAGCCCGGCGGCCTGTTCATTCTTGCCGACAGCACGCAATTTGGCGACTATCCCGAAATGGACGGCCTGCTGGAATATTTCCCGCACGGTTTCCACGAGCCCTATTACGAAGGCTACCTGTCCTGGGATTTGGCTGCAGCCTGCACCGGCGCGGGGCTGGCTAAGGAACGCGAAACGCTGGCCTTCCTCACCAAGGTCACCACCTGGCGAAAGGCCTGAAATCAGAAGCTCGGCAGGCGGCCCGTTCCGAGGAAGGGCATCGCAAAGGCCAGCAGGATCGAGATGATGAGGCCCAGAAAGGCCCGGCCCGCATCACTCAGCACATCCCGGACGGCTTCGCGCTTGTTGCGCAGGTGGGCAACATAGGCAATCGCCAACTCGCGTCCGGCCAGCAGGCCCAGGAATACCCAGGTCGTGCTCATCGGCACATTGCTGATTTCCTTGAAGACGAACAGGATCACGCCATAGAATACGTCCACGATCGTGGCAGCCCGCACATCCACCGTGTTCACTTTCGACTGTACGATTTTCTGGATCTCGCCGCCCTTGGTCGCGAAGATGTAGGCTTGGATCAGGACAAGAAGGATCGTGCCGCCGACCACATAGGTCAGGTCGAAACTCACATGCGTCTCGCCTGCGATCACGGATACATCGCGGGGAAGGTAGATGAAGATATTGGCGAGATCCTGCATCAGCCATTGCGACCAGAGGAAGGTGGTCGACATCCACTGGAACGTCACCCAGTAAGGCCAGGGCAGTTCTTCCTTCGTATCGAACACCCAGCGTTCGAAGGTGCGGGAAATGACAATCCAGATGATCACGCCAACGACGAAGGCGACAACATAGCCCAGCGCCGACTTGACCAGCATGCTCTGCAGCACGCCCTCTGTTGCCGAGCCGCCCGACAGGGCAAACAGCGTCAGCACGAGGAAGGTCGTGGAGACCGGAATGCCATAGCGCGTCATCACCAGCAGCACGAGGGGCGGCAGGGCGTGCCACCACTGAATGCCGGGTACGAAGGTGCCGCTGCGGTCGCCCTCGCCGGGCAGGACGGACAGCTTGTCGAGGCGGTCATAGGCGACATCGCCTGCGCCGCTGATATATCCGTAGGCCACAACAGCGACCAGGATCGTGCTTGCGAAAATCCACAGCACCCACCAGGGCCGTTTCGCATTCGATGACAGGAACGTGCCGAGTGTCTGGATGGAATCGTTCGCGACAACTGCATAGGCGGCCACGGCAAAGCCGATGATCCCGAAGATTTCAATCCCGCCCATTGCCTGCACCCGCCACCTGCTGAACTCGCGTGTCAGTTAGCAGCTTGGGCAGGCGATTCCGATTGGGAGGAATATGAATATAATGTGACGACCACGGATCGTTTCGTGTCGCGCCGTCAGCGCCCCGTCTGGCCCCGGTGGCGCAGCTTCGCGTCGGCCAGGACACAGGCCATCATCGCCTCGGCCACCGGTACGGCACGAATGCCGACGCAGGGGTCGTGGCGTCCGACGGTGCGCACATCCACATCCTCACCATCGCGGGTGACGGATTTGACCTCGTTGAGGATGGATGAGGTTGGCTTGATCGCGATCCGCACAACCACGTCCTGTCCCGTGGAGATGCCGCCCGCGACACCACCATTATTGTTGGCAAGGAAGCGCACGCCGTCATTGCCTGCGCGCATCTCGTCGGCATTCTGTTCGCCGCTGAATGACGCCGCCGCAAACCCGGCACCGATTTCCACACCCTTGACGGCATTGATGCTCATCATCGCACCGGCCAGTTCCGCGTCCAGCTTTCCATAGACCGGTGCGCCCCATCCTGCAGGCACGCCGCTGGCATGCACTTCGACAATCGCGCCGGCTGAACTGCCTGCCTTGCGGGTCGCATCCAGGAAGCTTTCCCACTGTGCGGCCATGTCGGCGTCCGGGCACCAGAACGGGTTTTCGGTCGTCGTTGCCCAGTCCCATTTGGACCGGTCGATGGCGTGAGGGCCGATCTGCACAACCGCACCGCGCAGGGTCACCCCCACACCCAAGGCACACCGCGCCACCGCACCCGCCGCCACCCTTGCCGCAGTCTCCCGCGCACTTGACCGGCCGCCACCCCGATAGTCCCGCACACCATATTTCGCGTCATAGGAGAAATCAGCGTGCCCCGGACGATACCTGTCGCGGATTTCGCTATAGTCCTTGGACCGCTGGTCGGTGTTCTCGATCATCAATGAAATAGGCGTTCCGGTCGTCACAGGCCCTCCTGTGCGGTCATCCTCGAACACGCCAGACAGAATTTTTACGGCATCCGGTTCCTGGCGCTGGGTCACAAACCGCGATGTCCCCGGGCGCCTTTTATCCAGAAAGCCTTGAATCCATTCAGGTGTCAGCGCCAATCCGGGTGGGCAGCCGTCAATGACACAGCCAAGGGCAGGCCCGTGGCTTTCACCCCAGGTCGTGACGCGGAACAGGTGACCGAATGTGTTGTGTGACATGTTGTGCCGCAGCCCTCGTTTAAGTTCGCTGCGTCCTATATGAAAACAAGACGCCTAACAAATCCGCAAAAAGGGCCCGCTATCGTGTCTCCTGTCATTCCGCCTTCTCCCAGTGCCGCAGATTATGCCGCCGGGGGCGACCGTCCGCTGATTGCCGTCGGCGATGATCCCATCGCTTTTTTCCGGGACTGGATGACCGAGGCCAGGGCAAAAGAGCCCAATGATTCCAACGCAATGTCGCTGGCGACGGTAGATTCCGACGGCATGCCCGACGTGCGGATCGTGCTACTGAAAGAGATTTCCGACGCCGGGTTTTCCTTTTTCACCAACCTGCAAAGCCAGAAGGGGCAACAACTGGCGGAAAATCCTCGCGCCGCGCTGTGCCTTCACTGGAAAAGCCTGCGCCGACAGGTGCGTGTCCGTGGAACTATCACGCGTGTCTCCGGGGAAGAGGCTGACACTTACTTTGCCTCACGTGCGGCCCAAAGCAGGATAAGCGCTATCGCATCCGACCAGTCGCGCCCCCTGTCGGATCGTGCAATCTTCGAGCAACGCATTGCCGAAGTCTCGGAAGTCTATGGCGACGGACCAGACATTCCCCGCCCCGAATTCTGGGGCGGGTTCCGTCTCGCGCCGACCGAGATCGAGTTCTGGCAGGACCAGGCCTTCCGTATGCATGACCGGGTTCGCTATACGCGGGCGGGTGATGGCTGGGCGACCACCCGCCTGTATCCCTGATCTCAGACGATACCGTTCGCGACGGACATCACCCGCATGTGCGGGTGGCCGTCGCTGGTTTTCGCCCATGAACTGCCGTCAGCCGCGATCGTCGCCGTGACGCGCTGGCGGAAAGCCGAGAAGCTCTCGAACTCGACCACATCGACCGGTTCGTCAAAGTGCAGCGTGACCTCGAAGGCCGAGCCTCCGCCAATGTCGCGCACAGCAAGGACCACGCCGACAAACGGCTTCTTGAGATAGAGCCCACTCACGCGGTCACCCACCTGAACCGGAATTTCCGGCAGGTTGGACAGTCGTGCAGAGGCAGTGTTCCAGTCGCGGTATCCGAGTTCATCGGCGACGCGTTCGAGTGCGGCAGAATGCGAGATGGGCGTACCGGCCAGTGTTTCCACAGCGCGGATTTCGCGCGCACGGGCTTTCGCCTGTTCGCGCGTATTTATGGAGGGTGACATAGTTTTTTAGATCCTTTACCGTCGTCCAGAAGCGGTCACGTCAACGCGGGGGCTCGCCTTGCCGCAGGACCGCTGGAAGAGGTTCAGCATCCTGTTTTGTACAGGCATCTTGCGGTGCCTGTGAGATCTTCACCTTCGGGATTACGTCCCGGCGAGCGGCTGGTGTCTCAAACCGGAGCCGCAAATACGCCCGGATCAGCCGCGCGTCAACGTCCGCATTTCTCGCGGGCGAGATCATCAGACGATAGCGCCGCAGCCACGCGATAGGGTTCATCTGTCGCGAGCAGGACGAGGCCATTGTCGACAAGGTTCTCATATTCGCTGGCATCGCCATCAGCCCAGTACTGGTCGTCAAGGCGTTCGCCCTTGCGGCCCAGTGTGCCGAAGGCAGGCTCGACGCCCTCCCTCAGGTCGCGGGTCCACGCGGCAAAGTCGGGCGATCCGGTGCCGGTCCACGCGACGAGGCGCGTTCGGTCCACGCCCAGGTCTTCCAGCCTGCCAATATCGCGCGATCCCTTGGCCGAGGCTGTCAGCATCAGGTTGGGATCGGCCGCTGCGATCTCGGCGGCTTCGGAATCCGAATAGGAGATCAGGAGCACATTGTCGTCAGCGCCGGCAGCATGCACGGCGGCGGCGATATTGCGAAAGCTCGTCGTTGGTTTGCGATCGAGTTCGAGGATTGCGCCCGATTGCTTGGCCCAGAGCAGCACGTCCGTCAGTTTGGGCGGCGCGAAGCGGGTGCGCCGGCCATCATTGTCGACCATGGACAGATCAGCGAGGTCCGACCAGTTAGTGTCGGCAACATATCCATTGCCGGTCGTGGTGCGGTTCAAACGATTGTCATGCATCAGCACCAACACGCCATCGCGGCTTTCGGCGACGTCAATTTCGAACACACGAATCCCTTGCGTGAAACCATACTGCAGCGTTTCCAGCGTGTTTTCCGGATAACCCGGTGCCGGCCCACCCCGGTGGGCGGCGATCAGTAGGCCTTTGTTCTCGCGGACACAATCGAAGTATTCCGGCAGGGGCAGAGTCGGGGCAGAAGTCGCCACCGAAGATATGTTCGGGCCATCGGGGCTCGCCTGTTGGGATGTGTCGCCGCACGCTGACAGTGTCGCCAACACTGTAATTGATAACGTAATTCTGAACATGCCCGGTCTCCTAGTTCCTTGCGCTGCAGCAATAGCGCGAATAAACCCAACGACAACGCAGAAAACACGGGCCCTTGGGCCCTCGGAGGAGGAATACCGATGCAAGGCATCATGCAGGACTGGCCACTCACGGTGAACAAGATTCTCGAACATGCGAATATGCAGCATGGCAAACGCGAGATCATCACCCGCCGCGTGGAAGGCAATATTGTCCGCACGACCTATGCTGACCTTTTCAACGCGTCCAAACAGGTTTCCAACGCGCTCAAGGATATCAATATCGGTCTGGGTGACCGGGTCGCCACTCTTGGCTGGAATTCGGAACGCCACATGGCAACGTGGTATGGCGCAATGGGCATTGGTGCTGTGCTTCACACGATCAACCCGCGTCTGCATCCTGAGCAGATTGCGTGGATTGCCAACCATGCCGAAGACAAGGTTCTCGTCTTCGACAAGACGTTCCTGCCGATTGTCGAGGCCATCAAGGATTCGCTGCAGACCGTAAAAACCTTTGTCATATACGCAGATGCCGACACGATGCCCGAGAATACGCTCGGCGCGATCCCGTTCGACATCTGGATTGACGGTCGGTCGACCGAGGTTCGCTGGGGCGATTTTCCGGAAACTACGGCGTGCGGCCTCTGCTACACTTCCGGCACCACCGGCAACCCGAAAGGCGTGCTCTATTCGCACCGCTCGAACGTACTGCACACGCTGGTCACCATGTCGAAGGATGCGATGGGTATGGGCTCCGCAGACGTCGTGCTGCCGGTTGTTCCGATGTTCCATGCCAATGCCTGGGGCCTTGCGCTCAGCTGCCCGGCGACCGGTGCCAACATGGTCATGCCCGGCGCGCAGATGGACGGCGCGTCGATCTACGAATTGCTTGATACGGAAAAAGTCACGATCACGGCAGCGGTTCCGACCGTCTGGCTGATGCTGCTCACCTATCTTCAAGAGAACAATCTTAAACTGCCGCACCTGAACAAGGTGATTATCGGCGGGTCTGCGATTCCGGAGAAAATTCTCCGGGCGTTCGAAGAGGAATTCGAAGTCGACGTGGTGCACGCATGGGGCATGACCGAAACATCGCCTCTGGGCACGCTCGGCACGCTTCCACCGCATCTGGTGGATGCTGACATCGACACGCGCATGAACCAGAAACTGAAACAAGGCCGTCCACCTTTCGGCGTCGAACTTCGCGTTGTCGATGACAATGGCAGGGTTCTGGAACGCGACGGCAAGACGTCCGGCCGCCTCATGGTGCGTGGCGCAGCCATCGCGGCTGGCTATTTCAAGGGCGACGGCGGCGATGTGCTTTGCCCGGAAGGTTTCTTCGATACCGGCGATGTTGCCAATATCGATGAGTACGGCACGATGACCATCACCGACCGCGCCAAGGATGTGATCAAGTCCGGTGGCGAGTGGATTTCATCGATCGACATCGAAAATATCGCGGTCGGCCACCCGAAAGTGGCCAACGCGGCTGCCATCGGCATCTACCATCCCAAATGGGATGAGCGCCCGCTTCTGATCATTCAGGCCGCCGAAGGTGCGACGCCGTCGAAGGAGGAGATACTCCAGTCCCTCGAAGGCAAGATCGCCAAATGGTGGACGCCTGACGACGTTGCCTTCGTCGAAGAAATCCCGCTCGGTGCCACCGGCAAGATCAACAAGCTGGCCCTGCGCGAGACGTTCAAGGACTACAAACTACCTACAGCCTGAGACGCACTTATCGGTATCCTCGAAAGGGACTCATCATGGAATCACAAGACGCTGGCTGGCGCGGCAAGTTCGCCGGATTCGCCCTCGGGCTTTCGCTGTTCGCAATCCTTTGGTTTGCCGTGGCGGCCATCGGCACCAAGCTCGGGCTGTGGGGCTGGCAATTCGGCCTCGGCAAGATGACGATTTCCTGGGGCCCCTTGCTGCTGATGGCGGCACTGGGCGTATCGGTCATCGCCATCATCATCGCCCTGATCAAGGCGCCTCGCAAACAGGCGCTGATGCTCGCACTCGGTGCTCTGCTGGTGTCGGGGCTGGCTTTCGGGCGCGTCCTTGCCTTCAAGGGGCAAGCCGAGCGTCTTCCACCGATTCATGAAGTCCAGACGGATTGGTCAAACCCGATCCAGCCTTCCGAGGAACTGATGGCGGCCCGCGCTGCAACGGGAGCGCTGAACACGGTTGAGGACGCGCCTGTTGTGCCGGAGGCAGTTAATGCCCGCTGGCCAGGCATGGGCGGGCGCCTCGTGTCGGACCTGCAGGCGGAGTCGGAGTACGATCCTGCGCGACATGAATCAGTGAAACTGGCCCCATACCCGGCGCTCGACACGCTGGTTGAGCCCGCTGTATCTTACGACATGGCGTTCAATGCCGCCCTTGAGTCCGTAGAGGCGCGTGGCTGGACGATCGTCACGAACGATATTGAGTCGGGCAGCATTGAGGCCACGCAGGCTTCTTTCTGGTTTGACTTCAAGGACGACGTCCTGATCCGCGTCATGCCTGAAGGTGAAGGCTCACGCATCGACGTGCGCTCCATCAGCCGTGTTGGCCTGTCCGACCTTGGCGCGAATGCCAAACGCGTGCGCGACCTGCTGAATGAAATCGAAGTCCGCCTGAACTAGCGTTCTTTGGGGTCCAAGGCGTCGCGCAGGCCGTCGCCGATAAAGTTGAGGCAGAGCAGCGTGACCGCCATGGTGAGGGCGGGCGCGAGCAGCATCCATGGCTTTTCTTCCATCGTCTTCGCGCCTTCGGAGATAAGAACGCCGAGTGATGTCAGCGGCTCGTTCACGCCGAGACCGAGGAAGGAGAGGAAGCTTTCTGCAAGGATGACCACCGGGATCGTCAGCGTGACGTAGACCGCGACCGGCCCGATCACGTTCGGCAGGATGTGTCGAATGATGATGGCCCGCCGGGACACCCCTGATGCGCGCGCGGCTTCAATGAATTCCTTGCCCTTGATGGCCAGCGTTTGGCCACGCACGATCCGCGCCATGGTCAGCCATTCGATGGCGCCGATGGCAGCGAAGATCAACACGATGTTGCGCTCGAACACGGTCAGCAACAGGATCACGAAAAAGATGAAGGGCAGGGCGTAGAGAACGTCGACGATGCGCATCATGAAATTGTCGATTCGCCCGCCGAGATAGCCTGCGGTGGCGCCCCAGGTGACGCCGATCACGAGGCTGACAGCCGTCGCCACGACGCCAACCATGAGCGAGATGCGCAATCCGATCATCAGGCGGGCCAGCAGGTCCCGTCCCTGGATGTCGGTGCCCAGCACATGCCCGTTCTCCAGTGTGGGGGCGATGGTGCGCGCGTCCGAGATGGCCTTGTAGTCGTTGATCCAGATCATGGGTCCGAACACCGCGATCAGCACGATGATGCCAAGAATCCACATGGAAACCACAGCAGCCTTGTTGCGGAAAAGGCGCGCGCGCGCATCATCCCACAGCGAGCGGCCGCCAATGATGGCCTGAGTAACGGGTTCGACGCGGCCGGTCGGATCGAGGAGGGGTTTGATCTCGGTCATCAGTCGTACTTCACTTTCGGATCAAGCACCGCATACAGCACGTCGGCAAACAGGTTCAGGAGCACGATCAGGCCTGCGTAAACAATGATTGCGCCCATCACGAGCGTGTAATCGCGGTTGAGCGCACCGTTGACGAAATAAGAGCCGAGCCCCGGCAGGCCGAAAATTTTCTCGATCACGACAGATCCGGTCATCACGCGGGCCATTGCCGGTCCGGCATAGGAAATCAGCGGCAACATGGCGGCTGGCAGGGCGTGGCGCACGATCACCTGGCGCTCCGACAGGCCCTTGCTGCGCGCGGTGCGAATATGGTTCGACCGCATGGTCTCGATGATCGAGGCACGCATGAGGCGGGAGATGATCGCGATCTGTGGCAGGGCAAGGGCCACGATCGGCAGGGTCATATTGTGCCAGTTCATGCCGATATTCGGATATTGGCCGAGGCCGCCGACCGCAAATATGCCCGCTCCAAGCGAAAAGACCAGGATCAGGATCGGACCCGTCACGAAGGTCGGAATGGATATACCCGCCATGGCTATGCCCATGACGCTGAAATCGGCTGCCGTGTTCTGTCTCAGTCCCGCAAACACGCCCAACAGTGTGCCTAGCCCAAGGCCCAATAACATCGCGAGTGAGCCGATTGTGAGGGAGATTGGCAATCCGTCAGCGATCAGCTGGTTCACGCTTTTGCCAAGTGTCTTGTAGGACGGGCCGAAATCGCCCTGCAACACGCCGCCGACATAATTGAAATATTGCTCGTGCAATGGTTTGTCGAAGCCAAATTTGGCGGCAATCGCCTGTTCTGTCGCGGCAGGCAGCTTGCGCTCGCCATCGAACGGACCGCCCGGCGCCGCACGCATCATCAGGAACGCCATCGTGATAATGGCCAGCATGGTGGGAATCGCGATGAGAAGGCGCCGGAATGTATAGGCCCAGGGTACGCGGCTGAGGGCTCTCTGTAGGGATGACAAAGGAGAGTGGCTTTCTGTAACTGTGACTGGCCCGGCGGCGAAACTTCAACCCGCAAGCTTGGAAGGTTGCACCATCCTCCTTAGCTTGTGTAGAGAGCCGATCAAGACTGCGCCAACATTCAGGATACTTTCCCATGGCAGATATTCGACGCGTCACTGACGCTTTTTCCGTTGCTCCTCAAATCACAGAAGAGGATGTCGAGGCAATCGCGGCAGCAGGATACAAGACAATTGTTGCCAATCGTCCCGATGGCGAAAGCGGCGTCGACCAGCCGCGCATGGGCTCCATCCGTGCGAAAGCAGAATCATTGGGCCTCAGCTTTGCGGCGCTGCCATTTTCAGGGGCACCAACACCTGAAATCGTCGAGCGCATGTCCAATATCCTCAACGAAGCCCCCCAGCCGGTTCTGGCGTATTGTCGCACAGGTACGCGCTGCATCACCGCCTGGGCCCTGACACAGGCAGGGCAGGGGGCAGCGGAAGACATCATTGATGCTGCAGGCGCAGCAGGATACGATCTCTCCAGCATTGAGACGTTGCTCTAGAAATTCCGGGGCGCAGCGGGGGAAGAAATGTGAGCAAAACGTCACACTCGCGCCGCAATAAGTGTGTTGTCAGTGATCAGACGCCGTGCGAGGCAGGTCGCAACGAGGAGGATCAGATGCCGGTCCTGCCGCAGGAGTAGACGCGATGTCAGAACGTCTCTGGATCACAGATTTCAAGTATGACGAAGGCACCATTCTGGTGAAGAAGACCGGTCACCGGATCGTCCCTGATCTGTCGCTTGCCCACAGCATTTTCACCTGGTTCTGTTTCTATTTTTTCGCCCAGACATGGCGCACATGGCGCCGCGTCACCGGTCACAAGCGTCCCACAATCGCTTTCCATCCTGACAAGCCGCGGCCCTGGTACTTCATCTGGCCGGTCATGCATGTCTCGGGTGCCAAGCTGATTGATGACGTGGCCAAGGCTGACATTGTTTTCCAGTTCGATGACTCCACGGAAACGGACAATGCCGTGCCAGCGGTCCGGGAAGGCGCTCTTCTGGTGAATTTTGGCTGTCAGGACGTTTCCAAGTCGACCGTGGCAGAGGCATTTGCGCGTGCTGCCGGCTATTCGCTCAAGGTCGATCCCACAACGTTCGAAGGCCGTATGGTCGAGAAATCCGAATTGAACGCAGCCCATGACGGCCGCATCCTTGAAGGCCCTCTTGCCACGCGGGTCGAAGGCAAGGCGTATCAACTGCTGATCGACAACGAAATCGAAGGCGGCCTGGTTGAAGACCTGCGCTGCTGCATCGTGGGCGGAACACCGATCATCGTGTTTCGCAAGCGTCGGCCACTTGATCGTCGCTTTCTGAACGAGAACGTTGAAGTTCTGCTCGACGAGCCTCGCAATTGCTATACGCCAGATGAAATTGCCGTGATAGAGCGCTTTGCAGCAGAACTCGGGCTGGACTGGGGCGGCGTCGACGTCCTACGTGATCGCATTACCGGGCGAATCTACATCGTCGATGCGAACAAGACCGACATGGGCCCGCCAGTGGCGCTCAAACTGGGCGCCAAGCTGCGCGCCACCCGCCGCATGGCCGTCGCGTTTGCCGGGGCATTCGCGCCGAAGAAGCGTTGATCTGGCCGGTACGGAAAAAGGTTCAAGAGTAACATTATGGCTATTCCCTACGTTCGCGGTATTGAATTCGAGTATGGCGAGGTCAAGCAGGTCTCCCCGCTGATCCGCCGCGTGATCGCAAACAACCCAGGTCCGTTCACTTATGTCGGCACCGGTGTTTACATCGTCGGTCAGGGCGAAGTGGCTGTGATTGATCCCGGTCCGATGGACGAGACCCATTTCGACGCGTTGAAGGCCGCTCTCAGAGGCGAAACCGTAACCCACGTTCTGGTCACACATGGCCACTCCGACCATTCGCCGCTCGCCGCGCCGCTCGCGGAATGGGCTGGCTGCAAGACCTATGCGAAGAATTGCGGTATCCCGACGGCCAAGGGTGAACTCGGCAGCGCCGACGACCTCGGCTTCATGCCGGATGTCAAAGTTGCCGACGGGGACAGTTTTTCCGGCCCCGGCTGGACGATCGACGTGATCGAAACGCCCGGCCACACCTGCAATCACCTCTGCTTTGCCCTGCGCGAAGAGAATGCCTGTTTTTCCGGTGACCATGTCATGGGCTGGTCCACCACCGTCGTCGCGCCGCCTGATGGCGACATGGCCGACTATATGGACAGCCTTGAAAAGATCCGGGCCAAGGGCTTCGAGACGCTCTGGCCCACACATGGCGATCCGGTTCGCGGCAAGGATTTCGTCAACACGTTCATTACCGAATATGCAAGCCACCGCCGTGCGCGTGAGGCGTCCATTCTTGAGCATTTGCGCAAGGGTGAAACGTCGATCCCGGCCATGGTCGAGGTCATGTATGCCAATGTTGAAAAGCGGCTGCACCCGGCTGCAGCCATGTCCGTACTCGGCCACATGATCGCGCTGATCAAGACGGGCGTCGTGAGCACACCGGACGAATCGCCGACGGTGCGCTCACGTTTCGAACTGGTTCGTTCTGCCGCCTGAGCGGCTACTCGCTGACGACCCGATCGAGACCCGCATACCAGATTGGCGAGGACCATGCCCGCTCCTGAACGGTTTCGGCCAGTTCCGGATTAGGCGGCGTACCGTTGCGCACAGCATCCCAGGTTGACCAGCGACACGTCGGGTTCTCAAGTACACGCACATAGTACGCTGCTTCCCGGTCGGCGTTAAAGTCAGGGTCCGTCCAATAGGCTTTCAGTTCATTGGCGCCGGAGCCTGCTTCGGTGCTGCAGTCGGATGCATTCACACCCGCCCCATTATCCGGACAGCGATGCGTGTCGGCGTCCGGTATCGCGCCGCCCGAACAGGCCACATCGTGCACCGCTTCATGCGTCTCGCCGCTGTCTGTCCACACTTTCACCACCTGCGCACGCTGAAGCGGTGCGCTCATCGGGTCGCGCATGGTCCAGACAAGAAAGCCGGGCGCGGCGTCACCGCTCACCTTTTCGAGCTGCCCGCCCATTGGCACACCGCCATCATAGGCGCGCGCCAGCAGGTCGGCATCGTCCAGCATCGACGGCGCATATCCCATGCCCCCGAAGAAGCGCACCTTCATGCGTGGCCCTGACGTACCGAAGGTTTCCTTGCGCTTCATGGCGTCGAAGATTGCCCCGCGCGTGTTGGATTCCGCCCACACTCCTGCCAGGCCGCTTGAGGCGAACTGGGTTGCCGTGATTTGCCGTCTTGTCTCCGGGTCATCCGCGCCGTCCCAGGTCTTGCCACCATTTGGCGGAACGGACCGGCGGGCTTCGGGGCTGGCGCCATCCTGCGGAGTCTTGCCCCAGTGGAATTCCTCGACGAGCGAGGCGGCTGCAACGTGGGTATCGCTCGAGCCGATCAGTCCGAACTTGTACGGATTGAATCCCTCTGCCTCCTGCATGGCAAGGCCGCGCTTGTAGGCCGAGCGCACAAAGTCGCCTGCGCCTGATGTCAGCCTGACAGAACTACCGACGAAATACTCGTACTGCTCAAAACCGGCCCATTCGTCATTGGGCGACAGGGTCGGGTTGGTTTCCGATGTGCCTTTGACCTGGGTCACTTCGACAAGCGGTTCGTTTCGCATGCGCTTGTCGGCATAGTCGGCCGTCATCGGTTCGCCGGTATAAGTCTGCAAGGCGAACATCTCGCCATTCGAGATATTCGAATTGTGCGGAATGGCCAGCACGTCACGGCCTTCTCCACGCTGGGTCTCCATCCACGTCCACAAATCTTCCGGATTGGTCGAATCAAGCGTCGAGAAAAGGCGCGACGGCGCGTCGCCGCGGAAGATAACGTTGCGGTGCAGATTTCCGGCTGCTGGCGGGCCATCACCGGGGACCGCCATCATTGCCGTGAACTCATAGCCTGAGAAGGCTGTGAACTTGCCCGGCTCGTTGTTGCGTTCTGCGGAGTCGATTGTCGCGGCCCAGACGGAATCAATCAGGTCGCGGTCGTAGATCTCCTCGATCTCCTCGCCTGTCACGACGGTCACGCCAACGCGCAGGAAAGATCTGCCAGGATCGGTTGCGTTTTCGCCGAACACGGACTGCGCAATTTCCGTCTGCGACAAGGGGGAGGATGGGGTGTTCATCGCGGGAACCACACCCAAGTATTCGCCATGATCAGTGACGGCAAGGAAATCCAGCGGCGGACCTGACAGCTGCAAATCGTAACCTGCAGGGTGGCGGATGGCTTCGCCCTTTGCGAACTTGTAGGCATCGTCCGGGGTCGCGCGTACGCCAAAGATATAGGCATCGAACGAATTGCTCGTGTGCACGTGAACATCGCCGAAATATGCGTTGCGCATCGGGTTCGCGGCCGGCGCGACCTTGGCCGGTTCAGCCGTGGCAGACACGTCGATGTCGTTGGCGATGTTGGTGCTTGGCGCGCATGCGGCCAATGCGAGGGCCGGAATGACCCACCCCAGATACTTGCTCATCTCGTTCCCTCTCCAGTTTTATTTTGGGAGAGAGTGCCGAAAGCATCTGCTCGTGCCAAGGCAATTCCGAACCGGGGTTATTGTTCGCGGCGCACCCGGAAGGCCAGTCCGCCATCCAGCTTCATCTTGAAACTGCCCAGCATCGCCGAATAGATGCGGGCTTCGCTCACGTTCTTGGCGCGCACACCCTTGTCGTCGGTCTGCACCCAAACCTGACCGTTTTCCAGGGTCACCCGCAAACGACCCACCCCGTCCTTCCTGACGGATTTCACCCCGACCGTGACCTCATCGAGATCCTTGTCGGTTTCACCGCTCTTCCGAAGAGCGAGCGAGGGAAGGGAGGGAATCGAAAAACCGAAGGATTCGCGTTTGACCTGCTCGACTTCAGACCGGGTGATCGTGGTGACGTCGCCAGATTCTTCTGCGGCCTTGAGGCGCCCGACAGCGGCATCATAGCACGCCAGCCGTTCGGCATCGGTGCCGACTTCGGCACACGCGTACACATCCTTGGTTGAAACATCTTCTGCCAGTGCTGGCATGGAAACGAGGCATATCGCGGCAATCGCGCTCAGAAATCGGGTCATCGCAGGTCGTCCTCTGTGTTCGTGTCAGGGTGCAGGCTTTCCAAAGCTACGCCAGTCTGGCAGCACTGTGGCAAATCTGGCGCATGCCGGAAAGAGACCGGAGACAGGAAACATTATGCTGAAACCATTGTTGAGTTCGACCGTGACGGCCGCCGTCATGCTTTCGCTGGCTGCCTGCGGCGGTGGTGGTGGTAACGCCGCTGATGACATGCCGACACTTCGCCGGGGCATTTCGGCCAAAGTGGATACGCTTGATCCGCACAAATCGTCTGCGCAATGGGAAAACATCGTCATTGGCGATATGATGATTGGCCTGATGACTCACGGTCAGGATGGCAAGCCGGTCTACGGCATGGCGGACAGTTATGAGACCGACCCCACTGGCCTGGTGTGGACCTTCCATCTGGGCGATTATGTGTGGTCTGACGGCGTGCCTGTGACCGCCGGTGATTTTGTTTACGCGCTACGCCGCATCCAGAGGCCGGAAATCGCGTCGCAATACTCCTCCTTGCTCTATGTCATCAAGAACGCGGCGAAAGTGAATAAGACCGAATTGCCGCCGGAAGAGCTTGGTGTGCGCGCTATTGACGACAAGACGCTGGAACTGACGCTTGAATATCCGGCGCCTTACCTGCCGGGCCTTTTGACCCATTACACGACCTATCCGGTGCCGCAGCATATCGTCGAGCAGTATGGCGATGCCTGGATCCAGCCGGACAACATCGTGACCAACGGACCCTACAAACTTGTCTACTGGCGCACCGGCGACCAACTTGTCTCGGAAAAAAATCCAACCGGCTTTGCCGCAGATCAAGTCTGTTTCGATCGCATCGTCTATTTCGAGCTTGAAGACCAGACCGCTGTCGAGAACAAGATTGCGGCCGGGGAGCTCGACATCAACAACGCGTTTGACGGTGCCCGTCAGTCCGAACTCGAAGTGAAATTCCCCGGCTGGCCTCGTACGACCCCATCGCTCAACACGACCTACTGGAGCATCAACTCCTCGCAGGAAGTCTTCAAGGATGTTCGCGTACGCAAGGCGCTGGCGATGGCGCTCGATCGTGAATTCATCGTTCGCAACGTTCTGACACCCGGCTTCGAACCAGCCTATTCCATGGTCCCTCCCGGCATCGACAACTACGATGTCGAACGGCCAAGTGTTGACTGGAAAGACATGCCGCGCGCTGAGCGCCTGGCTGAATCCCGGCGCCTGCTTGAAGCGGCTGGCTACGGTCCCAGCAATCCGTTCCGGTTTGAGTTCATTCACCGTTCGACAGACGATAATCCGAAAGCCGCGCCTGTTGCTCAAGCCAACTGGGCGGAAATCGCACCCTGGGTGGATCCCATCATCATCAAGCAGGACACGAAAGTGCTGTATGCCCGGCTTCGCCAGTCAGATTTCCAGGTCGCCGATGGCGCATGGGTTGCGGATTTCGATGATCCGATCAACTATCTCTATCTACTCGACTCCCAGACCGGACAGCAGAATTACGGGCGCTATTCCAACCCGGAATATGATGCTCTGCTGGCCAAATCGAATGCCGAGCTGGATCTGAACAAGCGGGCCGAGATCTTCGCAGAGGCCGAACAACTGATGCTGGATGACTATCCGATCACGCCAATGTGGTTCCAGGTGACCAAGAACCTCGTCGATCCGGCGCTGACAGGCTGGAGTGAGAACGCCGTGGACCAGCACCGTTCGCGTTTCCTGTGCCGGGAGGGTATGAAGGCCGAATAGGTTTCTGGGTCGCGGGGAGGGTGGCATGGAACATGATGTCGAAGTCGCAGGTGCTGCATCAATTGGCAGCCTGTCCCCGGGCAGCCACCATCCGGTGCAATCGGGCCTGCCATGCGCGAATTGCGGGGCGATCGTTTCCGACAGGTTCTGTTCGACCTGCGGCCAGCTTGCCTCCGATTTCCATCGCCCCTTCTGGGAGCTGATTTCGAGCAGCCTGGCCGACGTGTTTTCGCTCGATGGCCGCCTGTTGCGGACCTTGCCGACGCTGATGTTGCGGCCCGGACGGCTGACCCGCAATTACCTGGATGGCCAGCGGGCCCGCTATGTCCCGCCCTTCCGGATGTTCCTTCTGGCATCCCTCGTGTTTTTCTTGACCGTGTTCACGGCCGGCGACGAATTCGGCTGGTTTGACGGCTGGAAATTCGATCCGCAGGGACAAGCCGAACAGTCGGTGGACCTGACGACACCCGCTAGCCGGGACGCAGCCGGGCAGGCCGGTGGCGAGACCGCCGCGGCTGACCTCTTTGCCGATATCCTGCTGCCCGACGGCAGCGTCGATCGCGACGCCCTTCATGCGCTGATCCGGGACCAGGCCGACGAGGCGGCAACGCCTGAAGACATCGAAATGTCCTACAAAACGGCGGACCGGGCTGCGACAGTTTATGAAAACCAGGACCGTTTCGGGGCCCGCCTGCGCCAATGGGCACCGCGCTTCAGCCTATTGTTCCTGCCGGTTTTCTCGCTTTTACTGACGTTTCTCTATGTCTGGCACCGCAAGATCTACCTGTATGACCACCTGATTGCCGGGCTGCATTTCCAGACGTTTCTTTACCTGTTGGGAACCACGCTTTTGCTTGTCGCGGCGGTTGTGCCCCAATCCGCCGACTGGCTCATCCTGGGTGGGTTTCTCGTCATTATTGCTTATCTTTACAGGATGTTGCGGGTCACATACCGGTCGGGGCGCGTCATGTCGGCGCTTAGAACCACGGTTTTGCTGATTATCGGCATGATTTTGCTCGCGATGCTGGCCCTTGGCCTCGTCATTCTCAGCTTCCTGCTCACCTGAGGCAGGAAATGCCTGCGACTGAGGCAAATAAACCACACCCGCCTTCTTTTCATGACGGAAAGGTAACGACGCGTTGACGTTCCCGTGACGAAAGCCCTATCGATATGGCCAAGTCCCGGAATCAGGGGTCCGGGCGAGCGTCCTATCAGGGCGCCTTTGTAACCATTGGAGGTACCAACGTGAACGGGAATACCATGAAATCCCGCCTGCTTGCCTCGTCCGTATTCGCGGGCGTTGCATTTATGGCATCAGCGAGCATGCTCGCTACAGCCCAAGAAGCTGACGACGCTGTCGACACAGTTGAAGCGCCAGTCGCCGAAGACTCGACCGCACGTCAGGCAACTGTCTACGTCACTGGCTCGCGCATTGCGTCGCCAAACATGGTCACCACAAGCCCGGTGACGACAGTTTCGGCTGCAGACATCAAGCTTCAGGGTGCAACCAAGGTTGAAGACCTGATCACGCAGCTGCCACAGGCATTTGCGGCTCAGAACTCGACTGTGTCGAACGGCGCGTCCGGTACGGCAACGGTTTCGCTTCGTAACCTCGACCTCGGCGGCTCAGCGACGCGTACGCTCGTTCTCGTCGACGGCAAGCGCATGCCTTACGGTTCGCCAAACGATGCGGCTGCTGACCTTAACCTGATCCCAGGTGCCCTGGTTGAGCGCGTTGACGTTCTGACCGGTGGTGCTTCGGCTGTGTACGGTTCGGATGCTGTCGCGGGCGTTGTCAACTTCATCATGAAGGACAACTTCGAAGGCGTACAGCTGGATGCCCAGTATGGCTTCTTCCAGCACAACAACGACTACGACACGAACGGCGACCTTCGCAGCGTGATCGCGTCGCGTGCGCAAACGAACCCGGCGCAATTCCAGCTGCCTGAAGACAACGTCATGGACGGCTACTCGAAAGAGATCACTGCGATCATGGGTGTGAACACCGATGATGGTCGTGGCAACCTGACCGGTTACATCTCGTTCCGCGACAATGATGAAGTGCTTCAGGGCCAGCGCGACTATTCTGCATGTGCCATCGGTTCCGCTTCGGCAACCGGCTTCACCTGCGGTGGCTCGGCAACATCCGTTCCGGGTTACTTCCTGACCCAGAACAATGATGAGTTCACACTCGACGCAGCGACCGGAAACACCTTCCGTCCGTTCGACTCCTCGTCCGACCTGTATAACTACGGACCGCTGAACTACTACCAGCGTCCTGACCAGCGTTATTCGGTTGGCTTCATGGGTCACTATGAAATCAATCAGAATGTTGAAGCCTACACTCAGTTCATGTTCATGGACTACGAGTCGAAAGCGCAAATCGCGCCTACGGGTAACTTCTTCAGCACGAACAGCATCAACTGCGACAACCCGCTTCTGTCGGCTTCGCAAGTCGGTGATCTCGGCTGTACGCCAGCGAACGTTGCTGCTGGAGACTCTGTCACGATGTACGTTGCACGTCGCAACGTTGAAGGTGGCGGACGTACTGACAACCTCGGTTACCAGACCTATCGCGGTGTCGTTGGCCTTCGTGGCGAACTCTTCGACGCTCCAGGCTGGACCTATGACGTCTCGGCTCAGTACTCGCAGGTGACCCTGTCGCGTGCCTACACCAACGAGTTCTCGGTGACGCGTTTGAACCGTGCCCTGAACGTCGTTGACGATGGGACCGGTACACCAGTCTGTGCCAGTGTCCTCGACGGCACGGATCCTAACTGTGTGCCATGGGATATCTTCACCATAGGTAACGTTTCGGATGCTTCGCTTAGCTATCTGCAAGTGCCACTGCTGCAGAACGGTACGACAACGCAGAACATTGTCTCCGCTGTTCTTTCCGGTGACATGGGCCAGTATGGCTTCAAGAGCCCGTCTGCTGACGAAGGCTTGAAGGTCGCTCTCGGTGTTGAATATCGCCGTGACTCGCTCGAATCGGTCACTGACAACTCCTTCGCCACTGGCGACGGTGCTGGTCAGGGTGGACCAACGATCGGTCTGTCCGGTGCGATTGACTCCTACGAAATGTTTGGTGAATTCCAGATGCCACTCGTAACAGGTCAGCCTGGTATCGAACTTCTGTCGATCGAAGGTGCTTATCGCTACTCCGACTACTCGATCGGTGAAACTTCGGAAGCCTACAAGATCGGTGCTGACTACGCCCCGTCTTCGGACATCCGTTTCCGCGCCAGCTTCCAGCAAGCTGTTCGTGCGCCGAACGTCATCGACCTTTTCCAGGCACAGGGCTTCAACCTGTTCGACCTGGATGACGACCTCTGCGACTTCACGGATCCGGAAAACGACGGCACTGGTGGTGCAGCCTGTATCGGTACGAATCCTTGGCAGGTAACCCAGGCGCAAGCCGATGGTGGTCTGCTGGACAGCCCTGCTGGCCAGTACAACTACCTGCAAGGTGGTAACCCTGACCTTGAGCCGGAAGAAGCTGAGACCTTCACTGTTGGTTTCGTGGCAACACCGACCTTCATTCCGGGCCTGAGCCTGTCGCTCGACTACTACGATATCGACATCCAGAAGGCGATTTCGACTGTTGGTGCATCAGTCACCATGCAGCTCTGCTACCTTGAAGGTGATGCAGATGCATGTAGCCGCATCAATCGTAACGGCAACGGCCAGCTCTGGGTCGGCACCGGTAACGTGGTCGACACGAACATCAACATCGGTGGCGTTTCGACCTCCGGTTACGATATCAGTGCTGCCTACGGCTTCGATGCTGGTGAGATCGGTTCGTTTAACCTGTCGATGAACGGTACGTACCTTGACAGCTTCGACGTTGACCCAATTGGTCAGTCGTTCGCCGAGTACGATTGTGTCGGTGAGTACGGCAACGACTGCTTCACACCAACTCCAGAATGGCGTCACCGCGCCCGACTGAGCTGGGCGACGCCAGTTGAAGCTCTCGAGCTCAACGGTACATGGCGCTACATCGGTGAAGTCGATCTCGACACCGGTGCTACGGGCCGCGTCGACTCCACGCTGGACGCTGTGAACTACTTCGATCTCGCCGGTACTTGGGGCGCGACGGACTACGCAACGTTCCGCTTCGGCGTCAACAACGTGCTGGACACTGATCCACCACTGTCGGCTTCGGTCGGTACGACGGGTAACGGTAACACCTACCCGCAGTCGTATGACGCGCTGGGCCGTTACATCTTCGTTGGTGCGACGCTGGACTTCTAGTCCAACGCCTCACGGCAAGCTTTCGGAAATGGCGGTCCTTCGGGGCCGCCATTTTCTTTTGTCCGCATGTCAGATCTCTGGAAATCACACGCGCCTCGCGACGTGGGTCATGCCGCTTCAGCGGCCCGGGTCGGCTTCGTGCCTCCTCGTGCTGTATTCGTGCGTTTTAGGTGCTGTGTTCGTGCAGTCGGGGTGTTGGACAGATCCCGGACTATCCCGCCTCAGGCGGCCCGCCACCGGGCGTATAGCGCCGTTGGCAACAAGCGCCCTGAGCCCTGTTGCGGCAGCGCCATTTCGCCCTGTTCCATCACGCCGCCAAGCGGGCTCAGCCGGTCAGCCAGTGTTTGCGACAGGGCGAGGTAGGACAGCCGCACGGCGTAGGCCGTCGCGATAACAAACAGCGGTGTCTCGCTCAGCAATTCCCGAATGTTATCAAGCAGGGGCGGCAGATCTTCCTCGAAGCGCCAGGTCTCGTTCTTGGGGCCGCGACCGAACTTTGGCGGGTCCAGAACAATGCCATCATACCTGTTCCCACGACGAATCTCGCGGGCCACGAACTTCATGGCATCGTCGGCAATCCAGCGGATCGGCTTGTCCGATAATCCGCTCATGGCCTGGTTACCCTTGCCATATGCGTTCGATTTCGGGCTCGCATCAAGGTGCGTCACCTCGGCCTCCGCCGCCGCGCACGCCAGCGACATCATCCCGGTATATCCGAATAGATTCAACACTTTGACAGGACGTTTGGCCGCGCGGATCTGGTCCTGTGCAAACTGCCAATGGACCGAATGCTCCTGGAAAACGCCCATGTGCCGAAAGGCAGTGCGGCGGGCTTCAAAGGTCAGGCCGTTCCACCGCATCGGCCAGGCCTCTGCGGCGCGCGGCGTCAGAATTTCCCACTGTCCGCCGCCATCCTCGTCGCCGGTCTTGCTGGAGAAGATCGCGTCGGCTTTCCATGAATCCAGCGGCCGGGCCGGTTCCCAGAATGCCTGCGGATCGGGGCGGATAACCGTCTGGCTGCCAAAGCGTTCCAGCTTCATCAAATGCCCGCTGTCCAGCAGCGCATAGTCGTCCCAATCGTCAGCGACGAGCAATCTTGTTTCTGTAATCATTGGAAGTTTCTCTGGCGCCACGCTTCATAGGTCATGATTGCCGTGGCTTGGGCAAGGTTCAGGCTGTCGGCGCCGCCGCGCATGGGGATCAGGGCCAGCGTGTCGCATTCCGCCTCGATGGGGTCGGGCAGACCGGCCTGTTCATTGCCCATGATAATCACGGCGCGTTGGCCGAATGGCGCCGCATCGTGCCGGACGGTGCCGTTCACTGAGGCGGCTGTCAGGCTCATCTGGCCAGCCTGTCTCCAGGCATTGAACTGTTCGAATGTCGCATTGGCAAAAGGCATGTCGAAGATCGAGCCCATGGATGCACGCACTGTCTCGAAACTGTAAGGGTCACAGCACGTTTCCAGCAGGATCACCCCTTGTGCCCCGGCGCAATCGGCTGTCCGCAGGATGGTGCCCAGATTGCCAGGGTCGCGCACTTCATAGAGGGCGATCCAGATGCCGTCTGACTTTGCATCAAGCGCCGTCAATGGCCGGTGGGCCTGCTGGAATGATGCAATCACGCTCTGGGCATTATCCTTGTGCGTGATCTTCGACATCAGCCGTTCCGGTGCCTGCACAACCCGTGCGCCTGCTGCGGTCGCCCGCCGCGCGAGTGCTGCCAGATGCGGCCGCTCGGCCATGGTTGAGGCGATTACCAGCGTCTCGGCCTTCCAGCCCTGCTCAAGGCCCTGCTCGACCAGCCTCGCGCCTTCGGCAAGGAACAGCCCCGTTTCGCTGCGCCCCTTCTTCCTTTCAAGACTTTTCAAGGACTTAATCAGCGCGTTGGTCGGGCTGGTGATGATCTCTATCGGTTGATTCATGGGGTATCAGGCCTGCAGCAGAAGTCTTGCGATTAGGGGGTGAATAGGGCATCCCTGAGCAGAGGGAAGTGTCTTCAGGGAAAAATAAGGGGTCCCAATGAGGCTACTCGAATACCTGTTGGCGCTATTGGCGCTCGTCGGACTCGTTGCGACGAGTTGGTGGGGCGTTTATCAGTCACCGCAGAATGCTGCAAACCTGCAGGCACATCTTCAGCGTGAAACATCAGCCGCGCTGAAGGCCGCAGGTATGGACTGGGCCATCGTGGAGATGGATGGCCAGCACGCCGTCCTCTCGGGAAAGGCCCCGTCACCCGAAGCCGTACGCGACGCCGCGCTCATCGTCCTCAGCGCCGATGGCCCGGGTGGCCTGATTTTTGGCGGAGTCACTCAGGTCGAGAATGCTGCTGACAGTGCGCCGCCCGTGTCGCCCTATGTGTGGCGCGCGGAAAAAACACCGGAAGGCAAGCTGATCCTGTCCGGATATGTGCCGTCAAAGGCCATTCGCAAGGTGCTTCTGGCTGAGGCCGCTGATCTATCGGACGGTGTGGTTGTAGAGGACAGCATGCGTCTGGCCTCAGGGGCGCCGGCGGGGAATTGGCAAGGCATTGCCCGCATGGGGCTGGTGCAGCTGGACAGGCTGGATTTCGGCGAGGTCAGCCTTGTTGATACCGGCCTGCGCGTCAGCGGTGTGTCTGCCGATCCTGAAGTGCGCGCCAAGGTACAAGCCGAAATTGCCAACGTGGCAGCCCCGTTCAGCGGCGAGCCGATCATTCGCGGCGCCGCTTTGTGGCTGGCCCGTATTTCTGACGCCAAGCTGATTTTCAAGGGTAGTGTCTCGAGCGAGTCAGAACGTCGCGAAATCCTCACGCTCGCGCGTAAACACTACAAGAGCGAGATCGTTGATGAGATGGTGATCGTCGACCAAGCCTATCCCGGGTGGATGGAGGTTGTCAGGCGCGGCCTCCCGCAATTTGTCGAATTCCAGCAGGCTGAAATGGCGTTCGATCCCGAGAGCGCAGGATTCATCATTGTCGGTGACGCTCCGCCGAGCGCCCTGAAATACCTGAAAGAGGATTTGGCGGCCGTGTCGGGCCCTTACGCGGCCAATATCGCCGCCGACCCCCACCTCCCCACCGTCGCTTCCGCACCCTTACCCCCCACGCGCGACGCCTGTCAGGCCCTGCTCGACACCACGACCATACGCTTCGCGGCAGGGGCTTCAGCGCCCGGTCGCGACAGCGGGAATGCGCAAGACTTGCTGGCCGCCGGAATCCATGCGTGTGACGCTGCGCTTGAATTCTCGATTGCGGGTAGGGGCGACGCTGAAAATGGAACTGACGCAGATATGGCGTTGGGACAGGCTCGCGCAGAAGCTGTCATCGCATTCCTCACAGCGGCCGGCGTCGATGGCCGTCGCTTATCTGCGATTGGCTATGGTGCCGATGTGGCGCAGCAGTCTATTGATTCTCCTGACGCCGGGTCTGCTGACCAGGTTATTGAAATCACAGTTCTAGAACGGAGCGAATAATGTCCTGGCTTCTTACGCACATGTGGATGGCACTCGCGGCTGTCGGACTGTTCGGTCTCCTTTTTGGTTGGTCGATCCGGGGAATTCTCCTTGTAGGAAAATTACGCACAGCACGCGTCGATCGCGACGTGGCCAAGACTGAACTTGAGCAGGCGCGTGCCGAAATCGAAGGCCTGTACGCCGCTCAGCGCAATGTCACGTCGGGGGCATCCGACCCTCATTTGAAAGCAGAGCTCAATGTGCGCGAGAAGCGCATGACAGAGCTGTCGGCCGAACTCGCCCGTTCAAAAGCAGAGCTTGAGTCGCTCAAGACCGGTGCAGGTCGCGGAGTCGCCGCAACTGCACCAATCGTTGCGAAGCCACCTGCTTCGGGCGAGGCGGAAGAGCCGACTCTGCTTTGGCGCAACCGCCACCTCGAAGGCCGTGTGCGCCACCTGGAGGCTGCCCTTCATGAAAAAGCGCACGATGGCGCGCCCGGTGTATCGCCTGCGGAAGCCGCAGCGGTAACAGCGATGGCAGCCAGCGGGTCAGCAGCGGACACAACTGAGGCTGACAAACTGAAGTGGCAGGCCGATTTTCTCAAGCAGCGGGTGGCGGCTCTTGAGGCTGAATTGGCCGACCAGCCGGCAGCGACGGCTGTTACTGAAACGTATCCCGAGAGCGATGCGAATGAAGAACTCGCACGTCTTCGCTGGCGCAATCGGTATCTAGAGGGGCGCGTCGCTTATTTTGAGGGCGACTCGACCTCGGCTGAGTCGGCTGAAGGCCTTGTCAGTGATGAGCCTGAAGAAGAGCCGGGCGCGCTGGTCTCGGCCACGGATGCCATCCTGAGCGAGTTGGAAGAAGCCGACGCTGCAGCGGATGCAGAAGAAGTCGGTGTCGACGAACTCGAAGATGACGAGTCTGACTTTGATGAAGACGAAGATTTCGTCGAAGACGACGAAGAGCCCGACGCTGACAGCCAGGATGATGACGATGACATGGAGACCGAAGACGACGCCGACGCTGATGATGAGTCTGAAGACGAAGAGTCGTTAGATGAAGACGCTGGTGAAGGTGAATACGACGAGGACATGGACGAAGATGATTCGGCCGAAGATGACGAACTTAGCGAAGATGAGGCGATCGACGACGAAGACGAATACGAAGACGTCGATGCTGAGGACAACGCTTTTGAGCCGGATGAATTCGAAGACGACGAATCTGACGAAGACGACGAAGATGCCGAAGACGACGAAGATGATGAGTCTGATGACGATGAATTGTCTGACGACGGGCAAGTCGAGGCGGAACGGCCGATCGCCCTCGAAAAACCTGTCGCGGGCGCACCTGATGATCTCACGATCATTGGCGGCATCGGCCCCAAAATCCAGGAAGTGCTGAACGAGCTGGGCATTTTCCATTATGACCAGATCGCTGCGTGGTCACCGGAAAACATTTCCTGGATAGACAATCACTTGAACTTTTCGGGCCGGATCGCGCGTGAAGGGTGGGTCGAACAGGCCGCGATCCTTTCCGGAGACGTTGCCGACGAATAGACGGGTTGTCCCCATTCATTGCAGGTTCAGTCGCTGCGGCCCAGATTGTGGTCAATGAGGCGGCCTTCCAGATTGCAATTTGGTGACTGTTGGTTACCCTCGGCGGCAAGCGAAACGGAGACTGAGATGACTGAACTGATCGAATTTGACGGCAAGATTCTCGAAGGCGCGCCAAAGGCAAATCTGTCCCGACGCGGTATCATCAGCGGTCTGGCGGCTGGAACGGTGTTCCCCTTCATCTCAAGCTGTACAACGAACGCGGCGACGGGCCGGAACCAGTTTCTTCTGTTCGGTGATGAGCAGATTGCCGGTATGGCTGCCGCCGCCTGGACGGACATGAAGACCCAGACGCCACAAACCTCCAATTCGGCCCTGAAGAACAGGGTTTTGAATGTATGGAATCGTACCGCGCAGGGGGCTGGCAGGGCGAGCGAGCAGTGGGACGTTGCTGTGTTCGATACCGATGACGTCAATGCATTTGTCATGCCCGGCAACCGGGTCGGCGTTTATCGTGGCATTACGGAACTGACCGAGAATGACGACCAGCTATCGTCTGTTCTTGGTCACGAAACAGGTCACGTCGCGGCGAAGCATGCCGCTGAACGCCTTTCGATTACGACCGCTGCCCAGGTTGGCATGATGGCTGGCCAGATCGCCGTCGGCCAGTCCGAGACCCTGAGCAAGTATGGAACGGCGATTGGCGCTCTTGGCGGCGCAGCGGTGCAATATGGCGTTATCCTGCCCTATAGCCGCTCGAACGAGCTCGAAGCCGACAAACTGGGCGTGGATTACATGCACAATGCCGGATACGACGTGACCCAGTCGGTGCGTCTTTGGGAGCTGATGGATGCCAATTCCGCCGGAACCCGACAGCCTGAGTTCATGTCGACCCACCCGGATCCTGCCAATCGCGCGACAGCTTTGCGCCAATACATCAATGCGCGGGGCTATGCGTTGATGTAGCCGCCCCAAGGCTTGAGACTCTGAAAGCCCGGATGACTTGCGTCATCCGGGCTTTTCGCATCAACCCAGCTTGACCCGTCAGGGTGATTGCGCCATACGCGCGCTTCTGTGGGAGGCCAGCCAGCCGGACCGCGGAACCTCGATACCCAATCGGGACGGATCGAAAGACCACCGTCCCCTCGAAACAATTGTGAGGACACAATGGCTAAGAAACTGCTGGGGCAGATCAAGCTCCAGATTCCCGCAGGCAAGGCGAACCCTTCCCCGCCCGTCGGCCCAGCACTCGGTCAGCGCGGCATTAACATCATGGAATTCTGTAAGGCGTTCAACGCCAAGACACAGAGCCTGGAAGAAGGCCTCCCGATTCCGGTCGTGATTCAGTATTATCAGGACAAGTCGTTCACGTTTGTCACGAAGACGCCGCCCGCGTCGGTTCTGCTGAAGAAGGCCGCCGGCCTGAAACTCGGCAAAAAACCTGCGTCGGGCTCCAAGAAGCCCGGCCATGACACGGTTGGGAAAGTCTCCATGAAACAGGTTCGCGAAATCGCGGAAATGAAAATGGAAGACCTCAACGCAACCGATATTGATGCAGCGTCCAAGATCATCGCAGGCTCCGCCCGCGCGATGGGCCTGACAGTGGTGGAGTAGAGACCATGACGAAACCAGGAAAACGCGCTCGCGCAATCGCTGAAGCAGTTGATCGCGACAAGGCCTACACCGTCAGCGAGGCAGTCTCGCTCGTGAAGGCCAACGCCAAGACGAAGTTCGACGAGACCATCGATATCGCTGTGAACCTCGGCGTCGACCCGAAATACGCCGACCAGATGGTTCGCGGTGTGGTCAACCTTCCGTCGGGCACAGGCAAAGACGTTCGCGTCGCTGTGTTCGCAAAGGATGCCAAGGCGGATGAAGCCAAGGCAGCTGGCGCTGACTTTGTCGGTGCAGAAGACCTGATGGAGAAAATCCAGGGCGGCTTCATGGACTTCGACCGCGTTATCGCGTCGCCGGACATGATGGCGGTGGTTGGACGCCTCGGTAAGGTTCTTGGCCCGCGCGGTCTGATGCCAAACCCGAAAGTCGGCACCGTGACGCCAAACGTCGCCCAAGCCGTCAAGGATGCGAAGTCCGGTTCGGTCGAATTCCGTGTCGAGAAGGCAGGTATTATCCACGCCGGTATCGGCAAGGCAAGTTTCAGTCAGGACGACATCGAGAAAAACGTAAACGCGTTTCTCAGTGCGCTCGTCAAAGCCCGCCCAACTGGCGCAAAAGGCACGTTCGTGCGCAAGATCTCCCTGTCTTCGACGATGGGCGCTGGCGTGATGATTGATACGTCAGAAGCCAAATCTGCCTGATCCAGCGCAGATCATGCCATAATGAAACAAGCCCGGGCCAAATTGGTGCCGGGCTTTTTCTTGCGGGTGCACATTTTCTGACTCAGGGGGTTGCA
>TARA_R110000764_G_scaffold240083_1_pt1 | contig 67266 bp, 71 predicted proteins | sample TARA_R110000764 | Tara Oceans TARA_R110000764 (sample SAMEA4398111) | marine metagenome | biome: Polar Biome; feature: [SRF] surface water layer (ENVO:00010504); material: water (ENVO:00002006), including particulate matter (ENVO:01000060) such as... | depth 5 m | reverse complement strand
TATGAATCCGTTTTTTTGCTTTTCAATGGCTTGTGCAACGGTTACCGATGTTAGGTACAGTGGCAAAGGCAATTTAGGGAAAATAAGTGATTGGTATTGACCCGGTGGTTGGGCGAATGTGCGGTCGTACCGCGTGGCGTTAGGAACATTTAGTGTTTGTAGGTGGCACGCTAGTGCAGCAAACACGTACCGCAGGCATTGTTCCTAACGTCTCGGCTATGAGTTTTTTTAATACCATCGGAGTTGATCAATAGCCATTGATGTCTCTATTTTAAAGAGTTCTGCTATGATTTTTGATGCAATTTCGTGCGAATCTATTGATGTACTATTCGACATTACCGCAATAAATATATCAGATTCAGGAAAATAAAATTGACTGCTAATAAAACCATAAATCCAACCATCATGAAAATAAACACGTTGGTCAGCAAATGTTTTTACAAATGTTCCAAATCCGTAACCTGTATATTCTCCAGAAGTTACTTGTGCTGAGGTGAACATTTTTGATAACTGTTCTTTAGAAATGATTTCTCCCTTGTGTAATGTCTTGGTCCAAGTGTATAGATCATTTACATTTGATATTAAATTACCAGCCGCAAATGGAACTTTCATTGTCATATATTGTGCAGGTTTAAATCCTAAAGAATCTAATGTATAACCAGGAACTCGATTCATAATAAGCTTTTCCGGATTGTCACAAAATGTGTTGTTAAGCTCTGCTTTACTAAATAGATTTTGAGTGATGTATTTTTCATAGGTAACACCACTTAGTCTTTCGATTAGTAGTCCAAGAAGCACATAGCCAGAATCACTATACGAGTATTTCTCACCACTTGGAAATTCTAACGGCTCTTCCTTAAATAATGCAATGAGTTGATTAGGTGTTAATTCTGTCTTCTCAATGTCCGAAATATCAGAACGGTCAGTGAAACTTGGAATCCCAGAAGTATGATTTAGAAGGTTTTCAATGGTTATTTTATATCCATGATCAGGATAGTCAGGCAGGTATTTTCGAATATCATCTTTAATGCTCAGTTTACCATCTTCTTCCAATTTTAGGATAGCCGTAGCTGTGAATTGTTTTGTCAAAGAGCCAATTTTATAGATCATCTCTGGATCATTTTCAACGTTTAGTTCTAAACTGGCCAAACCGTATCCTTTACTAATCAACTCTTCTCCTTTTTCCATCACCAATAGTGATAACCCTGGGCCATTGGAATTGATATAAGGGGCAACAATATTGTCAATTGACTGGACAAGTGGGGAATCTAATTTTTGAACGGAACTATTGCAGTTCGATAAAAATATCAAAATAACAACTACAAATAGCTTTGATTTTATATTCATTACTTTAGGTTAATTGGAATCGTTTATTTGAACTTTGATTTGGTGAATCTAATCATTTTGAATTAGGACTGTGATAAAGCTCTTAAGAATTGTCCAGTCGAATGTTGTAAGTCCAGGAGGCACAAGCATATTAAAAAAGGAAAGCATGTTACCTCATTTTATCGGGATGACCGAATTAAGTTCATTCCTTTAGTTAATAAACTACTCCTACCCAGAGCGTCGAGGAATTCTTTAGATCCATAATTTTAAAGTTGATATTTATCATTTAATGTAAATCTGGTTTTTGCTACTTTGATGCTGATTTTTAATCAAAAGGCCAAGGGAATATGGATTACAATGTCAGCGGTGATATCTTGAACGAGGGTGACCGGATTAAACCCAGAAAAATCAAACAAGCAATTGTTGAAATCGTAAGCGATTCAGGCGAAGGAGCCCAAAAATGTGGACAGAGCTTCGGGGCAATCTCCGCAAAAATGGGAAATGGCGTTTGGACCGTTGAGATCATTCCGGCAGAGATACAACCACCCGCACGCTCCCGAGAAGGCGCCTCCGGAATCCGGGTGCGTATCGGTTCCGATAAAGTGACCAATATGGGAAATCACGCTGACCTGGTAATCGCCCTCAATGAGCAGGTGGTGTACGGTCGGATCCGCCAAGATGCTTATAATGGGAATACTTTGATGTTCATCGAGAATAAATGGGCCAAAAGCGAACAGGAAACCATTAGACAGCAGTACTCGGAAGCACTACTGAAATTTAAGGAATTGGGCATTAAGGTGGTGGAGATCCCCATGGAAGAGGAATGTCTAAAACTAATGCCCGATCCCCGCAAAGGCAAAAACATGTGGATACTGGGCCTACTCTGCTACATGTACGATCGTGACATCCCGAAGGCCGAGAATCAGATCCGAAGAATCTTTAAAAAGAAAACCGATGCGGTAATCGATTTGAATATCAAGTTGTTGCATGCGGGATATGATTGGGCCAGGGGAAATCTTCCCTTTCGTTACGAGGTGACACCGATGGATGTGGATGATGATATGGTGGTCATGAACGGAAATGAAGCCCTGAGTATGGGCGTTATGGCATCGGGTATTGAACTATGTTCGATGTATCCGATTACACCTGCGACATCCGTATCCCATCACCTGGCCGAAAATTTTGAAAGGGTGGGGGGTATCGTGCATCAGGCAGAGGATGAGATTTCTGCGATCGGATTTGCCATCGGTGCTTCTTTTGCAGGGAAACCGGCAGTAACGGTTACCTCGGGACCGGGATTGGCACTCAAGACCGAGTTTATCGGCTTGGCCGTCATGGCTGAAATTCCGCTCGTGATCATTGATGTTCAGCGAGGGGGCCCCTCTACCGGATTGCCGACGAAGGTTGAACAGAGCGACTTGTTGGCAGCGATCTACGGGGAGGCAGGGGATGCCCCAAAAATCGTGCTTGCAGCCGCTACCATCGAAGAGTGCTTTCACTTTGTTGTTTTGGCACGCAAACTTGCCGAATCATTCCGCACGCCCGTCATATTATTGAGTGATGCGAACCTGGCAACAGGGGTACAACCCTTCCCACGTCCAAAAATAGACCCCTTGTGGCTGACCAATCCCATCGATCAGAGCCCATGGAAAGATGGGGCCTGGCCATTTGAATGGGATGAAAATACAGGAACCAGCAAAAGACCGATTCCTGGTCAAAAAGGCGGTATGTACACCGTAACGGGACTGGCCCATGGACAGACGGGAAAGGTGGCATACGACCCGGACATCAATCAGGCCAGCGTCGAAAGCCGAAGCCGAAAGATCGCTTCTTTCCAAAAAAGCCTTAAACCACCAAAGATCAACGGTGACCCGGAAGGTGATGTTCTACTGGTTGGTTGGGGATCCACACTTGGCGCCATAGAAGAAGCCGTAGCCGATGCCCGTGCCGAAGGACTAAAGGTGAGCAGTCTGCACTTGCGATTTCTCTTTCCAATCGTTCCTGGGTTGGTTGATATCTTCAAAAGATTCAAAAAAGTCATCACCGTTGAGATCAATTATAGTGATACGCTGGGCAACCCGATGGTCACTCAGGAGAATCGCCGCTATGCCCAGTTGGCGTGGCTCCTTAGGGCAAAAACACTCATGGATATCGATTGTTTCAGTAATGTCTACGGGCAACCCTTGAACCCTGAAAAGGTATTGAAAATGATCAAGCGCGAATTGAAAATTGAAAACTCCGAAGTCAACGTATAAAAACTTGAAATGCTATGCTTGTACAATCTCATGAATTATGTTCTATCCCCTCCTTTGACCATGATTATGGCATGGAGGATTATGGTAAAGGCGTAGCCCGCTGGTGTCCGGGTTGTGGGGGCCACTCCATACTCACCACGGTACAGCGCGTCTGCAAGGACATGCAATATGAACCTGAAAAAACGGTAGTGGTTTCCGGGATCGGATGCAGCGGTCGATTTCCACATTATATGGGAACCTATGGGTTTCACGGGCTTCATGGAAGAGCATTTCCGGTAGCCAGTGGCGTGAAATTCAGACGACCCGACCTCAACGTTTTTGTTGTAACCGGAGATGGGGATTGTTGTTCAATTGGTGCAGCGCACTGGGTACATGCCATTCGTTACAATATGAAAATGGTGGCATTGCTCTTTGATAATGGCATTTATGGTTTGACCAAAAAACAAACTTCACCCACCAGCCCGTTGGGCACGCATTCCAATACCCACCCTAGGGGTTCAGTCCTCCCTCCGATCAACCCAATACAAACTACCTTGGGATTGGCCAATGTCTCCTTCGTGGCGCAGACCGTTGATTGGAATGCTACCCACCTCTATGCGACCATACGAAAAGCGGCCGAGCATCCCGGCCTCGCCTTTGTGCGCATCGTTCAACGGTGCCCTGCGTTTATGCGTGATCTATATGGTGATATTGCTGTTAACCCGAAAAATCTTATTCTGCTCTCACACGAAAATGGAATCAATCTGAAACCAAAAGCCCGGGAAGCCTTTGGTCGAGTGATCGAGCACGATCCTTCCAATATTCACAAGGCCAGGGAACATGCAGAGATCCATGATGGCATTCCGATTGGTTTGCTATATCAAAATACCGCCAACGCCCGCTATGATGAATATGGAGCTCACAATCTCGGAATGGGCATTGAGGAAAAAAAGCAGAATCTGGAATCCTTATTGGATCAATATAGTACTAGTAATTCAGTGGAATGAACGAAATAAATAATTCATATGTGGATCGAATCCTCGACTGTTATGCCGATAGGAACGTCGTGGTTACTAGAGAGCAAGAACCCGCACCTCAGCACGAGGAATTGAAAAGCTATCGCGATCAATTGCACAGGTACTTTGTACAAGGTGTAAAAACGGACTTTTGCCAAAATATTAACGTGGCTCCGCTTTTGTCCGCCCCGTGCTTGCGCGGCATAATACCTGCCATGCGCTATCCGGTACTATTCGATAGGGAAAAAAGCAATCTCTGCAGCCTTCACGAGCGACTCGAAGTATTGATATCAGATCATTGTGCTGCGGACATCAGTAAAGTCTTGATCGAAAAACTCCCTTCCATCCTCCTGTCACTTCAAGAGAAACTGCAAGTGGCCGAACCGGAACTTAATTATGACTCCCAGGTAGATGAATTGATGGAACTATTGGGCAATGCTTTGGGCGATGATACGCCCAAGGATTTGCAAAAACAATTAGATTCCATTAAACAAAAATTCCTATCCTACAAAGGAACCATTATGGGTTTTGGCGCACGGACTCCTTTTCAACTGCTCAACATCCATTTGAAAGCGCGAATTGCACCCTTTTCAGAGTTCATTCTTCAAATACAACGGAAACTATCTGGATTGCGTGAAATTGTCGACCTTCAGGATAAGGGCCGGGAAAAGGACAGTACGCATTTTGAGTTTGCCAAGGACCTTTTGTCTTTGGACGAAGTACAGGATGTCGCACCTCGAAGGGTAAGTTCAAATCTGTCTAAGGCGAGACTCAAGCAAATTCGGGATAGCATAAACGTACTTTCCAACGCTGTGAAATCTTATACGGAGCATCCCAATAAGATCTTTATCACAAAAAAACTACAGGAAAGCTACCACCTTAAAGAGGTGTTCGGTCAGGCAGCTATTGAGGTTGTGGAATCTGGCGCCATATCGCATGCCAAAGCCTATTTAAAAAAGGAAATGTCGAACTTTGTAGCGCTGATCCGAGCGATGCGTTTGGCGGAGCTTGAGATAGGACAGGCCTACGATGCATCTTTGCACGATGCCTATTTTGCAGGATTCGCGCCGTCCTATCTGAATGACGGGGATATCAAGTATTTTCCCCCTGTCATTGTTATTGACGAGAGCCGCACTATTGCAGACCAGCCGAAGGATTTTCTTTCCCTTTTATCAGACGGTGCCTTTGTTAAGGTTTTCGCCATCAATACATTGAACGACATCAATTTGCCTGTGGTAACTTCTGAGTTGGAAGAAAGCTCACTGGAGATTGCATCACTGGCCATCTTTCGGAGAAATGCCTATGTGTACCAGGGAAGTATTGAAGACCCCTACACTTTTGAAAATGCCTTACTTGATGGTTTGAACGCCACCGCACCGGTACTCTGGAACGTATTGCTACCGGATGCCGGATTGGAAGACGACCCCGGTTGTCCAATCAAGATCCATAGGGCAATCGAAAGCCGACAATTTCCACGCCTGACTTACGACATCGAGGCCGGGATGGATTTTGGAAGCCATTTCAATTTGGAGGACAATCCGCAGTGCGATCTCTTCTATCCAAATCAAGTTCTGGAAATCAAAATTCCCGGTGGAAAGCATACGGAACAGATTAGTCTGAGCTCAGCGGATTATCTTGCTATGGAAACGCGCAATTTGGAAGCCCTTGAGATTATTCCCGACTGGTATCAAAATGAAAATCTGGTATCTGTAGTAGACTATCTTTCAGCCAATCCAGAGTCCCAGATAGGAAAGATACCCATCATTCAGGTAGTGGATGAAGACTACAAACTGCATAGGGCGGCCATTCCTGCATCCTGGCTTCAACGGATCAGAAGTAGGCTGGACTATTGGCGTTTTTTACAGGAACTCGGGGGTGTCAAGAGCCAGCATTTTGAAAACAAGTTGTCGAGGTCCAAAGCTGAGTGGACACAGGCCAAAGAAGTAGAACTAAAAGAACTGGAAGCGCGGTTATCCGAAGAGTATGAAACCCAAAGATCCGCTGACGTTGAAAAAGCCATCCACAATATACTCTTTGCACTCATGGAGGGAAAAACCGACTTGGCCAGCCTTGCGGTCGATTCAACCGCTCCGGTGCCTGTTAGCGTAACATTGGAAGCGGATCAGGAATCCGCTGAAACAGTACCGACTCCGAAGGAAACTCCTAAAGAAGAAGAAGTATCGGTGAGTAAAGTGGCCTGGGTGGAAAGTGATGATTGTACTTCTTGCAACGATTGTATCAATGCGGTGCCCAATGTTTTTAAATACAATAGTAACAAACAAGCCCAAGTGCACAATCCAAAAGGCGACAAATACGCAAAGATCGTTGCTGCAGCAGAGAAATGCCCGGCCATGTGCATCCATCCGGGTTTGCCCCACGACCCAAATGAACCCGGGTTGGAGAAATTGTTGAAAAGAGCGGAGAAATACCAATGATCCAATTGGCCAGTAAAAACGTTAAATAATTGGGGCAGCGGTATATACCCCTGTTGTCGCACGATTCCCATCGTTTATTTAAACTTTAAATACTTAATTACATTCCCGCAGAATATTTAACTGCCCTCCAGTAAAAACATATTCATAGTCTCTTAAATCTGGATTTTCAAACTTGGTTTCATCGTAAGGTAAAAAATGCTTCCTATACCAATTAATCTGTTTAAAAATATTTCTAAGGTTTACTTCAAACACATCAACACTTGATAAATTATGTGTTATACACGCAGTCCGATTATAATAGTATACTATTATTGAATCTGAATTAAGAGATATTTCAGGGGCAAAATTTTCCCCAACAGGAATGGAATCCATTACATAAGGTTTGTCAAATTCCAACTCCAATGTCTTTATAGAACTTCCTTCTTTAAATAACTCTACAATAAGGGGTTCATCGCTCAACACATTATTGGTAATAGCAATTTTCAGATATTCCTGTTCTTCTTGAGGTAAGTCTTTGCTACATGATGAGCTAGTTGCCAATACTGCCAAAAATAACAATGTAATTATTTGCTTCATGAAATTCGTTTATTTGAACTTTACCTGTTCAGAATTGAAAAAATCAATGCATTGAAATAAATTTAAAGCGTAACGTATCATTGATAATTACAATTTTAATTGTGTCATTGTATCTTTCTTTAATAAATCTATAAGGTCCTGAATAATCTCCAAGTGTTGGTTGGAAATCATTTATTGTTAAAGTATTAATCATTGGGCAATTGCCAGATATTGAAATACTATCCTCCAAGGTAACAACACCTTTATTGTACTTAACATTGTTCGCAAAAATATTGATGTCAGATTCCAATTTGAGTGATTTGTCAATGTTGTTTCCCTGAACAGTAATTATTATAGCAAGAAAAACTACAACAAGAATCACAATGAATATCCCAATGTTCTTCATAGAATTTTACTAGCAATATTTTCAATTACCATAATTCAGTTTAAATCGTTTATTTAAACTTAAAGAAAAAATTATTTTTATCGGCCACACTTCTCTTCATATACCTCAATGATTTCTTTCAATTGATATCGTCCATATTTTTCTTCCTCAATTGCCTGTACCAATTCTTCACAGTCACTGAAAAATGTTGTGGCTACTTTTTTAAAATTGAGTGTACCAAGCTGATTTGAACCAAAATGTATTACTTGGTTATCTGATTTTCTTTTTAAGTAATAATGTGTTGAAGTTCCACCCATAGCTGTAAAATAATTATAACGATGATAATATGCAATTGAATTGGAAACCATAATAACTTCCAATACCTTCGGTTCTTCTCGATTCTCTATTGCAGCTTCAATATATGTTGTTGTTCCATAATCATAGTGTACTTTCAAAGTATCTACTTCCTTAAATGTATAAATCTGCTTTTTATCCTTCTTGGTTTGTCTAAATCTGATAGTGTTAGCGTTGGTCAATCTACCAAGGCCTTTCAACACACTTCCATCTTTGAAGATTAATGTTGCTTCGGATTTCTGTGCATTAATTGTTATGGGTAACAAGAGGATCAAGAGGGGTGCAATAGCAATTTTTTTCATGGATTTGTTTTGGTTGGTCATTGTTATGTGGATGTTAAATGTAGGAAATTTCCATAAACCAAGAATTCGGTTTTCGGTGAAAGGAGAGTTGTACAGTCAATCGGGTTTGATTTTCTTCTTGTGCTTTTTGCAATAAGCTTTGCCCAAAGCTTGCTTCTTGTCCCAAAACAGATTTCCACATTCCATACACTTGATGTATTATTCAAACCTTGTGACAGAATGACGACAATTTCATTCGTTTTAATACCACATGATAATTTCCACTACGGAAAACTAGAAACTCCAACAGTTTCTATTTTCGACAATTTGACTTTTTCCTACATACTGTTTTTGATTTTCTTAAACTACTATACCATTAAATATGTCAGTGTATTTGTTTGTCTATTTGGACAGGGTATTTATTTAAAGAATACAAGCCCTGCATCTAAAAAAAAAGATGGCAGAGCTTTGTAGGCTCTGCCATTGATTAAATTAGTAACACTACGGTCGATGTTTTTTCGATCACGTTATCTTAGCGATTGCTCAAACTCCTTGGTGGTATACACATGGCTGGCCACAAACCTGTAGTTGATTTCTGCAGCTACATTGCCATCATAGCCAGGTGCTACGGCCGAAGCGGTCGCATCGACCACCACTGCCACTTCGAAACCATCTTCTAGAAGTTCCCTGAGGTGGGATTCTACACAAAGATTACCTGACATACCGGCCAAAACGACCTTGTCGATTTTTTGTTTTCTCAATTGAAGGCTAAGGTCATTTTGTTCGGGCCCATAGACTTTGTGTGGTCCGACCACGGTCACATAATCCTGGTTAATGTACTTTTTATATCGAGGCAACCAATCCGCACCGGAACCTTCGAACCCCCTTTTGTTCAGCTGGTCTCCCCGGTCGAACATACCGATATCGTGCATAAGTTTTTCCAAGGCACCTTCAAACTTCCATTTATGATCGTGCTCGTAATAGTAGTGGGGGGAGATAAACACCTTGATGCCTTTGGCCTCAGCTACCTTAAATAGGGTTTCTAGGTTTTCAACGGTTTTGTTCTTGATGACACTTTCACCAATAACTCCCCATGTAACACCATCGGGACTTAAGAAATCGTTCTGTGGATCTGTAATGACGATGGCCGTTGAACCGTCAACCGTGAATCCGGGATCTGGTATTTGCGCATACAGCCTCGGCGCACAGGTAGTTAGAAGTACCAATAAAAGGGTTGAATTAAATAACATTGTTTTCATGATGTAAAGAATTAAGTGATTAGAATACTTTTTTAAATTGTTGTTATTCGGTTTTTATATGATGGATTATGATAAGCCTTGTTCAAGAAAATGGTTTGGTTGAACTAAATGAACCAACCTCTATCATCAGAGCTGAAATCCAAATCTTCGATGATCTCCCTGGGTCTGACATTCCTTCTGGAATCGACAGCATCGGTTTCATTGTCCAAGCTGTGTGATGCGAAAGCCATCAATTTTATGATGTTGTAGTGTTTTATCATCTTTTTCATGGTAGTGCATGGGTGACCGGATTTTAATTTAGGCTGATCATCCCGTTCTGAAATGTCTTCCTGAACTTCAAGGGAGGGATTCCAAAATTGGATTTAAAAAGTTGTGAAAAATGACTTGGGTTTTCGCAACCAACGCCCAAACCAACCTGAATGACACTTTCATCTGTCGAGATAAGTAGTTTTTTTGCTTCCTCCAGTTTTAAACGCATTACAAATTGATGGGGTGTTTCTCCCATGGTACTCTTAAAGACCCTGATGAAATAATGTATGCTCAGTTCAACTACCTTGGCCAGTTCCGAAGTCAGGACCGGACGATCGATATGTTTTCTGACATAACGGTGTATCTTATGTATTTGGAAAGGGGTCAGTCCCATTTTCAAGGTGCAGTTCAATTCCGATTGCATCTGCTCCCGCTTTACTAGATAGTCCCCCAATGTGATGATCATGTTTTCCAAATGGAATTGTTCCTCCGCCGTGTTGATCAAGAGTTCCTGAACCAGGTAAAGTGCTAGTTGGTTGCTCAGAGGTGTTTCCAAAATGGATTTTTTGACAAACCCATCGGTTTGCATGTTTTTGTCCATGGTACCAAAAGAGCCATTGTACATACCTATGATCAATGGAGTCGAGGGATTGAAGTCCGGTGATGGTTCCAAGGAATAGATAAACTCATACCTATCTTCCGATGATGCTTCAAGTATACTGTCATTGTCCCGTATGAGAAATAAAATAATGTTCGATTTCTGTCCGGCTTCTTTAACCTGTTGTCTTTCCAAATGTGATGCGCTAATCTGGGTTGTATATCTCATGACTTTTCTTTTTAATGGGTTAGTTAACAATGGTTTTTTCAAAGCAACACTTTGATCGACCTCTTACTGGAATCAAAATCTTCCAAGTTGATGAATAAAGGCCTGCAGGATCGTTCATCGAATACAAGTCAAAAGTAATGGGGGAGTGGGCAGGTTGCCAGTGAGAGTTTCTAAATGGGGACAGATTTCTTACCAATGCATCGAATTTGGCCATTTTTAGGCAGATAATTCCCTTTTATCGGTTTATGAAAAAACGATATTCTTCTGAACGTGGCGTTTTCCCTTCTTAACGTTTCATATAAATACGTAGAAATGAGTAAATTGTAGTCCAATACGTACCTGATGAATCTGATAAGAATTAAAGATGTGCAAATTCAACTGAGTTTGCGCTCCAAATCAGCCCTTGTTGAAGAGGTCAGTTCCACAGCAGTGGACACGACATTGCTACAACGATTGTCCAAAACAAACTTTTTTAAGCATATTTCCATTAGGGAATTAGTATCTCCAGATACAAAAAGTGTCTCTTATAAGATACCCGTTCCTCCAAAAGAATCTGTGGCAACTCCCAAAACGGACCTGGAATTTGTCGCTTTGCTGGACCGTGCCATTTTGTTGGCCCAGGCCATCCTGAAAGTGCACGAAGCGAACTATTGTTTCGGTGTGCTGCAAAGCGATCGATTTATGGTGGATAAGGAAGGGGGGCTAATTATAACGGGCCTTGGATTATTCCAAAAAGAGTATGCCAAAACGGACCTGGCCCACTATCAGGACAGTGATTTCCATTTCATAGCACCGGAATTTAGTAAGCGAAGTAATCAAAAGCCCGATCAACGGGCCGATATTTATGGCCTTGGAGCATTATTGCATTATTGGCTTACAGGGGAACATTTTATAAAGGCAACGGATAAACAAGAAGTACTCCATAAACATTTAACGGAGCCCTATAATGAAGTTTTCATGGATACCCAATGGAAACATACAGGCATCCATAACATAATCAATGGCCTTTTGGAGAAAAAACCAGAGAATCGATACCAATCCATACATGGAGTCCTCAAGGATCTGTTAGAGCTTAAATCCCAATACCAAATGGGTAACTTTAATGGTTTTCCTGTAAAGAGTATGGATTATACGCCTGGAGTGATCAATATGTCAGATTCTTTACTTGAAAGGGATGCAGCCCTTCAAAAATTGATGGATATTTATCATGGGGTGCGAAAAGGGGATTTTGTGGTCTCGTTTGTGGAAGGTTCAGGAGGCATTGGAAAGACCGCATTGGGAAAAGCCTTCGAATCTGCCATTTCTGAACCCGATGTCCTATTTTCCATGGGTGCGTTCGATAAATCACAACCAACACCCTATAGGGCATTCCAAGAAGCCTTTAAAAATATAGCCCAGCGGATTTTGTTGAAATCGGGTAAGAGTCATGCCGAGATCAGGGAAATCTTCGTATCGGGCTTGGGGGCCGATTTCTCTGCACTTTTTAAGGTCGTTCCCGACTTAATGGATATCACCGGAAACCTTCCCGAACCTGAGACCTTAGATCCTTTGGAAACCGGGGATCGCTTTGTAAACCTTTTTGCCAGATACTGCCGCACCCTGGATAGTATCGGGCTCAAAAGGGTATTGTTCATCGACGATGCGCAATGGTGCGATATTTCCTCGCTCAAAGTCATCGAACATTTGGTCCATTCACCCATATCCCGGGTGATGTTCGTTTTGTCCTATAATCCGGACGGCATGTCGGAAGAACATCCCTTGCGCCAGTTCCAACGTTCCCTCAGGAAAGGAAAAAAGTATGCCCCGATCATTAGCTTACAGCCCTTAAGTGAAGGCGCTACCGAACGGATGGTCTCCGATGCGCTGTCCGAAGAAAGAAAGAAAATTGCTGACCTGGCCAGTCTGGTCCATAAAAAAACCAATGGAAATCCTTATTATATTAAACATTTCATTCATGCCATGCATGAAGATAAGGTGCTTTCCTATGATAGTCATGCCCATAAGTGGCAATTTAGCCTGGAGCAGGTAAAAAGACAGGAAGTGGCGGAAAATGTTCTGGCCATATATGAAAAAAAACTATTGTTACAATCCTATCAAGCACAAGTACTGCTTAAAGTGGCAGCTTATGACAATGGCAATTTCAACATACCTTTATTGGCCTTTGTATGTGACTATCCCAAAAAAATTGTAATACTTCTTTTGGAACTGTTGAGCGAAGCGGGTCAAATATCAAAACTCGATTCACCCGATGCTTCCTATGTATTCAATCATAACCAGATCAAACAAGCTGCCTTGAAGCTTAACATTCCAGGTTTTGAAGTCTCCCCTGAAGCAATACATTATAAAATAGCACAGTTTCAATTGAAAAACGGTGACATCCATAGTTCCATAGGGTTCAACCAACTTGTTGAACATCTGATATATTCCCGCGAACTGATCCAAGGGGAAATGGTTGCTCCAGCACTTGCCCATACCTTGCAAGCAGGGCGACTGGCCAATAATTCAAACTCACCGTCCATCGCCCTTCAGTATTTGACTTTCGCTCTGGATTTACAAGATAGGTTTAATACGGAATCCTATAAATACGAAGTATTATTTGATTTGGCCAAGGCATCTTACCTTTTAAGAAATGTAAATGAAGGGAAGTCATTTGCTAAAAAAGCATTAACCTATGCCACCAATATAAAGGAACGTTGTGAAGTATACCTTCTGAACATGAAGTTCTTTGAGGCATATTCGCTTTTTGAAGAAAATACCGATGAGGGGAAAATGGCCCTTGACAGTTTGGGACTTCCATTGGAGTTTTCTGGTAATATGGAAGAAAACCAACGGAAATACGAGAAATTCTGCTCATCCTTGCCTAGTAACCTTAAAAAAGTCAGCAAGAAAAATAGCACGCTATCGGAAGTAGATGGTTATACGGTGGATGTCATGGTAAATATGTGCACCTCTGCCCATCGCACAGATCAAAATCTATATACGCATATTCTCCTCAAATTGGGACGTCTTATGTTCCAAAATGGATTTACGGATGCATCTCCTTTTATACTGGTTCATTTGGGTTCCCTTCTCTGCAATGAGTTCAATGCATTCAAAACTGGAGGCGAATTGGCTTCTTTGGGATTGGAGTTATTGGATTCCAGTGAATCGGATAAATATCACTCCAAGACCTTGTCAGTTTACCATATTTCCATGGGGCCCTTAAAGGCTAGTTACAAAGTATTGGAAAACCAATTGGATCAAGGAATTGCCTACTGCATTGATAGAGGGGATGCCCTGGGTGCCGGTAATTTATTATATGCAAAGATCCGAAATCAACTCATTTCAGGAGCGGAATTGTCTGGGCTTCTTCGATTTTGTAATGCGCTCCTAGAGCCAGGCCAAGTTCATAACAATAACGTTTTTGAGGCACAGGTGCATTTGATGAAATCCATTGTGCACAGGCTCTTAGGTGAGTATACTGAAGAAATTGACCAAATGGATCAAGAAGCCTTGCACCTATTGGAGGAAAGCAATTGCAAGGCTTCGAAAGCAAGCTATCATATACTTATGGGATGGGTCTACTGTATTCAAGGGAAATACGCTAAGGCATTGGAGTATTACGGTCAGCATGAACATGATCTACACTATTCAAATTCGGAGCCCCAATATTTTCGGTACCAGATCGTAAAGTCCGTCTGTGACCTCATGGTTGGTGAGAACCCTGAAGATGAGGTTTTCCAACGCGTGATGGGAAGACAGGAACAATTGAAGGGTTGGACAGTTATCTCACCTGTAAATTTTAAAGCGGAATTTGAAATGGTGGAACTGTTGCTAGCATGTAGATCACAAAATTTTGAAAATATTGCTGATAGGTTGGAAGTAGTGTTTGGATGGACAGACAAAGGAAAGTTGATGGCCGTTAGGGCCATGGTTGCGGATGTACTGCATAGAGCCTTGCCGAAAGAAAATTCTGGTTTTTTAAAGCGGTCACTTGAAAATGAAGTGGATAGAACATATGCCACATGGGGCGTTAAAAATAACAATGCGAGCCCAAATGTAAAATTTGAAAATAACACGGAAAATTACATCAATAAAGTTAAAGGGTTTGATTTTCAAAGTCTTATAAAGGCAACTCAAGCCATTTCCGCGGAAGTCAATCGAGATCGTTTGGTTGAAAACCTGTTGCAGATCGTAATGGAGAATGCCGGGGCAGATAAAGGAGCACTCATCTTATTGAATGGTTCCGCTTTGAATGTTGCAGCATTCATTGATTTGACCGGTTCGGTAAATGAGCGGTTTTCAGAATGCAGCTTGGAAGAGTTCCCTTTATTGCCGATCAATCTTATTGAACATGTTGCCATAAGCAAAAAAGAGTTGTGCATTGATGATCTAACGGAATATTGTGCAAATCTGGAAAATTCTCCCTCAGAAACTTCGGGGTCATTGTTGCTGATGCCCTTGATGAAACAAGGTGACCTTGTGGGAGTCCTTTATGTCGCCAATAGTCAAATGACCGGTATGTTTACCGAAGGGGGACTGGAGGTTTTTCGTATCATAGCATCACAGGCAGCCATCTCCATTACAAATTCCACACTATACGAACAGGCAATCACCTTGAACGATGAGCTGGCCACCTCCCAGAAAGAGCTTGCAAAACTTAACCAGGCACTGGAAGAAAAGATAAAAGACCGAACACAACATCTGAGACATGAAATTGAAATGAGAAAAGAGGCGGAACGAGATTTGATTTTCGCCAAGAATGATGCAGACAGTGCGAACAAGGCAAAATCCCAATTTTTGGCCAACATGAGCCACGAAATCCGGACCCCTTTAAATGCAATCGTTGGTTTTTCCCAGATTTTGACCAACCAAAGTAAAGCATTGAACCTTACCAATTCTTTCCGGAGATATTTGAACAATATCTATCAAAGCGCAGAATCCCTCTCTGAAATTATCAGGGATATTTTGGATCTTTCCAAAATAGAGGCCGGAAAGACGGCATTGGTGGTCGAGGACATGGATCTAAGACAATTGTTTTTTTCAGTTTACAGGATACAGAACAGTCTTGCAAAATCCAAGGAAGTCAAAGTGGTGTATAGTTTGTGTCCAGGAACACCGCGATATGTTCGTTCAGACAGGGGCAAGATCAAGCAGATTCTTATGAATATTGTCGGAAATGCAGTAAAATTCACATCTGCTTCACGTAGCGTGCATTTTGATCTTTGTGCGGACGATGGTCATATGGTATTCAAAGTTTCGGATGAGGGAATCGGAATCCCGGCCGCTGATCTGGAACGGATTTTTGAACCTTTTACACAGTCCGATGCGGGAATGGACAGAAAATACGGGGGAACCGGTCTAGGGTTGGCAATCACGAAAAGTTTGGTGGATATCCTAAAAGGAAAAGTTACCGTTGAAAGCGAGGAGGGCAAGGGAACATGTTTCACCATTGAGATACCTTACCAACAGGCTGCCCCGATGCAGTCGACTAGTCCGGAAACTTTGTTGGCCAATTACCGGATACCTGCGAATAGTAAGATATTGGTGGTGGAGGACCACCCCATGAACCAAGAAATGATTCGGGCACTGTTCTCGGAGCTGGGCGCAGAAATTTTGCTGGCAGGAGATGGTAAAGAAGGGGTGTCCCTGGCCAAACGCTACCATCCCGATATCATATTTATGGATATTCATATGCCGGAGATAGATGGTTTCGAGACCCTAAAATTGATTCGCAAGTCAAACTTGGATGTGCCAGTGATCGGTTTGTCGGCGGATGCTTTCAAAGAGCACCAGGAAGCCGCTATCAATGCAGGCTTTTCCGCATACCTTACCAAGCCGATACAAGTACCAAAAATGGTTCAACTTTTGAAAAGGTACTTGCCGGATGCTTCCGTAGAGCAGGGAGAACCCTTGAGCATGCTTGATGAGCGACAACTACACCAAAAAGCCCGCGCCCTTGAGACCATTCAAAAACTACCGATTTTTGAAACAGAGAAATTGGCCGAGATAGCGGCGACACTAAGTGACATATTGCCCTCGGCAGCCATGGATAAATTGGAGGATGCCATTTATACTGGTGATGAAGTGGCGTTACAGGAATTTTTAACCGATACATTAAATGTATAAGGATACTTCTATCCTGGTTGTGGATGACAATCGACAGGTATTGGAACTGGTCAATCACGTTTTGGCCGAGGCAGGGTATAGTATATCCTTTATACCCAAAGGTCAGTTTTTGTTTCAACGTTTGTCGAGCCAAAAATTTGATTTGGTCCTATTGGATATCAACCTTCCTGGAATCAGCGGTTTTGATCTTTTACGGCAGCTAAAGTCGGACCCTGTTTTTAAAACACTTCCCGTGATTATCATCAGCGCAGAGGAAGAAGATGACACACTCGCAAAGTGTTTTGCATTGGGTGCCAGCGATTATATAAAGAAACCGATACACCACGAAATTTTGAAGGCCCGGGTCCAGTCTGTGATATCGGCTTCTCGATTTCATGAAAATGAAATACATCAGCAGCAACAAGAAGCACTTAGGGCCCGGATGAAAATGTTGTCCTCTCAGATGAACCCCCATTTCATTTTCAATTCCCTTACATCCATCCAGGAATTTGTGCTGGCGAACGAAACAGAAAAGGTTTTGGATTATCTCTCTGATTTTGCGGGTCTTATGAGGCAGAATTTGGAGAATTCCATGCTTTCACATATCACCCTATCCAAAGAACTACAGTTTTTGGATACCTATTTAAAGCTTGAAAGAACCCGTTTCAACAATGTATTTGATTACGAAGTACGGGTCGGTATAGATGCCCCGGAAAATATCATGATTCCACCCATGCTGATGCAACCCTATCTGGAAAATGCCATAATTCATGGGCTTAGAAAGTCTACAAGGCCTGGCCAGCTTTTGTTGAAAGTATGGGAAACGGAGAAATCCATTTATTGTTCCATAACGGACAATGGTATAGGAAGGGTCTTGGCATCAGCGATTTCGGAGAGTCACCACCGCTCAACCGCTATGTCCAATATTGAAGCACGACTGGAATTGTTGAACATGGAGTTCGGTGTGGATGTATTCAGCGTTAAAGTTGAGGATTTGCAAGAGGGCGATGAACCAGTAGGTACACAGGTGACACTGTGCTTTCCCAACGATTTACACTAATTTTTTTAACAAGGCTTCCTTTTTTCTCACCGATACATCGACATGCGACCCATCCTTCAATATAAGATAACCTCCTTTGCCCTTGACATATTTTTCAACGTGGTTGAGATTCACCATATGTGATTTGTGTACCCTGAAAAAGTTGAAGGATTCCAAGAGGGGCTCAAAATCCCCCAACGGTTTGGATACCATGATCATTTTACCATTATCGAGATAAAAGTTGGAATATACATGATTGGCTTCAACACGGAGCAGGCGATTGGCTTCAACAAAATCGATGCCTTCCGAGGACCTCAAGGCAATTTTTGTATAATTACGATCTTGTAATTTGGTGTTTTCCCGTAAAACTTGATACTCCTCTTCCCTGGAAGGTGCCTGTTTTGTCAATATTTTGCCCGCACGGGCAACGGCATTTTTCAGTTCTTGGATATTGATGGGTTTCAATAGGTAGTCCAATGCAGCGTATTTTATGGCATTGATTGCATAAAGATCATGTGCCGTTGTGAAGATCACTTCAAAAGCTGGTTCCTCGAAATGGTCAAAAAGTGTAAACCCATTGCCCTCAGGCATTTCGATGTCCAAAAATACCAGTTCAGGACGCTCGGACTCAATCAGGGCAATAGCTTCTTCCACGGAAAAAGCATCTCCTACCAGTTCAATATTGGGACAAAATGTTTCAAGCATTTTGCCTAGGACATCGTGATGGCGCTGTTCGTCATCCACGATAATCGAACGGATTTGGAAGGTCATGGTCAGTTTAGTTGTAATTAACCCTTTAAAGATAGCGTAATTTCAAGAATTATTTTTATTTTGTGTTCACAATCAAGTATTTGCAAATGACTTTAGGGATTGGAAGTTTGGCACCGGATTTTAAGGCCATCACAACAGAGGGTGAAATCGGTTTTCACGAATGGTTGGGTGATTCTTGGGGTCTGTTGTTTTCGCATCCTGAGGATTATACGCCTGTCTGTACCACTGAACTGGGTATGGTAGCTCAATTGGAACAAGAATTTGTGAAACGGAACATGAAGGCCATTGCGCTTAGCATGGATACCCTTGATTCCCATATGGACTGGAAATTGGATATCGAAGCCGCTATGAATGTTACGGTACGGTTCCCCATCATTGCCGATGAAAAAGGACTGATTGCCCAAAAGTATGGTATGATACAAAAAGGGGCTTCCGATAAGAAAACGGTTCGTTCCGTATTTATCATTGATCCGGAAAAATACGTTCAGCTCCACCTTACCTATCCCATGTCTATTGGACGTAATTTTGATGAAATATTAAGGGCAATAGATGCCCTTCAATTACATGCCCATCATCAAGTACTGACCCCGGCCAACTGGCAACCAAGTGAGGATGTAATAGTTGATCCGAAGATGCCGCAGGATGAGGTTCAGTCCAGGTTTCCGGATCGAAAGGTCAGCGGAGTGCCCTATCTTCAATATTCCATTGACCCGACTGGCAAGCAATAGTCGGTCCCATCTTTATTTTTGTTCTTTCATAGCTGTTATTGGGCGTGTCATGGACATTCAGGTGTGCTCCGTAAGGTAAGTATTCAGCTATGTGATTTTATTTTACTTGCTATCCTTTGAAATCCTATCATTTTACTCTGGTCATTATCTTAATCTTAAAGCGATGGCCATAATAACTCAGGCACCAAGTAGTTCAATCTTTCTTCATTGCCTTGTTTCTCGCCGTTCCTATTTTGGAAAACCGCAAAATGAAAACATTTTGGCAAATTTCAGATAAAATGGGAACGTGCTTTTTGTGAGTTTTACCATGTAATAAGCCAAATAACCATAAAAAAAACATGGGAACCATAAATTCAACAGAAAAGGCCAATAGAGGTAAAGAGGAAGCTCAGCTTCCCTTTACCGGTTTTGAGATAGATCGCCATACCGCCATTGTGATCGTAGATCCCCAAAATGATTTTTTGAGCCCGGAAGGTGTGGCTTGGGGAGCCGTGGGACAGAGTGTCATGGAAAACAACACGGTAAGCAACATTGAATCCCTCTTTCGTCTTGGGGCCGAAAACGGCATACACGTATTCATCTCTCCGCACTATTACTACAAGCACGATCATGGCTGGCAGTTTGAAGGTACCTTGGAAAAATTGATGCACAACATAAACATGTTCGATAGGGGAGATCAGTTGAATGTTGAGGGCTTTGAGGGGTCAGGGGCCGACTGGCTCCCTGCCTACAAACCCTATATCATGGATGAGGAAAAAGTTACCATTTGTAGTCCACACAAGGTGTATGGCCCTGAAAACAATGATTTGGTCCTTCAGTTGAGGAAACAAAGAATAGATAAAGTCATTCTTGGAGGCATGTCCGGAAATTTATGCGTGGAATCCCATATGCGGGAACTATTGGAATGTGGTTTTGAGATTGCAGTGGTAGGGGATGCCACCGCCTCGGCCAAACTGCCCCATCTGGATGGGGATCAGGCCGCCCAAACAAACTTTACGATGATGGCCAGTGCCGTTTATACCACAAATCAATTGGAAGGCATATTGGAATCTAGTAGGAGACTTTCCGAAGACTAATTGGTCGAGGATGATATTTAGAAAACCTACACCTTTAAAAATTTGTTCTGGTTAGTGTTTGTTTAGTTGAAATGGATGGGAGGTACATCCTGTACCTCCTTTTCTTCACCACTATAAACTTACATTGAAACCAAGTCATCGCTTTCTGAAAACAGTTTTGTAAAGAAACCTTAAGGCGTGCTCAAAAGGACTTGAATATGCTTAAAAACATAGAAAAAAGTACTACGATGTTTGAAAATAGTAATATAAACCGATTGCCCATGGTATTTAAGAGCTGTGATGGCAAAAACTATTTCCAATTTCATATCAATGGTCAACTGGCTTCATTGGAGTATGAAATGGTCAAGAATACTTTTATCAACTTGACGGGTTTGGAAATGAGCAAATACCTTGACCGTCCAGAAGTTGGGAACGCACTGATCGAACGGGTCATGGAATATGCACTTCGTGGGGACTTTAAAATAATTCCATCCATACCGGAGGTAACGCATTTTTTAAATAAACGTCCTGAATACCAAAGATTGATCGAACTGGAAGTATAACCTCTTGTAAGAAAGTAAATTACAGTTCCAACAATCATGAATAAAAATAAAGACTAATTACCAATATCATGAAAGCAGCAAGAAAAAACAAAGTTCAACTACATCCAGAACTATGGTCCAGCCGATATAAAAGCTATCTTTTTGCCATCGCAGTCAGAAAACTTCCGGAGGATGCAGTGGAGGATATTTTACAAGAAACTTATTTGGCGGCACTTCGTTCCGCCCCCGGTTTTAGGGGCGAGTCCACGGAACGTTCCTGGCTTACCTCCATTTTGAACCATAAGATCATGGATTACTATCGAAAGGCCTATTCCCGACAAGGTATGGTTATGCACAATGCAATCCGTGTCTCCGAACACCCAAGATGGCACGAATGGGAAAACCCATCGAGTAAACCTGATAATGCCGAAATAACGGAATCCTTCAATGCCACTGAGCTTTACAAGGTGTTTCATTCCGGTCTTTCCCAACTGGGCTCCCGCGAACAAGAGGTGCTCCAGCTAAAGATGAGAGGGTATAGCACCGAGGCCATCTGTAGTGCTTTGGATATTGAAAAAGTCAATACATGGGTGGCATTGAGCCGGGCACGCAAGAAAATGAAAACTTACTTGAACAATAATTGGTAAGAATCAATACGATAGGAGTATGCAAAACATTTGGTTTGACCTACAATTGATAATCTGTCGCATGGGTATAGCATGCTTGACCCTATACTATAGATATAGGTACCCGAAACAAAAGAAACATAAATCTTAATATCATGACCGAAAAAAAATTCCCGTTGCCTCCCTTTACAGAGGCCACGGCCAAGGAGAAGATACAACTGGCCGAAAATGCTTGGAACAGCCAAGACCCAGTAAAAATTTCCATGGCCTATTCCATGGATAGTGAATGGCGTAATCGATCCACTTTTGTCAACGGACGGGAGGATATCCAAAAAATTCTTAAGGATAAATGGGAAAATGAACTTGAATATAAACTCAAGAAGGACTATTGGGCCCATACCGAAAATCGCATTGCCGTTAGGTTCGAATATGAGTATCGGAACCGCTCAGGTCAGTGGTTTCGGGCATATGGCAACGAGAACTGGGAGTTTGATGAGAATGGTCTGATGCGAAAAAGGTTTGCCAGTATCAATGATTTGGCAATCAAGGAGCACGAACGTTATCTGTAATTTCAAAATGGAAGTCCTGCCAAAACCACACTACCGACCTAACCAAAAGACAACTTTAGAACAATACGGCATGATTCCTATAATCAACTTTCAGTGAGAGTCCTAATTTGACCCGATATAGAATCCTTTAAATTAAATATTATGAAATCAACAATGTCAATTAAAATTCGAAAAGGTCTACTGGCCGGAATCTGTATTTTGCTGTTTAGCCTGGGTATGAAGGCACAATCGCATAGCTATAGTACGGACGATAGCATGATTGCCTTGGAAGGTTATAGTGCGGTATCCTATATGGATAAAGGAAAGGCAGAGCAGGGAAAAAGGGCTTATAAGGCAAGTTATGATGGACTGACCTATTATTTTGTAAACCAAAATCAGTTGAAGTCATTTCAAAACAATCCTAGAAAATACCAACCCCAATATGGAGGCTGGTGTGCCTTCGCGGTTTCCTTGGGAGGTAAGTATAGGCCAGACCCTGAAAGCTTCCGCGTAGTGAACGGGAAACTATATTTGTTTACCGTGAATCCCGAGGGTGATTTTGTCAAGGTATGGGAAAAAGAGGGGAGTGGAAAGCACATTGCCCAAGCCAATAAAAATTGGCAATCCATGAAAAAATTCAAAACGTTCGCACCTTAACCCTTCTCATTTTAGTTTGTTTGAAAACCGCCTGACCGATGACCCCTACTCTTCACGCAAAAAGGGTCGGTAGGCGGTTTTATTTGTGAAAGCCGTAAACATATGTGGATACAAAACCCAAAAACCTTGTTTTCGGGTTTTTTTATACCTCAAGTTTATACCAAATGTCCGGAAAGCCCCATTTTTTTGGATGATGGATAAGGGGATGGAATAAAGATACCCAGTACTTGTTAGAACAATGTGTTTACTTGGCGGTCTTATCAAACTTTTCCCTAGGCAATGATTGGCTTATTGTGATGGCACCTGTTATATACCACGATTACCATGGCTGCCATGGAATGGGTTACTATGGTTATACTAGGTGGTGTCGAATAGGGTTGAATTTGGGTCCACAGGTTTTTACCTGACTTTTATGGATAATCTTTGATTTGCTGGAATCGCCGTATCGCGTTTAATTTTCCCAGTCCGTATATCCCCTTGGTCCGGGAGAATACAGTAAATCAGGGTCAAAAGGAACAAGTTCTTTTTTGTTTTTCAGTTTCTCTATCAAGTTCGGATTGGCGATAAAGGGCCTTCCGATATATACCAGATCATAACCATCGTTCAAAAGCTTCTCGGCTTTCATGGCAGAGTCGACGTTACCACCACCAATCATGGGACCGATAAAATTATCGCCGATGGTCTTCCAAATATCAGTGGCAAATTCAGGAGCTGACATGGCCGAACGCTGGTCCGCAATGTGGATATAGGCAAGGTTGAGCTTTGACAGTTCATTTGCCAAATAGGTATAGAGTTCGACAATATCTGCATAATCACCGGTCATGCCATTGACTACGCCGTAAGGGGAGAAGCGAATGCCCGTTTTGTCCGCACCTATGGCCTGGACTACTTTTTGTGTGGTTTCCAAAACGAATCGGGCCCTCTTTTTATAGTCACCACCATAGTGATCGCTCCTTAAATTTGTTTTTGGATCCAAAAATTGTTCCAATAGATAACCATTGGCGGCGTGCACTTCAATCCCATCGATTCCAGCTTCTATGAGTTTAATGGAAGCCGTAACATACTCCTGTTGTACTTGTTCGATGTCATCCAAGGTCATTTCCCTAGGGATGTCGTGAGGCTGCATTCCTTCCTCGTCTGTATACATCTCCATTTCCCTCAAGGGCACCACCGATGGTGCTATGGTCTCGGCACCTTTGGGAAGATTCAATAATGCCGAAACCCGGCCCGTATGGAAAAGCTGAACAAAGATTTTCCCGCCCTTGTTGTGGATTCCCTTTGCAATGTTTTTCCATCCTGCAATCTGCTCGTCCGTATAGGCCCCGGGAATTCTAGGGTATACGGTGCCATTGGGGGATACAGCGGTAGCTTCGGACAAGATGAGACCTGCACTCGAGCGTTGTGAATAATATTCTTTCATCAAGTTGTTGGGGATGTTATCAATGGCTCTGCTCCTTGTCATAGGAGCCATTATGATTCTGTTCTTTAATTCAAGTCCCCCTAATGTTGTTGCTTCAAAAACTTTCATATCCCTTAATTAAATTATTGCCTCTATTGATTAGCCAGCCGCTAAATCGGTTGAAAACCCTAATCCATTTTTTTGGATTAACATGTACAAATTTTGTACTGTCCATGATGTTCGATTTATGGTCCGGTCGGACATTGTCCGTAATCGATGGAACGGCCACGAAACCTTGATGTTTGGTTTATAAGTCTTGGATAAGACGAATCATTTGATGGGTGAACCCCCATTCATTATCGTACCAGGCCATGACTTTCAAGAGGTCACCGTCCACCACTCTGGTCATGTTCAGATCGGCAATGGATGCATAGGGACTTCCAACAATATCGGAGGAAACCAAAGGCTCTCGGGTTGTGGACAGTACATCGCGATATCGTTCCGTGCTGGCTTCGGCCTCCAAGATCTCGTTGATTTCCTCCGGAGTCACTTGGCGCTTGGTAACAAAGGTCATATCCGATATGGAACCTACTTTGGCCGGAACGCGTATGGCCACCCCATCGAATTTACCCGTAAATTGCGGTAGTGCCTTGGTAGTGGCAATGGCTGCACCCGTGCTAGTGGGGACCAAATTGTCAGCTGCAGCTCTTCCCATACGATAGTTTTTGGGGGACGCCCCATCCATCAAACTTTGGGATGCTGTATAGGCATGTACCGTGGTCATGATCGCTTTGTGGATTCCGACCCTGCGATTCAAAATTTCGACAATCGGGCTAATATTGTTCGTAGTACAACTGGCACATGAGAATATTGATGTTTCTCCCAAAGAAGAACTGACACCATGTACCACTGTAGGTACATCTTGACTTTTCGTCGGAGCGGAGATTACAACAGTCTTGGCCCCGGCATTCAAATGCTTGGCGGCATCATCCCTTTGGGTAAATATTCCGGTACTTTCAATGACAACGTCCACCTCAAGATCTTTCCATGGAAGATCCTCCGGATTTCTTTGCTGAAAATAGGGAATCTCAATGCCATCCACCAGTAAAGTATCCCCGGAGACAGAGACTTTACGGTTGTACGGTCCGTAGGTGCTATCATACCTGAGGAGGTAAGCCAAATTTTCAATGGGCAAAATATCATTGATGGCCACAACGGACAATCCTTTTGTTTCAAGGATTACTTTTAAGGAGGCACGACCTATTCGTCCCATCCCGTTAATTGCTATTTGTTTCATTTTAATGTATTTAATTCGTTTTCCAATTCCGTTATCCGTTTTTTCAATGGGGCTACCATATGGTCAAGCTCTTCTAAGGTGTACCGTTGGACGATATGCTGAGGGCAATTCACGTCAACCGCCTTGATTTTAAATATTATGGCCCGCTCCACATTTGCAGAATAATCCTCGACTGCCAATGATTCTATCAATGCGGTATCCTTGAATTCCACATGGGCCTCCCCCCAGATTTTCACCCGTGTCCTTGAAGGGTAATCCATCAAGAATATGAAGGCCTTTGGATTCTCGGAAAGGTTGCCGATACTGATGTATTGTTGGTTACCGGAAAAATCTGCGAAGGCCAATGTTTTTGGGTCCAGGACCTTTAAAAAACCGGGTGCTCCCCCTCGATGTTGGATGTAGGGCTGCCCCTCTTGATTGGAAGTTCCCATATAAAAGGAATCCCGCTGTTCGATAAAATCCATGATGGGGGGTATCAGCTCGTTTTGCCAACCTCTTTTACTTTCCATACGAGCATATGCCTTTCTTGATCCATAGTGTTCTTGGAGCGCCTTGATGGTCGGGGTGAAGGCAATATCGGAGGTGTACTTCTTGGGCTGCTTTTTCATTGACGCTTATGTTATGGACATTAATTGTGTACCATATCCTTAGTATGGATTTATTGAAAAACCTGACATGAAAAATTCGTTTTGATCTTTTATTGAGGAGAATCCCGATCTAATGGAGTTGGAAGTGTTTCAAATTGAATGAAATACAATGGACTGAAGAAAGGCCTTCAAAATATCTTTCCCGATTTAGGGTGGGATTGGGGAAATGCCTGCGATATCCAAACAGATTCCTTCATGTATTGATACTTATTTAGTATGGAAAGGTGGTCATGGACCTATGCACTGGCCATTGGCTTACCTTCGTCCATAAAGGGATATGGTGGAAATACTGTTCTTTGGAAATCCGGAAATGGCGATTACATTTTATTTTTAACAATCTTGTGCAGGATACCTTCTAAAATTGTTTCGTCCAGCGGTTTGACCAAGAAGGAACTGACCAATGGGAATTTGGCTGCATGTTCTTGGTCCCCCGGATCAATGGATGAAGTAAGGATATGGATTTCAATGTTTAATTCCGCTTTCTTGCCCTCTAGGGCTTTCAAAAACTCCCAGCCGCTCATTACGGGCATATTGAGGTCCAAAAATACCAGGAAATTTTTATCGGTATTTTTCAGAATGTACTGCATGGCCACTGATCCATTATAAAATAATTTAATGGGAATTCCAGGGAATTTGGACTCCATGATGGTCTGATTTACAAAATTGGTTACGGCATCGTCATCAACTAGCAATATTTCCTTGTTCATTGTTATTATCTGTATTGGTTATTTTAATGATTTGATGAAGTTGGTCGTCTATTTCAGCCACAGCCTTATCGATCAACTGAATTGTTCGGTCAAAGGACATGATTTCTTCTCCCTTGGAACGATACAGATTTGTTAAGGCCATGATCCTGGTTAGCGGAGATCGTATGGCATGGGACTGTAGCCAAGCAATGTCTTGCAACACCGTATTATGGGCTTTTATTTTTTCCAGTTGCTTCCGTGTTACGGTAACATCGGTCATCGATCCTATGGTTCGTATGGGTTCACCCTGCGCTCCACGTTGTACATAATAGGTGTCGGTCACATAGCGGATGGTCCCATTTTCCAAGCGTAATCGATATTCCAGTTTTCCATGTGACATCTCCCTATTTTCCAATTGTTGAAAAAAGGAATCCCACACCCTATCGATATCATCTGGATGGATTTTGCCTAACCATGAACTATCTTTCGTAAAGGGTTCCTTTACAATCTGTTCCTGTCCATCACAGATGATCTTGCTGTGAAGAATGGTGTTGTTTCCATGGTCCAAGTCCCAAATTTTTTGATTGCTGGCCAGCATGGCCAATGAAAATCGCTCGTTACTTTCTTTTAGCTTTTGTTCATACTCCTTCCGTTCTGTTATATCCATGATGGTACCTTCGATATGCGAGGTTCCCCCTATATCATTAAGTATCAACTGAATTTCTTGTTGAACCCATCGTATGGAGCCATTGGCCGTTAATATCCGATGTTCAAAGCTTTTCAATTTGCCTGGTTCCAGATGATCCAACAAATCATCGGTCAACAAGTGTCGATCCTCGGGATGAAAAACATTGATCACATTCTTTAAAGTAGGTGTAAAGGAATGTGGCTCATATCCATAAATGCGAAAGGTCTCATCGCTCCATTCCGAAAGGTCGGAGTTAAGGTTTCGTCGCCAATACCCTAATTTGGCAATTCTCTGGGCCCTGTTGAGCCTGTTGTTGCTCAAGATCAAAAGGTCTTCTGATTCCTTTAGCTCCGTGATGTCCATAGCGATCACCAATTCAAGGGTCTTGTCTTTATCGGGAATCAAATTGGATTTTAAATGTACGGGAAAGACGGTTCCATCCTTTTTTTTGTGGCGAACCAAACGCTTCTTGAAATAACCCTCATCCCTTTGGTGTATATTCTTAATGGCATTTGAAAGGACATGGATGTCTTCTTTGGGACGAATATCTTCCAGGGTGATGGACAGGAATTCTTTTTCACTATATCCATATTGACGCACTGCTTCATGGTTCACTTTTAGAAACCTCAAAGTATCAGCATCGTAAATCCACATCGGATGTGGGGAAAAATTAAAAATACAGTCTTCCGGTAACTCGAAATTTGTCTGTTGGGGGAACATTTAATTTGGTTGGGTTGTATTGGTTTATTTTAGGGTAAAGTGGAATTGTGTCTTATACGTGCTCAATCATAGAAAATCAATTTGTGGGTTATCGGAACAATAATCCGCCGAGATCGCTCACGGACCTTGTTAAAAAAAGAGGCATCAATATTGTTCAAGAAATACGGGTCCATAAAATTTTGACGATGACAGAGCATTTCTCCCAAAGATACTTTTTTCTTACATTTTGGGCATATATTTCGTGTAATATCCATTCCGTTCCCGTGATGCACAACACTCGCACAGAGGTACTAATGTTGTTCATCCAACAAATGAATTTCTCCATAGCTTTAAAATGTGCTTTTACAATATTTGCAGAAAAAATTGTGGAATTATCCTATTTTACTTGCTTTTAGGCTTGGGCCCTTTCCATTTTTCTGCTCAATGATTCCATACCGAATATTGAACAAGCTTTAAATTCTTATAATTCCTTAGGCCTAAACCTTATAAAAAAGATATATCCAAATTGATCTTGACAATCTGAAATTCAGTGAACTCAATATCGCGGCCATGAATGCGATGATGAAGAAAACACTAAGGGGCGAAAGGCCGATCAAGTACCAAAACAGGAACAGGCACACTATCATTTGAGCTGCGGTGAGGGCATAACTGACAAACATGGCTCCAAAAAAGAAGCCGGTTTCCTTTTCGAATTTATAACCACATGTTGGACATCGAGGATACATTTTGGGAATTCGAAATGGGAGCCAAGCGTGGTGGTGCTGAAAGATGTCCCCGTTCTTACAATTGGGACATTTACATTTTAGTACATGTTCTAATTTTCCCATTACCATAATTGTGAATGCCCAAAAATGCTGATATATGTTGATATTTTCTGTGTAATATATTCGCATATATTTGTATTATTAGGACATTATATGAAAATCCCGGTATTAAACATCCACCAGTTTCATGAATCATCGAAACTGAACGAGGTATATGTCAATTCTTTTTCCCACCACATGGAATTGAACAGGAAGCTTATTGATACGCCCCATAGTCATGATTTTTTTTTGTGCGTGCTTTTTTTTGAGGGTAGGGGAGTTCACGAAATTGACTTTAAGACCTACGATATTCAACCTGGCAGTATTTTCTTTTTGAAACCTGGCCAAACCCATTTTTGGGATTTTGAGGCCCCACCGGAGGGATATATATTTTTCCATTCACAGAGTTTCTATGAACTGAATTTTTTGGGACATGGACTCGCGCTTTTTCCCTTTTATTGCTCGTTGCTAAATCCTCCAATAGTAACGGTAACTCCAGAGGTGTTGGACTCGGTAGGGAAGAAGTTCAAAGAGGCATATTCGGAATACAGTGGAAACAGCATGCTTCGTAAAATGAAATTACTTAATTTGATCAATGGGATTTATATTGAACTTACACGTTGCTATACTTCCAGTACAGATTTGGACAAGCCTCTTTCTTCAAGATATGCCGATATATTACAACGGTTGGAGGTTCTGATAGAAAAGCATTTTCGGGAAGAAAAGCTACCAAAGTTTTATGCAGACCGATTGTACATTACCACCAAACACCTCAATAGGGTCGTGAAAACAACACTGAATAAAACAACAAGTGAATTGATTGCCGAAAGAGTGGTATTGGAAGCCAAGCGGATGATGGTGCATTCGCCCGGTAATTTGGCGGATGTAGCCTACGCCCTGGATTTTTCGGATTATGCGTATTTCTCAAAATTTTTTAAAGATAAAACCGGTAGCACTCCAACGGCGTTCCAAAAAACCTACCTCTAAATCTTGTGGGACTTTAAAGCTTGTCTTTGATGGTAATGTTAGACAAGGTCGTCTATTGCAGCATACTCAACGGATGGGAGGTTGATCTTTGAAAATCACAATTGCTCTTGCTATGTACATTTCCTTTATGGGAATCAAGAAAAACTTGTTACACATAGGTATATCACAAAATGTAGTTAAAACAATCTTTATTTCTAACCAAATGTTTAGCTTTGTGGATTAGTTACTGAGCTATGCCAAGAACAAAGCAATATAAGGAGCAGGAAGTCGTCGAAAAAGCAATGCAATTATTTTGGCGCAATGGCTATGAAACCACTTCTATGCATATGCTCGAAAAGCAAATGGGAATCAATAAATTTTCCATTTATGCCAGTTTTGGAAGTAAGGATGGGGTTTTTCTGGAAAGTATCAAATGCTATGAGCAGCAATTGAACAGACTTATAGACAAACTTGAAAAAAGTTCCAATGGGGCTGATGGCATAAAGGAGTATTTCAGGGATTTTCTGGAATTCTCGAAAGACAACGGTCGTGGTAAAGGATGTTTGATAACGAACACTGCAAACGAAATCGGTCAAGATGCCGATGAAAAAATAAAAAAGGTCCTAACCGACTTTTTAAAGCGGGTGAGAACTGTATTTGCGCAGCTACTTGAACAGGATAGGACCAAGAATCTGGAGCTGATTGCAGCGCAAGCGGACTACTTGATTATTTCCATGTTCGGTCTTTCCTCCGCTTCAAGGGTTTTCGGTCCCGACCAAATGGAAAATTATATTGAAAATATATTTAGCAACCTCTAATATTTTTTTACAATATAACTAACCGATTGGTTAGTTATATTAACAATTAAAACGAAGATCATTATGAGTACAACAACGACAGGTGAGAATTTAAGAATCCACACCATTGAAACTGCCCCTGATGCGAGCAAGCCCCTATTGGAAAAATCCAAAAAATCATACGGTTATGTGCCTAATTTACACGGGGCGCTTGCCGAGGCACCGGGCCTATTGGATGCTTATCAGACCATGCATCAATTATTTTTGGATTCCTCGTTCGACAAGGATGAACTGACCGTGGTTTGGCAAACGATCAATGTGGAGCATGAATGTCATTACTGTGTACCTGCCCATACCGCTATTGCCAAGGCAATGAAAGTGGATGATTCCATTATAGCGGCTTTACGGAACAAGACAACCTTGCCCACTCCTAAATTGGAAGCTTTGCGGAACATGACTTTGGCACTGGTACGCAATAGGGGTGTGGTGTCACAAGAGGAAATAACAGCTTTCTATGAAGCAGGATTTAATCAAAGACAGCTACTGGAAATCATTCTTGGTCTTTCCCAAAAAGTGATCAGTAATTATACCAATCACATCGCGGAAACAACATTGGATGATGCTTTTAAGCCGTTTGATTGGAAAAATTGATTAAAATCCACGAACAGTATCAGGTATCTTTGGGAACCAAGGTGTTTTAATGAAATATCAGTTCCTTTGGTGACTACCTGAACGTCCTGTATAGGTAATTTCTCCAAAGGAATTGGCGCTTTTAGTTTTGGGTTCATGCGGTCCGATAGGAGGGTGAACATATAACAAGGCTTTGACAAGCAGCAAGCTCAGTATAAGATATTTCATTGGAGAATTCATTTATAGTGGCTTGGTAAGGTCGGTTTCATTAATGTCTCCTAACAAGTGGGGCCAGAATCGGACATAGCGCAGAATCCCCCCTCCTCAATATTTTTTTAATTCGACTATTATCGCAGGAAACTCTACTAAGCAACCGAACCTAATCTGTATCAGGACGATAACAGACAGGTGGATTCATTTTGCCGCCATATTTGGATAAAATTAACGGTACACCTGGGTAAGGCATCCCAATAATGGCCGACAAGAATCTACATCGGTAAAAGCTTCCGATGTTTCATAAATATAAATTGAGTAAATAAATGAAAGCGAATTTAATGTTAAGATTTTTGGCCCTGTCAACAGTGTTTGGCTTGGTTAGTTGCAGTGATGATGATGACAGTTCCCAAGGCTCCCTGAGCGGTAATTTTGTGGTTACCATTGAGAATGTTTTTGAAAGTAAGGAGTATTTTGATAATGGCACCACCGGATTCATAATGCCAGGTGATTCCGAATCCTTTTCGTTCGATGCGGGCGAGGGGCATTATTTAAGTTTTGCCACCATGCTTGTTCAATCCAATGACCTATTCTATGGATTTGATGAAATGGGCATCCCCCTATACGATGAAAACGGTAATGCATTGACTGGTGATATTACCGCAATGGTGAGTCTTTGGGATGCTGGAACGGAAGTAAATGAGGAACCGGGAGTCGGGGCAAACCAAGCTCCACGGCAAACAGGACCAGATACGGGTGCCGATGAAAATGAAACTGTAAAACGTATTACCGAAGTAAATGATGGTTTTGCCTATCCTAATGTATCCGATGTTATAAAGGTGACGTTGGCCTATGATGGGGGAACAGAATTTACAGCGACCATAGAGAATGTTTCGGGGTCTGCAAGTATCACGACACCTTTAGCACCAGGGGTATGGGTGGTAAACGGTGCAGAACAAACACCTTTGTTTACAGTGGACAACACTGCTTCCGAAGGTTTGGAACGAATTGCAGAAGATGGTGATAATAGTATATTAGATGCAGACCTAACTTTGGAGAGTGGACTTGTGTCCCCCTTTGCTCCAGGTGCTTATGATATTAACAATGCTGTATTTGTTATAGGTGAAAGCGCTACGGAAGCATTGGAAGCGTTGGCAGAGGATGGTAATCCGTCAGGATTTTCAAACATATTTAATATCCCTGTAGGTGCATCGGGCCCCGGACCAATTTTTCCGGGAGAATCTTATTCTTTTGAATTTACCGCAAGTGAAGGTGATGTTTTATCGTTTGCAACCATGTTGGTTCAATCCAATGATTGGTTCATCGGCACCAATGATATCGAACTGTTCAACAACGGAATCCCAACCACAGGGGATATTACAAATAGGTTGGAACTTTTTGATGCAGGTACGGAAGTTGATGAATATGCCGGCGCTGGAAACAATCAACCGCCACGTCAAAATGGGGCTGACACGGGCGCTGAGGAAAATGCGACTGTTGGAGTGGAAGAAACAGCCGGAGCTCATGTACCTCTTATAGCCGACATGGTCAGGGTAACCATTACGGCCAATTAAAAATTTGATTGTTGTTTTAGTTTTTGGGAAAGGCCGTTCCGTTTAAGGAATGGCCTTTTTTGAATGGATTTGACAATCAAAATCAATGTAATTGGTAGATGAATACCATATGATCGTTCAAATCCTTAACTTATGTTTTAGTGTTTTAATAATGGGGAAGGTACTCAACGTTTATTGACCGTGCCCATTATTTTACAATATTGATGCTATACTTATAACCGTTTAATCCTTTTAAGATGAAAAATATATTATTGATGCTGTTACTTCTAGTGGCCATAGCAATGATCTTCATTGCTTTTAACGCGGGTATTCCCGCTCCAGGTCTAACAGGTGTGGGCTTTATTATCATCGCAGGCTTGTTTTATAAGCGTAAGGATTAGTTGTCCGGACCATTTGTTTGTCCATTTTCCAATGAAGGATGGCCTCCAGTGCCCCATAACACCCCAGTTTTTGGGGACATCGACAAAAAAATGGCGTATTGGAAGATAATTTTACCGGTGGACAACGACATAATCCCATAGGATACCGTTTCCAATACCTGGTGGAATATCTCCAGTAATAGGGCATATATTAAAAAAGTACATTATGAGCAACAAGGAAATCAAGAGCTTTGACGCCATCGTCATCGGCTCCGGACAAGCGGGCACCCCGTTGGTTTTTAAACTGGCTTCCCATGGTCAAAAAGTGGCCTTTATAGAAAAGGAGCATTTTGGGGGAACTTGTCTCAATGTGGGTTGTACGCCCACCAAAACCTATGTGGCCAGTGCACGACGGATGTGGGAGGCAAAGCACGGCGAGGAATTGGGAATAGAAATCCCAGCCGGGGCCAAAGCCAATCTTCGGAAAATAAAAGCAAGAAAGGATACCCTGATAAAAAAATCCGTGGACGGTATTGCCCAAGGGGTGGAGAAAAATGACAATATCGACTTTTTTAAAGGTGAGGCACGTTTTGAGGGAAGAAATATCGTTGCCGTGAACAATGAATTGTTGACTGCCGATGAAATTTATATCAACGTCGGTGGCAGTGCATTTATACCTGATGGATACCAGGACATTCCTTACCTTACGAATGAAAGTATTTTGGAGTTGGAGGAATTGCCCGAGCATTTATTGGTGATAGGTGGAAGTTATATCGGATTGGAATTTGGCCAAATGTTTTCCCGGTTGGGGTCCAAGGTCACCATTATCGAACAGGGAGAATCGATCATCGCGCGGGAGGACGAGGAGACGAGCAAGACCATTCAACATATGTTGGAAGAGGAAGGTGTGGATTTTTGGCTTGGGGCTGAATGTGTGGCCGCCAAGAAGAATGGGCTTGATGGTATTGTGGCCCAAATCCAATGCTCAAGGGAAGGAGCGGTGGACATTAAGGGGAGCCATCTTTTGTTGGCTGTTGGAAGACGTCCAAACACTACAAAATTACAGCTTGAGAAAACAGGCGTGCGCACTGACGATAAGGGATATATCGAAGTGAATGATCGATTGGAGACCAACGTTAAAGGTATTTTTGCCTTGGGCGATTGCAATGGAAAGGGCGCTTTTACGCACACCGCTTACAATGATTATGAGATAATCGCTGAAAATAAATTTGAAGGCAAAGACCGAAAGGTCTCGGACAGGATCACAACCTATGGACTTTATGTCGACCCGCCCCTTGGTAGGGTGGGAATCACTGAAAAAGAAGCGCGGCAAAAGGGCTTGGATGTGCTGATCGGACATCGACCGTTCAGTAGGATCGCCCGTGCCAAGGAAAAAGGGGAAACCAAAGGTTATATGAGTGTGGTGGTCAGTGCCAAGAGCAAGAAAATATTGGGTGCCACTGTGCTCGGTGTGGGCGGGGATGAAATCATCAGTGGTATTGTCAATATCATGTATGCGGACTCAAGTTATGAAGTTATACGCGATTCCGTACAAGCACACCCTACAGTTTCGGAACTTATTCCCACGGTACTGGAAACACTGAAAAAATTATAAATGAAATTATTATGAAAGCCATTTGGAACAATCAGATCGTGGCAGAGAGCACGGATACGATCGTAATAGAGAACAACCATTATTTTCCACCTGAAAGTATCAATGCTGAATATTTTAAGGATAGCGACACCAGTACTTCTTGCCACTGGAAAGGTACGGCCGAGTACAAAACACTGGTGGTAGAAGGAAAGGTCAATGAGGATGCAGCTTGGTACTACCCTGAACCCTCGTCATTGGCAAGAGGGATCAAGGGTTACTTTGCTTTTTGGAAAGGGGTCAAAATTGTGGACTAATGGAATTGAAAGACCAGTTTTTAAGGACCAGGGAGGAAACTGAATCTATTTGCGCTCCCCTTCAAACGGAAGATTACGTCGTGCAACCTATGGTCGATGTCTCTCCTCCCAAATGGCATTTGGCACATACCACTTGGTTTTTTGAGCAGTTTATCTTGGTGAAACATGACCCGGACTATCAAGTGTTCAATCCGGATTTCGCTTATTTGTTCAATAGCTATTACAATCATATGGGCGAGAGAACGCTTCGACAAGATCGTGGCTTTATGACCCGACCGAGTGTTGCCAAGGTTTATGAATACCGGAACCATGTTACCGCGGCCATTACGAAGGTTTTGGAGAACAACCCAGGTGATAAGGTGTTGGAATTGGTGGAAGTTGGCATCAACCATGAACAACAACACCAAGAATTATTGGCATATGATATCAAATATATTTTGGGAACACAACCCACCTTTCCAAGTATAGGTAATTATTTCAGATGGGAAGAGGAAAGGCATAGCCATAAATGGCTTTCTTTTTCTGAAGGTCTATATGAAGTCGGCCATCAGGGAAACGGTTTTTGTTTTGACAATGAATTACCCGTACACAAGGTATATCTTGAAAATTTTGATATCAGTAATAGCTTGGTGACCAATGGAGAGTTTTTGGAATTTATGGAGGATGGTGGATATCGGAACTTTGACCTTTGGCATGATGAAGGCTGGCATTTTATTCGGGATAATGCCATTGAACATCCCTTGTATTGGCATTTCAAAGATGGAACATGGCAACAATTCCATTTCAACGGTTTGGAAAAGTTAAATCACGACTTGCCTGTTTCACATATTTCCATGTACGAAGCCTATGCTTTTGCCAGTTGGAAAGGAATGCGATTGCCAACCGAGTTTGAATGGGAGGTTGCAGCTGGAAAGCTACCTTGGGGACAACTCTGGGAATGGACAAATTCTGCCTATTTGCCCTATCCAGGGTTCACCCGGGCCGAAGGTGCACTTGGCGAGTACAACGGCAAGTTCATGCTGAATCAGATGGTATTGCGCGGAGCATCTGTGGCCACTCCCGATGGTCATGAAAGGAGCAGTTACCGTAATTTTTTCCATGCATCCAGCCGATGGGTTTTTTCTGGAATACGACTTGTTAAACAATAATTTGAAATGGGCGATTTTTTTGAACACGTAAAGGAGGGGCTCAGTAAAATACCTAAGGAAATCTCCTCTCGTTATTTTTATGATGCCCAAGGGGATGCCCTGTATCAAAAGATAATGCAATTGGAGGAGTACTATTTGCCCCGTTGCGAAATGCAGATTATAGAAAACCAAAGTGATCAAATGGCCCAAGATATCTCCATAGGTCATTGTTGTTTACAAATTGTGGAACTGGGCGCAGGGGATGGTACAAAAACCAAACATCTGCTCAAGAGGTTCAAACCACATTTTAGATCTTTGGACTATGTTGCCATGGATATTTCCGATAATGTTTTGGCCATCAATGAAGAGGAAATCAGAGGCGAGATCCAACAGCTTGGGTATACTGGGGTGGCCGGAGATTATTTTGAGACCTATAAATCCCTACCGGCTACATCCGACGGAAGATTGGTCTTGTTTTTGGGTGCCAACATCGGTAACTACACCATACCGGATGTAATCGATTTTTTCAGTTTTGTTCAATCAAAGCTAAAAGCGGACGATTATTTTTTAGTGGCTTTCGACCTGGTCAAGGACCCCAAAGAGATCCTAGCAGCCTATGACGATACCCAGGGTATAACCAAAGAGTTCAACCTTAACCTATTGGCAAGAATGAACAGGGAGCTGGGCGCTAATTTTGATATAAGTAACTTTGATCATTTTCCATTTTACGATCCATTGACCGGTATGGCCTCAAGTCAAATTGTAAGTTTGAAAAGGCAGACCATTGAATTTTCTGATAGCTTCTCGGTCAATTTTGACCGTTATGAGGCGGTGCATACGGAAATTTCAAAGAAATTTTTTTGGAGCGATATCGAAAAGATTGCTAAGGTGTCAAAAATGGAGATAGCACAAACATACTTCAATGAAAACAAAGGGTACACCTTTGTTTTGTTCCGGCCCGGTGAATAGAACAATTGTACAGTCTATTTTCCTATACCCCAATGTATGGGAAATCCTTGTTATTGATCCACTAGTTCCATGACCATTTTTCGCCCACCCAGATCAATTTCCTGTTTTAATATTTTACGTGATTTTTGGTCTATATAATAGGTGCTGACGGCTTTGTTTTTGGAAATATCATCTGTCATCGTGACCTTCCATACCGGTTTTGGGTTTCCCTTGAAATCCAAGGTGGTTTTTTCTGTATTTTTAATGGTTGCTGTAAGTACACCTATCTTAGATTTTGGGTTATAATCAAAAATTGCCATCGTGCTCTGATAACCGTTTTTCAAAGGTAGCCATCGTATCAATTGAGGATAAAAGTTGCTGTCAAAAAAGGGTACGTCAACCGATTCGGAAATTTTAGTGTTTACTCCAGTTTGTTTATCGTTGTAGTATCCGGTCACTTGGTTTGAAAAGTTCAGGACCATATCCCGTTGTTGGTTGTAAGAGGAATGATAGATGGGCTCAAGCTTTTTTCTGCCAACGATTGTGCTATCTACCCATGTAGTATGAACACCTTGCATATTCACCGTTGTAATAAGGTATATTTCCTCATCCTTTTGTTGCATCTCTGTCCGTACCTTACCAATCTCCATTTTAAGAGTGTCTTTGAGGATGAACCACCTCATTTCATAAGTTTCTTCCTTGATCAAACTTTTATCGGCAGAATGGTTATCGGGGGTCAAGATTGGATTTTGTCCTTGAGCCTGTATGGATGTTGCCAATGCAATTGATAAAAAGTAAAATAGTTTTTTCATATGTCTATTCAATTTGATTTTGTCCGTTAGTATCAATCGCACTTATTTATTACATTTTATTTTGTTAAACTATTTGTAAATAGTTGTTTTCATTTGAATTTGTATCCAAACTATAGCTGGTTTTTAACAGAAACTGTTTTTCCGTGCCCCCTTATCTGAACGGAGGAATCAATTGGGAAATACCATTGGCGTCTGGCCATTTGTCTTTTTTGAAAAAACCTGAACCAATGCCATGTAAGGAAAAAATATCCTAAGAAGGGCGATACCATCATAGGAAATGGCAACTAAATCTGAAACAATACTGCCACTACCACAATGCCATTTTTGAAAATTACTGTTGGTATCCTTGTAAGGATTTCAAGTTATGACACTACAATACTCATTGAATTTTTCCTAAAACCAAATCCTCGATCTGTTCAATCTCATTTTGTAATTTATTTTGCTGCTTAACCGCAAAACAAAAAGTATTGAATAGAGGCTCTTTGCCTTCCCATATAAGTTTAAGTTCGTTTTTTTTCAGGGCTTCTTTGCACAGAAAGTCAGGCACTAAAGCAACCCCATTATTAGCTTTCAAGCAACGGATAATGGAAATAATATTAGGGACTAAATAATTGGGCTTGTACAATTGTTTTTTCTTGAAATTTTGATGCCAAAACTTTTTGGAATAGCCTATGACATTACTTGAACCATACCAAACCTGGGTTTTTAATTCCTGCTCTAATCCATCAACATCTCCATCTTTAATATTAGTCTCTAATAATGAAGTATCGGTGGATGGATTAGCAACGAGTAATATTTGTTCTTTAAAAAATGGCGTGTAAACCAATAAGGGGTTTTCAATCTGCTCAGGTGTAATGACCAAATCCAATATTCCCTCATTTAGTTCTTTCAACATTTGCGGGTATTCACCAAAATGGGCTATGATATCAAATTCCAATTGGCCAATATGGGGTTCAAAGAACGTTTGAAAAACTTCCGAACACATTCCTATGCTTAGCGTCTTTCTACTGTTGGTTTTACTCGTTCTAAAATAGTGCTCGGTATATTCAAGCTTTTTCAGGGCATCTATAATATAGTCATATAAAATAATGGCACGTTCCGTGGGAATCATTTTTCTAGAAGTACGCTCAAATAACTTATAACCCACATAAGCTTCTAAATTACTGATGTGTAAGCTCACCCCAGGTTGTGAGGAAAACAAGACTTCCGATGCATTGGTGAGGTTGCCTTCCTCGTAAACCGCTTTAAATGTTCTGTACCATTCTAAATTTACCATTCTATTATAATTATAATGCAAAAGTATAAAATGTATTATTTTTATAATAGGTGTTGCGCAAATATCTTTGCTTCATAAAATTTAGGTATATGAAGAACATATTAATAATCAATGGCTGGCACGAATTTGCCATATCAAAAGGTACATTCAATAAATCCTTATTCAATAGCTCAAAAGCTCATTTTTCGGATGCGAAAAAATATAAAGTCCAAACGACTGAAATAAACAAAGGATACCATGAATTGACTGAAGTGGAAAAATTTATTTGGGCAGATATGATTATTTACCATACGCCCATTTGGTGGTTTGCAGTCCCCTTTAATTTTAAAAAGTACTTGGATGAAGTCCTAACGGCCGGATATGGTAACGGTATGTGGACAAGTGATGGTAGAAACCCGGATAACCCCGAAATCAACTATGGTACAGGCGGTCTATTGCATGGCAAGCAATACATCCTAACAACAAGTTGGAATGCGCCCCAAGGAGCATTTACGCTGCCTGATGAATTCTTTGATCAGATCAGTGTTGATAATGGTCCGCTTTCAGGTTTTCACGGTATGAACAGGTATTTGGGCATAAAACTGCACACCTCCATTCAGTTTCACGATGTTGAAAAAAATGCTGATACAGCAAAACAGTTAGCGGATTATAGCCAATTCTTAAAGGACAATTTTTGATATGGGTACAATAAAACGCAGCGTATTAAATCTTTCAAGGGTCTATTTCATCGCCATCAGCGTGATGTTAATGACAAGTTGCAAGGAAGACAATGCAAAAAATAATGCTCTGCACGAAGCAAATGTAAAATTGGGCAACTCACAGCCCAGTACCGAACATTTAAAAAACAATAAAATGAATAATATGACTATCGTAAAACAAATAAAAATCAATCCTGACCCCTACAAACCTTATAATTTGGCCCAAGGCTATAAAGTGGGCAATATGCTTTATATTTCTGGTCAGGCAGCATATGGTGAAAATGGTGAATTAATAGGAAAGGGTGATTTTGATTTACAAGCAGAACAGACTTTTGCCAACCTTAAAAGCGTTTTGGAAGCTGGTGGCTCAAGTCTTAAAAATGTTATCAAAGTGACCATTTTCCTTCGGGATATGGGGAATTTCGACAAAATCGTTGCCTTAAGGGAAAAGTATTTTGAAGCCCCTTATCCAGCGGATACCATTGTGGAGATCAGCTCATTATATTCACCCGATGCGTTAATTGAAATCGAAGCAATAGCCATTGAAGATAATGCCAGGTCTTCAGAATAAGCTCAGATAATTTCCCTCAGACCAAAACACAAAGATTATTGCGATTGTCAATAAACTTGGTTTTGGTCTGAGCTTGTATAGAATAGTAATTGACTAACATATGCATTTTACCCAAATCATGTTTGCCGGTTCGAATTTAAAGGCAATATCGTCATTACTGGTGTTATAGAGGATTCCCCTGATATTGGGATGTCTGTCAAAGTAATCAACATAAATGAAGAATTTATGTTAGTCGGGATAAGCTTTTGAGAAAAAGAAAATCCATTGGTAGGGGCATTATTTTGGCCTTAATTTAGTTACACCAAATCATTGTTCGGGTCTCAAGGTCTCAATGATCTTGGCATCGACCCAGTACTTTGTTGATTCCCAATAAGTACTTCCATCTTCCCTTACTTTTTCTTCCGACCTTGAAAAGAGTAAATATTTTCCATCAGGAGTCAACCTTGCGCCATTTTCTACAAGTTCCGAATTTATCTTAGAACCCATATTGATGGCTGGGCCCCATGAACCATCTTGCTGTCTAAAACTGATATAATTATCGGACAGGCCAAAGGCATCTTCTCGCTCGCTACCCCATATTAAGAAGGATTCATCTGGAGCTATAAACGGGTGAGCCGTCCACTTTCCTGAATTTATTTGTTCACCAAGTAATTTTGGTTCTTCACGTTTACCGTCTACGATCCTTGATATTCGGATGACATCATTGCTTTTATAGTCATCAAAAACCAAGGTGCCTTTGGAGGAAACTGACATCACCATAATGCCCCAATCTTCCCTGTCGAACATTGGGCCGAGACTTTTGATTTTTGACCAACCGGAATCTGTACGTTCTATATAGTTCCATCTCGAGTATAAGATGCTACTATCACTGGGATTATGTTTGAAGCTATACTTGTTGACCCGGTAATAACTTCCTTCATTCTGGTAAACAACCACTGGATCCTCAAAGGGGTTATTGCCTGTATAGGTAAAATAAAACTCATCCATATCCAAAGAGTCTGCATTCCCTAATTTCCAATCTTGAGAGGTGCTCTTTCTGGGAATAAAAACTTCAGGGATCATTCCTGGTGATTTGTATCCAAAGTAAAGGTTTTCTTCAATTGTGGAATTATTCTCCTTTGTTTCGGATTGCTCAGTTTTGCAGGCATATAAAAAGATGACAAATGCCAATGCTAAAAATCTAATCATTTGTTTTTTCCATTTCATATATCATTTCCTTTGCCACAATAGCGGAGGAGGGAAGAAACATGGTCGTTACAATTCTTTTATCAATTACTACATCATGTTTATCCTTCAAATCGCTTTTAGTTTGAAATAGAGCCCCATTTGCACGTAATTGATTCTCTAGCATGTTAGGTAGTAATGTTCCTTCTTTAGCCCAACTTTTGGTGACCTCCGTGGAGTTTGGAAATCCGGTTACCATTTTATCTTTGACCATATAATCCCCATTACTTAGTTGGACATTGGCAAAGGCACCAGGACCATGTCCACAACCACCTACGATTCCACCATTTTCATAAATATCAGCTATTATTGATAATAGGTCTTCATTATTGGCAACATCAAATAATGGTCCGTACCCTCCTCCAATAAAAACGGCTTTGTAGTCTTTATAATTTACTGAGTCAGGTGTGAATGAGTTTTCAACCTTGCCATTAAAATTTTCATATTTAATGGTATAGCTGCTTATGCCAATAGGGTCCATGGAGAAAGGAACCTTGCCGCCTGTTGGCGAAACAAAATCCACTTCGTACCCATGAGAAACGAAAATATGGTATGGAGGTGCTACCTCCCAAAGATTGTTCCCTGCGAAGTGTTTTTCAGGGTCTCCCATGTCCTCCGTATTTGAAACAATGATCAGGATTTTCCCCTTTTCATTTTCATCCTTATTACAAGCAAGGATAAATGAGACTATCAATAAGACTAAGAATACTTTTTTCATTTTTTACTTTATTAGAGTTTAAACCATTTCCTTGTTAGAATAGGTAGACATACCTATTCTAACACCAGAGATTTACAATATCAGTTTCAACTGATGGATTTAAGCAGTTTTTCAGCTTGTTCCTTTAGTAAATTTTCAGCAATCAAGTCATTCAATATACTTCTTGCTTTCTCGTTTCTATCCAATGATATATAGGTTTTGGCCAATAAAAGCTGTAGGTTTTCATTAAAAAAGTGTGGAGAGGTCAACTCTACCAATTCAACACCTATTAATAACTCTTCATTATTTTCGGTTGAAGCCAGAATTTTATAATATCCGTAGGCTGCAATCAATGGTATGTCATAGTTGTCTTTGTTTTTTGCCAATTCCGCTTCAGCCCATGCAATGGTCTTTGTTTTATCCAATAAGTCCTGCATCAAATAGGCACTTCTTTCATCGTTGTACAAATCTCTTTTAACCGGAGTAAGTCCCAAAGATGATACAACAGCTTCAGCAGATCTTGTTGTTGAAAATGGATTTTGACCGGTAACAAACTTTCCCGATACAACAACTTTGGACAGCATGAAGTCCGTTTGCTTGAAAATGGCTCCCCTTGATTCCAATTTAGTTTCCAAGCTAAAAGGAAACTCTTTAACCCATTTTTTTCCAAAAAGCTCCTCTTCTATATTGCAAAAACTTGTTAATTCTACGTCATTTATAATGTATTCATCACCGTTTTTGACATTAACGAAGGCTGCAGGTCCATGACAAACCGATGAAATAACGGTATTGTCCCTATGGTACAAATTCAATACGATATCTTGAAGTGAAGGATCATAGGGCAAATCGAACATGGCCCCTTTTCCACCCACAATATAGATGGCATCATAGTCCTCCGCATTTATTTCGGCCGTAGCCATGGTGTTTTCCAATAAACTGAGGGCGTATTTGTCCTCTAGGAGTATTTTGTTGTAAGGTTTGTCCTTGTTGTATTTGTCCGCTTCTACCTTACCGCCTTTTGGGCTTGCTACATCTATGGATACATTATTGTTTTTAAAAATTAAATAGGCTTGGGAGAATTCATCGAACTCGTAGCCTGGTCTTGCGGCCCCCATATCTTTTCCATAGCTGCTGACTACCATCAAGACTTTTTTCTTAACGTCGTTGGTTTGAGAATAAAGCATGACAGGTAAAATAAAGACGAGGCTTAAAATAATGTTTTTCATTTTTTGATTTTTGATGTTAGATAAGGAACACGAATGGAAGACTTTTTTGTTACATCAAAAGTTTTCCATTCAAAGACAGATCGCAGGCGATTTTTTTATGATTCAATTGAGGTTTGAAATTTATAGACCTTGGAATGAACATCCCTTTTCAAACTTTCTTCACTTATTTCTCCGTTGGTGAAGTTATCATAGAAAGAGGGCAACGAAAAAGTATCCGTAATCCTGGCCCCCATAAACGGGAAGTAGCCACTTGCGGCCTGTAATACAGATGCTCCACCTCTGCCGCCAGGTGAGGTTGCCATCAATAGCATAGGTTTTTCCCTCCAGACCTTCATATTTACACGGGATAACCAGTCCAAAGTATTTTTGAATACCGCTGCATAGGACCCATTGTGTTCTGCCAGTGATACCATAAAACCATCGGCAGTATCAAATAATTCATCGAGCCTCTTAATGGCAGTCGGTATACTATTTTCGGCTTCAAAATCAACGCCATAAATGGGCAATAAATAATTGTTGAGGTCAATGGAAATAATTTCTACATTCTCCAATAAACCAGTGGTATAGGTCAATAAACTTTTATTGATGGATTTTTGGCTGTTGCTTCCTGCAATTGTGATTATTTTTTTCATGATTATTGTTTTTTTTTGAGATTAAACTATCGGTCGACCATTTTTCCATGTCATATATTTCCATGGTTAAGGAATGACCGGTGATCAGAAGGGAATATTCGTTGCCTTTACTAACTTGATCACCGAGCCAATTCACTTAAAACCCTGGGGACATTAAAACTTCGGAGATTTAACCACTATAGTATTACTTTGAAATTTTTATCTGTAACCAGTAGAACCATACAAGCAATACAACAATATAAAGCTGTATAAAAGTATTCATAGTCATTATGTGCGAAATGCGTTATCAATGCACCAATTGCGAATGGCAATAACCATAAAGTCGATAGGTTTTTAACTTTATGCATCCAAAACCCAACAAGCAAACCAATTACTCCCAACAATTCACCATAGCCAATAAATAAGGTCCATATTTTTCCGAAACCAAAATTGCTCATGTTTTCCATCATACTTTGTTTTTGGAAAACTTTAAAAAGACTTGCATATCCAAAGGCATAGATTAAATATGCATATGCTGCCCAATGTGAAACTCTTACTAAATTTTTCATAATGTTTAAGATTTAAAAATTGTTTATAAAGTTTTTCGGTAATACATACCGAGAGATGATTTTTCAATTGGATCGGGCCCATACTGGTCAAGGTCAACACCGATGCCGAGTTGGTGCCCATTGAACGACACTCCTGCACGCAACTGCTGAAAGCTTCTGGAGTGCGTTTTAAATTTGTCCCAGATAGTTAAAAACTGTCCGTTCAACCAAAGGGAAACTTTGTCATTTACAGGTGAGATGAACTGAAACTGAGCAAAGACTTCCGCATAGCCGGCTTTCTTTTGCTCAGAATGGCCAACCGTGGGAATAATTACAAATAGTGCCCGTGAATTTTTTAATATGAGCCTTGCGGAAAGGCGTTCCGCATAACCGGCAAAACTGTTGTAATAAATAGATGGACCAACAGCAACACTCTTGTTAATGTTCCAGAACAATGTTGGTTGCACCCCTGCCTCATCAAAACCCGTGTTCGCATCTTTATTGAATTTTTGAAAGAAAGCGAGGGTAGCAATGCTCAGCGTGTTTTTTTCATTGATCGGATAGTTTGAATAGAGTGTGAAGTCCGTCTTATCCAACCCTGTAAAGAGTTCAACTTGCGTGAATTGCGCATTCAAGTTGTTCGCAACCCCAAGAATAAATACTGAAATGATTACTATTTTTTTCATGCTCCAAAAATCCGATAGGGACACATGAAAAAAAATGAAGTAGTTTAAGACTTTTACCTTCGATTGACTTTGGAGATGATCTTATTCATGAATTCCGGGGGTAATGCCAATGTAGCCAGCCAAATCTTTTGAGTAATTCTAGATATTATTAGGGTACTTTTATTGAAGGCTGTATACGGGTTTACTTCTGCTAAAAAGGACATTCTAAAACTGCTTTAGAAGGGTTATCTTTCCGATAAATTGCCTATTGCCCTGTACTGGATCAAAGGTGGTGTCCAGCGTGTTGTTATAGACCAAATAAATGAAGGAGTTTGGTCTGTATTCCCAACTGAATCGAGCGTTCCATCTTCCTTGATCCGTAAAGGAATTGTATTGATAAAAAGTAGATAATTGAACTCTGGGGTTTAGTGCTAACCTTAGACTACCTGTATATAAATCGGTTTTTAACGTTTTCTCCTCAATCCCTAAATTTTGTAGATTATTATGTTCATAATCCAACGAAAGGGAAAAATGTGGAATTGGGGCGAATCGAGTTCCCACTGTTATGGATTGCCTTTTACCGTTGTAGAACTTGCCCCATTCAAACTTTCCAGATAGGGACAATTTTTTAGATCTATCAGAATTATAGTTGATAAATTGTCTCGTGTAAAAGTATCGATCTTGAGCAATGGAAAGCCCTAATGGAGCAAAATCAAAGTTGATATTCTGCCAGGTCGGGGTTATGGCATATTCCAAAAAGCTATTGTCCTTGAAAAAGACGTAAAAGGGAAATAGGTAAACGCTGGCCTGTTGAAATTTCTTTGGGTCTTTGAAGTCATGATAATAATTTGCAAAAAAGCCTGACTCCCAACGACGCACCCATGGCATGGCCTTGGGACGTAATATAACATAATTGCTTAGATTGTGTTTTATGACATTGTTTTGGTAAACAAAGCCCATCGCTGGGTTGTAATCACTACTTACAAAATTGGATTTCCAGCGCCAAAACATTTTATTGGTGTTATATACTGCAGAAAATGTGCCGGCATAACCCCATGTGTCGGTAGCTTCGTCTTTGGATGCGGATGCAAGATATGATACCGTCCACTCATTTTTTGGTCGTATAAGACCATCTATGGTAACTGTCGTGTTGTTGCTTTCATTTAAAGATAGTGAGGGTTTTTTTTCATTTAAACGGTGTGTCACCATCAAACCTATATTATTTTCATTGCCATAGTTTTGAAGATAACGAAACACTCCAAAGTTGGCAGCAGCCGATTCCTCAGTATCCCCTTGATGGACATATAATCCTGCTAAAGTTTTGTTTTCATCCCTATTGGTAAAACGTGCTCCAACATCAATAGGAGCTGGTGTGGCATCAAAGCCTCCGTCCAGACCTATTCGCCTACTGAAAAAAGGAATGACATCATAATCTGAGACACCTGCCCAAATCCCTGAATTTTCAAGAAAAAACTGTCTGCGTTCCGGGAAAAAAATATTGAACCGTTCTAAATTATTTACGGCTCTGTCCACATCAGCTTGGGCAAAATCAGTATTGATGGTTAAATCGACCACTGTATTGGGTGAAACTACCCATTTTACATCGCCACCAACTTTTACATTATTTTGTGAATCGACCACATGAGTGCCATTCTTGGATTCGTCAAATTCATATAACGTATAAGGTTCAATACGTAAGTTTGCTGAAGGAGGGGGCACTTCCAATCCTGTAAGTTTAGCCGCATAGGTCATTCGAAACTGAGAGAACGCTTGAGGGATGTTGGGGAAGACCGTCAACTCGTAATCCCTCCGCGCTAATCGAGAAAATGTAAACCCCCAATTTACTGGCTCTCCTTTTTCTGGTTCATCATACCTTAAAGACTTAAAAGGTATGGCAAATTCGGCATAATACCCTTGTTCAGTACGTTTTGTTCTCACCGTCCAAAGAGCGTTCCAATCAGCATCCACATAGGCATCGTTGAAACTTTGCAGATCTCGTTGATTGCCGTAAGGGGTAGTTTGAAATGATACTGCATATTGTTTGGTATTTTGGGCATCAATTTGGATACCGAAAATGTCGTTCTCCGTATAAGAAAAATCACGCCTTAAATCTTGAACCCGAATCCCTTTAACTCCCAAAGAATCTTTACAAAACGCACCGATATATAGGTTTTTATCGTCATACAGGATCCTTACTTCTGTCCTGTACTTGAAACTTTTGGATTGTACAGGTTCAATTTTAAAAAATTCGGATGTAATTGGCGCATTTTCCCAGTCTGCTTCATTCAACTTGCCATCAATGGTTATAACCCCCTTAGTTTTAATGGCCACAATTTCCTTTGGATTTTCAGGAGGCGGAAAATTATCTGTTTCCTTTTCTTGTGCTGCACTGTTTATTGAGCAGACTAAAAATAGTACTGTAATTGTACATTTAAAGTTACTGAAGTCTATTTTATCAAAACCAGAAAACAGTTCAACTTGTGTAAATTGCGCATTCAAGTTGTTCGCAACCCTAAGAATAAATACCGAAATGATGATTACTATTTTTTCCATGCTCCAAAATTCCAATGGGGAGACACGAAAAAAAATGAAGTAGTTTAAGACTTTTACATTCTATTGACTTTGGAGATGATTTTACTCATGAATTCCGGGGTAATGCCAATGTAGGCTGCCAAATCTTTCTGGGTAATTCTATTGACAATGTTAGGATATTTCCTTTTGAATTCGATGTAACGTTCTTCTGCCGTAAGGGATATACCATGATTGGAACGCCTGATGTAGCTTATGAGCGATTTTTGATACAGGATACGATAAAAACGTTCGAATTTGGGTATCTCCTGAAAAAGTAGGTTGTAGTTGGCCCTCGAAATGCCCAATAGCTCTGAATCCTCGGTAGCCTTGATAAAATAATGCGATGGTTCTTTTCTCATAAAACTGGCCATGTCCCCTGTCCAATAATCCTCTACGGCAAACATCGAGATATGGGGTGCCCCATCCTCATCCAATGTGTAGACTTTCAAACAACCTTCCGTGATAAAATATTCATACTTGGCTATTTCACCGGCTTGCATTAAAAATTCCTTCTTTTTTACTTTCACTTCGGTGAGTAAAGAAATATATTTCCGTTTTTCAAGCTCGGTCAAGTCAATGAACCTGCTTACATTGTCAATGATCAGTTGATGTGAGCGTTTTAATTTCAAAACGGTTTCTTATTGTTGGCCAGGGCTTTTTCTGAGTTCACTATTTTTAAACCAATGAAACACCTGTCTTTTTCTGTTTATATTGTCCGATCAATTCAAATTTCAGGAATCCAAAGTAAAGAAGTATGACAGTTCATCAAGTCCCTTTTCTTCAGTTTTTGCTCCAGATGAAATACCATGAAAGGTATTCATGGACCTGATTCCTTCCTCGAGAATGCACTCCATCTGTAAATCGTGTTTTGTTATTTTCCAATCGCTCTTGTATATCCGAAATTCATATTAGGTATGAATAAGGGTATGTAAGGTAAAATGTTTAAATATACCGAAAAAGTAAACTCCTTACAATCAATGATTTTTTTAAGGTAAAAGTTCAATCAAAAGTTACCTTAAAAAACCTGGTCATGAAACTGAAAATCGATATAAAGGCAAACGTAACGAAATGGAGTGCTGCAAACCACAAATTTGACACTCAGTTTTTGACCCAAAAAGAAAAACCCTGTAATGAACATTACAGGGTTTGTTATCTTATGGTTTCTTAAAAAGTGACCTGACTGGGGCTCGAACCCAGGACCCTCTCCTTAAAAGGGAGATGCTCTACCAACTGAGCTATCAGGTCTTCAAGCTGTGCCTAGCTGTTTGGCTAAGCGGGTGCAAATATAACATCAATAATTTATTTTCCAAGGTGAATTAATGATAAATTTGTGTTTTTTTGAAATCGGATAAAAATCTCGAAAATGAAAGTAGTTTTACTCGGGTATATGGCAAGTGGAAAGTCGACTGTTGGACGATTGTTGGCCAGGCAATTAGGATTGGAATTCATTGATTTGGATGAGTATATTGAGGCGCATCAAAAAAAATCCATTAAAAATATTTTTTCTGAAAAAGGTGAAATATTTTTTAGAAAACTGGAGCACCAAATGCTGTCCGAAATTTTGGATAAGGAAGAATCTATTGTCCTCTCAACAGGAGGGGGTACACCATGTTATGGAAATAATATGGCAACTATTTTAAAAGAATCAGACCATTCTATTTATCTCAACTTGAGTATCCCAAGTTTGGTGGAAAGACTCTCAAAAGAAAAAGAGGAGAGGCCTTTAGTGAAAAATATTAGTGAGGAAGAACTACCAGAATTTATTGGAAAGCATCTTTTTGAACGTAGGCCCTATTACATGCAAGCAAAGCACAATCTGGACTGTAATGGTATAGATGCAGAAACTGTGCTAGAGAAAATCAAAGAATTACTCTAAATACACCGCATTGTTTTTCGGCTCAAAATCCACTTTAATATGTTCGTTGAGAGAGGTTGAGAGTGATATGCCCTTAAAATCGGCCTTAATCGGATATTTTTTATGGTTCCTGTTTACCAGTACCGCTGTTTTTAGCTGTTTTATTGGAGTTTTAAGAAAATGATGGGTTCCATAGATCAAAGTAGTGCCCGAGTTTAGTACATCATCGACCAAAACGATGGATTTATTTTGATATTCCTCTTTTGATAGGGAGGTTTTAACACCGCTCTCCAAAGGGTTCTTTTTATCCATGTCCACTTTGCATAAAACAATCTCTGCGTCTGTGATTTTTTTCAAAACCGTGATTATTTTCTTGGCAAAACTTTCTCCACCACCCTTGATTCCCGCTACAATGATTTCTTTTTCGTCAACGTTGGTCTCATAGATTTGATAAGCGATTCGCTTTGTAATGTGTTGTATTTGGTCGTGGGTAAGTATGCGGTTTATCATAGTGCTTTGTGCTTGGGTTAAAGATATGAAAACGGTTTATTCCGATTCGTCTATAAAATCGTCCAAATCTCGACGATCTTTTTTCGTAGGACGCCCCAAACCTTTTTTACGATAATGTTTTTTGGCGTATTGTAACAATTCATTGTGTTCAAAGGCTTCTTTTGGGGTGGTGTCTTTACGGTAAATATCCACCAATTTGGCACCAACCCGGCTTTCTGGAACGTCCAAAACCGTAAGCTGGTAATCAATCTGGTTTTTCCTTACAACAATTTTGTCCATTGGATAAACATCGCGGGAAGGCTTTACTGTACTACCGTTCACTTTAACGTGTCCTTTTTTTACTGCATTGGATGCAATGCTTCTGGTTTTAAAGTATCTAATGCACCAAAGGTACTTGTCTATACGCATGGTCTTTGCAAATCTTTGTTAATGGACAGAGCAAAAATAACGGAAAATTGTATCTTGCGCGCCTAAATATCACACTTGATGAGATACGGAATCTTAGTTTTCATATGTTTTGCAGTAACATTTATATCTTGTAAAAAGGATGATGATGGTGGAGTTGTTACGATTCCACCAAGCTTATTGAGCGATGTGGCACCAGAAGATGATGAAACCATAAGGGAGTTTTTGAATACCCATTTTTACAATTATGAGGATTTTGACGCTCCACCGGTGGGGTTTGACTACAAAATTGTTATTGATACCATAGCTGGGGAAAATGCCGACAAAAGACCATTGATTGAAGATGCCACGGCTATCACACTTAATGTTTCTTCTAGCCATTTAGCTTTAGGCGAAGATGAAGAGGATATACCACATACATACTATTTTATACAGGTTAGAGAAGGCGAAGGTGGAAGTCCAACCTATGCGGATTCTACCTTGGTGAGGTATCAAGGGTCGGCCTTGGACGGAACTTTATTTGATGAGAGTCAAGATTTCGTGTGGCAAGAACTTCCATCAACCTATAGAGGATATGGCGATGGAATTTCTAATTTGAAGGCAGGAACTTCAGATCAAGTAGTTGAAAATCCAGATGGAACCTATCAGGTTACAAACAGCGGTTTGGGGATAATTGTAATGCCTTCAGGTTTGGCTGCATTTAACAGGTCAGTGGGTGCGGCTGGTACGTACGCTCCTATTCTTTTTAAAGTGGAACTTGGGTTGTTTGTTGAGGATACAGATAGTGATAATGATGGTATTCCGTCCATTCAAGAGGATTTAAACGGCAATAGGTATCTAAGAGATGATAATACAAATGCCGATGAAGAACGTTTTAATCCTAGCCCAAATTATTTGGACCCTGATGATGATGGCGATGGAGTTTCAACAAGGAATGAGATATCAGGTGAAAATGGGGTTATTATCTTCCCTTATCCAGATGCCGATGGTGATGGGACTCCCGATTACTTAGATCCCGATACCAATTGATAAAGAGATAAAAAATAAAAACCCCTGTTGCATGCAACAGGGGTTTTTTTATGCTTAAAATATACTTTACAATTTGAGTGATAACGCAAAGATAATTTGCGAAGGTCGCGAATCTACCCTTCCCTCAACATTGGCGACATTGGCGTCGATAAATGCGGCTTCGTTCTCCGAGAAACCTCTCTCATACCTTACATCCAATCCTACTTTGCCCAGGTTAACGCCTACACCGGCATTAAGACCTACAGTAAAGTCATTCTTTACATCTTCGACCTGTAGGTCGCCCAAATCATTGTTTAGTGTATACTGGAAAGCGGGTCCCGCAAAAATGTGGAGAGGGCCAATTAGCTTATATCCCAAAAGTACGGGCATATCCAATTTTGAAATATCGTAATCTTGCGAATTACCATCTACATCATACGAACTTTTTGTTTTGGAATATACCAACTCTGGTCTTAGGTAAATCTTTGGAAAATCCAATTTTCCCCAAAATCCAAAATGATAACCTGTTTTTCCTTCGGCTCCTTCGACAATATCTTGTCCTCCATCCCCAACAGAACTGATCAGGTCACCGTTCTTGTTGTAGGATAATCCGGCTTTGATACCAAAACCTGAGCCGCTTTGAGCCATTACAGCAGAACCGATTAAGGCAAAAGCTGCTACTAGAAAAGTTTTTTTCATAAGTGTTGTTTTAAAAGATTGAAAAAATACCCCATAGGGATATTTTATTGAAACTATTTGCGTTTCAACACTTTTAAAACGGCAGCTTCAATGGCTTTATTGTTCAAGCCGTATTTCTCCATAAGTTGCTCTGGGGTTCCACTTTCACCAAAGGTATCTTGTGTGGCCACAAACTCTTGAGGGGTAGGGTGGTGGGTTGCCAATACACGGGCAACACTTTCCCCAAGTCCACCTAAATAATTGTGTTCTTCTGCAGTAACCACACAGCCTGTTTTCTTTACGGAGTCCAAAATAGCTTTATCATCCAATGGTTTAATGGTGTGAATATTGATCACCTCTGCGGATATGCCTTGGTTTTCCAAGCTTTCGGCCGCAAGTAGTGCCTGCCATACCAAATGACCGGTGGCCAAAATGGTGACATCGGTACCCTCGCTCAGCATAAGGGCCTTGCCAATTTCAAATGTTTGGTCCACAGGGGTAAAGTTGGCTACCTTGGGTCTTCCAAAACGCAAATAAACCGGGCCATGGTGTTCTGCTATGGCAATGGTTGCTGCTTTGGTCTGGTTAAAATCACATGGATTGATGACGGTCATACCAGGTAACATCTTCATTAAACCAATATCTTCTAAAATTTGGTGCGTAGCACCATCTTCACCCAAGGTTAACCCAGCATGGGAAGCACATATTTTGACGTTTTTATCAGAATATGCAATAGATTGACGGATTTGGTCATACACACGGCCTGTCGCGAAGTTGGCAAAAGTTGAGGCAAAAGGGATTTTTCCACCGATGGTTAAACCGGCAGCGATGCCCATCATGTTAGCTTCCGCTATTCCTGTTTGAAAGAAACGTTCTGGGCTTTCTTTAATAAAAGTTTCAATCTTAAGCGAGCCTACCAAATCAGCACAAAGTGCCACTACGTTTGGATTGGTCCTTCCCAGTTCCGTCATTCCCGCACCGTATCCGCTTCGGGTATCTTGTTTTCCTTGATCTGTATATTTAGTCATTGTGTCTTTTTAAAAATTAGTAATCGCCTAAAGTTTCTGGGTTTTGCTCCAATGCGGTGGCCAATTGCTCATCACTTGGCGCTTTACCGTGCCATGCATGGGTATGCATCATAAAATCAACACCATTTCCCATTTCAGTCTTCATAACAATGCATACCGGTTTTCCTTTTCCGGTTCTGCTCTTGGCTTCATTTAAGCCAGCAATTACTTGCTCTAGGTCGTTTCCGTTTTCAATTTCCAAAACATCCCATCCGAATACTTTGAATTTTTCGCCAACATCACCCAAGGGAAGAACATCTTTGGTAGCACCATCAATCTGTTGTCCATTACGGTCTACCGTGGCGATTAAATTATCTACTTTGTTACCTGCGGCATACATAATGGCCTCCCAGTTCTGGCCTTCTTGCAATTCACCATCACCATGCAAACTGAATACCAAGTGATCATCACCGTTCAGTTTCTTGGCAAGAGCAGCTCCAATGGCAACGGACATTCCTTGACCCAAAGACCCAGAAGCTACACGAACGCCTGGCAATCCTTCATGGGTGGTAGGGTGGCCCTGCAATCTGGAGTCAATAAGTCTAAAGGTGTTCAATTCTTCGATAGGAAAGTAACCTCTTCGAGCTAAAACACTATAAAAAACTGGAGAAATATGTCCATTTGAAAGGAAGAAGAGGTCTTCTCCGATTCCATCCATATCAAATCCATCCTTTAAATCCATTACCTCGTTGTAGAGTGCTACTAAAAACTCAGTGCAGCCCAAAGAACCCCCTGGATGCCCCGAATTTACCTTATGGACCATTCGTAAAATGTCCCTTCTTACCTGTACTACCAGGTCCTGTAATTCTTGCGTGTTCGGCATTGTGTTTTTAATTTAGAATTCAAATGTAATGGCATTATTCGTGGAAAACAAGTGTTACATTTACATTTATTAAATGACTTATGCTCAGAAACTTTATTTTTTTGTTAAGGAACAACGATACTGAGTTAGTTATATTTGCGGTTCTAAAACGAACAATTGGATTTTACCTTAATACAAAAGGATAGCAAAACTAAGGCTAGAGCAGGGAAATTGATCACTGATCACGGTACTATTGATACTCCTATATTTATGCCTGTGGGCACCGTTGCCTCGGTAAAGGGTGTTCACCAACGTGAGTTAAAGGATGAAATTAATCCTGATATAATTTTAGGAAATACATACCATCTTTATTTGAGACCGAAAACTGGTATTTTGCAAGAAGCCGGTGGGCTCCATAAATTTATGGGGTGGGATAGACCAATTTTAACCGATAGTGGTGGGTATCAAGTTTATTCATTGTCAGATAATAGAAAGATAAAGGAGGAAGGGGTGAAGTTTAAATCCCATATTGATGGATCCCGTCATCTTTTTACACCTGAAAATGTAATGGAAATTCAGCGTACCATTGGTGCGGATATTATTATGGCTTTTGATGAGTGCACACCTTATCCTTGCGACTACCAATATGCTAAGCGCTCTATGCACATGACGCACAGATGGCTGGATAGGTGTATCAATCATTTGGAAAAACTGCCCTATACTTACGATTATTCCCAAAGTTTTTTTCCTATTGTACAAGGTTCGACCTACAAAGATTTAAGGAAACAATCTGCTGAATATATTGCCTCTGTTGAAGCTGAGGGAAATGCCATTGGTGGTCTTTCGGTAGGGGAACCTGCTGAGGAAATGTACGAAATGGCCGAGTTGGTCTGTGATATTCTCCCAGAAGACAAACCAAGATACCTCATGGGTGTAGGTACCCCAATCAATATTTTGGAAAATATTGCGTTGGGTGTAGATATGTTCGATTGTGTGATGCCTACCCGTAATGCCCGAAACGGTATGTTGTTTACGGCTCATGGAACCATTAACATCAAAAACAAAAAATGGGAAAACGATTTTTCTCCTTTGGATGAGATGGGAATCACGTTTGTGGACACCGAATATTCTAAGGCCTATCTTCGCCATTTATTTGCTGCCAATGAATATTTGGGCAAGCAGATTGCCACCATTCACAACCTTGGTTTTTATTTGTGGTTGGTGCGTACGGCAAGAGAACGTATTTTAGCCGGAGATTTTTTGGAGTGGAAAACCAAGATGGTCAACCAAATGGATAAAAGACTGTAATGTTCACCATACTAGATAGATACATACTCAAACGCTACCTCATAACTTTCATGGGGATGCTACTATTATTTGTTCCTATCGGCATCATGGCCAACTTGGCGGAAAAAATTGGGAAGATCATTGATAACGAAGCTCCATTGTCCGAGGTAATTGTGTTCTATGGTAACTTTACTTTGGTCATAGGGAATTTATTGCTGCCCATTTTTCTTTTCTTATCGATTATATTTTTTACTTCAAAACTGGCCAGTAACACCGAGATTGTGGCCATTTTAAGTTCAGGGGTATCTTTTTGGCGATTTTTAAGACCTTATTTTGTAGGAGCCACTCTGGTCGCCATTCTTATTTTTATGATGGGCATGTTCATTGTGCCAAATGCCAGTATCGGTTTTAACGAATTTGAGTATAAATACTTTAAAAAAGGAAAGCAGACCAGGGAAACGGAAAACATATTCAATCAATTAAATGAAAGGGATTATATCTACGTGAGTAGTTTCGACCCTAACCGTCAGATTGGTTATAATTTTACCTACGAACATTTTGATTCCATAGGCAAGCTGGACTATAAAATTTCGGCCAGTAATATTCGATGGATAGAGGACGATAGTATTTATAGATTGACCAATTACGAAAAGCGAGAAATACAGAACGAAACTGAATATATAAAGGCAAGGCGACGTTTGGATACCGTTTTTTCCTTTCAAATAGATGACCTTACCCCGGTTTCTTATGTAGCAGAGACAAAAAACCTTTTTGAGCTGAATGATTTTATTGATGACCAGCGCAGAAAAGGAGCATCTAACATAAATGCCTATGTTTTGGTGAAGTATAAACGTTGGGCGCTTCCTATTGCTGCATTTATATTAACCGTAATAGCAGTTGCCGTGTCCTCGGTTAAGCGAAGGGGAGGTATGGGGCTTAATCTGGCTTTTGGTATAGGTGTTGCTTTCGTCTACATTTTCTTTGATAAGGTTTTTGGAACATTGGCAGAGCAATCAGGTTTTTCACCCTTGTTGGCTGTTGTGATTCCCAACCTTCTTTTTGGTGTTTTTGCCGTTTACATGCTTATGAAAGCCAAGCGATAATCCATTAATAATCTTGTATATTGTTGGCGTTAAAAGACTTGTATAATTCATGGGAGTATCCCATAAAGTTATATATTTGTCCCCATTGTTTTTCGTGAAAATAAAAGACTTCCCATGGAATATCTAGATTTTGAACTCCCCATCAAAGAACTTGAAGACCAACTTCAAAAATGTATGGTCATAGGGGAAGAAAGTGATGTAGACGTTACAGAAACGTGCTCTCAAATCGAAAAGAAACTTGATCAAACCCGCAAGGATATCTATAAAAACCTTACCGCTTGGCAAAAAGTCCAGTTGTCTAGGCATCCTAATCGGCCTTATACCATGGATTACATAAATGCCATTTGTGGAGACACCTTTTTGGAGCTTCACGGTGACAGAAATGTAAAAGATGACAAGGCCATGGTGGGCGGACTTGGTAAAATTGGAGACCAAAGCTATATGTTCATTGGTCAGCAAAAAGGGTACAACACCAAAACCCGCCAGTACCGTAATTTTGGTATGGCAAATCCGGAAGGATATCGAAAGGCACTTCGATTGATGAAATCTGCCGAAAAGTTTAAGATACCCGTTGTATGTTTTGTGGATACTCCTGGAGCTTATCCTGGTATTGAGGCTGAGGAAAGAGGACAAGGAGAGGCTATCGCACGTAATATTTTAGAAATGACACGCCTTAAAGTGCCGATTATTGTTATCATTATTGGCGAAGGAGCATCTGGAGGTGCTTTGGGCATTGGAGTGGGAGACAAGGTATTAATGCTGGAGAACACTTGGTACTCCGTTATATCTCCAGAATCCTGTTCATCTATCCTTTGGAGAAGCTGGGAATACAAAGAACAAGCAGCAGAAGCACTAAAATTGACCGCGACCGACATGAAAAAGCAGAAATTGGTCGATGAGATTGTAAAAGAACCTTTGGGTGGAGCTCATTCCAATAGAGCAAAAACATTTGAAACGGTCGCAAACAAAATTTCTTCCCATTTTGAAGAACTCAAAAAGTTATCACCAAAAGAATTGGTGAAAACACGCATGGAAAAATATGCGGACATGGGAGTTTTTAGCGAATAAATCTTGTTTTTCAGGGGTTCACCTTTTTCATTAGGTTATATCCTCATTTTTTTTTATGTTATTAACAGGTATTTTAAGTTATCAACAATTCAATTGTTGAGTACCTGTGGAAATCGTATCCATTTAAACTAAAGTTAACTAAAGGTTAATTAGCTACTTTCGCATTCATGGAAAAGCCTAGCCCCATCGTAGGACGTCGTGTGGAAAAATCCACCCTCATCAATCTTGAGAAAGGTAAAATACCACCTCAAGCAGTTGATTTAGAGGAGGTTGTGTTGGGCGCTATGATGATTGACAAGAAAGGAGTGGATGAGGTCATCGATATCCTTCATCCAGACGTTTTCTATAAAGATTCCCATAAATACATTTACGAGGCTATCTTTAAATTGTTTGAATCTTCCGAACCGGTCGATTTATTAACGGTTTCGTCCCAATTAAAGAAAGATGGCAAGCTGGAAGCGGTCGGAGGTGATTTTTACTTGATAAAACTTACCCAAAAAGTAGCTTCTTCTGCGCACATTGAGTTTCATGCAAGGATTATTCTTCAAAAGTATATTCAAAGAAGCCTGATCAAAATATCCAACGATATTATTGAAGATGCTTATAGTGATTCAACTGATGTTTTTGATCTCTTGGATAATGCGGAGGCCAAATTGTACGAGGTTACCCAAGGAAACTTAAAACGTTCTGCCGAAACAGCACAGAATTTGGTGATTCAGGCCAAAAAACGGATTGAAGAAATTTCGAATAAAGAAGGCTTGAGTGGAATTCCATCAGGCTTTGATAAGTTAGATAAACTGACCTCGGGATGGCAGCCCAGTGATTTGATTATTGTGGCAGCAAGACCAGGTATGGGTAAAACGGCATTGACGCTTTCCATGGCCCGCAACATTGCGGTTAACTCGGAAATTCCAGTGGCTTTCTTCTCTTTGGAGATGTCATCCGTACAATTGATCACCCGTCTGATTTCTTCCGAAACAGGATTATCTTCGGAAAAGTTGAGGACTGGTAAGCTTGAAAAACACGAGTGGGAGCAGTTGAACGTTAAGGTGAAAACCTTAGAAAAGGCACCACTGTTTATCGACGATACCCCATCACTTTCTATTTTCGACCTTAGAGCCAAAGCAAGGCGATTGGCCTCACAGCACAATATCAGGCTCATTGTAATTGACTATTTGCAGTTGATGACCGCTGGAGGAAGCCAAAAGGGAGGTAACCGTGAACAAGAGATTTCAACTATTTCACGAAACTTAAAGGCGTTGGCCAAGGAATTGAATGTTCCTGTAATTGCCTTATCCCAGTTATCAAGGGCCGTGGAGACCCGTGGAGGTAGCAAGCGACCTATTCTTTCGGATTTGAGGGAATCTGGGGCGATTGAGCAAGATGCGGATATTGTATCCTTCATTTATAGGCCGGAATATTATAAAATTGACGAGTGGGACGATGAAGAGCGCACACCCACGCAAGGTCAAGCAGAGTTTATTGTTGCTAAACACCGTAATGGAGGTTTAGAAAATATTAGGTTAAAATTTGTGGGTGCTCTGGGTAAATTTGATAACTTGGATGACTTTGATTCCCCATTCGAATTCCAATCGAAGATGAATGCGGACGAAGAAAATCCCTTTGCAACACCAAACCTTCCCAGTGCGGATGATGCTTTTGGTAGTTCAATGAACAGTGACGATGGCCCAGATGATAACGACGTACCTTTCTAAAATAATAACTTTTCTGTCACTTCGAGCACAGTCGAGAGGTGTACTTTTAGTATTCTTTTTACTACTTACATTTCAATCTTTTGCTTCCGTTATCCTTATTCCCATGGATGATGAAGGGCAAGAAAATCATTTAAAAGCTTACGGAATTACCTATTGGGTGCTTGCTAAACAGCAAAAAGTACAATGGTTGCTCAACTATAGAGGTGGTTCTTTTATATTGCCTGATGGAGATGCGATACGGAAAGAATGCCAAATACGCGGCGTTTCTTTTGAAGTGCTTTCCGATGGTCAGGCAGCGCAGATTTTGGACGATATAAGCAGTCCATCCCAAAATCAAGATGCCGTTATTTTGGAAAAAGCACCAAAAATTGCAGTTTATTCCCCAAAGGGAAACCAGCCTTGGGACGATGCTGTGACCATGGTGCTCACCTATGCCGAAATACCTTATACCACTATTTATGATACTGAAGTAATAGGAGATAAATTGGCATTGTATGATTGGCTGCACCTGCACCACGAGGATTTCACGGGTCAGTATGGACGCTTTTATGGACACTACCGAGCAGCGCCATGGTATATTGAAGACAAAGCTAAGGCAGAGGAATTGGCGCAAAGCTTAGGCTATTCCAAGGTGTCTGAAGAGAAGTTGGCCGTCGCACTTAAAATTAGAAACTATGTGATTGGTGGAGGTTTTATGTTCGCTATGTGTTCTGCTACCGATAGTTTTGATATTGCTTTGGCCGCGGAAGATGTCGATATATGTGAACCCATGTTCGATGGTGACCCTTCGGATGCGAATTATCAGGCTAAACTGGATTTTAGCAACACGTTTGCTTTTACCAATTTTACCTTGGAACGCAATCCTATCCGATATGAGTTTTCTTCTATTGATATGACCAATAAAAGAGCCAATGTTCCCAGAGAGTCGGATTATTTCTCTTTGATGGAGTTTTCTGCTAAATGGGACCCGGTGCCCACTATGTTGACGCAAAACCATACCAGTTTGGTGAAAGGTTTTATGGGACAGACCACGGCATACACCCGAAGTCAAATTAAGCCAACGGTAATGGTCCTTGGTGAAAACAAAATCAATGGGGAGGCCAGGTACATCCACGGCATAAAAGGAAAAGGATTCTTTACTTTTTACGGAGGTCACGACCCCGAGGATTATCAGCATAGGGTAGGGGACCCTAAAACGGAATTGGAACTACATCCAACTTCACCAGGGTATCGATTGATCTTGAACAATGTCTTGTTTCCTGCTGCCCGTAAAAAGAAACAGAAAACCTAACTCAAGTGTTCTTTAAAGAATTCGATGGTTCTTTTCCATGCCAAATCGGCTGAAGCTTCATCAAAACGTGGCGTAGTATTGTTGTGGAAACCATGATTGACATCGGGGTAAAAATGCGCTTCGTAATCCTTGCCCAGTTCCTTTAATTTGGCTTCATAATCTTCCCATCCGGCATTTACCCGTTCATCCAAGCCGGCATAATGGATCAATAATGGAGCATTGATCTGTGCTACTTCATCATCTGCAGGCTGACTACCATAAAATGGAACCGCGGCAGCTAAATCGGGAACTCTTACGGCCATCATATTGGAAATCCATCCACCGAAACAAAAACCGACTACCCCCACTTTACCATTACAATCCTTATGATTTTTAAGATACTCAAAGGCGGCTATGAAATCTTCCAGCATTTCATTTCGGTCTCTCTGCCTTTGAAGTGTTCTGCCATCATCATCATTGCCGGGATAACCACCAAGAGGTGTAAGGGCATCGGGTGCCAAGGAAATAAAGCCTGCTTTAGCAGCTCTTCGCCCTACATCTTCAATATAAGGATTGAGTCCGCGATTTTCGTGCACAACGACAACGCCTCCCATTTTACCTTTGCTATTTTTTTGTTTAGAAAGCAATCCTTTGATATCACCACCTCCTTTTGGGGAATTGTAGGTAATGAATTTGGAATCTAGTTCAGGGTCGTTGGGGGATACAGTGAGCGTGTCTTTATAGTTGGGCATTACAAAGCTCATTAGAGAAGCCATTGTAATACCGCCAACTGCGTAAACCGAAAGTTTTTCCATAAACTCCCTACGGTCCAACTGGTTGTGTGCATATTTATCGTAAAGATCAAATACTTCTTGTTTGATCTGTTCTTTTTTTAAAGGTGCCATAGTGTTACTTTTGTGGTTTGCTCATTAAGGTACAAATTTTACAAAAGCAAATCACTCAGTGCGAGAGGAGTAGTGGATTATTCGATCAAAGTAATTTCTCCAAAACCCGTTCCACACCAAAATCATCGTTGCTGTGGGTAGTATATTTGGCGGTTTTTAAAACATTGGGATGGGCGTTGGCCATGGCAAAGCTATAATCGGATAGCTCCAACATCTCGAGGTCGTTGTTGTAATCTCCAAAGACCATGATTTCGTGAGCCGCGATTTGAAAATCATCCATCACCTTTTTTAGCGCATATCCCTTATGGGCATTTAAATCGGAAACATCCACCCAATTGGCGCCAGAAACTTTCACTTTTAAGTCGCCTTCCAAGTGTTTCACATTGGGATAAATATGTTTTTCAGAATTTTCAAAATGGTAGATGGCAATTTTTAATACTTCTTCATCCACCTGTTTTTGATCCTCTACAATTTCAAACTCGGAATAGTATTCACGGAGCATATCAATAAACTCGTTGGAATCGCCCCCTACAAAAGCATTATTTTGACAACAAAGTACTGGGTGTACATTTTCCAATGGTCGCACGGTATCAAGAATTCGATTGACTTCAGACTTATTTATGGGAGTGGTAAGTAAGGTTTCCTCTTGCTTTTTTATCAAGGCACCATTCTCAGCAATAACGAGTATCTCATTTTTGATGGACTCCAATTTATCCACCATGCTGTGATATTGTCTTCCACTGGCGGCAACAAAAGCAATGTTTTTCTTTTTGAGTTCTTCGTAAATTTCAAAGAATCGGGAGCTTACTTCATGTTTGGAATTCAATAATGTTCCATCCATATCGGTAACCACCATTTTTATCTGTGATAGGTCCATTCCAACTAATTAAGCTGCAAAGTTATTTGTTATTCATGGAACTGGCCTGTTGTTTTGGTAAAGTTTATATTAATTTCGGGGACAAAGAATGTTTTTTGAATGAATTTTTATCAGAAAGAAATACAATTGCGGTACTACTCCAGAGGCTTTCATTTGATTACGGACACTGTTATTGATGCATTACCTGAACTTCGGAACATAAGCACTGGATTCCTGCAGGTATTTATAAAGCATACTTCAGCCAGCTTAACGATCAATGAAAATGCCGACCCAACGGTAAGAACAGATTTTGAAAGCCATATTAATAAAATGGTGCCCGAAAACGCACCTTATTATGTGCACAATTACGAGGGTCCGGATGATATGCCCGCTCACATTAAAGCTTCATTAATGGGTGTGTCGGTTCAAATACCAATAACAAATGGACGATTGAACATGGGGATTTGGCAAGGTATATACTTATGCGAACATAGGAACCATGCTTCGAGCAGAAAGGTGGTAGTTACAGCTTATGGTCAATAGAGTGAGGTTGTTAATGCGAGAGAAGTCGAGAATGACCGTTCTGGAAAAACTGTAAAATAAAAGATCCCGCACAAGGCGGGATCTAAATAAGCGGGGTAAGTTTATATTAACTTTTTTATTTTACTTTCTCAACAATTGCTTTAAAAGCATCTGGGTGGTTCATGGCCAAATCGGCAAGAACTTTTCTATTAAGTTCAATACCATTGGCTTTTACCTTGCCCATAAATTGAGAGTAAGACATTCCGTGCATTCTGGCACCAGCATTAATACGGGTAATCCATAGGGAACGGAAAGTACGCTTTTTGTTTCTTCTATCGCGGTAAGCATAAAGCATTGCTTTTTCTACCGCATTTTTGGCTACTGTCCAAACGTTTTTACGTCTTCCAAAGTAACCTTTGGCTTGCTTCATCACTTTTTTTCTTCTAGCTCTTGAAGCAACTGAATTTACTGATCTTGGCATAATGTGTCATTTTTTTGTAGCAGGCGTCTCAATTATTGAGAACTTTTATGGCCCGACTCCATGGTTAATAAATAATGTACCGGCGAACAATTATTTTAAACGTAACTGTTCTTTGATGTTGTCCTCATCCGATTTGTGAACCAAAGTGGAATGGGTCAACTTTAGCTTACGCTTTTTAGATTTTTTTGTCAAAATGTGACTCTTAAAAGCGTGCTTTCTTTTGATTTTACCAGTTCCTGTCAGCTTAAAACGCTTCTTGGCACTGGATTTTGTTTTCATCTTAGGCATTTTCCTAGTATTTAACTCCGCTTATTATACCGAACCAAGGTTCAGTTTTTATTTTTTGTTTGTCTTGGGCGCAATGAACATGGTCATACGCTTGCCTTCCAATTTAGGCATCTGTTCAACTTTCCCCAGTTCTTCAAGCTCTTGGGCCAGCCTTAACAGTAAAATTTCGCCTTGGTCTTTATAAACGATCGATCGTCCTTTAAAGAACACATAGGCTTTTAGTTTGGCACCATCTTTCAAGAACTTCTCTGCATGTCTTTTCTTGAACTCATAATCATGGTCGTCCGTTTGTGGGCCAAACCTAATTTCCTTTACGACAACTTTACTCGCTTTGGCCTTCATGGCCTTGTCGCGTTTCTTTTGTTCGTAAAGAAACTTTTTGTAATCCATAACCTTACAAACGGGTGGCTCGGCATTTGGTGAAATTTCCACCAAATCCAACTCCTGTTCGTTGGCTATTTCCCTTGCTTTGGAAATGGGATAAACACCCATCTCAACATTATCGCCGACAAGCCGTACTTCTCGGGCTTTTATTTTCTCATTGATGTTATGAGGGTTTTTATTTTCCCTCCTTGGTTGGGGTCTAAATCTTCTTCTAATTGCTATGACGTAAACTTTTTAATTAAACTTAATTTTTTAGAACGACTTTAAGGTACTATTTATTTCAGTAGTTACCAAGTCCGAAAATGTATCTACGCTCAAACTACCCAAATCTTCACCTCCATGTCTTCTTACAGAAAGGCTGGCAGACGCTTCTTCCTGTTCCCCAACAATAATCATGTAAGGGATTTTTTTGAGTTCTGCCTCACGAATTTTTTTCCCTACCGTCTCGTTCCGGTTATCAATGAGCGCGCGAATTTCGTGATTTTCTAACGAATTCAAAACTTTTTCAGCATATTTTTCGTGTTTCTCGCTGACGGGCAGAACGATAGCCTGGGTCGGTATCAACCATAATGGGAAGTTTCCGCCGGTATGTTCCAGTAATAGCGCAACAAATCGTTCCATACTTCCAAAAGGTGCACGGTGAATCATTACAGGTCTGTGCAATTCATTATCGCTTCCTTTATAGGTGAGGTCAAATCGTTTTGGAAGATTATAGTCTACTTGAATAGTTCCTAATTGCCAGTTTCTGCCTAGGGCATCTTTGATCATAAAGTCCAACTTTGGTCCATAAAAGGCAGCTTCACCACTTTCAATCACGTAATTCAAACCTTTTTCCTCAGCCGCATCAATGATAGCTTGCTCCGCTTTTTCCCAATCCTCAGTATTTCCTATATATTTTTCAGGATTTTCCAAGTCTCTTACCGATACTTGGGCAGTGAAATTATCAAACCCTAAAGAATTCAATACATATAAGGTAAGGTCGATTACATTTTTGAACTCATCATTAAGTTGCTCCGTTGTGCAGAAGATATGAGCATCATCTTGGGTAAACCCTCTTACTCTCGTTAATCCATGCAATTCGCCACTTTGTTCATACCTATATACCGTACCGAATTCGGCGTACCGTTTCGGTAAATCTTTGTAGCTAAACGGTTGACTGTTGTATATTTCACAGTGGTGCGGACAGTTCATGGGTTTCAACAAGAACTCTTCATCCTCCTTTGGAGTGTGAATGGGCTGAAAGCTATCCTCTCCATATTTGGCATAGTGGCCAGAGGTAACATATAGTTCCTTTTGACCGATATGGGGAGTGACGACCATTTCGTAACCAGCTTTCTTCTGAGCTTTCTTTAAAAACTGTTCCAACCTTTCCCTAAGTGCGGCACCATTAGGTAGCCATAAAGGAAGACCTTGACCTACCTTTTTTGAGAAAGTAAAGAGCTCCAATTCTTTGCCTAATTTTCGGTGATCCCTTTTCTTGGCCTCTTCTAAAAGATGCAAGTATTCTGTAAGCTCTTTTTGTTTAGGGAACGAGATGCCATAAACACGGGTCAACTGTGTATTTTTTTCATCACCTCTCCAATACGCACCCGCAACACTTAATAATTTAATGGCTTTTACGATTCCTGTATTTGGAATATGCCCGCCTCGGCATAAATCGGTAAACGTGCTATGGTCACAAAAAGTGATGGTGCCATCGTCAAGATTTTCTATAAGCTCCACTTTGTACTCATTCCCTTGATCTTTATAATAGGAAAGGGCATCAGCTTTAGAGACGCTTCGCATTTTATAATCATATTTTCCTCGGGCAATTTCCAAAGCCTTTTTCTCGATCTTGGGAAAATCCTTTTCTGAAATGTTCTGGTCGCCAAAATCCACATCATAATAGAATCCATTTTCAATGGCAGGACCAATGGTCAACTTTATACCTGGATAAAGCTCCTCCAATGCTTGGGCCACGATATGCGACGTAGAATGCCAAAAAGCTTTTTTTCCTTCATCATCTTTCCATGTATATAAAGTGAGGGTGCCGTTCTCGTTTAAAGGGGTGGCGGTTTCAACGGTGGTGTCGTTGAATTTTGCCGAAATAACATTTCGGGCCAACCCTTCACTAATGCTTTTAGCAACTTCCATGGGTGTAGTTCCTTCCGGAACTTTCTTTACTGCGCCATCTGGCAATGTAATATCAATCATCTACGCTCCTTTAATTTTGGATGGTGCCAAAGATACTATCTTGAATTGATGCTTACAATAGGGAGTGGTCGCATTTGTAAATTGTGTTCAATCAGGGTCTTATATATATGTATGGTTTTTATTGAATTGAATTTTGCTGCAATTTAAAATTTTTCTTATATTAAAAAGTTGAAAATCAATGAAATGCATTTTTTCGAAAAAAATATTGAAAATTGTTTTGTGGGAAGAAAATAAG
>TARA_R110000764_G_scaffold20424_1_pt1 | contig 68566 bp, 70 predicted proteins | sample TARA_R110000764 | Tara Oceans TARA_R110000764 (sample SAMEA4398111) | marine metagenome | biome: Polar Biome; feature: [SRF] surface water layer (ENVO:00010504); material: water (ENVO:00002006), including particulate matter (ENVO:01000060) such as... | depth 5 m | reverse complement strand
GAGGGGGGTGGTAAGGGTGGGGTTGCACCATTCCATGGTGTGACCTTCGACGGGGAACCGCTGGACCCGGCCCCCGGCATGGTGATCGTGATGAACAAGCCGGCAGGATACACTTGTTCCCGCGCCGATGGTGGATCTCTCGTCTATGAACTGCTTCCGCCGCGCTTCCTGAAACGCTCGCCTGCCCTCTCCAGTGTCGGGCGGCTGGACGCGCCAACGACCGGCCTGTTGCTGTTCACCGACGACGGGCAATTACTGCACAGGCTTATCTCTCCCCGGTCGGAGACGCAGAAAGTGTATGAGGCCGTACTCGCCCGGCCGCTGGAAGGCCATGAGGGCGAAGCCTTCGCAAGCGGCACACTCGTGCTGCGCGGAGAGGGCAAGCCGCTGAAGCCCGCAACCCTGGACGTGACGGGAGAGCGCACCGCGCGCATCACCCTCACCGAAGGCCGTTACCATCAGGTGCGCCGAATGTTCGCCGCAGTCGGGAATCACGTCGAAGCCCTGCGCCGCGCCCGGTTCGGCCCCCTGACGCTGGACGGGCTGGCCGAGGGCAAGTGGCGGCTATTGAGTCCAGCGGAATTGATTGGGTTGGGACAAAACCCGGACTGACCGGTTGCTGCGAAAGACCTCAATCCGCAATTCGTCTTTTCGGCTGGCCTTCACGCTGACGCGTTTCCCAGTTCTCCGCAAACCAGGGCGATACAGTCGCCGGAGGCAGCGCCTCTTTTGCCAGAATGATGTCCGCAGCCTTCTCGGCGACCATGATGGTTGGCGCGTTGATGTTGCCATAAGGGACGGTCGGGAAAATCGAGGCATCGACGACGCGAAGCCCTTCCAGCCCGATCACGTGGCAATCGGAGTCAACGACTGCGCCCTCATCGCCGGGCGATCCCATCCGGCACGTTCCGCAGGGATGGTAAGCGCTTTCAACATTTTCCCTGACCCAAGTGTCGATGTCAGCGTCAGACGCGATGTCTGTACCGGGCTGGATTTCGTCGCCCCGAAAAGCGTCCATTGCCGGTTGGGCGATGATTTCCCGTGTGAGGCGGATGCATTTCCGCCAGATGGCAATATCGTCCTGATGCTGTAAATAGTTGAAAAGGATATGCGGCGCCGCAGCCGGATCGGCTGACGCAATCGTGACGCTGCCCCGGCTTTTCGGCTTGTTGGGGCCGACATGGACCTGGAACCCGTGGCCCTTGATCGACGCGGCACCGTCATATCGCATCGCCGCCGGGAGGAAGTGATACTGGATGTCCGGCGACTTGCGCCCGGCGTCTGACCGGATGAAGGCGCAAGATTCGAAATGGTTGGTCGCGCCCAGACCCGTTTTGAACAGGACCCAGCGCGCCCCGATCAGGAACTTGCTGAACCAGCCGAGTTTGGTGTTCAGGCTGACCGGCTGTTTGCAATGGAACTGGAAATAGACTTCGAGATGATCCTGCAGGTTCTGCCCGACGCCCGCAAGCGAATGGACAGGCGCTATGCCAGCACCGCGCAGGACCGTTTCCGGGCCAATGCCCGAGCGTTGCAGGATCATGGGCGAGGCGATTGCACCCGCCGACAGGATGACTTCCCTATTGGCATGCAGGACAATGTCTTTGCCCTTGTGCCGCGCGGCGATGCCGATGGCGCGCTTTCCATCGAACACGATCTTGTCGACAAGGACATGTTTCATCACCGTCAGGTTCTGGCGGCTGAGGGCCGGACGCAAATAAGCGCGTGATGTTGATTCCCGCACGCCGCCCCGCACGGTCATGTGCATAGGGCCAAAGCCCTCCTGGCAATATCCGTTATAATCGTCCGTGATCGGATATCCCGCCTCGCCACCCGCGTCGATGAAAGCCTGATAAAGTGGATTTCCCGCCATGTTGTTGCCGCCCGACACTCCGAGCGGCCCGCTGCCGCCGCGATATTCATCTTCACCGTCCTGCCATGTTTCGGCCCGCTTGAAATATGGCAGGCAGTCGGCATAGCCCCAGCCAGCGGCACCCGCGGCAACCCATTCCTCGAAATCACAGGCATGGCCGCGCACATAGACCATGCCATTGATCGAAGAGGTGCCGCCGAGGCCCTTGCCACGGGGGCAAGAAATCTGCCGGTTGTCGACGCCGGGTTCGGGCGCGGATGAATAGCCCCAATTGTAGGTGTCCGATGCCATCGGATAGGACAGCGCAGTCGGCATCTCGATGAGGATGTTACGATCGCTACCGCCGGCCTCGAGTAGCAACACGCTGTGCCGGCCATCGGCAGACAGCCGGTTCGCAAGTACGCAGCCGGCTGATCCGGCGCCAACGATGATGTAATCGAAAGGTGTGTTCATTCAGTCAGGGCCTTCGGCACGGTGGGAGTTTTCAGGATCGCCCGGCGCTGGAATGTCAGCGCGTAAATGGCGCAATAGATTCCGATCACGACGAGGCCGATCCATTCAATCTTGAGAGGGGTGAACTGGTAGAGGAGTATCAGGCCAAAGATGAGAGCCCAATGCGCCGCGATGTATCCCGGACCGGTCAGGCGCGCCACCGTCAGATTCAGGTTTTCCGAATACAGCCTGATCAGCGAATCCAGCGAATTGACGACAAAGATCACGCCGACGATGACCATGCCGAGCCGTGGCAGCGCGCTCAAGGCTGTATCCCCGCTATAGATGAAGAATAGCAGCGAAAACCACAGCGCTATCGGAATTGATGGCAGCACCAGCAAGGCAAGGAGCAGTTGCCAGACTGTCAACCCGCCCACGAAGCGGGCGACGAACTGGCCGATCATGATGCTCCACGCAAACCACCAGAACAGATAGAATGCGTGATAGTCGGAGATTGGCGCGATGAACCGGCCGATGTTCCGGAAATAGCCGGCAAGGTTGGTGGCGCTTGCGAGGAATTCAGCGGGACCCATGCCGCTGACAAGCCATAGCAGCCCAATCAACCCCAGGAACAAGGCCGTGGAGCCCATGCTGAGCCATTTCACATAGCGGATATCGGTGCTTGAGAGGACCGCCACCAGAACGACCAGCGCCACCAGCCCATAGCGAGCGAGCGGCGTGATGCCGACAATGTAACTCGGCAGATAGCTGAGGAAGAGAAATCCCGTGAATGCACAGGTCGCGATGATGACAGCCGCGTTGATCAGTTTGATTGGGCGCAGTTCGAACAGTTTAAGTTTCGGCTCAATGGCACAGAAATAGAAGGTGGTAAGAAAGTAGAAGCCCCAGACGAGGAAGCCCCAGAAGCCGAACTCTATCGCCAGCGCATTGGTGAAGCCATAAGCGGCTTCTGTCTCATAGGTGGGAAACTCGGTTAGCGGAAACATGATCAGTCCGACATCGAGGCCCGACGTGAACAGGATGGCCATGAACGCGCCAAGCGGCTGTGGGTCATTGCCTTCCAGCCGCAGCCGGCTGAACCGCAGGACAATCAGGGCCGATGTCAGCAGCGTGATGACAATGGCCACCGATAGGATCAAATTCACGCGGGTCGCCCCCTTGCTCAGCTTGGGCATTCCGGCATTCGGTGCCGCAAATTGGATTGGGTGACTTGTGGTAACAGATTTTACCGCGTGATGAAGGCCAGGGCCGATATTAGTCGCGGGGCCATCGTGAACACACGGTGGCCCAAAGCCTGGCGGTCGTCAGATGCGGACAATAAAAAGCCCCACGAACCGGGTGGTTCGCGGGGCCAGTCATTTTCGATCGTCGGACCGAATTACTTGGTCAGGCCAAGCGACTCGACTGTCGAGACGGTCAGGTAGCCGACCGGCAGGTTGTTGGCGCGCTGGTAGGATTCCATGGCCGTGAGTGTGGCCGGGCCAAACTCGCCATCGACGGGTGCCGTGTAGCCGGCGTCTGTCAGCGCCTGCTGAACCGAACGGATCTTGCCGGGTGTTGCGTTCGTGTCGCACAGCACTTCACGCCATTCGAGACCGCCACCACCGCTGACAACGCGCTTTTCAAGCGTCTTGTAGGTGGCTGGAATGACGATGGTTTCTTCCTGGGCCGCTGTAACCAGCTTCTGCACCTGAACCGTCTCGTAGACAGCCGGGACAACTTCCTCGATCACCTGCGCTGGCGCGCTGACAACCTGACGGGTGACCGTCTTGTATGTCGCCGGGATGACCTTGGTTTCAGTGCGCTCTGGCGAAACGAGGCGCGTGCGCGAAACCGTTTCGTACTGGGCCGGAATTTCAACGCGGCAAAGCAGTTCGCCTGTCGAAACGCCATTGGCCGATGCCGAAGCGTCGATTGCGCGACCGTAGAGACCGTTGCCTGGCTTCCATGTCGTGTAGGCAGCGCGAGTCATGACCTGCTCTGTGTACGATTCGTATTGAGCCGGAATGACAACTGTATCAATACGCTCAGGTGTTTGAAGGACCTGCTCGGTGACTGTTTCAAACGTCGCTGGAATGACGCGGACGTCCTTGGACTCTTCCTTGACCAGGACTTGCTCGGACACGGTTTCGTATGTTGCCGGGATCAGCTTGATCTCGGTGCCCTCTGGGCGGTCAATAACCTGTTCGGTCACGACTTCCGTCAGTTCCGGGATCAGCACGCGAGCATAGCATGTGCCTGCATCGGATTCTGGCGGATAGTCAGCCGAACCCTGCGCAAAAGCCATACCTGCGAACGCTGCCGCGGCAGCTGAAAGCATAAGAATTTTCTTGGACATATTATTTTTCCCCTTCGGCGCCCTGCGTATTCAACAATCGGGACGCCCCATTTTAATTTAGTAACCGGATCGACGTATGCGGACCCGGCTTCCACAAGACATGTCACTCGCCAAACGCGCGAATATTATCCGCTGGCTGAGCAACATGCGTCCTCATGAAACTTCCGTAATGAACGCTAGATGAATATGAACAGAATTGGCTGCTATTGCAGGGGATGCAGCCGGAAATGGGAATATCTCCCGCTGAAACAACTGCAGCATTGACCGCGCTGAAAAGGCGTTCCGCTCACGCGAATTGCCCATGTAGACAACAGATCGCCCCTAGCGCTGGGCCGCCGCGCACGCTATCTGCGCGGCATGGCTCAACCTCCCCTGATTTCCCTGTCCGATGTCCGCCTTTCACTTGGCGCAAAACCCCTGTTTGAAGGCGTGACGCTCAGCCTGTCCAAGGGCGAGCGCGCGGCGCTGGTCGGACGCAACGGCGCGGGCAAGTCCACTTTAATGCGCATTATCTCTGAACAGGCCGAGGCCGATAGCGGCCAAGTGTGGCGTCAGCCGGGCACCACGTTCGCGACTGTGGTGCAGGAGCCGCGTTTTGACGGCTTTGACAGCGTGCTTGATTATGTCAGCGAGGGACTGGAATACACCTATATGGCCGAGGCCGAACTTATGGAGTTCGGCGTTGACCCGGCTGCTGACCCGAAAACACTGTCTGGCGGGCAACAGCGGCGCGTGGCGCTGGCGAAGGCCTTTGCGGCCGAGCCGGACGTGATCCTGCTGGATGAGCCGACGAACCATCTAGACGTGCCGATGATCGAGTATCTCGAAGGGCGCCTGAAGGCGTTCAATGGCGTCGTGCTTGTGGTCAGCCACGACCGCCGCTTTCTTGAGAACATCTCGACCAACACGCTGTGGCTGCGCCAGGGTGTCGTTCTGAAATCGCCCGAAGGCTATGTGAAGTTCGACGAATGGGCCGAAGCCATCGAGGTGGAAGAAGAACGCCAGATGAAGCGGATGACGACGCAGCTGAAGGATGAGCATCGTTGGCTGGCGCGTGGCGTGACCGGACGGCGCAAGCGCAACCAGGGCCGCCTCGCAAGGCTGCACGACATGCGCGCCCAGCACGGCGCCATGCGGGCGGCACTGAATGATCGCAAGAACACGGCCGAGTTCAGCGCAGGCGTTGGCGACTCGATGAGCAAGAAGGTGATTGAGGTCAAAGGCGTGTCGAAGACATTCGACACACCGAACGGGCCGCTGGTGATTGCGAAAGACCTGTCGATCAAGATCCTGCGCGGGGACCGGATCGGTATTATCGGGCCGAATGGCGCAGGCAAGACGACGCTGGTGCGCCTGCTGCTTGGTGAGATCGAACCCGATGAAGGCAGCGTGCGCCACGGCAAGACGCTGGACGTGACCTACATGGACCAGACACGGGACACGCTGGACCCCAAGGACACAATCTGGGAGGCGCTGGCACCGGCCGGCGGCGACTCGCTGATGGTGCAGGGCCAGCAGCGCCACATTGCCTCCTATGCCAAGGACTTCCTTTTCAAACCGGAACAGCTGCGCCAGCCTGTCGGGGCGCTGTCGGGCGGAGAACGCAACAGGCTCGCGCTGGCCATCGGGTTGGCAAAGCCATCCACGCTTCTGGTGATGGATGAACCGACCAATGACCTGGACCTGCAAACGCTCGAAATGCTGGAGGACATGCTGCTATCCTATGAAGGCACGCTGCTGCTGGTGAGCCACGACCGGGCCTTCCTGGACTCCTCTGTGACGAGCTGTCTCTGCCCCCTGGGCAACGGCAAATGGGTGCAGACGGCGGGCGGCTGGACTGACGCGCAGGAACAACTGGCGCGCGTCCGCCAGCATGACGATGCCGAGACGCGGGCCAGCAAGCCAAAACCAGCCGAGGCACCCAAGGCCAAAGCGCAGAAGAAGCTGTCATTCAAGGACGAGCACCGCCAGAAAGAGATCGATGAACTGATCCCCAAATTGAAGGCCGAAGTGGCCGCACTGGAAAAAGCGCTGGCCGACCCTGCCCTCTACACGCGCGATCCCAAGGCCTTCAATGCCAAGTCCGAGCGTATCGGCGCGGCGCGGGAAGAAGCCGAAGCGGCCGAGATGGAATGGCTGGAAATCGAGGAAAAGCGCGAGGCGCTGACAAGCTGAACGTAAAAGCTTCCTTAACCGGCGCGACCTAGATTCCGGGGCTGGATATATGGGAGTTCAGTCAATGCGCCATTCATCGATGTTTGCGATTGCCGCCTTGCTTGTGGCGCCTGCTTTTGCCGATGCACCAATGTCGTTGAAGGCCGATGCGGTGGCGACACCTGAAATTGTCGGTGCCGAGCCCGGCCTGTACCGCTTTGGTGCCACGTATAGCGTGGCCCCCTCGGAAGACGCATTGAGCTGTCAGACCGCCTGCGCAGACGATGCAGCGTGTGTAGCCTGGAGCCATGTCGCAACAACCGGAGAGCATGATGCTTGGTGCGAACTGAAACGTGGCGGCGGCCGTGTCGAGCACAATCCGCTCGCCACATCCGGCATCTCGCCGCGCCACGAGGCCATCTTTGCGCCGGTTGTTGAAGCCCCTGCCGAGGAATTGCTCGGTGACGAGGCTGGCTCGGATGCAGATCACATCAAGGCCATAACCGTCGAGATCGAAAAGGTCGACATCGATGGGCCAACGGATCTCACACCCAGCGAAAACTAGAGCGCGCGTTCCTTGGTTGCCGTGAACCGGATCGACGGGTTCTTTTCCTGCGCGTAACCGACATCCCAAGCGTTCTTCGCCAAATAGACCGGCGCGCCATCAAGGTCCGTTCCCGAAACCGATTTATTCCGCTCGAGGAACTCCTCGAGCTTGGCGGGATCGTCGCATGCCATCCAGCGCGCGACATTGTAGGGTGCCGGTTCAAACACGACCTCGAGATTGTATTCTGCCGCCACACGCTCGATCATGACTTCGAACTGAAGCTGGCCGACAGCGCCAACGATCATGTCGGAGCCAATGGATGGCTTGAACAATTGTGTGACGCCTTCCTCAGCCAGACTTTCCAGCGCCTTGCGCAGGTGTTTCGCCTTCATCGGATCTTTCACCCGGGCGCGGCGCAGCAATTCCGGCGCGAAGTTCGGGATGCCCGCGAACTGGATGTCTCCGCTCTCTGACAGGCTGTCACCGACGCGAAGCTGGCCATGGTTGGGCACACCGATGACGTCGCCAGCATAAGCCGTTTCTGCGATCTCGCGGTCCTGCGCGAGGAACATCAGCGGATTGTGAATGTTGAGCTGTTTGCCGCTGGCGCTCTTCAGGCGCATGCCGCGCTTGAACTCACCAGAGCAGAGTCGCAGGAAGGCGACACGGTCACGATGGTTCGGGTCCATGTTTGCCTGAATCTTGAACACGAAACCGGACACGTCATTGTCCGAAGGCTGAACATCAATCGGAACGCCTTTTCGTTCGGCCTTCTGGATGCGTGGTGGGGGCGCGTAGTCACGCAGCGTGTTCAGCAATTCCGCTACGCCGAAATGGCGCAGCGCGGAACCGAACACAACTGGCGTCATGTTGCCCGCCTTGAAGGCTTCCTCATCGAATTTCGGCAGGAGGCCCGTAACCATTTCCACGCCTTCGATCAGGTCGGCATAAACATGGTCATCCAGTTTGCCGATCAGCGCTTCATCGCTGCCGGGAATGCGAGTCGCCGGACCGATATGCGGCGGCTCGCCGGGGCGGCGGTCGAACTGGCAAAACTCGCCGGTGGTGAGATCTTTCATTCCAGCGAAACGCTGGCCAGAAGCCGCAGGCCAATAGAGCGGCGCGGTATCAAGCTGGAGCTTGTCCTGCACCTCGTCGAGCAGTTCGATCGGCTCGAGTGCTTCGCGGTCCATCTTGTTGATGAATGTCACGATCGGGATATCGCGCATGCGACACACTTCGAACAGTTTCAGCGTCTGCGGCTCAATACCTTTCGCGGCATCAAGAACCATGACGGCGCAATCGGCGGCTGTCAGTGTGCGATAGGTATCCTCGGAAAAGTCTTCGTGGCCTGGCGTATCAAGCAGGTTGAAGACGAGATCGCTGTATTCGAATGTCATGACCGAAGCCGACACCGAAATGCCGCGGTCACGTTCAATCTTCATCCAGTCAGACCGCGTGCGCCGTTGCTGGCCGCGCGCAGCCACTTCGCCAGCCGCACGAATGGCGCCGCCTGCAAGCAGGATGTTTTCGGTGAGCGTGGTCTTACCCGCATCCGGGTGCGAAATAATGGCGAAGGTGCGCCGCCGGGCGGCTTCCTGGACGTGAGACATTTGAGTTCCGGACAAATTGGGTTTCAGCCGCCAGCCCCTAGCCGATTTGGCGACAGGATTGAAGGGCTAGTTGGCGGCTTCGCATTGGCTGAACATTTAGCTATGATGGCGCCGGGACGCAAAACCATGATGAAGGGGACATTTATCATGACCAATCGATACAAACTGCTGGTCAGCTGTGCTGCACTGGGATTGCTGGTGGCCGCTTGCGGCAAGCCAAAAGTGCCAACGCCGGATGTGCCGGAAAATATAGCCCCGACGACAGAGGGCGCCGAGATGCCCAGCGGGCCGGCAGAGGCCGAAACAACCGCGCTGGAGGCTGGCGATGCCGCCAATATCGTGGAAGCCAGCCTTGAGGCACCCGCCAATCCTGCAGATGCCGTTATCAAAACGCCCAAGGGGCCGATGAAGGTGATGGTGGTCATGGATTCGTCCGGCTCGATGTGGGGCCAGATTGATGGCCGCTCGAAACGCGATATCGCGCGCGAGGCTGTGCGCGCCATGGTCGACAGCAATCCGGACCTCGGTTCAGCCGGGCTGATCGCCTATGGCCACCGGCGCAAGGGCGACTGCAAGGACATCGAACTGATGCGCAGCCCGGGGGCGCGCGTGCCGCTGGCCGACGCGGTGGACAAGCTGGTGCCGGTTGGCAAGACGCCGCTGACGGCAGCGGTCGAGACCGCCGCCGATGCGCTGAAGATCGAGGAAAACCGTGCAACGGTGATTTTGGTTACCGATGGCATCGAGACCTGTGACGCTGACCCGTGCGCGGCTGGCCTATCGCTGGAAGAACGCGGCATTGATTTCACCACACACGTAATCGGCTTTGGCCTGAGCGCGGATGAAGGGCGCCAGGTTGCCTGCCTCGCCGAGGAAACAGGCGGCCGCTATATCGAGGCGTCCAATGCGGGCGAATTGTCGGAAGCCCTGAAATCAGTCGCGGAAGCGGTCGAGTCCGGTCCGCCGGAAGCCGCCACGGCAACGGCGTCCATAGACGGTCCCGAAACGGTTGAGATTGGAGACAGCTTCTCGGTCAGCTGGGATGGGCCCGGCACGGAAAGCGATTATGTCGACATCGTTCCGACCGGCTACAAACCCACCAGCGGCGAGCTGTCCTATGGCTATACCCGCCATGGCAACCCGGCGACCTTGCGTGCACCGGGCGAGCCGGGAGAGTATCAGCTGCGTTATGTGTGGACCGCCCCCCAAGGGCGCACCGTTCTGGTCACGCGCCCGATCATCGTAACCGATGCCGAGGTCGCGCTGATGGCAGAACCGACCATTGGCATCGGCGAACCGCTGACCGTTGACTGGCGCGGCCCGGACAATCCCAGTGACTATGTCGATATCGTTCCGCGTGGCTATACGCGGACAAATGGCGAGAAGGCCTATGTCTACACGAGGGATAATCCTGACACCCTGACCATACGCGTGCCCGGTACAGCGGGCGCGTACGACCTGCGCTACGTGGCCCAGGCCGGGGACGGCAAAAAGGTCTTGAAGACCCTGCCGCTGGACGTGACGGAGACGAGCGTTGACCTTGCCTTCAATCCGGCCATTTCGCTTGGCGGTGTGCTGGTCGTCGACTGGTCAGGCCCCGGCACACAGGGCGACTATATCGACATCGTTCCACGCGGATACACGCTGACCAGTGGAGAGAAATCATATGCCTACACATCCGGGGGCAACCCGCTGGAGCTGGCATTGCCAGGCGAGCCGGGAAAGTATGACGTTCGCTATGTCTTGCAGTCGGCGGATGGCCGGACACTGTTGAAGACTGTGCCCCTCACGCTCAACGACATCGATTTTGCTCTCGCGCCGTCAAAGGCCAGCGGCATATCCGGCGAAACGATCAGTGTGAACTGGACCGGCCCCGGCAATGACGGCGATTATGTCGATATCGTCCCGCGGGGGTACAAACAGACGAGCGGAGAGAAGACATACACTTACATAAAGGCAGACAATCCGCTGACGATCAGGCTGCCGGGCGCAGCTGGCGACTATGACCTGCGCTATGTTTTCGCGTCATCGACCGGACGGTTCGTGAAAGCCGTCAGGCCCATTCGGGTGACGCCAGCGACGGTGACGCTGGACGTGCCATCAAGCGTGACGGCGGGAGCAAACTTCGATGTCAGCTGGACCGGGCCGGGCTATGCCAATGACTATGTTGACCTTGTGCCCGAGGGACACACCAGCACCAGCGGTGAACTGTCCTATGCCTACATAAAGAAGGGCGAAACACTGACGCTGATAGCGCCGGACGAGGCCGGGTCATTCATTGTGCGGTATGTTCTGCAGGGGCCGGATGGGCGCATGGTAGTGACCAGCAAACCGATCACCGTGAACTGAGCGGATCAGGCCGCCAGCGGCCAGATCTCTTCGATGTTGGGCGGCGTGCCTTCCTGTTCGGCACGCTGCTTCAGCGTACGCAGGATGGCTTCGGGCAGGATCGTCAGCCGCGGTTCGCCGACGCCACGGTCCTGCGCGGGAAACAAGGCTGCATTCGCGCCTGTCTTGGCGATGATCAGTGAACCGAGATCCTGCACGAGCACGGTATCAATCGGCATGCCCTCACGCACATGGTCGGCAACAACGCGGGTGACGAAATCGAGCGCATCGCGTGCCCGCATGCCATAGGGATCTCCGCACCCGAGGCTTTTCCAGCGCTTCGACAGGTGAATTTCAGGAATGTCTATCTCGGCGATCGTGTCGTTGAGAAGAAATAGCATGGTCTGCTCGCCCCCGGCAGTGGATACCTCCGGAAGCTGCCTTGGACGGGTTAATAAGCGGTTTACCTGCAAACACGCGGGCGGTAATCGGTGCGGGATGCCCTATTCGGTCTCGATATCTTCTGTGAGGAAGTGACGGCCCTGACGGTCTTCAATCTCGACAACCCAGAGGTCGCTGTCGCGCTGGCGCGCACGCTGGACATAGGCATCGACGCTGGCTTCGTCCGGACCGACGCCCTGGACCGAGAGGTCCCGGAACACATGTTCTCCGTCGAGGTTTGTCGTGGGCGTATAGGCGGCCGCCGTTCCGTCAAGACGGGCCACCTTGATCAGAGTATCACCCCGCGACTCGTCGCCCTTCTGGACCACGAACGCGGATGCGCCTGCGACCTCGACGCGGCGGATCAGGGCTTCAACCCATAATTTTGAAGGCAGGCGAACCATAATGGTGACTTTTGCTCTTTATTCCGGGAAGCGGCAAGCGCCAGCCGTCTATTCTGCCGCGTCTTCCAACGGCTGGACATCGGTCATGTCCGCAAGGGGAAGCGTCACCTCGGCCCGTGTGCCCTTGCCCGGCTGCGACAGGAGGGTCAGCTGGCCGCCATGCAGTTCGGCAAAACTGCGTACGACCGCGAGGCCAAGCCCGGTGCCTGCGCGGCCACGCGAATTGCCACCTTGCGAAAAAGGTTCGGTCACCCGCTTGAGATCGTCCTCGGACATGCCTGCGCCCTTGTCGATAACGCTGAGCACAGCCGCGCCGCCGGCCTCGTATGCATCCAGCGTGACCGTGCCGCCCTTGTTCGAATATTTGATCGCGTTCGATACAAGATTCTGCCAGATCTGGCGCACGGCGCGCGCATCGGCTTCGGCCCAGACTTCACTGTCAGACTTTATCTTCAACTTCACGCCGGCGCGCTCAGCCTGGTTGTCGAGCTGGCGCACGATCGACTGAGCCGATGCGATCAGGTCAACCGGCTCAGGCTCAAGACGCTGACGATCGGCATTGGCCTTGGCGAGGTCCAGAATGTCATCAACGAGCAGCAAGAGGTCCTGACCGCTTTCATGAATAATGCCGGGATAATCGGCATAGGCTTCCGGCAATGGGCCACGTATCTGGGCGCGCATCATGTCCGCATAGCCAAGAATGGCATTAAGGGGTGTCTTGAGATCGTGCCCGAGCGACGCAAAGAAGGCCGTCCGGTCCTGCAACTGGCTGGCGGCGGCGGCCAAGGCCACCGAGGCCTCTTCAGACTGCCGCTGCGATGCGCTGATATCCTGAACCAGAATATGCGTGCCCGAAGGGCCAGCCTCGGCGGCAAACGCGGCAAGGCGCCCGTCGGCAAGCTTGATTTCCCCACGCGCAGCGCCGGTCTCAGGCAGTAGGGCAGACAAGTCTGCATCCGGTTCAAACAGGTGAGCAAGTACGGCGCCCTGCTTGGCCGAGACCAGGCCCAGCGCATCGCCCGCTAGGTTACGCACGCGGCCTTCGGGTGAAACATCGAGCAGGAGGATACCCGAGGCTTTCGGTAAGACCGGAATGGCCGGGGCCGTCGAGGTGGCCTCCTGGGCGGGAGCGTCAGGCACGGCGCCGCGACCGGCATAGCGACCGCCGACAAGAACCCAGACAAGAAGGCCAGCCAGCACTAGGCCGGCAAAGGCGATGGCAACGGTCAGTGCCTGATAGGCGTCTGCCCCCGACGGCAGCAATTGGAAACGCCCCATCAGGAGCACGGCAAAATAAGCAACCACACCGAATATGGCGGCTTCAGCGGCCATATCCGTGTCTTCAAGGTTCAGCGCGACCAAAGGCGCGAGCACGAACAATATGGTGAGCGGCGAAGACGCCCCCCCAGTCAGAGCGACACCCAGCACGGCCAGCAGGGTCCAGCAAATAACAAGGAGGGGCGGCGCAATCGATACCGCTTCCCTGTCATGTCGAAGGAAGATCAGCCCGACGATTGCCGGCAGTGCCGAGATCGCCGCACCGCTCAGCAGAGGCAAAATTGCGATTCCCCGGAACACAGCAATGAGCGTTGCTGCAGCGACCAGCGCCAGCCAGGTTACATTAACGAACTGTAATCGCTTCTGCGTCATGAGGGGGGACATATTAACATCCCATAGAGATTCCTTAGGCATTCTCGCACCTGTACCCACCGTTTGCTGTATTTGTAATGTTATCTACAGGCAAGGCGAGGTTCCCCAAGGGGGGAAGATGGGGCAAGAGTATCGCGTGTCGCGTGAGGGAGAGTTGATACTATGAAATCCATCAGAATGATTGGGGCAGCACTCGTCGGATTCGGCCTGGCTGCTGGTGTAAATGCTCAAGGAAAAGACCCGATTTCGGATACGGCGGCGGTCTATGCCACGTATCAATCGGATGTCACAGACGTAAAACAGAAACCGCTGACTTCGGCCGGAGACATCGACCACGCGCTCAACGCGCTTGGCGGACATAACCCCGACCAGCTGTCAAAAGGCTGGATCGCCTATTCGGCGCTTATCGCCTCGCAGAACCCGGAATATCGCGCCGCCGTGCGTGACATCGAAAGCTTCTATGGTCGTGAAGCCCTCGAAACCGGCATGCGTAATGACGTGCGGTATGCCCGTACGCTGCACGGCGGCGACAATGCCGTCAGTTCAGCCCTGTCAGCCACCGAAGCCGACAGCCGCCGCCTGAACAGCGCAGCGGCCTATGTCAAGGAACAGGCCTATTCCCTGCAGGGATCCGGTTGGGCAAAAGCCAAAATCGGCAATTCCGGGTCCAAGGCGCGCAAACTGGACTCCAGCCAAGCATCAGGCATTCCCGCCAAGCTCGGCCTTTTGAACGCAATGAATGCGACGGATTTCGATTCTGTCCTCGTTCAGGCGGGCAACACGGGCGCACCATCGCTGTGGGACAATGTCTCCGGTGCGGCGAGCGCGATCAAGTTCCCGGCTGCGGTGACGTCCGGTCTGACCGGCAATCGCAAGCGTGTGAAATTCGGCAAGGAACCTGTTGCCGACCAGATCGCGACATTAGCCGCCTATCGCGTTCTGGGCAGCAGCACCGAGAAGAACTCCAGCCAGATCAATGCCGCAATGGCCGAACGTGAGACAAAGGGCTGCCTCAACATGGCAAACCTGAACCTCCAGCAATGCGTGGCCGCCGCCAACCAGCAGTATGAAGTGCCATTCTGCATCGGCGAACATGCCCTGTCGGACGTCGGCAAGTGCATCGGCGGCGTCTATCAGTAAGCCTGCCGCACAATCCTGAATTCAAAACCCCCGGTGCCGGTAACGGCGCCGGGGGTTTTCTTTTGCGCGGCGATGCCCCATTTCAGGCGCATGAGCATCGAAACGGCGGCCGCCGAAATACGTGAAGAGTTTTCCTGGCTTGAAGACTGGGAAGCGCGCTACGCGCACATCATTGACCTAGGCAAGGCGAACCCCGCACTGGCCGATGACGAGAAAACGCCGGAGACCATCGTGAGAGGCTGTGCGTCACAGGTCTGGATGGTGACAGATGTTGATGATGGCCGCCTGATCGTGAGGGCAGAATCCGATGCGATGATCGTTTCAGGACTGATCGGGCTTCTGGTGCGCCTCTATTCCGGGGCGCCGTTGCAGGAAATCGAGTCGTTCGATGCCAAGGCGCTGCTCGACGAGATTGGCGTTTCCGGCGCCCTCACCGCGCAACGCTCGAACGGATTGGCGTCGATGCTCGCCAGGATCCAGCAGGATGCGCGCGCGGCACTGACTGCCTGACACGTACGCGCATCAGGCAACGGCTGGCGCCTTGCTCAGCAGTACGACGCTCGACAGCCCTAGCAACAATTGCTCCAGCCAATCGTCGAAATCCGTATCGTCGCGTTTGTCCTCGATCAGATGACAGGCATAGGCGATGGTTGAGCGGTCCCGGTCAAAAGCCCGCGCGACCCGTGCCAGGCTCATGCCAAGCGCAACATGTGTGAGATAGATGGCGATGTGGCGCGCGCGCCTCAATCGGACGACCTCTCTCCGGTGACAGGATGGTCTCCAGCTTCAGGCCGAGCGCATAGGCTGTCAGTGCCGCGGCGAGATAGGCCCGGTCTCCGTCTTTCTGTGGGTCGAATTTCGCCATCTCTGTCTCCTCCTGGTCTGGCAGGCACAAGACTACCCGGCATCAGAAGGTGTAGGATAACTTTCCTATGCCATCAAGTTGGCATCAGGCGTTGCGGGCGATTCAAGCGGCCGCGCGGGGAGAAGAACTGTGGACAGAATTGGCTTGGCTATCATTGGGCGTCAGCATGCGACGGCTCGGCAGCATCTCATCGTGGCAGAGGACCATCGTGAGGCGGCCTTCAGAATCCATCAATGGCAAACGGAGCCAGGCGTGCATGCCGCCATTCTGTTCGATTATGCCGCCGACAGGCGAGCGGCGTTCGAGCGCGACGGACAGGCCCAGTGAAAAGGCATCGCCGTGGCCTCCCATCACTTCCGAAACCCGCAGACCGCGGGCTTCAATGCCGAAAATGTCGCGAAGGCGCGATCCGGCGATGCGGAACCGGCCATCCCCGGACTCATCAAACTGCACGATGGAAATGCTGGCCAGCATGCTGCGAAGCGCGCCGGGATCGATCTCGTCGCGCGGCACGCAGCCTGCACCGTCACGCAGCCGCTTCCAGTAACTGATCAGGTCTTGCTGGGCGATTGTAACGCCCCGGAATAGTGTTTTGTTTGACATCGGTTGCACCCCCAGGTGATTCGATAGAATCACCTATCGCGCGAGTAGAGTCCGGGATCAAGAGTCATCAACAGACATTCTTAACCTTTGTTACCGAATTATTTCATTCCGGAAACGCAACGACAAGTATTCGCTTAAAGCAACTAGGCCTTCTCGCCTTTGCCAAGGCCCATCTTTTTGGCAAGCATTGACCGATGCTTTGAATACCCCGGCGCCACCATGGGATAATCAGGCGGCAGGTTCCATTTTTCGCGGTATTCATCGGGGGACATGTCGTATTTTGTGCGCAGATGGCGCTTCAATGACTTGAATTTCTTGCCATCCTCGAGACAGACAAGGAAGTCTTCGCCCAGCGACCGTTTCACCGATACGGCGGGCTTTGGCCGCGCGATTTCGCTGTCTATATGGCCAAGACCAGCCAGCGACGCATGCACATTGCGGATGAGTTCGGGCAGCTCGACCGACTGGACCGTGTTGTTCCCGACATAGGCCGCAACGATTTCACTTGCGAGCTCAATAAGCACGCCGTCAAGTGGCGCGGCATTGGTGGCGTCGGGCATTATCTTGGCTCCCCAGCTATAATCTATTCTGGGGTAAATGAAGACGACGAAGTGTAAATACCAAAAAGGCAGCCTTTGCGCCCCAAAGTTGAGGGCAACAACAACTATCGGGCAAGCTGATCACTGCCGAGACTTCAGCCTGTGGTGATGAACCCCAGCAGGAGGACGAGTCCCAGAAGCGCTGCTGTCCATATCGCCATCGCCCCGGTCAGCCTGCCCCGGGCCAGTTCGCCGCGCGGACTGAACGTCGATTCGATCCTGCTATAGGCCCGCCCGGTCAGACTGAAGAAGATCGCCGTCATGGCCGGCCCCACCTTACCCCACACTGTACCGGCCCATTGAGCCATGCCGAGTCCCACCTTGCGATAAATCCAGTCCGTATCAAGCACCGTGCCGGGCTTTTCTGGCGGATAGAGGCCGAAGCGCTTGAGCAGGACGAAGGCAAACATGGCCAAGACCAGCAATTGCATTTGCGTCAGGATATGGCTGAGCGTGAAGGGCTGGTAGTTCATCGCTTCTTCGCGGAACGGCAGCAGGTTGTAGAGCCATTCGTAGCCAAGGCCGGGAATGATGGCCGGAATGCCCACGGCAACGCAGATGAAGGCCCCCATGCCCATGGCGAGGAGCATGTTGAAAGGCGCCTCTTTCACGCGGCGGCCGCTATCGTGGCCGAAGAAGGCGAAATACGGGATCTTGATACCGGAATGCTCCAACACGCCTGCCGACGCGAACAGCAACATCAGCCACACGATCGTCAGGCCCTCATGCGACACCGCACTCATGGTGAGGGATTTTGCAACGAAACCTGAAAACAGCGGGAACGCCGAAATCGACATGGCGCCGATGATACAGAACAGCGCAGTCCACGGCATCGAGCGGTACAGCCCGCCGAGTTCGGAGGCCTTTGTGGTTCCCGTGCGATAGAGCACTGCACCCATGCTCATGAACAGAAGGCCCTTGTAGATGATGTGGACGAACGCGTGGGCCGTTGCGCCATTCAGCGCGAGCGCATTGCCGACCCCGGCCGTGCCGAGTCCGATGGCGCAAATCATGAAGCCGACCTGGTTGTTCAGCGAATAAGCCAGCACTTTTCGCAGATCATTCTCGATGACCGCGAAGAAGACGGGGAACACGGTCATGACGGCGCCGATCCAGATCAGGGCATCCTGACCTGGGAATAACCGGATGAAACCATAGACCGCGAGCTTGGTTGTAAATGCCGACAGGACGACGGCGCCCACAACGCTGGCCTTCGGATAGGAGTCCTGCAGCCAGTTGTGCATGAACGGGAAGGCCGCCTTGATGCCAAAGGCAATGAAGATCAGCAGAGCGCCCGGCTCGCTGAGGCTGACAAAGGCCTTGATCTCGAGACCGCCAGTACTGTTGTAAACATAAGCCGCGCCCGTCAGCAGCAGGACACCCGACAGGACCTGAATGACAAGGTATCGCATCGACGCAAAATACGCAGCGCGCGTGCCCGCCGCCAACACCATGAAGACCGACGTGACCGCGGTGATTTCCCAGAAGACGAACAGGGTCATCAGGTCGCCCGAGAAAGTGGCGGCGATTGCCGCGCCAGCATAAGCGAGCGCCATGCCATCCTGCAGCCGGTCGTCGGTATGCCACGCATAGATCGCGTTCAGCAGGGCTGCCAGCAGGAAGGCGAGGCCGAATACGAAACTGAGGCTGTCGACCCGGTAGAGGATCATCTGGAGATCAAGGACCTGCGTCGCCAGGTGGATTATGTTCTGGTCGGCCATCGCCAACAGGGCAATGCCGACGATCGGTGTGGCAACAGTGAGGATATGGCGGGCCTGTCGGGATGTGATGAACATGCAGGCAAGACCGACAAGGATCAGCAACCAGCCCGGATTGAGAGCGGCAAGCAAAGCGGGCATTACTCGTCTCCCTCATAGGTAGGCCGGATATTGTCAGGAATGACAGGCAGGTCAGGGTCGACATCCGCCGGTGGCCCACCCGCATCGCCATAATAATTCTCGTCCCGGCGCAACAGGTTGCCGAGGGGCCAGCCCATCAGCACCACGAAGGCGAACGCGGCAAAGCCGTAAAGGCCGTAGAAGCCTGTCGAATTGGCAAAATTGAAATATTCGTGGCGATCAAGGAACAGGTCGAGCACAATCAGGAAGGCGCTGAGCAGGCCCAGGCCCCAGAAGATGATGGCACCGATATTCTTGGTTTGAGTCCATCCGAACAGGACCTTGGCCATCGGATGAACACCCTCATCCGAAACCGTATGCAGATCGTGCGCTTTTTCGGCGGCGCGCTTCAGGAAGCGCCCGGTCTTGTCGCGGGTCTCAGGCGTGTCGTTGCTCATGGCTGGACTCCGGTCACAATCGCAGCAGCGCTGCCGCCAATGGTGGGTGCGAGGAATTCGGCGAGTGGCCCGACCAGGAAGAACAGGATGATGCACAGCGCAGCCGTAAATACAGGCGCGGCCACGGTCAGGGCTGGCGCGCCACCCGGGCGTTTGAAGGCACGGGGTTCGCCCGAGCCAGGCGGCGGCATGAGGGCCAAGATCGGGATGGGCAACAAGTAAACGATGTTCAGGAGCGACGACCCGATCAACACCCAAGGCACATACCCGTTTCCACGGTCGATGGCGCCCTGCATCAGTTCATACTTCGCCCAGCTGCCAGCCATTGGCGGAATCCCGATAATGGACAGCGCGGCGATGAAGAAAGCGATGAAAACCAGCGGCATGCGGCGGCCCAGACCGCGCATGTCGGAAATATTGGTCGCGCCGGTCGCCACGTAAATTGCGCCAGCGCACATGAAGAGTGTCATCTTGCCAGTCGCGTGGGCCGCAATCTGAAGGCTGCCACCTAGGAAACCGGCTTCATTGGCCAGCATGGCGCCAGCGGTGACATAGGCCAGTTGCGCAACCGTCGAATAAGCCAGACGGGCCTTTAGGTTGTCCTTTGTCATGGCCACCAGCGAGGCCGCGATGATCGTGAAACATGCAATCCACAGGACGAATTCACGGCCCGGTGTCGCATTGAGCAGGTCTTCTCCGAAGATGAAGATCGACACTTTCATCACTGTAAACACACCGGCCTTCACAACTGCCACAGCGTGCAGCAATGCCGAAACCGGCGTGGGCGCAACCATCGCGTTCGGCAGCCAGAAGTGGACTGGCATCAATGCGGCTTTGCCAATCCCGAAAACAAACAACAGGAGAAGTGCAGTCGACACGGCCGGGCTGATATTCAAGCCTGACAGCAGTCCGCCCTGCACGAAGTCGAGGTTCTGGCCAGCCAGCGTCCATGTCCACATAAGGGCCGTCAGGAACAGGCCGATGGATGTGCCCAGAAGTGTGAGAAGATAGATACGCGCGCCGCGCTTGGCCGCCGCATCGCCCTTGTGCGCGACCAGCGGATAGGTCGAGAGGGTCAGCACTTCATAGAAGACAAACAGCGTGAACAGGTTGCCGGACATGGCAACGCCAAGGGCACCGAAGATGGCGATTGCAAAGCAGATATAGAACCGTGTCTGGTTACGCTCACGATTGCCGCGCATATAGCCGATCGAATAGAACGAGTTGACGATCCACAGGCCGCTGGCGACCAGCGCGAAGAGTGCGCCCAGCGGTTCCAGTTTGAACGCGAATGACAGGCCGGGTGCAGCGGCACCCAGGTCCAACGCCGGAGCATTGCCACGCGCCACAGAGAGTGCGAGCGCAATTACCACACCCAGAAGGATGACCGACCCAACGACGGTAACGCCTTCCCGCACGTTTGGAAAACGCCCCGCGGCTGCAATGCCGGCGGCGATCAACAGTGGAATACAGAGCGCAGCAAGGACCAGCATGTCAGCGCTCATCGGAACATCTCCAGTCCGAATGCCGCGGCGGCTGCATCACGCGCCAGTCCAAGCGGAATCTCTGTCGTGATGCCAAAAAATATGTTCGCCAGCGCCAGAATCCAGAGTGGGACGAGCAGCACAATCGGCGCTTCCTTGCGGGTTTTCCGCGGATTAACAGGCGGCTGGAAGAACACGGCTTCGAGGATACGGCCGATATAGATGACCGCCAGGAAGCTGGAGAACACGACCAGAATAACGGCCCACCACCAGCCATGTTCAAACAACGCATAGCCTAGCTGCAACTTGGACTGAAAACCTGCCGTCAGCGGCACGCCGATCAGCGACAGTCCGGCAATGGCAAAGGCCGTCATCGTCCACGGCGCTGACCGGCCAAGGCCGGCAAAATCGCGAATGTTGGTTCCCTGGTAGGTCAAGACCACGCCTGCAACGGCCATGAACAGCGCGCCCTTGATCATCGCGTGATTCAAAAGATGGAAAAGGCCTGCGCTGAGGCCTGCTGCCGTGCCAATCGAGATGCCGAGGATCATGTAGCCGACTTGCGCGACCGATGAATAGGCCAGCATGCGGCGCACATCTGTCTGGAAGACAGCCTGGAAACTGCACGCGATCATGGCCGCGATACCGAGCGGCATGAGGAGCGCGCCAAATGCGGCATTTTCGAAAGCGTAGTTCGGACTGAAGACGAAGAACAGGAAACGGATCAGGGCATAAAGTGCCACCTTGGTCGCCGTGGCCGACAGGAACATGGTGACAAAGCTGGGACTGTAAGAATACGCGTTCGGCAGCCACTGGTGCAGCGGCCACATGGCCGCCTTCAGGCCCAGGCCAACGACAATGAAGGCAAATCCGGCCTGAACTGTCCGACTGCCTTCAAGGGCCGGCAGTTTGGTCGCAATATCTGCCATGTTCAGCGTACCGGTCGCGGCATAGAGAAAGCCGACCCCGATGATGAAGAAGGTCGCGCCGATCGTACCCATGATCAGGTAGTTGAAAGCCGCGTGCAGCGCGCGTCTGTCACGCGAAGCGCCCAGTGCCACGAGCACATAGGTGGAAATCGAGCTGACCTCGAGAAAGACGAACAGGTTGAACGCGTCACCGGTAATCGCGACACCGCACAGACCCGCAAAACAGGCCATGAACGCGGCGTAGAAAAGCGACGTCTTTTCCTTGGGAATCTCTGCCACAACTGTCGGATACGACATCACCGATGCCAGCACACCAATCGCCGAGACAAGCACAAGGATCATTGCATTCAATGCGTCGACGCGGAACTCAATTCCCAATGGCGGCAGCCAGTTGCCGAGCGCATAGCTGATGATACCGGACGTTTCGGGTGTCTGCACGATTGCGAGCAGGATGAGCGAGAAAACCAGCGACGCAGCCGTGCCCGCGATGCTGATAAACCAGGCAACGCGGCCGCTAGGCACGAGCGTGAGAACAGCTGCCAATATGAGGGGCACCATGACCAGCAGGGGCGCAGCATGGGCAAGCGCCCAGTCTGGTGCGGAGCGCAACAGAATATCGATCATGCGCTCGCCTCTTTGAGCCATTGGTCAACTTCGGCTTCCTGGGCCAGCGCCGTCTCCATGTCGACGTCGCGCACTTCGTCGCCCTCAATCGTGCCATAGGCTTCACGAATGCGCACGATCAGCGCCAGGCCGACAGAAAGTGTTGCCACGCCAACGACGATGGCGGTCAGCATCAGGACATGTGGAAGCGCGTTGGAATATGTGTTCACCAACTCCACTGGCGCACTGGCATTGCCCATTGCATGCGCGCCGGGAACCGTGGCGGCATGATGGACCGCCTCGGTATCATAATCGCCGCCATGGTAGACCGCGTCGGCGCCAAAGAGGATTGGCGCCGTTCCGCCAGCCACTTTGCCAAGCGTCACGTAGAACAGACAAACCGACGTCTGGAACGTTGACAGGCCGACCAGTCGCTTAATGAAGTTGCCACTGGCAAACGTGATGTACAGACCGATCATCATCAATCCGATGATGGCCCAATAGTTTGCCCGTTCGAGAATGAATTCCAGCATTGTCTACCAGTCTTTGTCGCGGATTTCGGCGACACGGCCCGCAAACGCATAGAAGATTGTGAGCATTGCACCTGTCACGGCGAAGAGCACGCCGAGTTCGATCAGAATGATGCCAACATGCTGGCCGTGATGTTCGCCGGGCGGCTCCTGGAATAGCGCCTGATATTCCAGGTAGTTGCCACCCTGCAGCAGCGCCCAGTAACCGACACCGGCAAAGAGCATTACACCAATGGCAGCGAGCGAACGCGTGAACACGGGCGGCACGGCCCGCATGGCAGCCGGAACACCGAAGACCAGCGCGTAGAGAATGACGCCGACAGCGATGATGATACCGGCCTGAAAGCCGCCACCGGGACCAAAGTCGCCGTGGAACTGCGTGTAAAACCCGAACATCACGATGACGGGAATCAGCATCTTGGAGATGACGCGAAGGATTACGTGATGATCGTTGTTCACGAGGCATCCTCCTCAGACTTGGCTTCGGATCCGGTACTCTTTGCGCCACCAGGAATCCGGCCTTCACGACGGATGGATTCAGCCAGGGACCGCTCGCCAAATCCGAGCAGCAACGCTACGGAGAGACCCGCGAGGAACACAACTGCTGTCTCGCCCAGAGTATCGAAACCACGATAGCTGCCGAGGACCGAGGTCACGACATTGGGAATGCCCGTATCGGCCCAGTTTATCTGCGCATACTGCATACCAACGCCCGCGTTCACCGGGGAATTCGGATCTCCCAGCGCGGGCAGGTCGACAGAAGCGTAGATCAGCATCACGCCTGTCGCTAGCACAACGAGAAGCGGGCCGAGGCGTGCGAATTTCTTGTCCGGCTTGGCTGTGCGTGATGTCAGCAGCATCGCGCCGAGCAGCACAACCGTCGACATGCCCGCGCCAACCGCCGCTTCCGTGAATGCAACGTCCACCGCGTCGACAACAACATACCATGTTGCCGAAACCAGCGAGTAGATGCCCGACAGCATCACGATAGCGAAAAGGTTGCGCAGTCGTGCAATCGAAATTGCCACCACGAACAGAACCGAAAGCAGGAGGATGTTTACAAGCGCAATACCAATATTTCCGTCGAGCACGCCGGTCATGCTGCATCCTCCTCATCATCGCGTTTCGGATTGATCCGTCCGATCAGCGGCTGCAGACCCGCAGTGTGGGCCGCATTTGCAACGGCGTGAGATGCAGCAGGGCTGGTGAGGAAAAGCAGCCAGAAGATAACGCCCAGTTTGACAACGATGACCCAGCCTGGCGCCATCAGCGCCATGCCCAGCAAGACAACAGCCGCACCGGACGTATCGGTAATGCTTGCCGCATGCATGCGGGTATAGAAATCGGGGAACCGCATCACCCCGATGGTGCCGATCATGCACAGAATAGCGCCAGCCAGGCATAGTGCCGATCCGGCCGGATAGCGCACCAGTTCAAAGAATTGCTGCAAGTTCGCCAGGAGATCAGCCATTACGCTTGCCTCCCTGGGCGCCGCGCCGGACCAGCGGAACCTGGAACGAACGGTAGCGGAAGAATTTGAGGATCGCGATCGTCGAGACGAAGTTGATCATTGCATAAAGGATGGCAATGTCGAGGAATTCCGGGCGCCCCATGACATAGCCGAGCAGACCAAGGCCAAGCACCGTTTTCGTACCGAACGAGTTCACCGCAAGGACACGATCATAAAGCGTGGGGCCGATCAGCGTGCGTATGAGCAGCAGGATCATGCCGAGCAGAATGGCGATGAGAGCAGCGGCGGTCATTTGGCAGCTCCCTTCCCGTCAATTGCGCGCGCAGAACGCCTGTCCATTTCGATAAAGGCTTCGGGCTGAGAGTCCTGCTCGTACAAACCATGCACCAGCAGTTTGTCTCCCTCGACCTCGACCGTCACAGTCCCCGGCGTCAGCGTGATAGAATTCGCGAATGTCACCTTCGCAAGGTCTGACGTGCAAACGGTCTTGAGCTTTACCAGCGTCGGCGAAATGTCGAGATCGGCCCGCAGACAGGCCCGGATAACGGTCCAGTTCGCTTTCACGATCTCTTTCAACAGCCAGGGAAGATATAGCGCGAAACCGACGATGCGCACATAGGGCACGCCTTCACGATCGAGCAGGCCAAGCCGGTAAGCCAGAATCAGCGTGAGGGCCAGCGACACCGTGCCAAGACCCAGCAGCAAGGGCACGAAATGACCGGACATTCCCAGCCAGAACGCCGCCAACGCAATTAAAAGCCCTAGAAAGTACGCCACAGTGCGCCTTCGCTCCCAATACAACCCAAATCACGAACGCCTGACCTAAAGACAGTGGGCGGGCTTGGGAAGAGTATTTCGGAGTTTTTCGGTCGCTAGCTGCCAAAAACCAGTCTGGCTGTGCGTTGGGACGTCGAGAATGCGGCTTCTTCATTTGCCGGTTCGCCGCCCTCTTGAGCGTCGCGCAACGCCTGCGAGGAGAAGGCCGCAGATAGCGACCAGTTCCAGTAGCGCAGGGTTGTTTGCGCCTTTGCAACCGTCAGCATCTCGTAGGTTTCGGCCACCATCGCGAATTGTGGATGAATCTCGCCTTCCTCAATCTCAAGCGGACGACGAAGGGCAACCCAGAATACGGGCAGGAAGTCCCGCTTCACGCCTGTTGCCTTGCACAGAACGGCAACGCCTTCCCCGCCCGGATCGGACAATATCTTCGCTATAGTCACGGGTCGAACGCCGCAGAGATAGCCGATCTCCTGAGCAAGTTCAGATGTCATGCCTTCCAGTGCTGCCGAATTGATGGCGCTTTCCAGGCTTTCGAACTCACTCCGCTCGAGCGCTTCACGATTGCGCTGGCGCCGTTCGATAAGTTGCAGGGCTTTGCGGGCGACCGGGTCAGCCCACTTTTCCGCCGCCATGATTTCGAATACGTCCTTGCAGGTCTCAATAACCTCCAGACGATCGGCGGAATGGCGTTGGAGAATCTTGCGGCGCGTTATGCTGTCAGACCACCAGAACATCGCCATCGCCTGTGATGGACGCAATTCCAGGCGTTCTACCAGCAATTCGCACAGCTGGGATTCGTCTCTCGACCGCACGACCAGCTTGTCGACAGCCGTCTCCGGCAGGACCGACCCGGAATTGATGACCATTTCACGCACAACATGCGCTTCCCCATGCTCGGCAAGCGCCACGCAGACGCCCGGCGCCACGATCTTGCGGCGGGCAATGGCCAGACGATGTTCAGTGGATGTCGCCTCGACGATTTCACTCAGGTCACAAGCATCAAACGCTTCGTTCTGTTCCAGCAGGGGCTGGGCGATCTCGAATGAACTCTGGGCAAGATAGCGCAACAGGCGGCGCGGCGCTTCCCGGCTCTGCGCCAGTCGGCTCGCACACAACATCCGCTCACGCGTATTCGCATGAAACAGCATATCCAGCAGGATATCGCCCACCATGTTGCGATCCTGGTGGGCCAGACGAGACGCCGGCATCGCCACAAGGTCGAGCAGGCGCCGGAACAAGGCGTCCCGGGCACGGCCGATTGGCGGCGGATTCATTGGCTCTTCTAACTCGTCCATCTCTATGCCTGCGTCGCAATGGCAATAGATTGAACGCAAACTGTTAACGAGCCGTACAGACGCGCTTCGGAAATATCAGCCTCAATCTTGTGCGCGCGGATGCACCACCAGCACAAGCAGGCTCGCCACAAGCATCACGATGGCCAGCATGAACAACATCCCTCCATCTGTCTGGGCCGCGCCAGGATCAAGGGACAGAGGAACCTCACGCCCCAGCAGAGGCGACAAATGGAACGCAACGGCCCCGCCCAGCACCACGCTGGCAATCACGGCGCCGAGACGCCGGGTGAGCGGCAGCAACAGGAACAGCGCAGCGATCAATTCAAGCACACCCGTCAGAACTCGGCCCGCTGGCTCGAACAGGGTTTGCCCGGAGCGCTCTGCAATGGTCTGGAACACGATATTGCTGCCGGGCGGGTCAAAAAACTTCACCGATCCCGCTGGCGGGTTTGGCAAAGGGTGGATTGTCGCATGGACAAACATGGCAATCAAAAAGAGCGCGAGCGCCCAACTGACGAGTTGCCTGAACAGTCTCATGATACTCCACCCATGGCTTGTAATTGGAACACAGCCCGAGTGGGAGGTTACAAACTGGGCAACTCAAAGGCAACTGACCGTTCATCGGCACGAACAAGTAGGGGCTGAACACTGAGTTCCGGAGGAAAGCTCAGCATCTGATTTTACTTTCCATGAACCGGCGCTCTACATACAGTCGCTATCGCCGACGGGAGCAGGCATGAGCGACAAAATCGAAGAAATCGTTGACGACATGGTCGAGGACGCCGTCGGCGACGTCACCTCACCCGTCAGCGGAATCAGCGAGGCGCTCGGCGCTGGCGCATCCCTCCTGTCGACCGCGACCCATTGGCGGGCCCGGCGCCTGCGCCGCGGCGTTCGTATCGAACTGCCCGCGTATTTGATGGTCCAGTGCAGCTGGTTCATGGCCTTCGGGCTCCAGATGGTCCTGTTTCCCTATCTGATCACGGGCAAGGACCACCTCCATATGGACGGCCTTGCACTGGGGCTGGCCAACATGGCCCTCTCCGCGCCTTCTGTAATCTTCCTGCTGATCGGCGGCGTCGTGGCAGAGCGGGCGGATGGACGGCGCCTGTTGATCGTCCTTCACCTGCTGGCGGCCGTCCCTGCCCTCATCCTCGCCACATCGGTGGCGCGGGGCGAACTGTCCTATCCGGTCATGATCGCCTACGGCCTGACCATAGGCACCGTGGGTGCCTTCATGATGCCTGCTCGCGATTCCATCGTGAATGAAGTCGTTGAGAGGCGCATGCGCATGGGGTCCAATGTCACGCTGCAACTCGGCGTGACACTGGCCACGATGGCGCAATTCCTGGCCCAGATCGCCGGCCTTATCCTGGCGGGCTATGCCGACAAGATGACCCGCATGCCGCAATGGATGGGCGGTTTCGGCATTGGCCCGATTGATGCTGACAAATTGTTGCTGGCACAGGGAGCCGTACTGGCGGTTGGCGCAATCTTCGCGCTCAACCTGGCAAAGGGCCGCCAGATAAGCACAGGTCGCAGCGGGTTTGGCGCGGCCTTCGGCGACATTGCGGAAGGCTTCCGGGCCGTCCGCGCAGATGGACGGCTGTGGGCCATGACCGCCCTAATGTTCGGTGTCGGAATCTTCGTGATTGGCGCCTTCCTTGTCGTCCTTCCCATTGTGAACCGCGATGTTTACGGCTTCGGCTCCGATGGTATCCGCGACATGTTCGTCACGTTCTGGATGGGCGCCTTCGTCTCGTCTGTCGTCCTGTCCATCTTCCGGCGTATCAAGCGACAGGGCCGCCTCCTGCTTATCGCCCAGTTCCTCGGCTCCAGCAGCATTCTCATCATGATGTGGGCCGTCCCCCACTGGGTTTTTCTCGCTATCGTGTTCGTCTGGGGCCTCGCTGCCGGCATCTCGATCGCGATGAGCCGCTCAATCGTGCAGGACGCGGCGCCCAAGGCAAAGCTCGCCCGTGTCCTGTCGATTTACCAACTGGGTTTCATGGCGGGCGCTCCGCTGGGCGCTGCGCTCATGGGCGCACTCGTCGACATATTCGGTCCGCAGAAAATCGCCATCGTTCCGGCGGGCGGCATGACAATCATCATCCTGTGGATGGTCTTCTTCACGCCGGTCTGGAACATGAAGGGCCAAGCTTGGAAAGAGCATGCCGCCAGGAAGTGACACCTCCTGCAAAGCGTCCTAAATCGCTGTTCATGAAACAACTGCCACGCGCCACGATCCATTTGTCGAACATTGTCTCGAACTGGCAGGCGCTGGACGGGCTTCATCCTGGCGCAACCACAGCAGCAGTGGTCAAGGCGGATGCCTATGGGCTCGGCGCCGTGCCGGTCGCACGCGCCCTGCTTCGGTCCGGCTGTTCCACCTTTTTCGTGGCTTACCTTGAAGAGGCCCTCGCTGTGCGCAAAGCGCTGGGGCTTGGCCCGCGTATCTTCGTTCTGAATGGGCCAACGCGGAAAGAGATGTCGGCCTATATCGCTGCGGGCATCACCGCAGTCCTTTCATCACCAGACCATCTGAAAGCATGGGCCAATGCGCCCAAGGGCACGTCGGCACTGCATTTTGACACAGGCATGAACCGGTTGGGTCTGAAAGCAGCGGCACTCGCCACCACGCTGACCGACCTACAACGGCTGCAACCTGTTCTCGTGATGAGCCATCTCGCCTGCGCCGACGAGACGGGCAACGCGATGAACACGGCCCAGCTAAAGGCCTTCGATGATATCGCCTCGGCCTTCCCCGACACACCTGCCAGCCTGGCGAACTCTGCCGGGTGCTATCTTGGCAAGGGTTTCGGATACGATCTCATCCGGCCCGGTATCGGGCTCTATGGTGGCTCCCTTCCGCCGAAAGGCTTGCGAATCAAGCAGGCGCTGACGCTCGACGCTGCGATCCTCAGCGTGTTTGATGGCAAGGCAGGTGAAACCGTCGGCTATGGCGCCACGCAGACGCTGCAACAGGATACCCAGCTCGCCACGGTCGGCATTGGTTATGCCGATGGGTTGCCCCGCACCGGCGGAAACAACTTGGTCGCCTATTTGGATGACGTTCCATGTCCGGTCGTCGGTCGCATTTCGATGGACCTGACGACGATTGATGTTTCTAAGGCACAGGACAAGGCAAAAACAGGCGCGCGCGTTGAATTCATCGGCGAGCATGCCAAACTCGAAGACCAGGCCGCCCGCGCGGGCACGCTTGGCTATGAAATCCTTACAGGGCTCAATAATCGTGTCGAACGTGTCTACGCATAAAAGCGGCCTCCCGAATCCACTGCGCTGGATCGGCGCCAGCGTTCTCGGTTTCTTTGCCGAGATCGGCAACCTGTCGGTGTTCGCCGCCCGGGTAAAATTCGCTGCCTTCACGCCGCGCTGGTTCTTCGGGGAAATCGGACGCCAGATGATCAAGATCGGTTTCTATTCGTTTCCGGTTGTCGGCCTGTCTGCCGTATTCATCGGCGCAGCCCTGGCGCTCAACATCTACGAAGGCGGCAGCCGCTATGGCGCAGAGCAGTTTGTCCCCAGCATCGTCGTTCTCGGCATCACACGCGAACTTGGCGCCGTGATTACCGGCCTGATGCTGGCAGGCCGGGTTTCCGCCGGCATTTCGGCAGAGATTGGCGCCATGCGCGTAACCGAACAGATTGACGCCCTCGAAACCCTCTCTGCCTCCCCCTATCGCTACCTCTACGCCCCCCGCTTCCTCGCCGCATTGATTACCCTGCCCCTGCTGGTCGCAGCGGCGAACATTATCGGCGTGATGGGCGGATGGCTGGTCAGCGTCTACAGTCTCGGCTTCGATTCGACTGTCTACCTGCGCAACACGCTCGATTTCGTCACCCGCAACGACATCATTGTCGGCCTCATCAAGGCGTTTGTCTTCGGCGGCGTCATTGCCATTATGGGCTGCTATCAGGGCGATCGCTCCAAAGCTGGCGCAACAGGTGTGGGCCGGGCCGCGACCCTCTCAATGGTCGGCGCAGCGGTGCTGGTGCTGGCAACCAACTTCATCATGTCCAACCTGTTTGTGGAGATCGGCCTGTGACCCAGCCCATCCTGAAACTGGAAGGCATCGAAAAATCGTTCGGCAAGAACAACGTTCTGCGCGGCGTTGATATTGACGTAGCCCCCGGCCAGAGCCTGGTCGTGATTGGCGGTTCGGGCTCCGGCAAGTCAGTCATGCTGAAGGTCGCGCTCGGACTCATGACACCTACCGGCGGCAAAGTCCTGTTCGACGGGCATGACGTCACCAATTCCACCGGCAAGACGCGGGAATCCATGCGCGCCCGCATCGGCATGCTGTTCCAGTCCGGCGCGTTGTTCGACAGTCTCACCGTCTGGGAAAACGTCGCGTTCCGCCTGATCAATGCTGACGGCGTGAAGCGCACCGATGCGAAGGAACGTGCGATTGCCACACTGAAGAAAGTCCGCCTCGGCGCGGACGTTGCAGGCCTCTATCCGGCTGAACTGTCCGGCGGCATGCAGAAGCGCGTTTCGCTAGCCCGATCGATCATTTCTGAACCTGATCTCATCTTCTTCGACGAACCGACCACCGGCCTCGACCCGATCACGGCTGACGCCATCAATGACCTGATCGTTGAGCAGGTCCGCGGCCTTGGTGCGGCGACCGTCACGATCACGCACGACATGGCCTCGGCCCGCAAGATTGCCGATGAAGTCGCCATGCTGTTCGAGGGCAGGATCATCTGGCGCGGCAAGGCGGACGAGGTTGATCACAGCGGCAATGATTATGTAGACCAGTTCGTCCACGGTCGCGCCGAAGGCCCAATTCAGCCGGCGATCTGATCATTCTCTAGCGCTTCGCGTCTTGACCTGACGGGTGAGGTGCTCCCCTATCCGCATCAACACGGCGCGGGGGGGGAACAACGCCATGATGGACTTCATCAAATACATTTCCGTGGCGTTTACGGCGCTGTCGCTCGCGTTCACCGGCTGGCTGCAATACGAAAAGTTCCGGCTCGACGGCGAATGGCACATCGATACCTGCACGATGGAAGCAGACTTGAAAGCCTATGAGGGGCTCCACCTCGCCTGGCGCGTATTCCTCTCAGACGATCCGCTGTCTGCGCCGGTCGTCGGCGATGGTGAAAAGGTGGAAGAGGCATTCAAGCCCATTCCGTCTTCGGGCCGCTACCCGGTTCGCCTTGTCGGCACCAAGGAAATCAACTCGGTCAGCTTGACCGGCCGCTTCGAAGGCGCGCGCCGCGCCTCGACCGGGCGCTTCGAGTTCCACCCGACGCTCTCCAAACGGCTGTTCTCCGGCTACATCCCCTTCTACCAGCGCAATGCGGATGTTCTGGAAGGCAATTTCGCCTTCACTGCGGGCAATGCACGCGGGCCCGCCCGCGCCTTGCGCCTGACCGACGGCAATCCGCCAGAAAACGTACCGGCTTTTGTCTGTGAGGCACCTGATGCCCCGATCGAAACCGACGTCCCGGCAGCCGCAATCGAAGAATTGCCAGCTACGGGCCTTTCGCCGAATCCCGACACGCCTTAACTCCGTCCCATGGCCAAGACACCGACCTCTGCTTTCGTTTGCCAATCCTGTGGCGAGGTCCATTCCAAGTGGACCGGCAAGTGCAATGGCTGCGGCGAGTGGAACACGCTTGTCGAGGAAGCCGTTGCCGCAGTACCGGGCGGCCTCGCTCCAGCCAAGGCGGGTACGAAACGGAGCAACAAGACCGAATTCGTCGCCCTGAATGACCGGACGGACCCGCCCAAGCGCATCATCATGGGTGTAGAGGAACTCGACCGCGCCTTTGGCGGCGGCCTCGTTCCATCGTCCGCAACACTAATTGGCGGAGACCCCGGCATAGGCAAGTCGACGCTGCTCTTGCAGGTCGCAGCCCGCCTTGCCCGAAATGGCCTGAAATCCGTTTACGTCTCCGGAGAGGAAGCCGCGGCGCAGATACAGGAGCGGGCTGTCCGCCTCAAAGTTGCCGACAGTCCCGTGCAGCTCGCCACAGAAACCGACCTGCGCAAGATCCTCGCCGCACTGAAAGCCGCCGAACCCGATTTCGTCGTCATCGATTCGATTCAGACGCTCTGGTCTGACAGTCTCGAGGCCGCCCCCGGTTCGGTCTCCCAGGTTCGCGCCTGTGCTCAGGAACTCACCCGCTGGGCCAAGAAATCCGGTGCAGCACTGGTGCTGGTTGGCCACGTGACCAAGGAAGGCAATATCGCCGGCCCGCGCGTGGTCGAGCACATGGTCGACACCGTATTCTATTTCGAAGGCGAGCGCGGCCATCAGTTCCGCATCCTGCGCGCCACCAAGAACCGCTTCGGCCCGACAGACGAGATCGGCATTTTCGAAATGCACCAGTACGGCCTCGCCCCTGCCAAGGAACCGTCTGCGCTGTTCCTGTCGTCTGATGGCGACACGTCGGGCGGCGCCGCCGTGTTTGCGGCGATGGAAGGCTCGCGCCCGGTTCTGGCCGAAGTGCAGGCACTTGTCGCCAAGAGCGCCTATGGCACGCCGCGTCGCAGCGTGGTCGGCTGGGACACGGGTCGCCTCGCCATGCTGCTCGCCGTGCTTGAGGCACGCTGCGGTGTCGGCTTCGCCGGCATGGATGTCTACCTTTCGGTTGCCGGCGGGTATCGCATCGGCGAACCGGCCGGCGATCTTGCCGCCGCTGCTGCGTTGCTGACCTCCCTGTCAGACACGGTCGCGCCTGAGCGATCGGTCTTTTTTGGGGAGGTGTCATTGTCCGGCGCTGTCCGTCCCGTCGCCCGGATTGAACAGCGGCTCAAGGAAGCAGCCCGCCTTGGATTCATGCGGGCTTTCGTGCCCGAAGGCAGTCCAACTTCAGTCGATGGCTTGACGATCACCCCGATTAAGCGGCTTATCGAGCTCGTTGAGTTGCTTGCCCCGGACGCCCTGAATGCTTGATTTTGTTACAGCTTTCGACGCCATTGCCGTGGCTGTTATCGTCATTTCCGCCATCATGGCCTTTGCGCGCGGTTTTCTTCGGGAAGTGGCGACGATGGGCGCATTCATTGGTGCACTGACGGCCGCCGTCTACGCCAACAAGTTCTTTCGCGATGATCTGGCAGCAATACTGCCGGAGAACCTGTCGCAAATGGACCTGGGCGTCGTGACAATCCCTGTTCCGAGCCTGCTTTTGATCGTCACAGCGTTCATTGGTGTCTATGTTCTGGTTGCCTGGTTTGGCCAGCGCCTGTCCAAGAACATACAAGGCGCCGACGGCATCGGCATGTTCGACCATGTCGCAGGCCTGGTTTTTGGCATCGCCCGCGGCATCATCGCCCTTGTATTCTTTGTGGTCCTCCTCCACCTCGCCCTTGATGAAAGCCGGGTTCCCGCCTTCATCCAGAATGCAGCCTGCTATCCCGCACTCAGCAGTGTTGCCGATTATGTGAACGAGAATGCCACGAAAGTCGGTCAGGATGCCCAAACGGCCCTTCCCTCCACGGTCAAAACAGGCCAATAGACGAACCGAACCTGTCACGCACGAGGGAGGCTTCGGTCTCATATGATCCTTTTCGATCATGACGATGACAAACCCCGCGAAGAATGCGGCGTTTTCGGAATCTACGGTAATAACGAAGCCAGCCTTTACACCGCGCTCGGGCTTCACGCCCTGCAGCATCGCGGACAGGAAGCCTGCGGCATCACCACATTCGACGGCAAACGCTTTCCGTCAGAGCGCCACATGGGCCTCGTCGGAGATCATTTCGGCGGAGACCTGCGCACCCGCCTGCCCGGTTATGCCGCCATCGGCCACAACCGGTATTCCACGCAGGGTCGGCCGATGCTTCGCAACATCCAGCCGATCTTTGCCGACCTGTCTTTCGGCGGCTTTGCCGTTGCCCATAACGGCAACCTGACAAATTCCCGCGAATTGCGTCACCAGCTGGTGCGCGACGGCGCGATTTTCCAGTCGACGATGGATACCGAAGTCATTCTTCACCTCGTCGCCCGCAGCGCCAAGCCGCGATTCCTGGATCGCCTGGTCGACGCGCTGCAGCAGATCGAAGGCGGCTATGCCCTTGTCGGCCTGACCGGCAAGAAGCTGATTGGGGCGCGCGACCCGATTGGCCTTCGTCCACTCGTCATCGGCAAGCTGGGTGATGCCTATGTGCTGGCATCGGAAACCTGCGCGCTCGACATTATCGGCGCCGAATTTGTGCGCGAAGTCGAGAATGGAGAACTGGTCGTCATTACCGACGAAGGGATCGAATCGATCCGCGCATTCCCGCCGCGCGCCTCCAGCCCGTGCGTCTTCGAATACGTGTACTTCGCCCGCCCTGACAGCATCGTCCAGGGCCGGTCAATTTATGAAGTCCGCCGTCGCATGGGCCACCAACTTGCGGCAGAAACACCGGCCGATGCAGACGTCGTCGTGCCTGTACCCGACAGCGGCGTACCGGCTGCGCTCGGCTTTTCAGAGGCCTCGGGCATTCCGTTCGGAATGGGCATCATCCGAAATCACTATGTCGGACGTACATTCATCCAGCCGACAAATGTCGGGCGTCAGGCCGCCATTTCAAAGAAGCACAGCCCGAACCGGCCGGTGCTCGAAGGCAAGCGGGTGATCCTGGTCGACGATTCCATCGTGCGCGGCAACACATCGAAGAAGATCGTCCAGATGGTGCGCGAAGCTGGCGCCAAGGAAATTCACCTGCGCTCAGCCAGCCCCCCCATCATCAATCCGGACTTCTACGGCATCGACATGGCAGCCAAGTCGGAACTCTTCGCCGCGATCCACACGCATGAGGAAATGGTTCGCGAACTCAAGGTGGACAGCCTCGGCTTCCTGTCTGTGCCGGGCCTCTACAGCGCAATTGGCGAGCCCACCCGCAATGCCATGCAGCCCCAGTTCGCCGACCATTGCTTTACGGGCGACTATCCGACCACGCTGGTCGACCATCAGCACGACGAGTCAGACAAGGAGCGTCAACTCTCCCTGCTGGACGACACGTAGGCGCTGCGATAAACGCGCGGCATGACTGACCAACCCAGACTTGTACTCGTAACCGGCGCTTCGCGCGGGATCGGGCGCGCCGCTGCGCTTCACCTCGCCCGTCAGGGCGATATCGTAATCGCCGTAGCGCGTTCAAAGGCTGCGCTCGAAAGGCTCGACGACGAAATTCGCGCCATGGGCAACGAAGCAGTTCTCGTGCCGATGGACCTGAAAGATGCCAAGGGCGTAGAGACGCTGGGCAAGGTGATTGGTGAGAAGTTTGGCCGTCTCGATGGCCTCGTCGCCAATGCCGGTGTACTCGGCACACTTGGCCCGCTGGAAAGCTGTGGCCCGCGCAGTTTCGAAGAAACGATTGAGGTCAACCTCACCGCCAATTGGCGCCTGATCCGGGCGCTGGCGCCTTGGCTGCACCAGTCATCCGCGCCCCGTGCAGTCTTCGTCACCTCGAGCGTGGCGTCCAATCCGCGCGCTTTCTGGGGGCCTTACCAGGCCTCGAAGGCAGCGCTCGAAGCGATGGTGATTGGCTGGGCAGACGAGACCGAGAAGATGGCGCTGCGGGCAAACATCTTCGATCCCGGTGCAACGCGTACCGAGATGCGCGCTGCCGCCAAGCCAGGCGAAGATCCACTGACCCTGCCCACTGCCGATGAAGTGGCCGCCGAACTGGTCAAGCTTGTCTCTGTAGACGAAGCACGCACCGGTGCAAAAATCGTCTACCGCGACCTTCATCCGGCGAATGGCTGAGGCGGACGGCAAACCTGTATCGCCCCTGGTCCGGTCGGCGCGACAGGAAGACCTCCCGATCCTGCTGGAATTTGAACAGGGGATCATTTCTTCCGAACGCCCCTACGATCCCACGCTGAAGCCCGATCCGATCAATTATTATGATATCGCCGAACTGATTGCATCCAATCACGCTGAAGTCGCCGTGATCGAGATGGATGGTCAACTCGTCGCCTCCGGATTCGCCACGACAAAGCTGTCAAAGTCCTATGTGCAGGACATCCGCCACGCTTATCTCGGTTTCATGTTTGTCAGGCCAGACTATCGCGGCCAGGGACTGAACAAGCATCTGCTTGATCATCTTTTACAATGGGCAAAAGCGCACGATCTCCCTGAGATCCACCTTACAGTCTACAGCGACAACGCCCCCGCAATCCGAGCCTATGAAAAGGTCGGATTCACGTCGCATATCGTTAAGATGAGGATGAACCTGGACGAATAGCTTGACGCTTGTGCTGACCGGTCCCGGCTATGGGGCTCAGGGCGTGAGCGCCTCTTGCGTCGCCAGCGTGTCGGCATATTGCTGGAACGTGACAGCCTTGCTGTCTTTGAAGGTCCAGACATGCACCACCTGCGGGTCCATCGTCTTGCCGGTTGCGGCCGAAACCGCATGGTATCGCCCGAACATCGCAACCTTGTCGCCCTGTGCAAGATAACTTTCTGGCACGACCTGGAAAGTCGACCAGTCCGCCGCCATTGGTCCGAAGACACCCGCCACAACCGCGTCTGGCCCAACATGCGGATTGGTCACGGCATAGGGAAAGTTCTCGGCTTCATTCCAGACTATTCCCGAGCCCATCATTCCAAGGAAACTCGGCACGTCCCCAGTTTCGAAATAGGCGTAAATCTGTTTGACGGTCTGCGTGTTGGTTTCTTCTGGCGAAACGACCACTTCGGCAGGCGCTGGCGCTTCAAGCGCGGTCGTTTCTGGCGCAGAGCACCCAATCAGGAAAAGTCCTGCCATGGCACTTATGGCTATTTGCTTGATCACTCATTGTCCCCCCAAGGATTTGATAAACAGCGAGGGTACATCGCCCGGGAAATTCAGCAAGGCTTCGCTTGCAAACCGAGCCAATGGCTCACAGCGCGAAATGTTTCGACAGTTTCAGGCCCTGTCCCTGATAATTTGACCCGGAACCGCCGTACAGCCCCGAGGGTTTGGCTGCCATGGGCTCATAGATCAGTTTGGCGACCGGCTGACCGTGCTCAAGGATAAAGGGAACATCACGTGAGCGGACCTCAAGCACAGCGCGGCTTCCACCCTTGTTGGTGCCGAATCCTGGATCGAAAAACCCGGCATAGTGCGCCCGAAACTCACCGAGTTCCGGCGCAATCGGGGCCATTTCAGCTGCCTCAAGTGCGGCCACTTTCACGGTCTCCCGACTGACGAGAATGTAGAAGTCTTCCGGGTTGAGCACGATGCGACCATGGCGCGGGAACACAGGCTCCCAGAACTGACCTGCCTCATGCGCGCCGATCCCGCGCAGATCGACCACGCCTGAATGCTGCTTCGCGCGATATCCCGCTGGCTGCCCTGCCGGCGGCTCAAGGTTGATTGATACGACGCGTTCTTTCAGCGCCTCGGGGCGTTTGCGCTTGAACCGCACCTGCGCCAGCCGGTCTCCCGGCCTCACCATGATCGGAAATGTTCGCGGGCTCACTTCCAGATAAAGTGGCCCGGAATACCCGGTCGGCACATCATCGAACGCCTTGCCCCGGTTCGTCACCAACCGCGTGAACACGTCGATGCGCCCTGTCGAGCTTTTGGGGTTCGCCCGCGCCGAAATGCCGGCTGGCAGACGCAGAGATTCCTGCAGCGGCACCAGGTAAACGCAGCCCGTCTCCAGCACCGCGCCTTTTTCGGTCAGATCAATACGGTGCATGTGCACGCCTGGCTCTTGCAGCATCTCGGCAACTGTCCGGTCCTTGCCGGGCAGGAAGCTCGCGCGCAGCCGATAGGCGTCTTCAGCCAGACGCAGGTCGAGGCTCGCCGGCTGGACCTGTCCAGCCTCCAGCGGCACATCGCTGCGGATCGCCCCGACCCCGACCAGCGCCTCAATTTCATGGTCGGGCAAAACGCCCGTTTCCTGCACCATCTCTTGCACCCCTTGTGCTCTCAGGCATAAGACCCAATGCAGGAAAGACAAGGACTATAACAGCATGTCGAACGGGCCAGACACATCGGGCAAAGCCAGCTGGAAGCCAGCCACCAAAGCGGTGCGCGGCGGCCTGATGCGGTCCGAGCATGGTGAGATCTCCGAGGCGCTCTATCTGACGTCCGGCTATGCCTATGACAGCGCCGAGCAGGCCATGGCCCGGATGAAGGGCGACGAGCCGGGATTTGTCTATTCCCGCTATGGCAGCCCGACCTGCGAAATGCTGCAACAACGTCTCGCACTGATCGAAGGCGCCGAGACGTGCCGCGTCACCGGCAGCGGCATGGGCGCCATTTCCTCGGCGATTCTCGCCCCACTGAAATCAGGTGATCGTGTGGTGGCCGCCACAGCGCTGTTCGGCTCGTGCCGCTGGATCATCGCAAACCTTATGCCCAAATACGGCATCCAAACCGTCTTCGTGGATGGCGCAGACCTGGACGCCTGGGAACGGGAAATCGCCAAGGGCTGCCAACTCGTCCTGATCGAAAGCCCGGCTAATCCCCTGCTCGACGGCGTGGATATCGCCGCCGTTGCAAAGCTGTGCAAGACCGCCGGCGCGCTGCTGGTGGTCGACAATGTGTTTGCAACCCCAATCCTGCAGCGCCCACAGGAACTTGGTGCAGATGTTGTGGTCTATTCGGCCACCAAGCACATGGACGGTCAGGGCCGCGTCATGCTCGGCGCAATCCTCTGTGATTCCAAGTGTATGGAAGACGTGTACGATCCGTACCTGCGCCATATCGGCCCGGCCGCTGCGCCGTTTAACGCATGGGTCGTGCTCAAAGGCCTCGAAACCCTGAAACTGCGCGTCGACGCCCAGAGCGCCACGGCGGCCCGCCTTGCTGATGCCATCGCGACACATCCCAATGTCGCCGCCGTGCGTTACCCGCATCGCAAGGACCACCCGCACTACGAAACCCACAAGCGTCAGATGTCGAGCGGCGGCACGATGATCGCGCTCTCGGTCAAGAACGGACAGGAAGGTGCGTTCAGGTTCCTGAATTCATTGGAGCTTGTCGACATCTGCAACAACCTTGGCGACACCAAATCTCTCGCCTGCCACCCGTCCTCCACAACCCACCGCGCGCTCACCGACGAGGAGCAGGCTGCGATGGGTCTGGACCGCAGCTGGATACGCTTCTCTGTGGGTTTGGAAGACGCAGATGACCTTGACGCCGATGTTCTTCACGCCCTTAACAGTGTGTGAAGGAATTCAGATCAATTTCTCATAATGGCAAGACGTCACGCTCCTCCGCTCTATGAAGAAATCACGCAAGGCGTGCGCATTCGCGTACGCCCGAAATTCATGCATGACGAATCAGAACCATCGCGCGGCCGCTTCATGTGGTCCTATACGGTCGATGTCGAGAATGAGAGTGAGCAGACCTGGACCATCATGCGCCGGCACTGGCAGATCGTGGATGCGCAAGGCCGCATGCAGGCCGTCGACGGCGAAGGCGTGATCGGTCAGACACCCACCCTGATGCCGGGTGAGCGCTTCAGCTACACGTCAGGTGCACCGCTGGCCGCCCCGTCTGGCATGATGAGCGGCACATATGAACTGAGAGACGAAAGCGGTTTCGAGATCGTCGCAACCATTCCGGTTTTTTCGCTCGACAGTCCCTACGACAAGTCGCTGCCGAGCTGACGCAGCTTACTCAGCTGGTTGTCCCGGCAAGACGTCGCCCATGTCAATCAAACGGAAATGCTTGGCCATGGCCTCCGGCGTGAAAACTGCCTGTAATGCGTCAGATGCCAGAACACCGTCCCACGCTTTCAACTGTTCCGGCCCGCTCTCGGCAAACAGAACGTTTCCCCCCGCGTCTTCACTCAAGTAGGCACCATATTCCTGCAGCGCGCGCGCGATGACCTTGCCTTCAGGTGACAAGGTGGATCCGCCGACATCAAACGCTGGATCAAGCTGTATGCGCGCGCCGACCGGCATCCCGGTATCGCGGCGCTCAATGTATCGTCCCGACGCAATTGCTGTGCTGGCTGGCGGGATGAAGGCATCTGTCCGTGCCCCCGGATAGGCAAACATCAGGGCGTGAGGAATGCGTCCGGCCTTGATCTCGTCAACGCGGATCAACCCGGCTGTCAGCGGAAAGCCTGATGCCATGGCACTTGCGGCATATTTCGGGTCTTCGGCTTCATGCCAGGGTTTAGCCACCCCCGAACCACGCAGATTGGTGACGACGCCAAAGCCGGTCAGCCAACGCCCGTCTTCGCGCTTGAAAGCCTGGCGCATATCCCATTCAAGATTACGAACCTTGTCGACAATGGCGATATAGCCAACCCCCTTTACCGGCTGGGCGGGCGTCGCGTCATCGGGAATGGGAATCGCCCGCGGTGGTTCAAAACCTCGGCCAAATACACCCGGATACAGGTCGATCACATCATGCTTCGGCGTCTCCGACATATCGATGTAATAGACCGGGACTGACCATTCAGCGATGTTGATATAGAGTGCACCTTTGGAGGCGAAGTCGGCGATTAGCGCATCAGACGCCGGGTCGATCACCGGATCGTCGGCTATCTTCGTGTTCCAGGGGCTGTCATCCGCAAATGGACGCCACGTCTCGATAGGCGCGTCGGGCGCGTTGTTGTTCGAGGCAGATTGTGAGCAGGCCGTCATGGCCAATGCCAGGCCACCAAGAGCGAGGTTCCGGATCGTGCAAGACATGGCTGCATTCCTTCTGTGGGCCGAGAATAGGCGAAATTTGGTTTCAAACAAATAACCGCATCCTGTGGGGCGAGTTGCCCCGCCGGGGTTCGCCCGGCAGGCGTAGTGCCCGCCGCAACAGCGGAAGTCCGCCCCCGGTAAGGGACGGACTTCTGAGTCATCATGTTGAAGGCCCGCGTTCTGCGGCACCTGAAAGGTCAGGCTATTTGTTCGGATTGATGAGATATTTCTCACCGGTGGCACGTCGATTGTAGGCCTCGATGACGGGAAGCTGCAATGCTTCGGCCAGCGATATTTCCGACGTATAGTGGCTGGCGAAGGTCGTCTTCAGCTCTGCGCCAACGCGCGCACGCAGTTTTGCGCGTCCCTCGGAACCGACCTTTTGCAGGAACGGCGTCAGCAGGAAGCCGCCCACGCCCCAGGCCATGCCGACGCCCGGTGGCAGTGTGGTCGGGCTCATGTCGAGGCGGCCATAGATATAAACCTGCTTATGTGTCGCCGATCCGTAGCGGCTGTATTCCTTCGCATTCAGATTGGCCGCTGCCTCCATCGCGACCAGTATCTGCCCGGCCAGTGGTCCGCCGCCAATCGCGTCAAAACCAAGCGTCGCATTGGTTGCGGCCAGCGCGCTGATCAGGTCGTCCATGAACCCAAGCGACGTGGAATTGACGATATATTTGGCGCCAAGGTCTCGCAGGATTTTTTCCTGTGCATCGGAACGCACCACGTTCACCAGATCAATGCCGTCAGCGATGCAGATCTTGTTTAGCATTTGGCCAAGGTTCGACGCAGCCGCCGTGTGCAGCAGGGCCGTGTGGCCTTCCATGCGCATGACTTCCGTCATGGCCAGCGAGGTCAGCGGGTTGACGAAGCAGGACGCGCCGTCACGCGCCGTCGCACCCTCAGGCAATTCCATGCACTGGGCCACATTGAGCATGCGGTATTGCGAATACATTTCACCGCCAAGACCGGCCACCGTCTTGCCGAGAAGCGCTTGCGCGGCGGGCGACGAACCGGCGGCGACCACTGTGCCCGCGCCTTCATTGCCAACTGCCATCGACTCGTCGATGCGGGGCTTCATGGCCCGCATGCCGGCCGCAGGCACCTTGGCCGTCACGACGGGGCGGTCGCCCGTGCCGGATGCCTTAGCGCTACTCATGTCGGCCGCTCCCAGCAGGAGGCCGAGGTCGGACGGGTTGATCGGTGTCGCTTCGACACGGACGATCACATCATCCGGGCCAGGGGTTGGAATATCCACTTCGACGAGGGACAGCTCCAACTCGCCGCTGGACTTTACGTGTGATCTCAGTTGAAGGCCCTTGGCCGGAACGCTGGACGCCATCTTGTCTCTCCCTGGTGCAGTGTTTGATGTGGATTTTCCACATGCCTACACGTTGCGAGAGCCCGCGTCCAAGTCTTGTATTTTGGCCAACCTGCACCCAAGGCACGCAAGATGACGCCGGGTCACCCTGTCAGACGCTAGTGCTTCGGCTTGTAACGCTTCGACGGGCGTTGCTGCGCGGCCTTGTCGGCGTAGGGGTTTTTGCCCTGACGCACGAACAGGCGGATCGGCACGCCGTTCATGTCGAACGCGTCACGCACACCGTTGACGAGATAGCGTTTGTACTGGTCCGGCATCTGGTCACCGCGCGAAGCGATCAGCACGAACGTCGGCGGACGCGCCTTCATCTGCGCCATGTAGCGCGGCTTGATCCGCTTGCCGTGCACGGAGGGAGGTGGATGGCGCTCGATGGTATGGCGCAGCCAGCGGTTCAGGTCGCCGGTCTTCACCCGCGCCGTCCAGTTGGCATAGACGTCGACTACGGCTGGCATCAACTTTTCGATGTTCCGGCCCGTCAGGCCCGACAGGAACACGATTGGCGCCCCGCCGGCGTTCGGCATCAGGCGGTTGGAAAGGTCACGGATATGCTTGGCGGCCGCATCGGGATCCTTCACAAGGTCCCATTTCGAAATCACCAGAACGATGCCCCGGCCTTCGCGCAGCGCAAGATCGGCAATCTGCAGGTCCTGCTTCTCCATGGCCTCATCAGCATCCATGACCAGCGCGATGATATCGGCATACTTCAGAGAGCGGATGGTTTCCCCGGTCGACATGCGTTCCAGCTTTTCCTGCACGCGTGATTTTTTGCGAAGGCCGGCTGTATCGACCAGGCGAATGCGGCGGCCTTCCCATTCCCAGTCGATGGAAATCGAATCCCGCGTAATACCGGCTTCCGGCCCGGTCAGCAGGCGGTCTGATTGCAGCAACTGGTTGATCAGGGTCGACTTGCCCGCATTCGGACGGCCGACAATCGCCAGCTTGATGGGTTTGTCGGGGCGCACCGGTTCCGGCTCGACGTCCACATCGGCTTCCTCGATGGCGGCGACAAGATCGTCATCCGACAGGGTCTGATCATCAATGTCGATATGCGCCAGCTTGTCGAGAATGTCTTCGCCGCCAAAATGCGTATAGTCCGGCTCGGCCTCTTCGAGGGCCTTTTCAAAGGCATCCTCGCCCAGCGCCTGCCGAATCGCTTCGAACAGGTCGGCCATGCCTTCGCCGTGCTCGGCTGACAGGCCTACTGGCTCGCCAAAGCCAAGCTCCCACGCTTCGTTCAGGCCATCACGCCCCGCCTTGCCTTCGGCCTTGTTCGCCGCCAGCACGACCGGAATGTTCGCCTTGCGCAGCAGCGCGGCAAAGCTCTGATCCTCGATCGTTACGCCGACACGCGCATCAATCAGGAACAGCGCGACTTCCGCCTCGGCAATTGCCGCTTCGGTCTGCTCACGCATGCGCGATTGCAGGCTGCCATCGTGGACGTTCTCGTAGCCGGCTGTATCGACAAGGATCAGCGGCAGAGACGCGAGTCGGCCTTCGGCCTGCTTGCGATCGCGCGTGACGCCCGGCTGGTCATCGACCAGCGCGATCTTTTTGCCGGCGAGCCGGTTGAACAGCGTCGACTTTCCGACATTCGGACGACCGAGAATAGCGAGTTTAAGCGGCATAAGCCTGCCCGTTCATACGGTTAACGGGCGGGCTTTTGGGCCGTGCGCCCTATTGGATGGCGATCAGCTTGGCCTCATCAGTGAGGATAAGCAATTTGTCCTGCACGGCGATCGGTTCGAGATACGTGGTCGACCCCAGCTTTACAGAGCCGGTCTGCTGCCCGGTTTGAGGCGAAAAGGCAAGTAGCTCACCTGTAGAAGACGCAATCAGGACACGTCCCGACGCGACAATCGGACCGGAATAGCTGATCTGCCCCTTCTTCTTTTTCTCGTTTTTGAACTTCGGCAGCTGCGTCACCCAATAGGCTTCACCGTTCGCCGGGTTGATGGCCGAAAGCGTATCATCGACACCCAGAATGAACATGTACTGGCCAGCAAGCGCCGGTGCCTGCGTCGATCCCGTCTGAATCGCCCAGATCCGCGTGCCACTGCGTCCGTCAATCGCCACCGTCACACCCGACTGGCTGGACGCGAACACGAGGCCGCCCGACAGGACAGGGCGCGAACCAATATCGTTGATTTCAGAGATCGGCGTGAACCGTCCGGCCTGCGAGATCGCATCGGTCCACAGACGGCGCCCATTGGAGGCGAGGTAGGCAATGATTTCACCCGAGGAATACGGCGCAATCACGAAGTCTTCCACAGCAGCCGGGCTGGAACTTCCCAGCACACGGGCCGATTCCGAAATCGCCTGGTCGCTCCACTCGGTCTCACCGGTTTCCAGCGACATTGCAAAGATCTCGTTATTGTTGGATGCCACGAAAATCCGGCCATCCTTGATGGTCGGCGCGCCCGTCATCGGCGCGCCCATTTCGTGCTTCCATTTCTCCGCGCCATTGCTCGCATCCAGCGATGCCACGAAGCCGAAGCCGCTCGCCACGACCAGCGTGTCGCCTTCAATGGCAAGCCCGCCGCCCAAGGCGCTCTTGTCGCGCTTGGTTATGCCTTTCAGCTTTTTCTTCCACTTCGACCGGCCTGTGGCCAGATCGGTCGCATAAACGGTTTGATTGGCGTCCAGCGTGAAGACGGTTGTCTCACTGGTGACAGGCGGCGTCGTAATCGCCGATTTCTTGTCAGAGCCGGCGCCGACATTGGTGCGCCAGGCTACTTTCAGCTGCGGGGCCGCTGTCACGTGGCCGACAACCTTTGCGGCGGTCGCACCGGCCTGGTTCCAGGCCTGAATGGTTTCCGGCTCCGGCAGCACAATTTCCACGCCTGCCAGTTCCGGGTTCGGTTTTATGGCCTCGTCGGTGAGCACCATGGTGATCCGGCCCACCTTGTCCTCGGCGGCCGCTTCCTTGGCCTTGCTATTGCCAAACCGCGGAAGGCTGTTGCACGCCGTCAGGATCAGCGCCGAACCAATGATGATTGCGGCGGCGAGATTACGCGTTGAACTCATTGGCCAGTCTCCTCGGACTCTGCAGGGGCGGGCGCTGGAGCCGGCGCTTCGGATTCAGTTTCAGGTGTTTCAGTGCCAGTATCAGCCGGCGCTTCCGGCGTATCGGCAACAGGAATGGCCGCCAGCGCAAGCTCGGCGCGCCGCTTGACGCCCGCAGGCGCGGCAGCATCAAAGCGCAATCGGTTGAATTCGGTCCGGGCGCGGGCCGTGTCGCCGGTGGCAAACGCTTTCGCTGCAATCAGCTCGCGGGCAAGTGATCCCAGTGCGCCTTCATCATCGACAAGGCTGCCCAGCGTCGCCTCCAGCTCGGTCATGGATTGGTCATCGGCCTTGAAATAGGCCTTCTTCAGAAGCGCAACACGCTCATACGGGCCGCCTTCGACGCCGCCAATGGCGGCCAGCGCGTCAGCGGCGCCTGCTGCGTCTCCGCCGCCTTCATAGCGCACTTGTGCGAGGTAATTTGCCGCCAGCGGAGCCAGCTTGCTTCCGCCATTGGCTAAATCCGAAAAGGCAGTCTCGGCAGCAGAATAGGAACCGTTATGCAGCTCCGAAAGCGCTGTTTCGAGCGCAAGTGCGCGCTCGGCACGGGCTGCTTCGGCCTGCGGAACGAGGACAAATTCCCTCACCGCAACTGCGCCGATGACCAGCGCCAGCGCGCCATAGACGAAGAGTTGGTAGCGCTTCCACCAAATCTCCAACTTGTCCTGTCGAATGCTCTCGTCGACTTCTTCGAAAATATCGCTCAATTCAGTCGCTCCAGTAGCTTTGATGACTCGGTCGGGAACCTAGACGGGCGATGCCCATGCTGCAACGTGTCAGCGCTGTTCAGGTTCAGGTTTTCGCAGGGCATAGGTCTCGGCGGCTGCCGGAAACTGGCGGGTGCGAACGTCTTCGGCATAGGTTGCCGTCGCTTCGCTGATACTCGTGCTGAGGTCGGCATAGCGGCGCACGAATTTTGGCGTCCAGTCAAACAGGCCCAGCATGTCATGCGTGACCAGAATCTGGCCATCACAAGAAGCAGACGCACCAATTCCGATGGTCGGGCAGCTGACTTCGGCGGTGATATCGGCCGCAAGGTCTTCCGCAACCCCCTCAATGACGATCGCAAAGGCACCGGCCTCATCAGCCGCCCGGGCTTCCGCGATCACGCGGTCGCGTTCGCCGGTCGTCCGGCCCTTGGCGCGGAAACCGCCGTCAACATTCACCGCTTGCGGTCGCAGGCCAACATGGCCCATCACGGGCACGCCGCGCTCCACGAGGTGGGCAATCTGGCCCGCCGCATAGGTGCCGCTCTCGATCTTGATCGCCTGGCAGCCGGTTTCCTTCATGATGCGCGCGGCATTCAGGAAGGCGGAATCATTGTTCGTCTCATAGGATCCAAACGGCATGTCCACGACGACAAATGCCCGTTCGGAGCCCCGCATGACGGCCTGACCGTGCAGGATCATCATCTCCATCGTGACGCCAACGGTTGATGGCAGGCCATGAACGACCATGCCCACACTGTCGCCCACCAGCAGAACGTCGCAATGCGGGTCCAGCAGGCGTGCAGTTGGCGCGTCATAGGCCGTCAGGCAGACAAGCGGCGTCTTGCCCTTCGCGGCAGCAATATCCTTGACGGTCTTGCGGCGGGTCTCGGTTTGTTTCGACATGGGCCGCGACTTAACCTGACCACGCCGTTCCGGCAAGCAGCGTCACAGTTTGCGGGGTTCAGGACCAAACCGGTTGGTGCGGGTCGTGCCCGGCTGGCATGCCAGGTAGATATTGTAGAACGGGATCAGAACCATCAGGCCGCTCTGGTCGATATCGTGCATCCGCCGGATGCTGATGCCGATACCCGGCACCACGAGCGCCAGGCTGACCAGCAGGCCGATCAGGCTGAAAATCGCGCCTATATAGGGGACCATCGCCAGGATATTGAACCCGACGGAAATCAACAGGGCGATCGAGACATAATGCCAGAAATCCCGGCGGCTGCTTCGACCCTCAAAGTCGGCATAATGCTTCATCACCGTGTCGACGAAAACGGTCAGTGCATGGTTGAAATCATAACTCATCTGAAGGTCACTCCCTGGAACGCCTGTGCGTAGGACCGGCGGCGACATCTAACCGCAATAGGTTTGCGGATCGTTTCTGCCGATCCGGCTAGATCACCGCCACGCCGAACAGGATCGGGTGCAGCCACATCAGGATCGCCATATACAGGCCCAGTCCCACGAGAACCGCGCCAATATCCCACACAACAGACGTTGCCGCCTCCTTGCCCGGGCCATTGTCGCCGCGCTTCTTCACCGCGATCCGGTCAATCACGGCATAGGCAAGGAAAGCCCCGAACAGGATCACGGAGTTGATTTCACCATTGGCCAGCAGGTGCCCGAAGGCCCACAGCTTCACCGCGATCAGCATCGGGTGTTTCACAACCTTCTTGATCGCGCCGGTTGGCAGTTGCGAGGCCACCAGCAGGATCAGCGCCGGCAGCATCAGCGCCAGGTTCACATGCCGGCCCCAACTTGGCGCCACATAAAGGATTCCCGCGTCCCGCGTTGCACCAAACCCCCAGCAGATCAGAACGAACCCGGCGAGCGAGACAAGACTGTAGAGCCCCATATACGGCCCGTACCCCAGCCTGACCTTGATATCCTTGCCCGGCTCGCGTGACCGAAACGTCGTAAACAGGTGTGCCCCGAAAAAGATCACGAGACCGAGGATGAAATACAGCATGAACGTGCCCTCCCAAGGCTTTGGTCGAGCCTAGTCTGATCCGTGCCCGTGGGGAAGCGCCCTGCTTGCATGCGCTCTCAAGGTGCGTAGACTGGCAAGCTTGATCCGCGTTGGACCTTGGGGGACTTAAATGACACTATCCGTAATCAGCGCCGGTTTCGGGCGCACAGGCACAATGTCGCTGAAACTGGCACTTGAGCAAATCGGCCACGGGCCATGCCACCACATGATCGAAGTCATCGAGCACGGAGAAGGCCAGGTTCCACTCTGGAATGATGCGCTCGCTGGCAATCCGGATTTCGACGCGATCTATGCTGGCTACAAGTCCGCCGTCGACTGGCCGACAGCCGCCTTCTGGCAGGAACTCGCAAGCGCCTATCCAGACGCGAAGATCATCCTCTCCACCCGCTCACCCGAAAGCTGGTACAGCAGCATCTCCGAAACCATCCTCGCCACGGTTTGGGCGCCCGACAAATGGCCGGCCCCGGCGGTCGAATGGTTCAAGATGGTCACGAAAGTACTGGACCGCAGCTTTGGCGGCGCCAAGGACAAGGACGGTATCATCGCCGCATTCACGGCGCATGAAGCCACCGTCAAAGCGGCCATCCCCGCAGACCGCCTTCTGATCCACACGGCCAAGGATGGCTGGGAACCCCTCTGCGCCTTCCTCGGCGTACCGGTTCCGGACACGCCCTATCCGCGCACCAACAGCAAGGAAGAATTCTTCGAGCACATGAAGAAAGCCGACGACCTTTAGGTCCTGCGGCACGCGCCTCCCTGTTGCCAAGATACGACCTTGTCATAGATTGACGCCTGAATTGATTGGTGGAGGGAAGAACATGTTGATTTCAGTTTACGCGCGGCGGGCTGCGTTGGCAGCGGGCCTGGCATTTATCCTGACGGCCTGTGGAAGCGGAAACCCTGATGCACCCGCTGCAGCAGGAACAGACACCGCATCTTCGTCCGCATCTGAAGGGCCTGCTTCCGATGCGCCGCCGAGGGCTGACGGTCCGGTCAACAGCCTCAGTATCGCAGTGACCGGCGATGAGACGCCACAGCCCGTGCCGCCGGCAACGGAGCTTTCAATGGTGGGCGGATGCGACGGCAAATCCATCGCCTCGATTGGGCTCTACGCTGGCGACATGTCGGGAAACGGGTGGTTCCAGGTATCCTTCGAAACCGACGAACCGATCGGCAAGGGCCAGACGGGCTCGTTCGGACTCTCCAGGCTCGAATGGGACAATGGCCTCTCGCCCGTAGAGGGCATGCCGGAGGGGTCCAACATCACCGCTCCCAACCGGTTCGAAGGCACGGGCCGGCTTGAACTTAAGACCCATGACACGGGCATGAATACGCGCCGGATGGTCGGTACGCTCAGCGGCCACCTCACGAACACGAAGACCGGCAAGGAAGTCGATATCACCATCGATACCGACTTCAACTGGTCTTGCGGCGTGGACCTGTCCTAGTAGCTCTTCGGCAGGCCCAGCACGCGTTCGGCGATGAAATTGAGGATCATTTCGCGGCTCACTGGCGCAATCCGCGCCAGCATGGCTTCCCGCATCATTCGTTCAACATGATACTCCTTGGCATAGCCCATGCCGCCATGTGTCAGCACCGCGGTCTCGCAGGCGGTGAAGCCAGCCTCCGTACCCAGATATTTCGCGGCGTTCGCCTCGGCGCCACAATCCTGGCCGGCATCGAACAGTGACGCCGCCTTGTACGCCATCAATTCTGCTGCCGACAGTTCAGCCCAGCTGCGCGCCAGTGGGTGCTGGATGCCCTGGTTCTGGCCAATCGGCCGACCGAACACGACCCGCTCCTGCGCATAGCGCGCCGCCCGCTCCAGCGCGGCAAACCCAAGCCCCACGCTTTCCACCGCAAACAGCACGCGCTCCGGGTTCAGGCCCTGCAGCAGGTATTTGAAACCTGCGCCTTCTTCGCCGATCAGGTGCTCTTTCGGCACTTCCAGACCGTCAATGAACAGCGTGTTGCACTCAACCGCCTTACGGCCCATTTTCGGGATCGGGTTCGCCTCGATCTTGCCCCGGTCGAGATCAGTATAGAACAGCGACAGGCCAAGGTGCGGCTTGGCGCACTGGTCCTTCGGCGTGGTGCGCGCGATGATCAGGATCTTGTCGGCGCGCTGCGCACCTGTCGTCCATATCTTCCGGCCATTGATGACATAGCCATTGTTCGTGCGTTCGGCCTTGGTTTCCAGACTCGACGTATCGAGGCCCGAATTGGGCTCGGTCACGGCAAAGCACATCTTCTCCTGGCCCGAGATGATCTTTGGCAGGTTTTCCTGCTTCTGTTCCTCGGTGCCGAATTTCTCCAGCGGCTTAGGTCCGAAAATATTCAGGTGGATCGCCGACGCGCCGGAATAGCCAGCGCCCGATCGCGTCACCGTCTGCATCATCAAGGCTGCTTCGGTCAGGCCGAGGCCCGCACCGCCATATTCCTCCGGGAACGCGATACCCAGCCAGCCACCCTTGGCCATCGCATCACAAAACGCTTCGGGCCAGTCACCGGTCTCGTCCGTCTTGCCCCAGTATTCGTCATCAAAGGGGGCAATCGTCTTGGCGACAGCATCCTTGATGGCCTGCTGGTCTTCGCTCATCGGGGCGATCTGGTGCATGTGAATCCTCCTGCTTGCAAGGAGACTTAGGCGCGGCAGGTCCGCCCGTCCAGCACCGCTCCGGCGTCAGGCCGTCGCAGATGCAAACCGGGCCGGGCTGAATGCCTCTGCCAACTCGCTGGTTTTACCATCCAGCACGCTCTCGGCGATGATCCGCGCCGTAATCGGCGCCAGCAGGATGCCATTGCGATAATGGCCCGTCGCGACGAACGTGCCGGTCTCTCCCAGCGCGCCGATCATCGGCGCGTGGTCCGGCGTGCCCGGGCGCACGCCGCGCCATGCCTCGATGATCGTGGCCCGTTTCAGCATCGGGCAGAGCGCCTGCGCCGCCGTCTGCAGGCAATCAATCGCGGTCTGTTCAATCTTCCGGCTGGTCTCACCCGGCTCCGCAGTTGCACCGACAATCAGGCGCCCGGCCTTCGGCACGATATAGAGCGCCCCCGCCCGCACCGTCATCTTTGGCCCGTCAGGTAACCGGTTGAAGGCCAGCATATGCCCGGCCACCGGCTCAATTTCCCGCAGCACGGGCGCAATATCGCCCAGCAACGCGTGGTCCACTTTCACGCTGGCTGTCTCCCAACCAGCCGCGAAGATCACACGATCAAATCCGTCGAGCACAATTTTTCCCTGCGCCATGGCCAGCGGCGCAATGCCCGTCACGAAGGTCACCCGTTCCTGATGCTCCAGCCCGCGGATCAGCGCTTCGACCAGAAGGCGGTTGTCCACCTGCCCGTCGGTCGGCAACCGCAGCGCCCCCTTGTTGCCAAGGCGCAAACATGGCTCGGCCTCCACGGCTTCCTCAGGTGACAGCACATCAAACGGAACGCATCGTGCGGTCAGCGCCTCGGCCAGGCTTGCCATCTGCTTCAGGTCGTCCGGCGTCTGCGCCACGGCCAGCGACGGCCCGATCGTATGCAGCACGTCCCGGTTCGTCGCAGCAGCGATCGCGCCCGACATGTCGATCCACTGACGGGCGCTTTCGATACACAGGTCAAACAGTCTGGGATGTACGCCCGGCTCGGCTGCCGCTTCATAGGCCGGGGCCAACATGCCCGCCGCCGCCCAGCTGGCACCCCGCCCCGGATGAAAATTGGACTCAAACAGCGTGACATGCACGCCCCGCTTGGCCAGTTCCCAGGCGCATGACAAGCCGATTATGCCGGCGCCAATGATGGCAACACGCGGGGAGGAAAAGCTCGGGTTCATAGTGGCTGTCTACGCCACACGGGCATCCAGTGAAACGCTCTAGGCCGCAGCGGCCTGCAGTTTTTGTTCTTCCCAGAAATTCAGGAACGCGTCGGCCCATGTCCGGTCCTGGAAGATCAGCTGCTTGCTCACCCTTCCATTCGCTTTGAAAGCAGTACGCACCATCATGTCAGGTGCATCCGCCTGCGCGGCAGATTCGCCTGAATCCAGCATATCGACAAAGAAATCGACCGCCTTTTCCCATAGAACCTGTTCCTCTGGCGTCCCCAGATCCAAGTCCACAATTACATCACACATCCCACCACCCCTGTTGTTCTGACCGGAGTTAACGTTTGGTTTACCCCATAACGCGCGCTTCTCAGAGTCGTTTCAGGCAAAAAACGGCAATCCTTCAGGGTTATGTGCAAGTTTTGGGCAAAACGTCGCCCCCTTCCCTTGTTGCGATCCATTCTCAATTGTGTTTCATAGGGCCAAGACAGACAAGGACAGCGCAAGCTCATGAAACTCCCGACCCTTCTCGCCGCCGCTCTCATGCTGGCCGCATGCGGAAAAGCCACCACGCCAGAGACCACGCCAACGGAAACTGCAGCCGAACCAACCGTTCAGAGTGCAGGCACCCTCAACGTCTATTCGGCCCGTCACTATGATTCCGACAAGCTGATGTACGATGCGTTCGAGAAAGACTCCGGCATCCGCATCCGTTTCCGCGAAGCCGGTGCGCCCGAACTGATCGAGACGATGAAAGCTGAAGGCGACGCCAGTCCGGCTGATGTGATCATTGCGTCCGATGCAGGCACACTTTTCCGCTTCCAGGATGCTGGATTCACACAAGGCATTCAATCAGACGCGCTCGAGGCGGCCATTCCCGCGCATTTCCGCGAACCGGCTGGCAACTGGTTCGGTCTCGCAAAGCGCGCCCGGATCATCGTGTACGATCCCGCCCGCCTTCAGCCCGAAGACGTCGACCAGTATGCTGATCTCGCTGATGGCAAGCTGCATGGCGAAATCTGCATGCGCTCCAGCTCGAACATCTACAACCTGTCCCTGATGGGCGAATTCATCGGGCGCTGGGGCTCAGACGAAGCCGCTGGCTGGGCCCGCAACGTGGTCGCCAATTTCGCTCGCCAGCCACAGGGTGGTGATACGACCCAGATCCAGTCCATTGCTGCAGGTGAATGCTCTGCGGCCCTGGTCAACCATTACTACTGGGTGCGCCTGTCGACCGGCACTGTTGAAGACAAGGCAACTGCGGCCAAGACCATGCTGTCCTTTCCGGAACAGGATGGCGTTGGCACCCACGTCAACGTGACCGCCGCCGCCGTCGCAGCCCACGCGCCCAACAAGGACAATGCGGTCAAATTCATCGAATGGCTCGCCACACCGGAAGGCCAGCGCATGCTGACCACCGAAACCAAGGAATTCCCGATGGTTGCAGGCGTGCCGCTTCCGGAAGGCCTCAGCGCCCTGCCGGAGTTCAAGCAGAGTGAGTTCCAGCTCGAACAGCTCGGGAAGAACCAGAACGAAGCCCAGGAAATCTACGACCGGGCTGGTTGGAACTGATCCATTTGGTTGGATCCATCCGCCTCCGCAGTCTTGCCATTCGCGCAAGTGACGGGCCCGCCTTTCTGGCGGGCCTTGTCATTGCTGTGCCCGTCGTCGCAACACTCATCGCGGGAATCATCTTCGGCGGCGGCGAAACCTGGACCCATATCCGAGAGACGCTACTGGCCGGCTATTTCCTCGGCACGGTCGGCATGCTCGCCCTGACAGGCGTGTTCATTCTCGCCATCGCCATACCGGCAGCATGGCTGGTAACCATGTACCGGTTCCCGGGCCGTGGTGTATTCGAATGGCTGCTGATCCTGCCTCTCGCGGCCCCCGGCTATGTCCTCGCCTATGCTTATGGCGACTTGATGGGCGTTGGCGGTCCGGTCCAGTCCGCAATACGCAGCGCCACCGGCCTCTCTGCCCGCGATTTCTGGTTTCCTGACATCCACTCCCTGCCCGGCCTCGCCTTCGTGCTGGCCTGCACCCTTTACCCCTATGTCTATCTCACCGCGCGCGCGGCCTTCATCTCGCAATCTGTCTGCTCACTCGAAGCCGCCCGCAGCCTGGGCGCCAGCGCCTCGCGCAGCTTCTGGACTGTCGCCCTGCCTGCGGCCCGTCCGGTTATTGTTGCTGGCCTCGCCCTCTCCCTGATGGAAGCCGCCGCCGACTATGGCGCCGCCGAATATCTCGGCGTGCCGACACTGACTTATGGAATCGTGCGCGCCTGGACGAGTTTCGGCGAACCGGCCACGGCCGCCCGCCTTGCCCTCGTCCTGCTCACCCTTGTCCTTAGCCTCGTCCTGTTCGAGCGCTGGAGCCGTGGGCGGCGTGGCAGCGAGCAAAGCTCCCGGCGCTGGCGCGAAGTATCTCGTACCCCCCTCTCACCCCTGCGTGCCGCCACCGCAACCGCACTGTGCACCACCATCTTCATCACCTCCTTCGGCCTGCCCGTCGGCCGCCTTGTCTGGCGCAGCCTGGAAGTCCGCGAAGCCATCGCGCCTGTCGGACAGGCGCTCATCAATACGCTGATCCTGTCAGGCTCAGGTGCCGCGCTTGCCTTCATGCTGGCCCTTGTGATTGCCTTGTCCCAGCGCGCCGCCGGGCCGCTCCCGCGCTTTGCCCGGCTCGCCGCCTCCTCAGGATACGCCATCCCCGGCGCGGTCCTCGCAATGGGCGCGCTTGTCGTCCTCGGCCTCCTGCCGTTTACCCTCACCGGCGGCGCCGCTCTTGCCGCTCTCGCATGGGTATATGCCAGTCGTTTCACCGCAGCCGGGGCTGAACCGATGGTCGCCGCGCTGGACCGTGCCCCTGCCTCGCTGGCTCAGGCGGCCGGCAGTCTCGGTGCTTCGCCGCTGCGCCGAGCCCGTGAAGTCGACCTTCCCATTGCCCTGTCCGGTGCCACTGCGGGCGCGCTGATCCTGTTCGTGGAATCGCTCAAGGAACTGCCCGCCACCCTGATGCTGCGCCCGTTCAACTGGGATACGCTGTCAGTGCGCGCCCACGCTTATGCGTCGGATGAGCGCCTCGCTGCCGCTGCCTTGCCCGCCCTGCTCATTACGCTGGCCGGTCTCATCCCCGTCATCTACCTGTCATGGCGACTATCACGTGCGCGCCCCGGAGCCCCCCTATGACCCCCGCACCTACCCCACTCTCGGCACGGGGTGTCAGCCGCCTGTATGATGGCCTCGCCGTGGTCTCCGGCGTGTCACTGGACCTCGCGCCGGGGGCCATCACGGCGCTCCTTGGCGGGTCCGGTGCCGGCAAGTCCACCCTGCTACGCCTGTTCGCCGGTCTTGAGCCGGTTGATGACGGCGACGTACGCCTTGGCGACATTGTCCTGTCTGATACGCGCCACACTCTGCCCCCCGAAAAGCGGCGTATCGGATTGATATTTCAGGATTTTGCCCTCTTTCCTCATCTGACAGCCCTGCAGAATATCGGCTTCGGTCTCGCAGACCTGCCAAAAGACCAGACTCGCACCATCGCCGCGCAATGGCTTTCGCGCCTCGGTCTTGGTGCCCGCAGCGCCGCCTACCCCCACGAATTGTCCGGCGGGGAACAGCAACGCGTCGCCATCGCCCGCGCTCTCGCCCCCCGGCCCGCCGCTATCCTGATGGACGAACCCTTTTCCGGCCTCGACCCGTCCCTGCGCGGCAGCGTGCGGGAAGTCGCGCTGGAAGCGGTGCGCGAAGCGGGTATTCCCGCGCTACTTGTCACCCACGATCCGTCTGAAGCCTTGGAGTGTGCCGATCACATAGCGATCATGAAGGCGGGCCGTGTTCTGCAGCAGGGACTGGCAAGTGACGTCTACCTTAAGCCCCATGACGCCGACATCGCGGCGGCCCTGGGTCCGGTGAACCGGCTTGCCGGCCGCGATGTTCCCGCTGGCCTTCTGGCTCAGCCTGTCGCCCCGGATGCAACCGTCGTGATCCGCCCGGAAGGCCTCATCCCCGACGTGACGGCTCCAGTGCGCGCCCGGATCGTCTCCAGCCACCTTACCGGCCCCATGACCCGGTTGGTGCTTGATGTGGGCAAGCTCAGGCTGACCTCGTTGGTGCCGCGGGGGCTCGCGCCGCAAGCCGGAACGGAAACCGGCATTCAGGTAGATCCCGAACTCGCGTTCATATTCGCGTCAGGTGCTTCCTGACATTTATGTCATGGATGTTGCTGCCCCCTCGCCAATACCGGCGCGGTTGCTTAAGTTCATCCGGTTGGTTCCACCAAGAGGAGACGCCACTCATGGCGCGACACGTCCTGCGTCTAGCAGCATCGGCCATCGCCGCCGCGTTGATTGCCTTTACAGCGTCTGCCCAAGGTCTCATCCGCGATGCGGAGATCGAGGAGACCCTGCGCGAGTGGACCGATCCAATCCTGGAGGTCGCCGGCCTGAAACCCGCTGATGTCGGTTTCTACATCATCAATGATCCGAGCCTGAACGCTTTCGTGGCGAACGGCCAGAATATCCACCTCCATACCGGCCTAATCATCGCAGCGGAATCGTCTGCGCAGATCAAGGGCGTCATCGCCCACGAAACCTGCCATATCGCCTGCGGTCACAGCGTCAGCCGCCAGCGCGCCGCCCAGGTCGCCTCGCGCCCGGCACTGGTTTCGATTGGCCTCGGCATCCTCGCCATTGCTGCCGGCGAAGGTGGCGCAGGCGCCGCGCTGATTGGCAGCTCGCAACAATTCGCGGCCCTCAACTTCTTCGTGCACACGCGGTCCGAGGAATCCATGGCTGATGCCGCTGCGGTCGAATACCTGAGCCAGCTGCACCAATCGACCGGCGGCATCGTCGAATTCTTCGAGAAATTCCGGTATCAGGAAGTACTGTCCAATGCGCGCCGTTACCCTTATTTCCGCTCGCACCCTCTCGCGTCGGACCGTATCCGCGCCGTGCGCTCACTTGCCGAGCAATCGGGCTTTATCGACGAGCCACCGAGCGAGCGTGAGCAGCTTCAGTATGAAATGATGCGCGCCAAGCTGATCGGCTTCCTCGATACAGCCAACAAGGTGCGCAACGAATACCCTGCCAGCGATGTCAGCGCACCCGCCCGCTATGCCCGCTCGATCGCCGCCATGCAGGCATCCGATATTGATGTTGCCCTCCACGAGGTCGACTCGCTGTTGGTTGACCAGCCGGACAATCCCTACTTCCATGAACTGAAGGGCCAGATCCTATTCGAAAGCGGTCGCACGGCGGAATCGGTCGCGCCGCACGCGCGGTCGCTGGAATTGAAACCCGGCCAGCCGCTTCTGCTGATCAACTATGCGCGTTCGTTGAACGCCCGGGACGAGCCGGGCGATGTCGAGCTTGCTGAAGCAGCCCTGCGTGATGCGCTGATTGTCGAACCGGAGAACGCATTTGCGTGGGCGCAACTTGCCATAACGCTTGAAAAGCAGGGCCGCCGCGCTGAAGCGCAGCTGGCCACCGCAGAGTCTGCCTATTCCATCGGCGACATCGTGCGCGCCAATTCCTTTGCGCACCGCGCTGTGGAACAGCTGGAACGTGGCACGATTACATACCGCCGAGCTGACGACATTCTCCTGATCACTGATCCGAACAATCCAGACAATCGCGACTTCTACAACCGCGCCAATCGCGGTCCGCGATTCTCGGTCCAGACCAGTGACCGAGAGATGCCCTTCGGTGATTTCACAATGACGGATCGCTGATCAACTTTCTGTCAGTCGCAATGGACGCCTGTCGTTTGGATCGTATACATGCGCTTCACGACACACCTGTCTGACCATTTAAAAAGGCCCTTGTAATGATACGCAAACTGTTCACCGCAGCGGCGATGACCGCCATTGCCCTGACACCAGCCTGCGCGCAGGATTCCTCTTCCGGCGACATGAAACGGGCCGAAGTCGAAGCGATCATCCGCGACTACATCATGGAAAATCCCGAAATCATCGAAGATGCGCTTGTCGCACTCAGTGAGAAACAGCGCGCAGAGGCCGCTGACGCCGCGAAAGTGGCGATCAAGAAAGAAAAGAACAATCTCTACGCCCTTGCCAGCGACCATTTCGTTGGCCCAGCCGATGCCAAGGTGACTGTTGTTGAATTCTTCGATTATCGTTGCGGTTATTGCAAACGCTCAGTGGATACGATCCAGGCCCTGCCGGCCCAGTATGACGGGAAGGTCCGTGTCGTATTCAAGGAGCTGCCGATCTTTGGTGGCATCAGCGAAACCGCCGCACTGGCCGCGCTCGCCGCAGGCAAGCAGGACAAGTACAATGAGATGCACATCGCGCTCATGGATCTGAAGTCCAATGATGATCTGACCGAGAAGCGCATCGATTCTATCGCTGAATCGATTGGCATCAGCGTTCAGAAAATGCGCGCTGACATGAAATCCATGGAAATCCAGAAACAGCTGGCTGACATGAAGGATTTGGGTCGCGCGCTCGGTGTCGGCGGCACGCCAGGCTTCTTTGTTGGTGAAACACATATCGAAGGCGCGGATATGGCCAAGCTGGACGCCGCCATCAAGGCAGAACTTGAAGGCTAATCGTCCGTCTCGACGCTGCCTCGCAGCGACTTGATTTCGCCCCGGCGTTTCTTTGACGCGATCCTGCGGCGCACACTGCCTGCCGTTGGACGCGTCGCAACGCGGCGTTTCGGGCGGATTGATGCCTTCAGGATCATCTGCGCCAGCCGCTTCCGGGCCGCCTCTCGATTTAAAGGCTGGCTGCGATGCTCGCTCGCCTCGAGCATCATGCGGCCATCATTCGTGATACGGCTGGCATAGAGTTTGGAAAACCGGGCCTTGACCTCAGGCGGCAATGACGACGCTCCAACATTCCATGTCAGTTGCACCGCCGAAGACACTTTGTTGACATTCTGGCCGCCTGGCCCGGACGCACGCACAAAGGCTTCGCTCAGTTCCCAGGCGGGAACCGTCAATTCGCCTGATACGCGAAGATCGCCGAAGTCTGACATGCGCTTCCCTTAACATGGCGTTCAGGTGGAGTTCAGCCCGCAACCGATAATACTTGCCTCAAGCTTGCACAAATGTGCGGCGATCCACAGGAGGCTCGAACGCCATGAAACTGTTGAAGAACCTTGCCCGCCTGCTGGCTGCTACGGCAACCGTCGGCTTGCTCGCAGCGCCCATTGCCAGCGCTGACCAGGGGCGACGCGGCGATAATAATCGCGGCGGAGAATATTCCCGTGGCAACAATGATCGCGGCGCCAATCGCGGCGATAACAACCGTCGTGCTGATCGCGGCCACGACCGCCGCAATGAGTATCGCGGTGATCGGCGACAGGATTATCGTGGCCACAACAACCGCCGTGACACTTATCGCCACCAGAAGAACCATCGCTATTACAGCCGACCGCCGGCCCGCGCCCATTACGCGCCACCCCGCCGCTACTACGCCCGACCGCGCCACTATGCGCCGCCGCGTCACTACGTACCGCGCTACGCTGTCGGGGGATATTACCACCCCCATAACCACACAGTGTATATCCGCGACTACCATCGCTACGGCCTGTATGATCCACCACGCGGTTACTATTGGGCACGCGATTATGACCGGGGAGATGCGATTCTCGCGTCAGTCGCCACAGGTGCCATTATTGGCCTCGCCATCGGCGTGATCGCTTCAGACTAAGCTAAGCGCCTGATTTTCAAGCATTCGAATCGCGCCCGGACCCACTGTCCGGGCGTTTTTCATATGGGACGCCAAAAGATCACCGGAATGGCGTCATGTTTACTTTTAATTGGCGCAAATCATGCTTAACTTCATCCTGTCCGGGATGGTCCTGGACAAAAGTCCGTGCAAGCAGCACGTTTGAAAGGAGGTGATCCATGTCGAGTGAGAAACCAGGTGAGGCCGTTGGGTCTGTGTCCTATGGTGTCTGGCTGGAGCAGCCTCCAATCAACGCGTAGAGATATGGTAGGGCAGCTGTAACGCCGCCCGGACCCAACTAGCCCCATGGGCTCACGGAAGCCGCCCCTCGACAGGGCGGCTTCTTTGATTCTTGGCGTGAAGGTCGCGGGTTACGTTTCGGCTGAAACAGGGCTAATTGCCTTGGCAACGACATTTCGGAGACGAGACCATGACCAGCCTGACCCACGCGAAATCCGGATGGACCATCGGAACCGGCAAACCGCTTGCCGTGATCGCAGGTCTCAATGTGCTGGAAAACAAGGAACTCGCACTGACTGTCGGGTCACAATTGAAAGTCATCTGCGCCGAACTTGGCCTTCCCTTCGTGTTCAAGGCCAGCTTCGACAAGGCGAACCGCTCGTCAATCCACTCCTATCGCGGGCCGGGTCTGGAAGACGGCCTGAAGATACTGAAGGAAGTGAAGGCCGAACTGGGCGTGCCAATCTGCACCGACCTGCATGAAGCCGGACAGGCCGACACCGTCGCGGCTGTCGCCGACATCGTCCAGATACCCGCCTTTCTCTGCCGCCAGACCGATCTGGTCGTCGCCACCGCCCGAGCCACCGCCAAGGCTGGCGGCATCGTGCAGGTCAAAAAGGCCCAGTTCATCGCGCCCTGGGACACCAAGAACATTGTCAGCAAGATCGGCGAAGCCTCCGATGTCGGGGTCATCCTCTGCGAGCGCGGCTCCAGCTTCGGCTACAACAATCTCGTCGTCGACATGCTGGGCATACCGGAAATGAAAAAACTTGGCTGCCCGGTCACCATTGATGCCACGCACGCCGTTCAGCTGCCAGGCGCCGACCCGCGCACAGGTGGCGCATCGACCGGCGGCCGGCGCGACGGTGTCGCGATCATCGCGAAATCGGCTGTGGCCGCAGGGGCTGATGGCGTATTCCTCGAATTTCACACGGATCCTGATGCCGCGCTGTGCGATGCGCCAAGCTGCCTGCCGATCTCGGGTGCCAAGGTGCTGCTGACGCAGCTCAAGGCGCTCCACGCGGTGGTGCAGGAATAGGCTCGTGTCCTCCCGCCTGATCCTGTTCAACAAGCCGTTCGGCGTCCTGTCGCAATTCACTGATGCAGGGACCGCAGGATCGCCGCGCAAAACCCTGTCTGACTTTATCGACGTGCCGGGCGTCTATGCAGCCGGACGTCTCGATCAGGACAGCGAGGGCCTGCTTGTCCTCACCAATGACGGCCAACTCCAAAATCGAATCAGTGACCCTAAATTCAAACAGCCGAAAACATATTGGGTACAGGTCGAAGGCGTGCCGGATGAAGCCGCCCTGCAGGCCTTGCGCACCGGCGTCACGCTGAAAGACGGAAAAACCGCCCCGGCCAAAGCCGAAGCCATTTCTGAGCCTGATAACCTCTGGCCCCGTGATCCACCGATCCGTGTTCGCAAGTCCGTGCCGGACAGCTGGATCAGCCTGACCATCACAGAAGGCCGCAACCGGCAGGTCCGCCGCATGACCGCCGCTGTCGGCTATCCAACACTGCGTCTTATCCGTTCGCGAATCGGTGATTGGGCCTTGGCTGGGCTCCCTCCCGGCGAGTGGCGCGACACGACAACCTGACCTCTACGCCTTCACACGGGCCGAAACACCGAATAGCACGCAAGGTTCCACCGCCCGGCCGCAAGGCGCAGACATGGAGCCCATTTTGGCCCTTTCCTCTCTATCCGCATGGTTTGATGAAACAGCCCCCTCATGGCTGAAGAACGCCACCGCCTACATCGCTTCAATCTGGAATGAAGGGGCATACGGTCTGACGTTCGGCGAAATCGTCATTTCCGTCTTCATTATCTTTATTGCCCTGGCTGTACGCGGCCTGTTTGCACGCCTGATCGTCGCTTCGATCATGCGTTTCACGGCTGGCACGAAGATGCGATCGGACGATGCGCTTGTCAGGTCAATTTCGACGCCGCTTAAGGTCGTGCCTGTCATCATCGGCATCTACATCGCCCTTCAGGTGACCAATATTTCCGGCGAGGCCGAAATCTACGCCAACCGCCTTCTGCGTTCCATCATCACACTTTCCGTGTTCTGGACATTGTCGCGCGCCGTGAATGCGTTCGAGTTCATGTTCACCAATCTGCGCAATGCCCTTTCGCCCGCCGCTGTTGACTGGATGGTCAAGGCGCTACAGGTGCTCCTGATTGTGCTCGGCCTGGGCGCTGTGGCGGAGCAATGGGGCATACAGATCGCGCCACTGCTCGCCGGTCTTGGTGTTTTGGGTATCGCGGTCGGCCTCGGCGCGCAGGATCTTTTCAAGAACCTGATCTCCGGCATCCTGATCATCACCGAGAAGCGCTTCATTCCCGGTGAGTGGATCAAGGTGGACGGCGTGGTCGAGGGAACGGTGGAGAAGATCAATTTCCGCTCAACGCTCGTGCGTCGCTTCGACAAGAGCCCGGTCTATGTTCCCAACAGCGCCTTGTCGGATGCCGCGCTCACGAACTTCTCCCGCATGACGCATCGGCGCATCAAGTGGATTGTGGGCGTCGAATACCGCACCACGGTCGACCAACTCAAATATATTCGCGATGAAATCGAAAGCTGGCTGTGGAATGATGATCGTTTCGCCAAACCACCTGCTGCGGCCCTGTTCGTGCGGGTCGACAGCTTCAATTCCAGCTCTATCGACTTCCTGATCTACACGTTCACCAATACGAAGGATTGGGGCGAATGGCTCGCGATCAAGGAAGAGTTCGGGGTCGCGGTGATGGACATCATCGAAAAGGCTGGTACCGGCTTTGCGTTCCCGAGCAGGACAATTTACCTGCAGGAAACCGACCCGCCGGAAATCATGGCACCGCCAGCGCGCAGCGAAGGCGTGGAACGCGCCCGAAAAGCCATCGCTGCCGCTGGCAAGCAACGCGGCATGGGCGAAGCGGACGACGCAGGCTAAGCATCGCTAACCACACGAGCGCCATATTGGACGTCACGTGTCTGCTGCGACCTTCTCGTAAACCGAGACATGCATCTTGCTGTCTACCGTAAACGGCTCGCGGTGCCAGCCGCCCCACCGCTCTTTCAGGCGCAACCCTGCCAGACGCGCCATAAGATCAATCTCCGAAGGCCACGCATAACGCATCAGTAGCGGGACGAGGCGCGCACCATCCTCGGTGATGCGAACGCGCTGGTGCTCAACTACTTGCCTGACCGGATCATGCATTGTCGCCTCCAGCCAGACTGATTTGAAACCTACCTGCATCGTGCGCAGGTTCTGCCCGCCGCGATATTGCGTCACGTCGGGCACGAACGTCTCGACCAGGAACGTCCCCCCATAGCGCAGGCAGTTCGCGACATTCTGGAAACACCGCACCTGGTGTTCCTGCGAAGTCAGATTGAACAGCGTGTTGAAGACAAGGAACACGTGATCGAACGGTCCCGTCACCGCGACATCGGCAAAGTCTCCGATCACCACCGGGATGGCCTCGCCGCCCGGCTTTTCCCGCAACTTCGCCACCATTTCTGGAGAGCCTTCAATGCCGTGAATGTTCAGGCCTTGCGCCGCGAGAGGCAAGGCGATCCCGCCCGTGCCGATTGCGAGTTCAAGCGTCCGGCCACCCGCAGCAATCTGCGCAATCAAGGCGACGGTTTCATCGGTTGTCCCCGGATCATGCAGTAGATCGTAATCATCTGCATTCAGTTTGCCAAACGTGTCGGGCTCGAACGTCACCGCACCCAGGCCCCTGGCACGTTGGTGCGATAGCCCAACGCCGTGTAAGTCGCATCAATCAGGCTTTGCCCGCGATCATTCAGCAGAAGGCCGCCGCCCATCTGGTTCATCGTATAACTGAAGGCCAGTCCGCATTCCGGGTCGGCGAAGCCGATCGAACCGCCGGCACCGACATGGCCAAATGCCTTGTCGCCGATGATGGCGCTGGTGCCGGGGCCCAGGTTCAGGCCCCGATTGTCCATCGACTTCATAAAGCCCGAGGCAAAGCGGGACGGGATCAATAGTGTCGCGTCCTTTTGCGTGGCCGTCGACACCATCGTCATGTTCGCCAGTCGGTCAGATGATACCAGCGTGCCGTCATTGGTGGCCAGCGGCGTATACATCGCCACTTGGCCGCGCGCATTCGACAGGCCGCCACCGCCGCCAATCTCGGCCGCCTGTCCTTTGCGGTCATTGAAGTCCCATCCGCCGGTATTGAGGAAGGATTTGTGCTGAATCGAATCCGGTTCCGTCATCAGCTTGATTGTGAACTCGGTCGGCACATCATCGGGTTTGGGCTCGTACATGCGGATCGGCGCTATAGACACGGTCTCGCTTTCCGGAAGGCCAAGCCAGAACCGCGCGCCGGTCTTGCTTGCCACTTCATCGCGGAAAAATGTGCCGAGCGACTTGCCGGAAACTCGACGCACGAGTTCGCCAACCGTCCAGCCGAAATTGATCATGTGATAGCCGTTGCGCGTACCAGGCTCCCAGAACGCTTCCTCGTCTGCCATGCGTTGGACCATATAATCCCAGTCAGCGAACCCGCCCGGCCTGACCGGATCGCGCAGCGCCGGCAGCGCGCTCTCATGGTTCAGCATCATCTGGACGGTCGTTTTCTCTTTCCCGTTCTTGGCAAATTCTGGCCAGTATTCAGCGACAAGCGCACTGGGGTTCAGTTCGCCGCGGTCAATCAGGATATGGGCACACAGAGCCGTTGCGGCTTTCGAGCATGAGAATACGATTGAGATCGTGTCTTCCTGCCAGTCCTCGCCGGTTTCCGGATTGGCCTTGCCGCCCCAGAGGTCGACCAGCGTCTCGCCGTTCACTGACAGGCACACGGAGGCACCCACTTCGCCGCGCTCGGCAAAATTGCGCTCGAATTCCTGCTTTACGGCATCAAATTTTGGGTCAGTTTTCCCGTGGACCTTGGATGGCATTTACATCTCCCTCTGATTTTTGTCCGGCCAGTCATTGGTGGCACACCGTAGCGGGCACGCCTTGCTGGACGCTTCAGAACGTAATGTGCGCAGGCGCGCGTGACTTGTCCATCTTCGACAGAACTGTCCCTCGCGTCAGCTTGTCAGAACCTGCAGATAGCAGGGGTCACGTCTGCTGGTGAAACGCCGAGCGGCGTGATCGTATTTTCCGGGCTGCCCTTGGCCGAAATGACTGCGGAGCCAGTCTTTCGACTATCGGTCGTCTTCTATAGGCAAAAACTGCGGAGATAGGTTCATGTTGATAGACAAGGTTTCTCCCGGCGCGAGTATGTCCATCGCCTGCGGCGCGGGTATATTCTCAACGTTTATTGCATTATTAGCGTGAGACACCGGTTCACAACAAAATACTTCGCCGTCGCCGGGATAGTAGATGACAAGATTGCCTCGCTCGCTGCTCGCGTGCATCGAAATGCGAAGCCTATTGGTTGGGTAATCCAGCGTGAGGTGTCCATTCCAACCTGTGAAGCAGTTGTCCAGGTCCATGCCTTTCAGACTCCGAAATTCACCAAAGTCAGTTTCGGGCGACATCGCACACCAGGCGACTGGCAGACTAGGATTGTCTGGGGCTGTGCGCCAATAGCCTTCGGCTGCCATCCTCATCCGCATATCGACCGTGCGAGGAAAATACGGATGAAGCCCAAGTCCGGCGGGCATTCGCTGATGGCCCGTATTCAATATGGACACTGAAAGCGTTAGACTAGTTGCGTCTGCCTGAACAACTTGCGTGGCGTGAAATGGCCAGGGCCATTGACCATCGTGGTGACCAAAAACCATCTCAACTGAACCGGGAAGGCTCTCCCGAATCACCCAAGCCCGTCGCCACCCCATGCCGTGTAAAGCGTGAGGCATGACGAACTCGGGTTCTGAAAGGAGAATCTTGCGTCCTTCGAATGTGAACTCAGCATCGTGGATCCGGTTTGAGAATGGGACAAGCGGGAAGCAACCGGCATGCTGATCGACCGGCCAGAATCCAAACCGCCCAGGCGCAAGGATTTCTTGATCCCTCCAGGTGCATTCTACGATCTGGCCTCCGCGTGCGGCGTCAATTTTGATGTACCAATCGTGCGCGACAATCTCAGTCTGACCGGTCGTCCACACTCACGCGATCCACTCGATAGCAGGATGTCGATGCTTTAGCGTGCTCCACCAAGTTTCCATGCGTTCCAACTCAACAAGCGCTACGATGCAGCCGCCGAATCCCGCACCTGTGATGCGTGCGCCATCAGCACCAAGGCTGACAGCGTCGGCAACCAGCTGGTCGATTTGCGGGATGGAGACTTCCATATCGTCGCGAAGCGAGTCGTGGCTCTCATTCATCAATCTACCAAATGTGTGACGGTCACCTGTACGCAGGGCTGCTATGGCCTCTCTTGACCGCCTCGCCTCAGATATTGCGTGTCTGGCTCTATTAATGAGCGGCCCATCCAGAACGTCGATCGACAGCAAGCTGGCATCGCATAAACAATCCACACCAAGTATCGCCGCGGCTTCAAGGCATTGATCGCGCCGGGCACGGTAGCGCCCGTCGGAGAGCGCCCGTCGGACACCTGAATGAATCACCACAACTGACCATGTATCCGGCAGGTCCAGCAGCGCATATGAGCAATCTCTCGTATCAAGCGCCAGCACCGTACCGGGCTTTCCCAATGCAACCGCCATCTGGTCCATGATACCGCATGGCACGCCGATGAACGTGTTCTCGATTTCCTTCGCTGCGAACGCTAGCGCCTCTCCATCCACATCCGGAAAGCCAATGCTTGCAGCTTTTAGCGTCGCGACGATGATGGCGGCTGACGATGACAGCCCCGCCCCAACAGGAATGCTGCTTTCGACGCTCACCTCTTGTCCACTTTCGATCCAGTTTCGATCTCGTGCATACTGCAAGGCACCGCGAATATAATCCGACCAATGATCACCTGCGGGTGCGTCGATAGCGAAATCCTGGCTCGCTGCGAAGCTCGTGGATTTGATTCGGTCCATTGCCGTTCCATTGGCAGCGATCTTCACGGCCACCGATGGCGCCAACGCCATTGGCAAAACCATGCCGCCATTAAAATCAATCCACTCACCGATAAGGTTCACACGGCACGGAACCTTTGCCTCCTGCGTGACGAGACTGGATGGGTTTCTCATAGTGCCCGCAGCCTCTCGGCTGCCTGTTCCGGTACGACATCGACTGTGAATACACCCGTAAACTGCTCCACACTGGCAAGATATTTCAGGCGACACGCGTCACGCATGATTGGGAAAAACTGGACTGTGAACTGAAACTCATCACCGGCCTCACGTGGCGCAGCCTGAAAGCTCATCATGTAGGGCATGGGCGCGCCGAACAGGCCATCGAGCCGGCGCGGAATATCCCCGAGAATGCGGGCGAGAGCGTGTATGTCGTCGGCGCCAAGTTCCCATGGCCCACGGCAGGGCTGTTTGGGCATGATCCAAGTTTCGAAAGGAAACCTGGCAAACGGAGGAGAGAACGCGACGAATCCATCGTCTGAGGCGACATCGAAAGTGCCATTCCAAGAGGCGTGATCGGCAGCCAGGTCATAGCCGGATGCGAAAGCCCGCGAGGCTGCGGCCTGTGGTTCTGGAACTATATCAAATGAGTAGATCTGGCCGTGAGGATGGGGCAGAGTCACGCCAACTTCCTGGCCTCGGTTTTCGAATGGCAGGACATAGGCGGCGCCCCTTTCGAAAAGAGACAGGTACCGGTCGATGAGCGCTTCAATAAGCAGGACCCGCCGTTCTTGCCCTATGCTTTGAAGGTCGCCTTCGGACTCGGAAGTGTAGACAACGACTTCGCAATGGCCAGTCGCCGGGCCGGATGCCCATTGGCTTGGCACGGATCCAGCGTCACCCGTTTGAAGACTGGAGAACTGATTGTCAAAGATGGCGAGTTCAAACTCCGAAAAAGGTATCTCCGTAGGTGCAGACCCCGCGCGCCAGGGAGCGAGTGGATCGGCAGTCCTTGCAGGCATGAACGTTCGTGATTGGCGGTGAGGCGAATATATGGCCCAAGTATTGCGAAGCGGGTCCCTTCGAAGTTCGGAGCGATGATTACCGAGTCCAACAAGCTCCAGACCGGCCAAGCCTGATGGCGATGAAAATCCGTAGAGTGAAACGCTGCGTCCATCGGCCTTGATATGGTCGCGCCGATACAGGATCTGCGAACGCCCCTGGAGTTTCACGATTGTTTCGTCTTCATCCATAGGCCGCGCCATTCTTCAGTATTGATTTGGGTCCATTTAAATCATGCCGAGTGGATTGCGATAGAGTGCATCGAAACGCACGCGCACGAACCGCAGCTCATACAAAGAAAAAGGGCAGTGGGGCGCGCTCGAAGCCAAGCATGAACGACCGGGTCTGTCGAGGCTGGACAATCGGTATCATGTGGGGGGCTCCGTTGCACTCGACCCGGAGCGAGGTCGATAACCCTTCCACACTGACACTAATTTTGGAAACTCTGATGCCACATAAATGCTGCTGGACCCGCTGGAGACAAGGTTTCAGATTATGATATCCGCTTTCTTTGCGTCAGCCAGAAAGGCCTCAAGATCTTTATCCGTCAGGGGACAGTAGCCGGCTTGCAACCTTCACTGACCATGCCGTCAACATCCGTCGCAACGACCTCAGCGCTGACAGGGTCTTCAGCCGGTTGCAGCAAGCTCGGCAATATCCTTGGTGTCGGCAGTATCAAC
>TARA_R110000764_G_scaffold61654_1_pt1 | contig 78471 bp, 70 predicted proteins | sample TARA_R110000764 | Tara Oceans TARA_R110000764 (sample SAMEA4398111) | marine metagenome | biome: Polar Biome; feature: [SRF] surface water layer (ENVO:00010504); material: water (ENVO:00002006), including particulate matter (ENVO:01000060) such as... | depth 5 m | reverse complement strand
GCCTTGGAAGCCGCCAAAAAAGCAATGGCCATACTCTACGAGGCTCTGGTCACCCCTTTGTACGGGTTGAAGATGCTAGCCTTTATCATCGGGGTTTTTCTGTGGTTGTTGGATTTGTTCATCTATCCCTTGTTCTTGGCGGAGCGGTTTTTCCTTTTGGGCATCATGCAGGCGTTTTTTCCATTGGTCATCAGTCTGGCCGTATTTGAAAAGTTCCGGTCCTTGGCCTACAATTTCTTTAAGCTCTATGCTGGGGTGTATATGCTGGTGCCGCCTTCTTTTTGGTCAATGTATTCCTGAACAACCTCTATACCGAAATCAACACCAATTTTTGGAGCAACCTATTCGGAACGGATTGGGGAAGTAGCTTTTTTGCCCCGTTGCTGCAACTGGGCTCCATCGGGTTTATCGTATTCCTGAAGTTCAAACTGTACCGTAGGGCCATCTCGTTCACCCTTAAACTTTTCACTGGTGGATAATCCACATTAAAAGGCACATTAGACAATTAATCATCCATACTTAAAATGAAAACACCTTATAAAAACATATACAACATCCTTAAGCTGAACCGCTTTATTGTATTGACGGCCGTTGTAGGGGCTGTGCTCACCTGTATTGTTTCCATGCTGATGGTCATCAAACTGCACAAGGAGACCGTGGGCAGTGCCTTTGTGGTCAACTCAAACGGTAGTGTAATTCCCTTGAAGCTCGTTTCCCAACAAGAAAACCTGAACGTGGAGGCATTGGCGCACCTGGAGCTGTTCCATACCTACTTCTACAACATCGATGCGAGCAATTATGAAAGGAATCTGGAAAAGGCATTATGGCTGGGCAACAGCTCAGTGGATGCCCTCTATCGACAGAAAAAGGCCGATGGGGTCTATAACCGTTTGTTACAGTATTCATTGGTGCAAAAAGTGTTGAGCATCGAATCCAAAGTGGATATCCAAAACGAGCCTTACAGGTTTGAGACCAGGACCGTTTTTGAAATCAACCGGGGTTCCATAACCGATACCTACGAGCTTATCACAACGGGCAACCTTATCAAGGTGGATAGGAACTTTCCGAACAATACCCACGGATTGCTGATTACCGACTTTTTTGAAAAAACATTACGAAAAATCAATGGTGAACGATAAAACCCGTATAAAATGAAAGTAGAAAAAAACAAAATCATCTTTTCCATTGTATTGGTATGTATCCTACTTTTTATAGGAAGCTATGCCATGCTGGTATTGGGAGAGGATGAAGAACCGACCCTAGAGAACAACCAGGTTCCCGTGCCAGAATTGGAGGACGATCAAAAACAGTACGATTCAAAATTGGATGCCCTGAACGATTTGAAGGAGGTTAGGCAAACCAATGCCCCAAGCATCTACGATGAACGGCTACTGGATTCTACGGGCGTTTATGACCCGGATTTGTTGGACAAGGAAAAGATGCGATTGGTGGACAGTATCTACAAACAAGGGCAGATAAAATATTCAGAACAATCCTATGAACATATCAATCCGAGGTACAGGCCATCAAAACCGACCATTAAGAAGGAAAAGGACACCATCGACGTCAAGGATGAGCAGGAAACCGAAGTCGAGGTCAAGGAACGTGCTTTGGAGCACCAACTCTTTTTTGCTTCCCACCCCATCGAGAATGACGATTTGAATGCAAAAAATACGGACGGTTTTATCTACGTCCGTGTAGATGGTACGCAGACCGTCAAAAACAATTATCGCTTACAGATGCGGCTCCTAAAGGATGCCATGATTTATGGGCAACGTTATTCCAGGAATACGCCCATTTATGGATTTATCAGTTTTAAGCCCAATAGGGCCATCATCGATATTGAAAACATCAACCATCAACCCGTAAGATTAAGGGCACATGACTATCAGGACGGTAGCGAGGGAATTTATGTGGAAAACAGTTTTAGGGCAGAAGTTACCAATGAAATCGTTGGGGATATGGTGGACGACATTAACATTACCGGAGTGCCTCAGGTCAGTGGTTTCAAAAAAATTTTCCAGCGTAACCATCGCAATGTCAAGGTTACAATAACTGATAACTACAAACTCATTTTAAAAATATCCAAGACCAAATTTCAAGGAAAGCCCATGATGGGCAATTATTAAACTTACTCTTATGAAAACTTTTATCACATTACTGCTATTGGCCTTTACAACATCTATACAGGCACAGAAACCACTCGACACCATTTATGCCAATGACCAAAAGAACGTTGCCCTGTTTTTTCCCAATCCCATAAGGCAGGGCATTACAGGAATTTCCCATTTTGTGTTCACCTACAACCGTGAAAAGGAACAGTATTTTGGACTGTTACAGGCAAAACCGGGAACCGAGAGCAATCTTTTGGCCGTTACCAGTGACGGTAAGGTGTATTCCTATATCTTGAAATATTCCGAAAAACTTACCAAACTGAACTACTTCATCGACGAGGATGAAAGCATTGGCAATGAAAGCCCCACAATGGAAATACTCAAAACTGAAAATCCAGCAACCGCCACCAATAAGGATAGAACCGCTTATTTTCAAAGAGCTAGTGAATATTTACTCAGATCCGGTTCTGAAACCATTGCCGTAAAACGTAAAAAAGGAATCCGATTAAAGTTACAGAAAATGGTCTACGATGCTTCCGAGGTGCATCTGGTAATGGAGGTCAAGAACAAATCCGGAATCGATTTCGAAATTGACTATCTCAATGTGTACCGGACCAATGGCAACAATAAACGGAAAGCCTCTTACCAACGGTTGAGACAAGAGGTTGTTTATAAATATAAAATGCCCAACGCTATTGCTGATGGGAAATCGCAACGGTTTGTATTTGTGCTTCCAAAGTTTGTCCTAGGCGATAACGAAAAGTTGATGCTGGAACTGATGGAACGGAACGGGAGCAGAAAAGTGGTATTGGAGACAACTCTTTAACAAAATTACTGTACTATATAAACCTAAAAACCAAGCTTTATCGGCTTGGTTTTTTATCATTGGTTTTAAACCCAATTCGTTCCCTATTCTGTTGGTCAATCTGTACTTTATCTTTTTGCAATAGGTAGTTCAACGCTTGGTGGATGTCCTTGAATTTAACGTTCATTTCTTTTTCAAGTTTGGCTATTTGTTCCTTTAAATCCCCATAGTCCGCAAGATGCTTTCTATACATTACAAAAGCCCTAACAATGGAAATGTTTACCTGTATGGCCTTTTTACTCTTCAGTACACTGGAGAGCATGGCAACCCCTTGTTCAGAAAATGCAAAGGGAGCATATCGTAATCCCATTTTGTTAGATTCATTGGACATCACAAATTGTGACCTCCAATTCTCCAACTCCTCTTTGGTCAGTTCAAACATAAAATCATTGGGGAAACGGTCGATGTTCCGTCTCACTGCCTGTTTCAGCACTCTTGTTTCAACTCCATAAAGTTCGGCCAGGTCAAAATCCAACATGACTTTATATCCTCTAATCGTAAAGATTTTTTCTTTTATTATTGATAGTTCCATTTTATAGTTTTTGGTTATTAAAGTGCCTATCACATATTGTGATAAGCTTTGTTTGAATCATCTTTCTGTTCAGAAAATTGCACCCTTAATTTTTGCATATCATCGCTTACTTTACGCTCAATGACCTTGGCATAAATCTGGGTGGTCGAAATTTTCGAGTGACCCAACAGCTTCGATACCGTTTCAATAGGTATACCATTGCTCAATGTAACGGTAGTAGCAAATGTGTGCCTGGCAATGTGAAAGGTCAGGTTCTTTTTGATACCACAGACATCCGCAATCTCCTTTAAATAAGAGTTCAGCTTTTGGTTGGATATTTTGGGAAAGAGTCTACCCTGGGCAACGGCTTTGTAATTGTTTCTGTATTTTTCGATAATGGCCAAAGCTTTTGGAAGCAATGGTATACGGATGGGTTTGGTTGTTTTTTCACGTCTGTAATGAATCCATAATTCTCCATCAATGCCTATACAGATGTTATCTTCCGTCAAATGGATGACATCGATATAGCTCAAACTTGTATAGCAACTGAAAACGAACAAATCCCTTACCATTTGTAACCTTGCAATGGTCAGTTCCTTATTTTCGATTTCCTGGAGTTCGTCCAGACTCAAAAACCCGCGTTCCTTTTTTATGAACTTGGATTTAAAGTTGATGAACGGGTCACGTTCTATCCATCCCAATTTTTGCGACAGGTGTACCAACTTTCTGAACCGCTCGATATGTTTCATTACGGTATTGTTGCCCATCGGTTTCTGGTGGTCCTCCGGAACGTAGCTCCGCAGATACTTTTCGAACTTTATTATAAAATCATAATCCAGTTCCTGTAAATACTTATCGGTAGTCTTATATGCTTTTTTTAGGAACTTGAAAATATAGCGTTGGGTAGTGAAATAGTTTTTTTGGGTGCCCCATTTCAGCTTGCCCTCCATATCCTCATTATGGTAATTAATGATGTCCATAATGGAATGGCTATCGTCGTCCTCTCCAAAATACCTTGCTTTTACGGCTTGTGCGGTAATTAGTTTGCGTTCCGTTTTTAATTCCCGGTAGCATTCAAAAAGAAAGGTGTAGGTTTCGTCCAGATAGCTGTTGAGCATTCTGGATTTTTGGTTGTTTCCCTTTGCCCTGTTTCTGTGGATGTCCCAATCGGAGACCAGAGTTTTTCGTTTTAGGCTAATGGTCGCCCGTTTTCCGTTTACGGTAATTCTGGCATAGAGGGAAGCTTGCTTGTCTTTTGCCCTTGCGAAGTCTGCCCAGAACAAAATACTGAAGGTGGTCGATGTTTTCATTTGTTTCGTCTTTTAGTTAACAACAGGTGTTGTCAGACGAAAGCCAAATCACTTATAAAGATACATTTATTTACCGAACCAAAAAGGCTGCTTTAACAATTAGGTCAACACAAATGTTAAAACGGTTTTGTTATCCGATTTGTTGACTTTTGTTGACGCATTAAATCGAATCATTTGATTTCTCTAAAAAATAAAAAACCTGATAATCATTCGATTAACAGGTTTTTAGTAACAATTGATATGTTAAAAAGTCGGGGTGGCAGGATTCGAACCTGCGACCTCCTGCTCCCAAAGCAGGCGCGATAACCGGGCTACGCTACACCCCGAACTGTGTTTTGGAAAAGCGGAGAGACTGGGACTCGAACCCAGGCAGCACTTACGCGCTGACAGATTAGCAATCTGCTCCGTTACCACTCCGGCACCTCTCCTGTTTATATTTTAAGAACGTGCACTCTGAAAATGCGGATGCAAATGTACCTTTTCAGATGTAAGATCGCAACTATTTTTTCACTTTTTTGATGTAACTTTTCTAATCCCTCTGCTATTCAGGATATTCCACCCGTAAATGATAGATATTGGTAAGCTTTTGTTTGAGTACTTTCTTCACCATTTCTATCTCCTTAAGCGTAATATTGGCATTTAAATATTGATTTGCCTGCATTTGCCCCTTTACTATTTTTTCCACAAACTCATCAATTATGGTAAAAGTGGGGTTCTTTAGACTTTTAGAAGCGGCTTCCACAGCATCCGACATCATTAAAATTGCCGTTTCCTTGGAAAAAGGTATTGGACCTGGATATTTAAAGTTTTCCGCGTCCGTCTCAGAGTCAAGCTCCTGTTGTTTTTTGAAGAAATAATAGACCACTGTGGTTCCATGATGGGTTCTTATAAAGTCGATAACCCGATCAGGAAGCTTATTTTTCCTCGCAATTTCAATACCATTAATAACGTGGTCTATAATGATTTTGGCACTCTCTTTCGGCGGTAAATCATCATGCGGGTTAACACTCGTGATTTGGTTCTCTGTAAAGTAGGTCGGATTCTCCATTTTACCTATATCATGGTACAATGCCCCTACCCTGACCAACATTGCATTTGCCCCTATTTCGTTGGCAGCTGCCTCAGCAAGGTTCGCAACCTGTAGAGAATGGTGAAATGTACCAGGAGCCTTGTCCGAAAGCTCTTTGAGCAACTTGGAATTGGTATCGGAAAGTTCCAATAAGGAGACATCGGAAACGAGTCCAAAAATCTTCTCAAACATATAAATCAGTGGCTGGGCAAAAAGAGTCAAAAGACCATTCAGCACAAAGACCCCGAACAATATCCATTCAATGTTTTCCAAATTTCCTTCATGAATGGCGTGAAAGGCAAAATAACCGATAATGTAAATCAAGGTGATCTGCCCTACAGAAATAAAGAGATTGGCTCTTTTATATAATTCCGAAGCTGTTAGAATAGTGACAATACCGGCAATTATCTGTAAAAAGATATATTCAAAACTATTGGGCACCACAAAACCGAGTATCAACACGGTCAATACATGTACAAACAATCCCAATCGGGCGTCAAAAAAGTTTTTTAATACCAATGGTAAAATACACAAGGGAACCATATAAATATAATTCTCATAATGCTTTACCATTAAAGTTGTGGCAATTACCATCAACAAAATATTGAAGAAAATAAAAGTCACCTTATTGTTGTTCTGAAAAATATCGGTTCTGTATCTTTTTAGGAAAAGGAACAACATAATGAGTACCAGTGCTACCAGGATGGTATATCCCAATAAAATAAAATAGTAGTTACTTCCCATCCAAAGCTCGGACTCATACTCATCTTTTAGGGAGTTTAATATTTTAAAATCTTCCGATTCCACAATTTCGCCCTTGGCGATAATTAGTTTCCCTTGGTCTACTTCACCTCTAGTGTACGAAATTTTGGACAGTTCATCGTTCAATGCGCTTTCCGTCAGGGCCTCATCATAAAATAGATTAGCTCTAAGACTATTTCTGATCAACCCTTGCAAACGATTGGCTTCTGTAATATTAGTACCGGAAAAATATTCGGAAACCTTCTTTTTTGCCTGTTCAAGACCTAAATAATCACTTGGGGAAATTGGCTGTGCCTCATTGCTTTTTACAACAACAGTAGATTTTGATTGTGGTACATTCTGAAAAATTCCGTGGATATACAGTTCTTCAACCAATTCTTCCGAAAGTTTCCTTAAAGCTCGTCGCTTTGATGATGAAAAGTTCTCGGATTGAAACAGTGTGTTCAATTCTTGCCCCACTTCTGTTTTCACGTCAGAAACTATATTCGCATTATAGGTATAGTAATGTGTTTTATTGCTTCGGATGGATGACTTTTCTTCCTCTATTTCCTTTTGAGTCTTTTGTATGGAAAAATCAATGGGAGCATACAAGTTTTCATATTGCCATGGTTTGCCTCTCTGAAACTCATATTTGAATTTCCCCCCTTTTGGAAAAAAAAATACGATTAGGGCCACTGAAACCACATACAGGAAATACTTGTAGACCAGCGATTGATGTTTATATACATTATCTAAAGTTTTTCCCATTGCCTAAAACTGTTAGCTTCAAAAATAGAAAATATATATAAGAAGTTGGTGGGTGTGGCTTCTTATCGGTTTGCATTTAAATTTAGTATTTTCGCAAGAGTAAAAATGCACATATGAAAAAAGTAGTAATCGTATCCGCCGCAAGAACTCCAATAGGAAGTTTTATGGGAGCTCTATCTACCGTTCCCGCTCCAAAACTGGGAGCTGTGGCCATTAAAGGAGCTTTGGACAAAATAGGACTTAAACCCGAACTTGTCGAAGAGGTATTGATGGGAAATGTGGTCCAGGCAGGTACTGGACAGGCACCTGCCAGACAAGCCGCTATTTTTGCCGGTATACCCAATACAGTGCCTTGCACAACAATTAACAAAGTATGTTCTTCCGGCATGAAAACCATTATGCAAGGAGCACAATCCATTGCTTTGGGAGAAAACTCCATTGTTGTTGCCGGTGGTATGGAAAATATGAGTTTGATTCCCCACTATGTTTATATGAGGAGAGGAACCAAATTTGGCCCGACCAATTTAGTGGATGGAATGCAAAAAGATGGACTTGTCGACGCTTATGACCAAAACGCCATGGGTGTTTGTGCCGATGCTTGCGCCACTGAGTATGAATTTAGTAGAGAGGACCAAGATGCTTACGCTATCCAATCCTATAAAAGGTCGGCCGAAGCATGGAAGTCAGGAAAATTTGATAACGAAGTGGTTCCCGTAGAAGTACCTCAGCGTCGTGGCGAACCGATAATAGTGAGTGAGGACGAAGAGTTCAAAAATGTAAAACTGGAAAAAGTTCCCGCACTAAGGCCTGCATTTTCCAAGGATGGAACGGTTACCGCAGCCAATGCTTCCACAATCAACGACGGTGCTGCTGCTGTCATATTGATGAGTGAAGAAAAAGCCAAGGAACTAGGTTTAACACCTTTGGCAACAATTAAAGGGTATGCGGATGCAGCACATGAACCTGAATGGTTTACAACTGCACCTGCAAAAGCTTTGCCTAAAGCATTAGATCGTGCTGGGGTTTCCATAGAGGATATCGATTATTTTGAATTTAACGAGGCATTTTCTGTTGTTGGGTTGGCCAACATGAAAATCCTTGGACTGAAAGATTCAAATGTAAATGTAAATGGTGGTGCGGTGTCTTTGGGACATCCATTGGGATGCTCTGGTGCCAGAATTACGATTACATTGTTGAACATCTTGGAACAAAATAATGCCAAACTGGGAGCGGCAGCCATTTGCAATGGTGGCGGTGGTGCTTCATCCATTGTTTTGGAAAGAAATTAGTGATTCAATCTGTACAGTAAATGCAATATGGAATTTGTCCTCTAAGTATTGTTCCTATAAGAACAAGTCCGGACGATTGTGCCGAAATGTCTTCCCAGTTATTATATGGGGAGCACTTCAAGGTTTTGGAGAGCAGAAAAAAATGGAGCAGGATTCGGTCAGCTTACGACAATTTTGAAGGCTGGATACCCAACAATCAGCTATCATTTATTCCTGAGCATGTTTATAATGATATCGAGGCATTGGAACCACAAAAAATCTGTTCCGATGTCATTTCCCATATCTGTGCCGATGATGGTATGTTATTGCCTATACTAATGGGGTCCATGATCAACACACCTGCTTTATTGAACCATACATTTGAAGGGAGCACCCATTCGGGGAAAAATTCCAAAGATAGTTTGGTGGATACCGCAATAATGTACTTGAAAGCTCCGTTTTTGGCCGGTGGCAAAACACCTTTTGGAATAGATTGTTCCGGATTTACACAAATGGTCTATAAAATCAATGGACATTTATTGGCAAGGACTGCCGAAGAACAATCCAAGCAAGGAGAAGCTTTAAGTTTTATTGAAGAAAGTGAACCTGGTGACCTGGCCTTTTTTGATGATAACGAGGGCATCATAAACCATGTTGGAATTATTTTACAGGACAACTATATTATCCATGTGAACGGACACGTCAGAATCGACAGGATTGACCATACTGGAATCTTCAATTCCGAGGAAAAGCTATATACCCATCAACTAAGAGTCATAAAAAAAGTGATATAAAAAAAAGCCCCGAAATATATCGGGGCTTTTTTTTATAAAGAGGGAAATTATTACTCTCCCAAAAGCTTTTTAATCCTCATGAAGTTTTCGTTATCACCCAAAGCTCCATAAATATTTTTCAGCTGGGTCAAAATACTTTCATTGTCTGGATTGGACTGAAGAGCATCTTCCAAAACAGTTGCGCCTTCTCTAAAAAGACTATCCTTTTTTTCTTTAAGCTCATCGTACTTGGCAATATCAGCTTTTGAATTACCCAAAGCATTCATTTCATCAATCAGACCATTACCTTCGTTCACATAAGTGGTAGAAAGATTCAAAAGGGCATTGATATAACCTGGGTCAATGGCCAATGCTTTTTTGTAAGCATCTCTAGCATCTTGTAGGTTCCCTTGTTCCATATTGATTACACCTATGTTATAAAGCAAATCGGGATTATCTGGAGCCATTGCTGAAGCTTGCCCCATTAAGTCCTTAAACTTCTCCTTATCTCCCATGGCATAATACAAGTTGGCTTCTCCCAGCACCAAGTTTACATCGTCAGGGTTTTCAGCCCTTGCATCGGCATAAGCTTCAACTGCTTTTTCATTATTTCCCATTTGTTGATTAATCAATGCGATGTTCTTGACAATCTCGGGCTTTTTAGATGGACTTACCTCTTCTTTAGGGTCTTTATGAGTCCCTGCTTTAACATAAAGGTCTCGAGTGGCCTTATCCATAGTTTCTGTTTCTCCGGACTCTACATTGACCGCAGTATAAGAAACAGACTCTCCATTATAACCAACATCTTTCAGCTCATTGTAGTATTTTAAAGCTCCTTCATAATCCTGTCCGTTAACCGCGCTGCTTGCAGCATAGTAAAGGTATACAGTATCTCTTGGACTAAGTTTGTAGCTCATGTACAATTTCTCAGCGGCTTCACTAAACTTTTTATTATTGTTGTCCTCTACTGCCGAGTTAACCAAATCAGCTGTCATTTGAGACATTTTCTCTTGGGCGACAGAGGTATATTTAGCTTTACCGCTTGCTTCCTCTACAGCAATTACTTTGTTGTAGGCATCTACAGCAGATTGGAAAGCAGATACATCGCCTTTCTTGGCCAATTCGTAATTTGCATTTCCCAAAAGTGTATAGTACTCGGCCTGATCTTTTTCCTTGGCCGAATCAATAGTCGAAGCAGCGCTTACCAACGCAGCTTTTGCCGCAGCGGCATCACCGTCTTTAAGTGCCTTTTCCGCTGCCTTCATCTCATCCTTCTGGGCAAAACCCATCGAGGAAATTCCTATGGCTAGAAATATTAATATTCTTGTTCTCATGTTAAAATTTGTAATTATTTGGTGTTTATCGATTACTACTTAGTTGAAATTTATTCTTTTTCATCGGTACCTTTATCAATAGCCGTGCCATCTTCCCCTTTGACTTCGATATCCCTGACATCCACTTCGTCCACTGGATCATCTTCTTTCATTACTTTGGCAACCGCTGCAATGGAATCGTTATCCTTTAGATTGATAAGACGAACTCCCTGTGTGGCCCTTCCCATTACCCTAAGGTCTTCAACTCCCATTCGGATAGCAATTCCGGATTTGTTGATAATCATCAAATCATCCGTATCGGTAACGTTTTTGATGGCTACAAGACCACCTGTTTTATCGGTAATGGAAATTGTTTTAACACCTTTTCCTCCCCTATTGGTGATTCTATAGTCCTCAATATTGGAACGTTTTCCATAACCCCTTTCGGATACCACTAAGATATCATCTTCAAAATTATGGACGGACACCATACCTACAACCTCATCGTTGTCATCAGCCAATCTGATACCTCGCACACCAGAGGCATTTCTGCCCATTGGCCTTGTTTTAGATTCCTCAAAACGAATGGCTTTTCCAGATTTTAGACCTAGGAATATTTGACTTGTTCCTGTTGTCAATTTGGCTTCCAGGAGTTCATCATCTTCACGAATGGTTATGGCATTGATACCATTTTGACGCGGTCTGGAATATTGTTCCAAAGAAGTCTTCTTAACCGTACCCTTTTTAGTGGCCATAATCACAAAGTGACTATTTACATACTCCTCATCCTTAAGATCTTGTGTACATATAAATGCCTTTACCTTGTCATCCTGTTCTATATTGATCAAGTTTTGGATAGCCCTACCTTTGGATGTTCTGCTTCCTTCTGGAATTTCATAAACACGCATCCAGAAACATTTTCCTTTTTGGGTAAAGAACAACATATATTGGTGATTGGTACCAACGAACAAATGCTCTAAGAAATCCTCATTTCTGGTTGAGGATGCTTTTTGGCCAACCCCTCCCCTATTTTGGGTCTTGTATTCCGATAACGGTGTTCTTTTAATGTAACCGGCATGTGAAATGGTAATCACAACTTGCTCATCGGGAATCATATCCTCTATGCTCAAATCACCTCCGGCATAATTGATTTCAGAACGCCTATCATCACCATACTTCTCTTTAACTTCAAGAAGCTCATCCTTGATGATTTGCATTCTGCGATCTTTCTTCTCAAGAATGTCCTTATAGTCCTCGATGGCCTTTAAAAGTTCTGCATGCTCCTCACGTAATTTATCTTGTTCCAGACCGGTAAGTTGACGCAAGCGCATTTCTACAATGGCCTTGGCCTGAACCTCGGTCAATTTGAATCGTTCAATCAAACTATTACGCGCTTCCTCAACATTTGAAGACCCTCTTATAATGGCGATTACCTCATCAATATTATCCGAAGCTATGATAAGTCCCTCCAAAATATGTGCACGATCTTCAGCTTTTTTAAGCTCGAATTTGGTTCTACGAACCACAACGTCGTGCCGGTGCTCCACAAAATAGTGGATGATTTCTTTTAGGTTTAAAAGCTCTGGCCTACCCTTGACCAATGCAATATTATTTACACTGAACGATGATTGGAGGGCGGTGTACTTGTACAACATGTTAAGTACAATGTTCGGAATGGCATCTCGTTTCAAAATATACACGATACGCATTCCGTTTCTATCGGACTCGTCCCTAATGGTGGATATACCTTCTATTTTCTTTTCGTTGACCAAATCGGCGGTCTTTTTGATCATATCCGCCTTGTTGACCTGATAAGGGATTTCGGTAACAACAATACTTTCTTTCCCCTGAACCTCCTCTATGGTCGCTTTGGCACGCATTACCACACGTCCACGACCTGTATGAAAAGCTTCCTTTACACCATCATACCCATAAATGATTCCCCCGGTCGGAAAATCTGGAGCTTTAATGTACGTAATGAGCTCATCTATATCAATATCATGGTTGTCTATATAAGCAATTGTACCATCTACTACTTCAGTCAAATTGTGCGGTGGCATATTGGTGGCCATACCTACAGCAATACCGGAAGCCCCGTTTACCAAAAGGTTTGGAATACGGGTGGGCAATACAGTAGGTTCCTCCAATGTATCATCAAAATTAAGTTGATGATCAACAGTGTCCTTATCGATATCGGCCAACATTTCTTCCGCAATCTTGCGCATCTTGGCCTCTGTATATCTCATGGCCGCCGGGCTGTCCCCATCTACGGAACCAAAGTTACCCTGCCCGTTCACGAGCATATACCTTAAACTCCACTCTTGTGCCATACGCACCATGGTATCGTATACCGAAGAATCACCATGCGGGTGATATTTACCCAAAACCTCCCCTACAATACGGGCAGACTTTTTATGGGAACTTGAAGACCTTACTCCTAAATCGTGCATTCCATAGAGCACTCTTCTATGAACAGGCTTTAAACCATCACGAACATCTGGCAGGGCACGTGACACAATGACCGACATTGAATAATCAATGTAGGCAGATTTCATCTCATCCTCTATATTAATAGGAATTAACTTTTCTCCTTCCGCCATGCTTATTTATTATTGTTTTTTGTGGTTAAATTATCATGGCAATATACAGAAAATAGCAGCCTTTATAACGCTTTGCGAATACTTTATTAAAAAAATTATCAACATTGCTCGTATTATCAAAAATGTGATAATAAAGCTTTGTTAAATCACCATAAAACCGCAATTATTCCGACATTTACCACTACTTTATCGAATAAGGGTACGGTATTTGACCACCGTAACAATACTTTTATTAATTTTAATTGCTGAAAAAGAAACGTATGGACGATAATTTTTCCCCCCGCGTAAAGGACGTTATAGCATACAGCAAGGAAGAAGCCCTGAGACTGGGCCATGATTTTATTGGCACGGAACACCTTATGCTAGGTCTTTTAAGAGACGGAAATGGCAAGGCCATAAATATATTGGATGCACTCGACGTCGACTTGGACCACCTTCGTAGAAAGGTGGAAATACTGAGTCCGGCAAATCCTAATACAGGTACAATTCAGAAGGACAAGAAAAACCTTCACTTGACCCGACAAGCAGAACGGGCATTGAAGACCACTTTTTTGGAAGCTAAGCTTTTTCAAAGTTCTTCCATTAACACGGCACACCTACTGCTTTGTATACTTAGGAACGAGAATGATCCTACAACCAAGTTGTTGCACAAACTGAAAGTGGATTACGACAATGTCAAGGAACAGTTTAAATCCATGATCACCAGTGACGATGACTACATAGACACACCCCAAGCGGAATCTTTCCCAGGGGACACAGACGATATGGGAGATAGCAAAGAAAGTTCATTCGGCTCCGGAAGTGCTTCGCAAAAAGGAAGCAAAAAGTCCAAAACCCCAGTTTTGGACAATTTCGGACGGGATCTTACCCGTTTGGCCGAAGAAAACAAATTGGACCCCGTAGTGGGCAGAGAAAAGGAAATTGAGCGTGTTTCCCAAATATTGAGTAGAAGAAAAAAGAACAACCCGTTGTTGATTGGTGAGCCTGGTGTTGGTAAAAGTGCCATTGCCGAAGGTTTGGCATTGCGCATCATCAATAAAAAGGTGTCGAGAATTCTTTACAGCAAGCGCGTAGTAACCTTGGATTTGGCTTCTTTGGTAGCAGGTACAAAATACCGTGGTCAGTTCGAGGAGCGAATGAAAGCCGTAATGAACGAGCTGGAGAAGAATGATGATATCATCTTGTTCATTGACGAGATACACACCATTGTTGGCGCTGGTGGAGCTACCGGAAGCTTAGATGCTTCCAACATGTTCAAACCTGCATTGGCAAGAGGTGAGATTCAATGTATCGGAGCAACCACGCTAGACGAATACAGACAATATATAGAAAAAGACGGTGCCTTGGAGCGTCGATTCCAAAAGGTGATGGTAGAACCAACAACAGTGGAAGAGACCATCGAAATTTTGATGAACATCAAAGGCAAATACGAAGAGCACCACAATGTCAATTATACAGACGAGGCTATTTTGGCCTGTGTAAAATTGACCAACCGTTACATGACCGACCGTTTTCTCCCGGACAAGGCTATTGATGCCTTGGATGAAGCAGGGTCAAGAGTCCATATTGTGAATATGGATGTTCCGAAACAAATTCTGGAGCTGGAAAACCAATTGGAAGATGTTCGCGAATTGAAGAACAGTGTGGTCAAAAAACAGAAATACGAAGAGGCAGCCAAGCTTAGGGACGACGAAAAACGACTCGAAAAAGAATTGGCTTCTGCACAAGAACGCTGGGAAGAGGAAAGTAAGCTGCACAGAGAAACTGTTACCGAAGATAACGTTGCCGATGTAGTATCCATGATGAGCGGTATTCCCGTGAACAGAATAGCTCAGACTGAAAGTAATAAATTGGCCGAATTGCCAAACCTTATCAAAGGGTTTGTCATCGGTCAGGATGAAGCCGTGTCCAAAGTGGCAAGGGCCATCCAACGTAACCGCGCAGGACTTAAGGATCCTAACAAACCTATTGGTTCGTTCATATTTCTTGGTCAAACAGGTGTTGGTAAAACTCAATTGGCAAAAATATTGGCAAAGGAACTTTTTGATTCCGAAGATGCCCTTATCCGTATAGATATGAGCGAATACATGGAAAAATTCGCCATTTCCCGATTAGTAGGAGCACCTCCAGGATATGTCGGATATGAAGAAGGTGGACAGTTGACGGAGAAAGTGCGCCGTAAGCCCTATTCCGTAGTGTTATTGGACGAGGTGGAAAAAGCACACCCAGATGTGTTCAACATGATGTTACAAGTATTGGATGATGGATTCCTTACCGATAGCTTGGGGCGCAAAATCGACTTTAGGAACACTATAATTATAATGACATCCAATATCGGTGCAAGACAGTTAAAGGATTTTGGACAAGGAGTTGGTTTTGGTACCGCTGCAAAAAAAGCTCAAGCCGACACTCACCAGAAAAGCGTAATCGAAAATGCATTGAAAAAGGCTTTTGCACCTGAATTCTTGAACAGGATAGACGATGTAGTAGTCTTCAATTCTTTGGAAAGAGAAGATATTCATAAAATCATCGATATCGAATTGAACAAGTTGTATAAGAGAATCATGGAAATCGGTTATCACTTGAATCTTTCCGACAAAGCGAAGGATTACATTGCAGACAAAGGCTTTGACAAACAATATGGGGCCAGACCCCTTAAAAGAGCTATTCAAAAATATATTGAGGATGCACTTGCCGAGGAAATTGTAAACTCGAAATTAGAAGAAGGTGACAGTATTTTTATGGATCTGGATGAGAAGAAAGAAGAGCTCACCATTAAGATAAAAAAGGCGGAAAAATCACCCGAAGCAGAAAAATAAATGCAAAGAACATTTTAAAAGCTGACCTAAGGTCAGCTTTTTTTGTGCCTTGGAATTACCATACACACGATATTTACGCGTTTAGTCTATTATTTTTTTGCACCCTGTCCTTCCCCTTTAATTTTATACACGAGACACTATAATTACACTTGGGGATGAAAATAACTTCTAAAAAGAAGACCGTAGTAGTACGCGAGTACCAACTGGACATAGGAACCGTGCAGGTTTTCAAGGATTACATGGTTGCTTCTTTTAACGAGGGCACCACTATTACTCTGGAAAGGGCCTACCAAATGATTGGTATTTCAGAGATACATTTCAGAGACAAAGATTTTGGTTATATCAGCTTAAGACAAAATTCCTATGCCATAGATCCTACCGTTTATAATTACCTTAGAGGGATGGACAACCTGAAAGCCTTCGCCATTGTCTCCAAAAAGGAAATTGACATGCACAATTTCAACATTGAAAAAATGTTTTACAAAAAGCCTATGGAGTTTTTTATAGAATTTGACAATGCATTGGCTTGGATACAAAAGAAACTCAAAAGGAAAAAATAGCGCCCAGTATCTAGGCATTATCTTTCTGCTCCATTTCAGGTTGACGGAAAAGTTCCGAATAGGCATTTCCAATATTTTCAACGATTACGGAGGCCTTTAATGCCTCATATCCATTTGAAGATGCTCCCAAATCACCTGCCAAACCGTGCAGATAAACTCCAAAAATTGCCGCTTCCACCGATGAATATCCCTGTGCCATAAGACCTGTGATCATTCCCGTTAAAACATCTCCACTACCGGCTGTGGCCATACCTGGATTACCCGTCGTGTTTACATAGCCCTTTCCATTATGTATAGTAATGGTATGAGCTCCCTTGATTAACACCACGAGATTATGTTTAGCAGCAAAAGCCTTGGCTTTTTCCAACTTTTCAAAATCTGAAGTCCAATGTCCAATCAACCGTTCCAACTCTTTTGGGTGAGGGGTCAGCACGGATAGTTCTGGCACATCGTTCAACATTTGAGGGTTTTGGGATAAAATATTCAACCCATCCGCATCAATTACCATGGGTAATTTACTATTCTTTAAAAAAGAGCCGAAGGCCGAAACGGTATCATCATCCATTCCCATACCCATTCCTATACCAACGACAGAAGCCTTAAAAGGAATCGCTATCTCTGAAATACTCCTTTCCCTTGAACCTGTCAATACCATTACTTCCGGAATTGCCGTTTGTAAGGAATTGTATCCGCATTTCGGAACAAAAGCGCTAACCAAGCCGCTACCAACACTCAAGCAAGCGTCGCTAGCAAGCTGTACCGCCCCAATCTTACCATAACTTCCACCCACTATCACAGCATGGCCATATGTTCCTTTATGTGAAAACTTTAATCTAGGTCGGTACAAGGGCAATACCTCGGACCGCGCAATCAATTCAAAGTCCGTGTCGGTCTTGGCAATAAACTCTTGGTCCAATCCAATATCCAATATTTCCCATTGATTTACATACACCCCTGTTTCGGGTAAAAAGAAAACCAATTTAGGTACCTGAAAGCTCAATACATAACTGGCTCGAATAACATATGATGGTTTCCAAGGATTGCTATCCAAGGGCAATCCCGAAGGCACATCCACAGATAAAGTAAAAGCCCTTGAATCGTTGATGTGCTTGATCAAATTCCCAACCCAATCATCGGGTGCACGGTTCAATCCAATACCAAAAATAGCGTCCACGATTATGTCGTTGGATGAAATCTCGGGCAAGTCAGTTTCTTTATTGATAAAATCTGGCCAAACTTTGCCATCCTTTAATCGCTCCAAGTTCAACAGAAAATCCTCGGAACGTTTTTCACTATAATTCACCACATACACCTTAATGGAGTAATCATGCTCGTGCAACTTTCTGGCCAGCACCATGCCATCACCCCCATTATTTCCAATACCACAGAACAACTTTATATTGACTTTGGTGCCACGTAAACGGGAATGCATCCACTCAAACAGCTGTGCAGCTGCCCTTTCCATAAGTTCCTCGCTCTTTATCTGTTCTTTTTGGATTGTGGATTTGTCAGCTTGATAGATTTGATGAGCAGAAAAAATTTTCATTCAGCAATAAAAATTGGTTATTCGTATCGATTTCGCAAAAACAACACCAATGATTTGATGAAGTATTCAAAAGTACTACATTTATCACCTCATTATAGAGCAATGGAGTTAAAACAAACGGATATTAACCTAACCACGATGAAAACTTATTCATCTGCTTTCACGATTACTACCACAACCCCTTTGGGGTAATTCTGTTATATATTTTTCCGTCCGTTTTATTCATTTATTTCAATTTTCTCAATAACAATTCATCATGAAAGTCTTAAAATTTGGAGGCACTTCCGTTGCCCATCCAGAAAATATAAATAAGGTCAAATCCATTCTTGCCAATCAAAACAATGTGCAAATAGCTGTTGTAGTATCGGCATTTGGAGGAGTAACAGACCTATTGTTCAACGCTTCCAACCTGGCATCTGAACAAGATGTAACATATAAAGAAAGTCTCAAGGAAATTGAGGACAGGCATATTTCAGCTATCAGGGAACTGATTCCAGTAAAAATGCAAAGTGCAGCCCTAAGCAAAGTAAAGAGCGAGCTCAACATTCTGGAAACCTTACTGGAAGGTGCTTTTTTGATTGGTGAACTTACCCCAAAACTATCCGATAAAATTGTTAGCTACGGCGAATTGTTATCGTCATTTATCATAAGTGTGTTCTTAAAATCCGAAGGTTTGGATGTAGGTTTTAAAGATAGCAGGGAACTCATCATTACCGATAACAATTTTGGCAAGGCCAATGTGGATTTTAAAAAAACCAATACCAATTGTGAGACATACTTTTCATCCAACCAACACCAAATAATAATCTTACCAGGATTCGTTGCATCCAGTAAAAGTGGAGACCTTACGACCTTGGGCAGGGGTGGCTCCGACTACACGGCTGCCATTATTGCCGCTGCAGTAAATGCGGATATTTTAGAAATCTGGACCGATGTAAGTGGTATGTACACTGCCAATCCAAAGTTGGTGAAGCAGGCAAAATGTGTTTCCAATATCAGTTACCAAGAGGCCATGGAACTTTCCCACTTTGGGGCCAAAGTATTGTACCCTCCCACTATTCAACCCATTTTGGGCAAAGAAATTCCCATTGCCATAAAAAATACGTTCGACCCCGAAAGTCCAGGCACATTGATTGCCAAAAACAACAACGGGAATGGTAAAACAGTTCGTGGTATCAGTCATGTGGGCAATATTAGTTTACTTTCCTTGGAAGGACCCGGAATGATAGGAATTCCAGGGATATCCAAACGCTTTTTTGAAACGCTTTCGGTCAAAAACATCAGTATTGTGTTGATTACCCAAGCATCCTCCGAACACTCTATTTGTGTTGGTATAGCTGATGAAGACGTAGACCTTGCAGCAGAAGCGGTAAATGAAACTTTTGAATATGAGATTTCTACCAAAAAGATAAAACCCGTTATAGTAGAAAAAGACCTTACTATCGTAGCATTGGTTGGTGACAATATGAAAAGTCATCAAGGATTGAGCGGTAAAATGTTCAGTACCCTTGGGAAAAACAATGTAAACATCAGAGCGATTGCCCAAGGAGCTTCCGAGCGAAATATCTCGGCAGTAATCAAAAAGGAAGATGTTAAAAAAGCACTCAACTCGTTGCACGAAACCTTCTTCGAAGAGAATATCAAACAATTGAACTTGTTCGTCATGGGAGTTGGGAATGTAGGTTCCAAATTCTTGGCACAAATCCGTCAACAGAAAAAATATTTAAGGGATGAGTTAAAGCTTAATGTCCGTGTCATTGGAATCAGCAACTCCAGAAAAATGGCTTTCGATGAAAGTGGTATTTCTTTAATGGATTGGCAAAATATATTAGATCAGGGAGAGCCGGCAGATAAGCAAACCTTTTTTGACCGTATCATTTCGTTAAACTATCGCAATAGTATTTTTGTGGACAATACGGCAAGTGCCGAAGTGTCCGAAAGCTATTCGAGCTACCTTAAAAACAGTATTTCCGTAGTTACTTGCAATAAAATTGCCTCTTCTTCGGATTATGGATATTATAAGGAACTTAAACATCTGGCCAAGGAATACAATGCACCTTATCTATTCGAGACCAATGTGGGTGCAGGACTTCCAATTTTAGATACCTTAAAGCACTTGATTGCCTCTGGAGACAAAGTAAGAAAAATTCAGGCGGTGTTATCTGGTAGCTTGAATTTTGTCTTCAATACATTTGACGATTCCACCACCTTCCACGATGTGGTAAAACAAGCACAAGAACAAGGCTATACAGAACCCGACCCAACCATCGATTTAAGTGGAATTGACGTGATGCGTAAAATTCTCATTTTGGCAAGGGAAAGTGGTTACCAATTGGGTATTGATGAAATAGAAAATGAAGCGTTCTTACCCGAGGAAAGTTTGAAAACTGATTCGAACGAGGCATTTTTTGAGAGTTTGAAGAAATATGAAACGGACTTTCAAAAATTATATAAAAATGCTTCCGATACCGATAGCAAACTAAAGTATGTGGCCCAGTTTGAAGACGGAAAGGCCAAAGTAGGCTTACAACAAATACCGAAGGGACATGATTTTTATAATTTGGAGGGAAGTGACAACATCGTATTGTTCTTTACCGACCGATATGTTGACCAACCCTTGATCATAAAAGGTGCTGGAGCAGGTGCAGATGTAACTGCATCCGGTATCTTTGCGGATATTGTTAGAATCGGAAATTTTTAAGGGATGGAAGAGATTAAAGTATTTTGCCCGGCAACCATAGCCAATGTCTCCTGCGGATTTGATGTCCTTGGCTTGGCCTTGGACTCGGTTGGCGATGAAATGACCATTCGCAAAACTTCTGAAAAAGGCATTCGAATTACTAAAATAATTGGGCAAGACCTTCCACTGGAAACTGAAAACAATGTCGCAGGTGTAGCTGGATTGGCTCTTTTGGAAAAGAGCAATTACGATGGTGGTTTTGAAATTGAAATCGACAAACGCATAAAACCAGGAAGTGGTATTGGCAGCAGCGCGGCAAGTTCGACAGGTGCCGTTTGGGCCATGAACGAATTGTTGGACAGGCCTTTTTCCAAACTCGAACTGGTTCAATTTGCAATGCATGGCGAGAAATTAGCCAGTGATGTAGCTCACGCTGATAATGTGGCTCCCGCCATATTCGGTGGATTTACTTTGGTGCGCAGTTATGAACCACTTGATATCATTCCCATACCGACACCATCGGAATTGTATGCTACAGTGATTCACCCACAGATAGAAATAAAAACTTCGGACTCCAGAAAAATTTTGAAGACCACGATTTCCATGCAACAAGGGATTCAACAATGGGGCAATTTGGGCGGGCTTATCGCAGGGCTTTTCCAAAACAATTACGAGCTTATCGGACGCTCGTTGCAGGATCGTATCGTGGAACCCATTCGTTCCATTTTAATTCCTGCCTTTGATGACATTAAAGCAAACTCTGTGAAAGCAGGGGCGCTTGGAAGTGGAATCTCAGGTTCCGGCCCATCTATTTTCGCTCTGAGCAAAGGAGAAGAAATTGCTCAAAAAGTGGCTGAATCCATGCAAGAAACCTATCAAAATATTGGGGTGGATTTTGACATTCACATTTCGAAAGTAAATAGCCAAGGCGTAAAGAAAATTGCTTAATTCCATGAAATTCTACAGTTTAAACAATCAAAATATACAGGCTTCATTCAAAGATGCGGTCATTGCAGGTATTGCTCCAGATAAGGGACTTTATTTTCCCGAAGAAATTAACCCACTATCCGATGACTTTTTTAAAAATATAGCGAAATTATCCAATCACGAAATAGCCTTTCAGGCGATTCACCAATTTGTGAATGAAGATATTCCCGATGAAGCTTTAAAGGAAATCATTGCCAACACTTTGGATTTTGATTTTCCCGTGGCGGATATCGAAGATAATGTGGCCACATTGGAACTTTTTCATGGTCCTACTATGGCATTTAAAGATGTAGGCGCACGTTTTATGGCCAACTGTCTTGGATACTTTTCCCAAGGCGAAAGACAGGACGTCACCGTTTTAGTGGCAACTTCAGGTGATACGGGCGGTGCTGTTGCTAACGGCTTTTTGGGAGTTGACGGTGTAAAGGTTGTTATCCTTTACCCTAGCGGAAAAGTGAGCGAGATTCAAGAAAAACAATTGACCACGTTGGGACAGAATATTGAGGCCATGGAAGTGGATGGTGTTTTTGATGATTGCCAACGTATGGTGAAAACCGCTTTTCTAGATTCTGAACTTACGGATCATAAAAAACTGACCTCCGCAAACAGTATCAACGTAGCCAGATGGTTGCCCCAGTTATTCTACTTTTTGTTTGCCTACAAACAGGCAAAGTCAAAAGGAAAAGAGATTGTATTCTCGGTACCATCCGGGAATTTCGGGAATATCTGTGCAGGTATGATGGCACAAAAACTGGGAATGCCCGTTAAACATTTTGTGGCCTCCACCAATGTAAACGATGTGGTTCCAAAATTCATGGAAAATGGAATTTATGAACCAATGGCATCTATTGCTACCATTTCCAACGCCATGGATGTAGGTGACCCCAGTAATTTTGTCCGAATCCGACATTTGCATAATGATGATCTGGAGACGCTTCAAGAACACCTTTCCTCCTACGCCTTCTCGGATAAAGCTACCAAAGCCACGATGAAAGAAGTGTATTCCAAAACAGGATATGTTATGGACCCCCATGGCGCTGTAGGTTATCTTGGCTTAAAGGAATATCAAAAATCCCATCCGGACACCTATGGTATTTTCTTGGAAACGGCACATCCTGTTAAATTTTTGGATGTGGTCGAAGATACTTTGGGATTGAGTCCGGAAATTCCACCACAAATCATGAATGTAATGGACAAGGAGAAAAAATCCGTTTCCATTGCCACTTATGACGAACTCAAACAATTTTTGTTGAACGATTAATCCAACTTGGGCAGTTTAAAGCTGTCCAAGGGACTGGGGTGTTGCATCACTTCTTCGATGGCTTGGGTTGTTCGCGGCGCCATTCCAGAAAGATTGATGGGCCCATTTTCAGTAATTAAGATATCGTCTTCAATTCGAACGGCAATGCCCCACCATTTCTCATCACAATTACTGTCTTCTAGAATGTAAATGCCAGGCTCTACAGTAATTACCTGATTGGGTTTAAATGCTTGATAGGTTCCCGCATCGTGCACATCCAATCCCAAATAATGGGAAGTTCCGTGTGGAAAATAAATCCTTGCTTCCTTAGCTTCTTTAATAATGCCCAAATCCATTAATCCTTTGGTAACGACTTCCAGAGCAGCCTTGTGTGGTTCTCGGAAAGATGCCCCTACCACACTTGCAGCAATACCAGCTTCTTGAGCATTGTAAACAATGTCGTAGATGGCTTTTTGTTCAGGGGAAAACTTTCCGTTAGCAGGAATGGTTCGTGTTACATCGGCCGTGTATCCATGGTATTCAGCACCCAAATCCATCAACACCAAATCGTTGCCAACCTTGGTCTTGTTGTTTTCGATATAGTGAAGAATACAACCGTTGTGTCCACCTCCCACAATGGAAGGATAACCTTCGTATTCGGCACCATATTTTTTATAGACATATTCGTGTACGCCCTGAATTTCTGTTTCTGACATATTGGGATGCATGGCTTTCATCACTTCAATCTGGCCAACAGCTGAAATTTCAACTGCCCTTTTGAGAAGCTTCATTTCTTCAGGCGACTTATCCTGTCGCAACTCCGCCATAACCTTTGGTAAAATACTGGAATCGAGATTCGTTGAACGCTGAATCACCAACACTTTATTTTTGATTTCATCCCGTATTTCATCATTGTTGGCACTTACAAAGTCGTTTAAAATTTCATCCTCCTGCAATTCTGGATAACGCTCCATATACCTTTCAATTGTTTCGGTCACTTCATTGCTGTTTTCAGCATTGGCAGTTGCTATTCTTTTGTATAAACTATTACGCGTAGGATTATAGTCCGAGGGGTAATTCGCTTTTATCTTGAAGGTTTTAATCAAGTCGAACAAATCTGCCTTGCCAGGTTTATCACGATAATCATTCTGAAAATCCACAAAAGACACATTATCGAATGAAGTGAAATCTAACGGAAAGTTTTCAAATTCACTTCCATTATAAACCATATCTAAGCCCAATTGTTTTTTCACTCCTTCTACGCCCAATCGTTTTCCAGTCCATTGCTCCGCTCTTGCATCACGCTCCTGCACATAGAATATCTCATCAAAACTGTTTCCAGAAGCATCGGTTTGTTCTTCCGAAAAAATGACCAATACCGCATTGGGTTCTTTATAACCTGTTAAATAATAAAAATTGGGGGCTTGGTGGTACACATAGTCCACGTCGTTGGCCCGGTTACGCTCGGCATTGGCAAAAAGAACGATTGCTGTATTCGGAGGCAACTTTTCCCGAACAGCGTCTCTTCGTTCCTTATGAAAATCGGCAGGTAAGTAATCGGTAGGTGTACCCTGTGAAAATCCTTCAAAAGCGATAAACAGAATAAACAACAGGCTAAATGTGGGTTTTGACATGATTCGATATTTTTTTCAAAATACAAATTTTAGGCAGATTACACATGGTAATATATTTCAGTTTTGTCAAAATCGTTGGAACCTAAAACAAGGGTATCCCTAATTAATTCCATAAATTTGCGAATCTTAAAAATAGACTCAATGAAAAATACTGCACTTACTAAAACGCATGAGGCGTTGGGAGCCAAAATGGTACCGTTTGCGGGCTATAACATGCCTGTTTCTTATGAGGGTGTAAATATTGAACACGAAACCGTACGCAAGGGCGTAGGTGTTTTTGATGTTTCCCACATGGGCGAGTTTTTGATAGAGGGACCAAAGGCTTTGGAACTTATTCAAAAAGTGACAACCAACGATGCTTCAAAATTAACCGTAGGTAAAGCGCAGTATAGTTGTTTGCCCAATGAAACTGGTGGAATTGTGGATGACCTTATTGTGTATAGGGTGAAGGATGAAACTTATCTTTTGGTGGTGAATGCATCCAACATTGATAAGGATTGGGCTCACATTTCCAAATATAACGAGGCCATTGGTGCTGAAATGCGGAATATTTCTGACGATTATTCACTATTGGCCATACAAGGACCAAAGGCAGTTGAGGCCATGCAATCGATTACCTCTGTAGATTTATCGGCTATCAAATTCTACAACTTTGTTGTAGGTGATTTTGCTGGGGTTGACCATGTCATTATTTCGGCAACGGGCTACACAGGTTCCGGTGGATTTGAGATTTATTGCAAGAATTCCGAAGTACAACAAGTATGGGACAAAGTATTGGAAGCCGGTGCCGATTTCGGTATTAAACCTATTGGTTTGGCAGCCCGTGACACATTACGATTGGAAATGGGTTATTGCCTATACGGAAACGATATTGATGACACCACTTCGCCTTTTGAGGCCGGGTTGGGTTGGATCACCAAATTCACCAAAGAATTTGTAAACAGTGAAAACTTCGCCAAAGAAAAAGCCGAAGGTTCCAAAAGAAAACTGATTGCATTCCAAATGGAAGAGCGAGGCATCCCTAGGGCGGGATATCCTATTTTGGATGCAGATGGCAATGAAATAGGTAAAGTGACTTCCGGAACAATGTCCCCATCCCTTTCAAAAGGAATCGGGCTTGGATATGTAACCACTGAATTCTCCAAAGTCGATACTCCTATTCAAATCAAAATAAGAAAAAATAGCGTTTTGGCAACTGTAGTAAAACTGCCATTCTACAAAAATATTTAGTTAGCCTTTGGATAAAAAAAAGATATTGATACTAGGAGCGAGTGGATTTGTGGGCAACGCCATATACAAAGAACTCTGCTCCTATTTTGATACTTACGGCACCTATTACTCCAATCGCTCCTTTGCCAATAACAAACAGTTTGTTAGGTATGATATGGAGGAAGATGATATATTTCGGATTCTGGAACATATAAAACCAGACATTATCGTATCATCGCTTCGGGGAAATTTTCCGGCACAGATACAGGCGCATCACCATTTAATGGAGTATTTGGTAAAGGCCGATGCCAAATTGTACTTTATTTCATCGGCGAATGTTTTTGATGCCTATAGCAAGTTCCCTTCCTACGAGCATGATAAAACCTTATCCTTAAGTGTGTACGGTCGCCTCAAAATTAAAATTGAGAATATGATGATGCGTTTACCTAAAAGTAAAACCGCAATACTTCGAGTACCTATGGTATTTGGTAACGCTTCACCCAGAATTAAGGAAATCAAGGAAAACATTGAGAACAACGAACCCATTGAGGTATTCCCGAACCTGATCATTAATGTTACCAATGATGACAGGTTGACACAACAGATTCACTACCTCATCAATAGGAACAAAACGGGCATCTTTCATTTGGGCAGTAGCGACCTTATCCATCACGAGGAATTCATTAAAGAGGTCATCGAACACCTGGGCAATTACCATCCCATCTACAAAAGAGTCTACACCACCAACGAAGACCGTTATTTGGCCGCCTTGCCCAAGGATAACATTTTACCCAAAAACCTTCGCATAAGCTGTCAGGAAATCATTGATCATCATCTTCCCGTGTAGTTTTCTTTTCAACGCTTAATTGGTTATCTTCTAGGAAAACAAATATTTATGAAGAAGATGAACACCCATGAAATTCAAGAGGCCCTTAAAAACCTATCGGGTTGGGCCCTAAAAGATGATATGATCCAGAAATCCTTCATTTTCGCGGATTTTAAAGAGGCGTTTTCAATAATGACTCACATTGCCTTTGAATGTGAAAAGCAAAACCACCATCCTAATTGGGAAAATGTCTACAACAGCCTCACCATAAAACTAAGTACCCACGATGCAGACGGTATTACCCAAAAGGATATTGACCTTGCCAAATCCATTGAAAAAATAGTAGGATAAACACACCCCAAATTCAACTTGACAAAGGGGCTTTTTTTGCTAAATTTGCCTTTATCCAGAATTTAAGAATTATATGGGAAGAGCATTCGAATTTAGAAAAGCACGAAAAATGAAACGTTGGGCAGCGATGTCCAAAGCATTTACCAGAATTGGGAAAGATATCGTTATGGCCGTTAAAGAAGGTGGCCCCGACCCTGATGCCAATTCTAAGTTGCGCGCGGTGATTCAGAATGCCAAGTCCGTAAATATGCCCAAGGACAATATTGAACGTGCCATTAAAAGGGCCTCAGATAAAAGTCAGGGTGATTATAAGGAAGTCCTTTTCGAAGGATATGCTCCCCATGGTATTGCCATTTTAATCGAGACGGCCACGGATAACAATACACGTACCGTTGCCAATATCAGAAGTTATTTTAATAAATGCAATGGTAGCTTAGGCACTTCCGGTTCGGTTGAGTTTATGTTCGACCATACGTGCAACTTTACCATTAATGCAGAAGGTATGGACCCAGAAGAACTTGAATTGGAAATGATCGACTTTGGTGCCGAAGAAGTATTTGTGGATGAAGACGGCATCCATATTTATGCGCCTTTCGAGAATTTTGGAGCGATTCAAAAAGAATTGGAATCACGAGAAATTGAAATCGTTTCCTCAGGATTTGATCGTATACCCCAAGTAACCAAGGAACTCAATGATGAAGAGGCTGCGGATGTGGAAAAACTCCTTGAAAAAATTGAGGAAGACGACGATGTTCAGAACGTGTACCACACCATGCAGGAATAAATACGCTCACACCCTTTAAATACACGTAAAAGCCTCTATATCAATAGAGGCTTTTATTGTTTATAATCGTTTATATTTCATTATATTTATGCATATTCCGAACTAATACCGAACTAATGAATTTCAACTATTATCTTTCCTCTTATTTAAAAAAGAACGGAACCCAATTAATCAGACTTAAAATTGAGACTTCTAAAAAGGATGTCCAGTATATTGACTCTGGAATATCCGTACTAAAAAACCAGTGGGACGACAAAAAGAAAAAAATAAAAAGGCATCCACTTGAAGAAAAACTGAACGCCAATCTCCAATCCTTATTGATCTCTGTTCAACAAATCTATTACAATAATAAAGGGATTTCGGCCAAACGCTTGCTCCTTCTTTATAAGAATAACAAGAAGTATGATACTAGTTCTTTTTTGGACTTCTATCAACAAATAGTCGATGAAGCTAGGTTAAAAGGTAAAATCCGCACTGCCAACACACAACAGAAGTACATCCAAAAACTAAAAAAATTCTCGAGCTACGTTTCATTCTCCGATCTTTCCGTACAATTCGCCAAGGATTATGAAAAATGGATGCTTGAAAAAGGGAATAAAATTAATACCGTCGCCTCGAATTTCAAGTCAATGTATGCAGTTCTAAATAAAGCAATGAAAATGGGTGTTATAAAGGAAAATCCCATAAGAGGCTATACAATAGTAACTGAGAATGTTGAAAAAGACTCATTGACTTTTGAAGAAATCACCAAACTGTCAGAATTGGAAATCCCTGTAAGATTCAAAGGGATGATCAAAGCCAGGGACATGTTCCTATTTTCCTTCTATACAGCTGGCATGAGATTTTCTGATATATGCAAGCTTAAATGGGAAAATATTGCCGGAAATGAAATCGTATATACTATGGGCAAATCCAGAACTAGAGCCGGTGCAAAAAGAACTTTGCCTTTGACTCCTAAGGCTGTGGCTATACTAGAAAATTATAAAGGTAGAAACAATACTTTTATCTTTCCTCCCCTTTATGGAATGGACAATAAAAATGCAGAAGAAATAGAACACAAATTATATATTGCCAATAATGCTATAAACCGGTCATTGCGTAATGCTTGTGAAAAAGCAGAAATAGGAAAATGGGTAAATATGCATATGGCAAAACATTCCTTCGCCGACTTTGCGGTAAAAAAAGATACTGGGTTGTTAATGATCTCCAAACTATTGGGGCATACCAAATTGTCCACCACACAGCATTATTTAAAAGATTTTTACCATAAGGAAGAAGCAGAAGAAATGAATCGATTGTTCGGTTGAAGTGCTTTTCATGCAATACTTAAACTACTTCATTAATAGTGATATAATACCCTTTGTCCACTCTTATGGATATTTCCCCCTTTCTGAGTTTTTGATTGACCGAATAAATGTCTTCATAAGCATACAGGTATTTTTTGCCAACTTTGAAAAAACTGACTAATCCTAGATCCCGTAAAGCCTGCATGATCTGTCCATTGTACGATACACCAAGCTTTTCGCAAAACGCCTTACCGGTCAGATTAAGGGGTTGTATGTTTACTTGATTGCCCATTGAATTTTACGACACTCTGATTCGATTTATTTGTTCAATCCCTTTCTTTTCTTCTTTCTTTTAGACTTTTTTCTGGCACCATGGTCAGTAAGTTCCAGCTTAAAAGGATTCCTTTCCGATTCATCCATTAAAGACTCGACTATTCCATTTTCCTTAATTTCCCCCACATGACTTTTTGATTGTTGAGCAGAATTTCGAGTGCCTTTTGCAGTCCCATTATTTCTTGGTTCAACCTTGACTGTTCCTTCAACGTTTCCTTCGTCAGCTTGATCAGTTCCTCGTTCTTTTCCATTAGCCGATAATATAATTGAACGGTCTCTTGTTTGCTCATAATCGATTTGTTTTACAATACTGTTCCATGAGAATTTTTTGCCTAGGGTACTGCCTTTATATACCACATTTTGATATTTGAAAGATATCCCCGAAACCCTGCCTGTGGTTTCGCTTACGTTGAATCTTGGCAAGATATTTTGCTCTTGTAGCAACTTGATAAATTCTGTTGTGTCCATTGCTTTTGAGATTGCAGAACCAATTCGCTCCTGTAGGACAAGTTTGATAGGTACATCGCCTGTTCTCAGGGTTTTCTCTATTTCCTTTTGATCAAGTGATTTTTTTCCACCAATTTTTGTTGAAATTTGAGTCAACCCATATTTCCTCTCCAAATCATTGAGCACTTCCCGGCTTCTTCTTTTAATGTTACTGTCACTCGTTATCCTACCCGAATACCTGACCCTATTGGCCACTATATGGATGTGTTCGTGTTCCGTGTCCGTATGACGGTACATAATGAACTGGTTGTTATCGAAACCCATCTTCATTAGATAGTCGCATCCGAAGGATGCAAACTCCTTATCGTTTAATTGATCTGAGTAGGGCAGGTTCAAGGAAACATGGAGGACCGCATTGCCCAACCCTGGCCGCAATTGCCTGATCAAATTGAATTCCTGTGTCATATTCACCGCTGTGGATTGTCCGATATTGGAATCGATCACATACCCTACACCTTCGCTTACCTTTTTCTCATTGTAGGCAAGAACACCGTAAAAATCCTTTCCTATGGTTATCTTACCTATCATTGTTCGCTATATTTGATTTGAGCTGTTGCAATAGCATTTTTACCTCCTCCAATTGTTTAATGATATTGAACGGGTCACGGATACCTGAGTTTGAGACCCTGGCAAGTTGGTTCAGGTTGTTTCCCACCCGGCTCAACTCGACAAAGAGTTTCCTGTCCAATGGGGTTATCTTTTTATTCGGCAAGGATTTTCCCGTACATTTTCTTCGGATATATTCGGCAACGGACAGCCCGATGGTTTCTGCATTAACGGAAACTTTGGAATGATCAGCAGCAGTCATCCTGACATTGACCTGTATTGTTTTTAATAACCCAAGTTCTTTTTTTGGCCTTCCCATTTCAAATGATTTAACGGATCACAAGGCAAACTGCAAACAAGGTGCGCAGGGTTTTTGTTAGCAAAAACACAACTTGCTACGTGACCTCCGATTAACTTAGGCCAAACCTAAAACATATCGCAAGTCAAGAGGGGCTTTGGCGTACATGGAGTGTTGTACGGTAAATGGATTCAGCAAAGTTGTACGTCTTCGAACAAGATTTCAAGGGAAGTTTCGGCTTCGGGAACTTCAAAGTACCTGTGGGATTCCAATACAAGGTGTTGTAATGCGGTCCTGTAGCGTGCCTTGGCATGGGAATTGTCCTCATAATAAGTGCACGGGTCTTTAGGATGCACCTCCGTGGGCGTAGTAAAGGATTTTACATCCCTGTTCATATACTCGAACCTTTGGGAAGCCCTTCTGTGGATTCCATCAAGGGTAAGGTCATCTGGGTATTTCGGGACATTGAAATATAGTTCTTCCAAGATTACGATAAAGGATCGCCTACGGGAAAGTTTCGGCTTTTGTGAAGCGATGCCGATTGCTTTTTCAAGATCTCGCACCAAACGTTCGGCCAATATTATCTGTGATCGAGAATACTGTTTCCCATTGATTTCCGGATGTTCTTCCTTGGCCAGATATTCCAGATACTTGAGCAGTTTTTCGGATGGAATCATAACTTTGGACCGCCCCTGCGTTTGTTTATGGTTGGGACATTCTCCAAAGCATTTTTCAAGGCCGTGCTAAGTTTTTCAGACCGCAAGGAGAGACCCAACAGGTGCTGTTGCGTTATCGAACCCGCCAACAAATAATCCGGAATGGTAGTCTTATCTGGCCACAGCTTGGCCTTGACAATAAGATGCAACAATAGTTGTTCATGTGCATCGAGATTATAGCTGGAATTTTCCAATTCCTTGCCAAAATTTTTGAGATAAACCTCGGAGCGCAGTTTCTTTTCTTTCACGGTTTTCTCCACATTTTCCCATCCGACCTTCATTGATAAATGTGCGGCCAAATAAGCCACAGAGAATCGGCCATATTCCCATTTTCGGTACGAGGTGGTCTGGTCCAGCAGCTCCATCTCCACAAAATCAACCAGCAGTTCATTGGACAGCGGCTGTTTCAAATCATATTCGATATTTTGGAATGATTCCAACTGTGATTTCGCAGAGCCATTCAGATTGTTCATTAGATGTCTTGCAAATGTTTGGGACAGGTCGAACAGCGGTTGTTTACCTTCCAGAATTGCCTTTAAAAGCAGCTCCCTTTGTTTTTCAGGGACTTCATCATAATGAAGCCCATAAGTAAAGATGACAGCGATGAGGGTCTTCAGTTGATCCTCCGAAAGTGTAAATCTATTGTGGGAAGGGGAAGTATTATCCAGCTCTCTGATGACCCCCTTAAATGACTGTCGGCCGATGGGCCGACCGAAATCCAATACTTTGTACATGGTTTCAGACATAGTATAAAATTAATCAATGAAACGGGATAGATTCAAAAATTCGATCACATTATATTCGATCTTCTCTAAATTGCCTTTTTCTTTTTTTCGGCAAATAAGATACCAATAATAGAAAGGTGGTCTTATATATCCTAATTACTTCCGAGACGTAATTTATCTCCTCCCTAGTTAATTTTGGCATCGTTTACTTAGACTTGGGTTTTTCAATAGAGAATAGAATTAATGGAACAATGGCCATTAATGTAAAAATAACCAGAGTGAATATTCTTATCACAAAAACCACTTTAGTCTCTTGAACGTCCAATTTTGCAAAAAGCGGCACTATGAACGAAAACAGAGATATAGACAGTAGTAAAGCCATTACGCTTAAATACTTCTTCGAACTGACCTTCATAATTTTTCCCATTTTGTTTACAAATTGATTATTGTCAGATAAACCCGGTAACCTCACAAAAATTAATCATGTGATTCTTTGTTATTACTTTTTAATATATAAAGTTATGACCAAAACCTTTCCTGACTATTCTCAACTTTTAGGTTTTGGAAATTCCAGTTTCATTCTCCAATCCAAGGCGTTCATTCTTTGTAAAAAGGCTTGGATTCCCTTGACCAAATCTTCATAGGCTGGGGAATCTCCATAAATCATCTGCTCCTGCATTGTTCTATAATCCGACTTCCATGCTTCGTCAAAATCTTGAGATGGAATGGGCAGTATGTGCTGGGGCTGATGCAGATTATAATCGACTCCACCAAGTTTTGTAAAAACAAACCTATGATTTACAATTATCTCATATAACCCTTTATCGCGGATGGCATTGTTCGCAAATTCCGTTTTCGATAATTGGAAAATATCATAAAGATGACGGCTTAACCTATCAACTCTTATCTTTTCCTTTGGACGTTGGAATTCCTCGTGCAACAAGAACAGTTTTTCCAAAAAAGTCCTTTCGGGAGTTACGGAAGGAACGGATACGGGAGGTTCGACAAATTTTGCATCAGGATATTGTTCGTCTACAAAAGAGTATATCGGTTTAAAATCAAAAGGTTCTCTTAGGGAGCGGCAACCGATCTCGACCTGCACCCTCGGCTGGATATATCCGGGAGATTTCGTGATATAAGGATAGTAGATTTCAATAATGCGCGGATCTTGGTCGCTTGATTCAGCGGGAATGATGTTGAAATCGACATCCTTAAATCCTCTTTGCTTAAATCGCTCTTGTAGCTCCAGATAAAATTCCCCAGAAATATAGGAGCTTGTTTCTTTCCTCAGCTTGGTGAGCTGTTTTTTTGATAATTCCCCGGAATATCCAAAAAATCCACGGTCAACAGCAAGGTCAATGTCCTCGGAGAACCGCTCGATAAGTTTCCATGCCTTGCTTAGCGAGGTCCCGCCCTTAAAGACTAGGTGTTGCGCTATCCCCATTTCAAAGATGATCTTCAATGTCTGAACGACCCACCAGTCCTTTTCAACGGCAAAATCAGGTATTCCCGTTTTGTTCTCAACATTTTTATAAATGGCAAGCCTATCTTCTTCGGGTATATTATAAAATTTCGTTTTATCCATTGTTCAAGCCCTTTTCCATAATCTTCCTAATCCATACCGGTGCCAGAGCAATATCGTGAAGCAGGTCTTTTCGGTCTTCTTTTTTCAAAAGGGCCACGATTTTTGCTTCTTCATCATCGGTCAGTCGTCCTTTTCCGATTTCACGCAGGGCCTGTATCACCAATCCACTTATCTCTCCCCTGGCAGATAAATTCTTTGGGGTGGTCTTCTTTAATTTTATGCTCCGTTTTCCCAGCTTTATCTCGCGGGGAGCTCCGTCGGTTAGAAAGACAAGCTTCATGGGGACTTGCGTGCTAAGCCCCAAAGCACTTAGGGCATATACCCCAGTAGGCACCAATCTGATCTTGTCCCTTTTGGCTATGGCCATAGCGGTTTCCTCTGCAGTTGGCAACACCTCTCCCGCGTATTCGCTTATCTTTGGGCGAACATAGATTCCTTGGGCCACTCTTTTTATAAAGCCTTCTTTTTCGATTCTATGAAGGGCCAAACGTATGGCTTCAGGCGAACCCAATGCCCTAAAATCATCGGGAAACAATAGTTCCCCCCGCTTCTTTTTGGAAACGACCTTTTTTATTTTGGATTCAACACTCTCCATACACGCAAATCTATTTTGTAACAAATTTAGTAAATATTTGTTACAATTTTAATGCCACAATTATGAAAATAGGGTCAAACAGAATAGCATAAACCATTTGAACCGATAATACGAAAGGAAATGTATGGAATCCCTGTAGGGGGACTTCCACACGTTTCCGTTACGTTTCGAGGGGGTTGTGCGAAAGCAAACCGCTCGGCCCCGACATCCCGTAGGGATTTCGGAAGGCCGATAAGGTGCGGTTTTTGTACAACTCCCGCAGAAACCATGGGAAGGGAGAGAAAAAGATGGGTCAATAAAAATAGAGGTTACTATGAACGGTCAAGAATACGATCTCGGCCATCGTTTGGCAATACGATATCCCCATGCGGATATTTCCAATGCTCCGAAGAGCCACACCAAATCCTTGATGAAGGGAATACCGACCAATATGAAAAGAAAAAGCAATAACGGTATTCCCAAAAAACGTTTGAGCCTTTGCATGCCCTTGAAAATTATGACCATGAAAATGATAAAACCCAAAAAGGGCAATTTTTGATATAGAATTTCAATAGATAGCATATAGGCTTGGTTTTACTTTCGCTTGGTAATTTATTTCAGACATTAATCGAGTTTACCTTACCGCTCTCCAAATTCACAAATGCCCCGTGCTTCTGTATTTGCTTATGATACAACAACCGAAACAGACAGTCGGACGCATGGGCGACCAATACATCGTTGATAAACAATGACTGTTCTTGCAATTTGTCAGAATAGGCGCATCCCGCCCCCTGTAAGTTCGGGGTATCGTGCGCATCCAAATCGGGGAAAAAGTCGATTATGTTTTTCAGTTTATCCACCATTTCAAAATCTTCCCGTTCCATTTTTCGCTTCTCATCGAACAATGTTCCCAGAACAAACTGCCCTGTATTCCAACTGTTCCCCAAATCCAACCAGTAGTATCTATTGGCGTAATCGGAATCTTTGTGGTGTTGTCGAATGGATTGCGCCAATTGCACCCGAAAACGGGCATTGTCAACGCAAGTGATGATGATATTCGCCCGTACATCCTCGCCATCGGGCAGCGCATCCATCGGAACGCCCTGCCATTGGAGACCAAAAGCCATATTGACTTTGCATACAGCATTGACGACTTTATATTCCCCAATATCGGATAAGGTATAAAGTTGCCGTCCTACATTGTTCGGCTCTACCTTATCGGAATCATAGGCAATGACGTGCAACCCTGGGTGTCCTACTTGCCGTAGGGCATAATCTATCCTTGCCAATCTTGCGAGCATCAACGAGCCTGTCCCACCGACCCCTATCAATGAAACCGTAATGGGATGTGTTGGATCGTAAAAGTAGTTGGGTGCAAAGTGTATCCTAGTTTTCATAGAGTTGGTTTAAGGTAATTTTGTTCGCTATCAATACTTCATCGTCAAATGACGGTTTCTGAAAATTTTGCTTCATTACGCTCACGATATTGCCATCTACCAAGTGGTTATGGTGCGTTTCGGTGAATACGGAGCGAAAAAACTGTTGTTCCACAAATTCCATAACGTCCTCGTAGTATTCAAATCCATCATAATCCATTGAGGCATTGCCCATACACACATTGCCTTGCCTACCTATATTAAGCAATGGGGCATGATACAAGGGGGTATTGTCAGTTAGGGGTTCCTTTCGGTTCAAGGCGAATACCTTTAAAGCGTTGCCCTCCAGTTTGAGAATCAATTTGGGCAGGGGATATTTTCCCGATAGGATGCCCGTTTTGGCATCAAAGTAAAGCATCCGTTGTTTGGGATGTACGTACCATATCAATTGAAAAGTTCCCTTAAAATCGAAGTGTATCAGGTTCTTGGGAAGCATTCCCTTGAAGCGGAACTTTATCAGATCGCCCGCTAGGCAGGTAAAGATGTTTCGGGCGGTGTCCTTTGTCAATGGCATTCCTGCGGTCAATTTTGTTCCTGCAACCTCGTGGTACGAAAAGTAGTGGCCGTTGCGATAGTTCTCGTCTTCCCTTTCATATCCGATGATCGCGAATTTTGGCAAAAAATGATCTTTGGCGTTCAATACGGCTATTTGTTCCATGTGCTAGAGTTTATTTAAGAGTTCGCTCAGGTCGTTGATAAATTCTTCCAATTGGTTCAATCGGTGGGGAATGCCATCATCGAACGGTTCAATATTTCCGTTTTCGGCAACGGTATGTTGATAGGCGGAAATAATATCGTAATCGTTGGAGCAATCGTTTAGCATTTGGATGTACCCGTTGGCGAATGCGCTATCTTCCCTATCGACTACAAAAAACGATTCCCAATGCTCGAACATACAGTCATACCCGTCCTTAATACTCAACAGGAACGGCACCTGAAAATCGATGGTTTCTGCCTTTAGCAACAATTCCTTGATTTGTTTGTAAATCGGTTTTTGAGGTTGGTATTTGTCCAATAGGGTTTTCCAATCCCTGATTTCGTAGGATTCCAAAAAGGTTTTATACCGTGCGTAGAATTTGGTCGAATGGTTCTTCATGACATTCTTGTTATCCTTGTAGTACGCTACATCCTCAAAAAGAAATTCCCATAGCCAGTCGATTCTCGATTCACAGCTTGGGAACAGACCGCCATAAGGCAGGCTTTTGACGAAGGACAGCAGAATGTGGAAGAGTGGTCGGTTTCGATGCCTTAGTTGGATAATAGGACGGACGGGAATGAAATATACCGTACTGCGATTGCCGATGAACTTTTTCAAAATCAACCTTAAATTTCTATCGCCTTGAAGCACCTCTATATGGTCGATACTGCCCCTTGTCCTCAATCTATCGGCACACCGAAGCACTACATCGTTCAAACTATCGGATGGCGTAAATTCCCAATGGTCGATGCTGCCCGTAAACTTTCTGGTAATAACCACCATCAATCGGGCAAGCTCCATAATGTCTGTATAGGAATCCTCTTCTATTAATGGATGGGATAGAACGGGCAACAGGTTTATGTCAGAAATGGAAAAACCTTTGGTTGAAGTACCTTCGGTCTTTGCGTTCCCCGTTGGTAGTGTTTCTGCTGTACCGCTCGAAACAATCGGTCGTGAAATGTTGTTAAATCTTTTGGGGGGTTCAATCTGTATTTCGGCTTGCATCGGTCTTGTTTTAATAAATCGTCTATGTTCATCGTTCTATCCCTTTGTTCCCGCCAAGGTCTTGAAGTGGATTTCATGGAAGCCGTTTACGATTCCCTTGTCCATGATGCTAGCGTTGGTCAGTTCTGCATATAGCTGTGCATAGTGTTCCATAATCTGCTCATGGGTCAAGTTGTAATCGATGTCATCCAATTCTATGGAGTTGTTGTTACCGTTTTGGTAAACGTACTTTCGTGTTATAGTAGCTACTTCCATTATTCAAAAAGGTTTGGGGATTCGTATGCCTTCATTTCCTTAACGACCTTCTGTGCTTCTTTGTGGTTCGGGTCTATTTTCAAAATCTCGTTGGCGATGTCCGTTGCCTTTTTATGGTCTTGCATCGGGTTAAAGCCTTTCTCCTTTAAAAGTTGCTTTAAGTCTGTCGCCTTTTTGGAAGCGGATTCCTTTTTCTTTTTCGCCTGTTGGGTCTTTTGTTCGGTTTCCTTTAAGGATTTTTCAAAGGCCACTGTATTCCTAAAAAGGGCTTTGGTCTGCTCCAAGGGTTTTTGGAGTATTTGAAAGAATTTCTCGTCCACTTCCGTAACGTTTCCCCGTAGGGTAAGTGGTTTGAGGGATTGGAGTGCCTTGTCCTTGGCGTTCGATTTGGGAAGTACGGATACACTGACCGTCTCATCATCGAACAGTATACTGATGCCGTACTGTTCGACACCTATCTGTTTCAAGGTCGAAAAAAAATTGCTCATCTTGAAGAGTTATTTATCTGTTATACAATCACTTAACTACCTTCAAGATACGCCCAAACCTTTGGGAATACCCGTAAAATCGGACCAAATGTCACACTTGACTTCTTCTTTCCCTAACCACAAAATACGCCCCGAAGGGGCGTTGGAACAGGTGTTTGTATGTTGGGATTGGGCGGGGCTAATTTAACTCTTTAGATGAACTCTAGGCGGCCTCACAACTATTTATTGGATTAGTTGGCTATAACTTCCAAGATAGGAGAAGTGATATAGTGATTGGTTTATTAAGAAGTGCATTAATTTAAAAGTCCAATTTTGTATACACACAATGTTCTATAAAATGTCAATCAACGAAACAACTAAAAAGGACCATATTTGCGCCACCCTTGCCAAGGATTCTCATGTCTATTGGTATGTACATTAAATGGACGCTTTTATAGTCCTAGCTAAATTTATGAGAGTATATATAATTGATTGTCCTTAAAGTATCCTTAATCATTCAGTTCTTAATTGGTAATTCATTGATTAATGTTAAATCCATATAATTACCTTTTCAAATTTTCAATTACAGTTTTGTAAACTATTACTTACAGAATTATTTTTAAATGTATCTTTATGCTCCTCCCCTTAAATTACCGGCATTACAGTTTTCCTTAATGTTATTTATGCTATTGTCAATAATTTTGTGAATTTGTCCATAGGTTTTACATGAAGTGGACTGTTTCATTATTAAAAAGAATGATGGATATAAACGATTTATTATCTCACACCGAAAGCCTAATAAAATATGTTTATTGGTTCAAACAAGAATTTGATCTTGAACCGAAAAAGGAGCATATAGGTTCTTCAATACAATGGACCGATATCGAAGATAGAAGGCATGACTTCTTAAAGGAATTGGTTCTCACAGTTGTTACTTGGGTATATAGTAAAGACAAAAGCCGAAAAATTGTAGAGCAAAGATTAAAAAATGTAGAGGGGGACATAGGAAACGCATACAGCTTCCTTACAACTCAAGCGTTTTCCAAGTTTAGGCCAGGTCATCCCCAAGGTCAATTTGGCGAGTTGTTATTATTTAATTTTATTCAATTTTTTTTTCAAGCCGTACCGCTGTTGAGAAAACAAAGAATAACAACTTCAAAAGGACATGAACGATTTGGTGCTGATGCTGTTCATTATAAAAAGACAGCTGATAACAACTTAATTATTTTGGGGGAGTCGAAATGTTACAGGAGTGATTATAGATTCAAAGCCGCCTTTGAAAATTCTTTAAACAGTATTGTAGATACTGTAACTAATTTCAATAAAGAACTAGATCTCTATATCTATGACGATTTTATTGAGCCTGAATTAGAAGAAGTTGCCTTAAAATATAAGTCCAATGAACTGGAAAACGTGAAATTCGAATTGGTTTGTCTGATTGCATTTAACGAGAAAAACAATATTGAAGGTAAAACTGAAGCCGAAATCAAGGATTCAATAAAGTCTATAATTGAAAATCGATGCGCTAAATTTGATTCAAAAAAATTCTCTGCAATAAATAAAAGGATACTGAAAAGAATTAATTATATAATTTTTCCAATTTGGGAATTGGATGAATTATTGGAAGATTTTGAAAAGAGAGTTGGCATATGATGAAATTATCAGAATCTGACAGCGGAACTTTAAGGGAGTTGCTCAATGTTGAGCATTTGGCCATAGCCAAACAGATAGGTTTTATAGAAGGTGGCAATTTATTTATTGATGATGATTTACTGATACGGTCGGTAGGAATGCTCGATAGGCTCTCAAGGATAGATAATCAAAGAGCTAAGAAAATTGTCGTAACCACTTCTGCCATTTTATGGACTTATAAAGATGATATGTGGGATGGTCTAAGAGATTATTTAGTGCTTATTCTATCGAGATCAGGTTTTCCACCATCTGCGGTCATGATCGATGAATCATATAGTCAAGAAACCCCTATTTTTTCTGGTCATTACAGTCTCCTTAATGAGTTCAATATAGCTGTTCATCAACTCAAATACGAAATCTTTATCGGAGATAAAAAATTCTTGGTCACAGGTTTTCAGAAGAATATTTGGAATAAACTTTCAAAGCTAAAATTACTTGGTATTTCAGCTCCTACGTCTGCTGGGAAGTCTTTTATAATTCTTTTAAAAGCAATTGACACCATTCTAAAGCAAGGAGGTAATATAATTTATATTGTTCCGACCCTAAGTTTGGTAGCCCAGGTTTCTGCTGATTTTAACCAACAATTGAAAAACTTTAATATTGAAAATTATAGAGTAGCTACAACATATAGTTCAAGTGATTTGAAGGGTTATAGAATTTATGTGATGACCCAGGAAAAGGCCATCTCAGCATTTTCTCAATCTGAACAACCTTATAAGAATGTACGAATGCTTGTAGTTGATGAAATTCAGAACATTGAAAAAGTGGCAAATGAAAATGATCAAAGGGCTAAAACCCTATATGATACCTTAATTGAATTTAGGCACACCTGTGAGCCCGACCTGACTATTATTTCAGGCCCAAGGGTGGAAGGCCTAAAACAATTGGGAATGGATATATTTGACCAAAAAGATGCTGATGAACAGAAAACAAAAGACTCGCCGGTTGCCAGCATCACTTATGCCATTTCAAAAACCAAAAAAAACTATCTCTTCAATCAATATACTGACATACTCGATCAACCAAACAGAATCCCGATTTCCAATGACTCTATCATCGAAGACTATGGGCTTTCTCAATACAGAGAAAAATTTATAAACTATCTATCTTTATTTTTAAAAAACCTTGGGGCCAGTTCACGTAACATTATTTTTTCTCCTACTGCAAGACAAGCCAGAAAAACCGCCCTAGAACTTTCAAAAGTTAATGAACCAGCTGATTTAGATGAAAAAACAATCAGTTTGGTAAACTACTTGAAAGAGACTGTTCACAGCAATTATGATATGTGCGAATCAATCCCTAGGGGGTTTGTCTATCATCATGGTAAAACTCCAACACACGTTCGAGCTGTTATTGAACGGGCAGTTAAGGATAAATTGATACCCAATGTTGTTTGTACAACAACCTTAATGCAGGGAGTAAATTTACCTGCCCAAAATGTAATCTTAAGAAACCCAGATTTGGCCATCAGGAAACGTGATGGAACAAAACCCAAATTAACTGATTACGAAATTGCAAATTTAAGAGGGAGAGCGGGAAGATTGTTAAAAGATTTCATTGGAAGAACATTCGTGTTAGAAGAAGACTCCTTTGAAAGGAGTGATGAACAAATCGAGCTATTTCCAGAAATAGAGAAACAATTGAATTCTGGTTATGGCGAAAAATTTAATGACTTTAAATCTGAAATCAAACAAGGCCTTGAAAAGAATGTCACCCCTAATGAGGAGAACAAAGAGTACGCTTTTTTAATGACTTATATCCGACAAACCATTCTTAAACATGGAGATACTAGTCCAAAGAGATTTAAGGCTGTTGGAATTGAATTAGAAGAAAAGACATTATCGGAAACTATAGAAATAATGAATGAGTTAGAAGTCCCGAAGGAAGTTTGTTTCAAAAACAGGTATTGGGATCCACTTGATTTAGAGGTATTGTATGCACTTCGAAAAAACATTTATATTCCAAAAACAGTTTCAGAACCTAACATTGAGAATTCGCTATTAGATATACTGACCTTTATGCAAAGGGAATTTCCTGATTATTATAAAAAATACTTTGCTGTGGATCAAGCGTTGCTTTATTCAACATGCATAAGTGCGAAAGAATGGATGAAAGAGAAATATTTGAAGGAAATACTCAATAGACCCTATTTTGATACAACAGATAAGGTCGAGGATAGAATTTCGCTTTTGCAGAATAAGATATCCTATGGTTTGCCAATGTTACTGAAGCCTCTATATGATATAAAAGCGCCTGACAACATGTTTTTGAGGTTTATTGAAATTGGAGCTTATTTGCCTATTACTAGAAAGATGATTGAGTTAAATATTCCTAGGGAAACCGCAATCTACTTAAATGAAAGATTTTTTAATACTTCAGAAAATCAACTAAATGACATAGAAGATTTAATTCTGGATAGATTGAAAAATAATAAAAACTTAATTGATTATTGGCGTCAGATTCAAATTGAAGGAATCGTATAGACTTTATGAAGTAGAAACTCTAACCTTCTCCTAAAACTATTAAATTATAAACGATAAGGGCCAATCCTCTAAAGCAAACACTTTATAGGATTGATTCCAACTGAAATGCTGGGTAGAAAATACCTGTTCAATTTGAACTTCACAATCTTAATAGGGTATAAGTTGTAATTTTTTGAATGACTAAACCGTTATTTCCGGGGAACTATATTCCATTTACGATATTGGCTCTGGTCATTGTTAAACCTTAACCGCCCTTTTTCGTTTGAGTTCTTTGATATCCTGTCTTAAAACCTGCATCTTGGCCGTTTTTTCCCTAGGGAAGCCGATGGCCGTTTTCTTACGATGGGTTTCCATCGAGCGTAGGTTATAATCCAAATCGAATTTTTTGGATTTGATTTCACGTTCCACCTTTTGACATAACTTGATAAGTTGCATGGCGACTTTTTCAGGGTCGAAACGCTGCTGTTTTCTTCCTGTAATATGTATATTATTAAATTCCAATCCAAAAGAATAGAGATAATGCTCGTTCGAAGGCACATATTCCGCTTGAAAAACCAGGTTCGCATTAAGAGTAGGCAAATGGGCGACTCTTTTATGTTTTTGAATGTTCAGGTTTAGCTTTGACCGTTCGACAATTGTAAGGCCTAGATGCCTAATGAACTCCTTGGGCGCCATAGTTTCGAGTTCTTTGGAGATAAGAACGGAATTTGAAATAAGAAGGCTCAATCCTTTTTTTAATTGGGACAGATCCTCGAATGCACTTTCATCTATCGGCAAGTTGAAACTTTTAATTTCCTTTTGTGCGCTTTCAAGTTCGACCAATTGGGAAACTATATGCTTGTTCTCCTTTTCGATCCGTTCAACGGCCTTAAGGGAATTGGCTTTGTTGAGTTCATGCAATCGCTTCTGTGACTGTAAGAACTTAAGATCGTCGGAAAGCTTTACCAATTGAAACTGGTCCATATCCCCAATTAGGGCCGCCTGCATCTGTTCATAGGAAAGGCTCTTATCATCGGGTACCAGGTCATCATAAACGCGTTTGTTCGGGTCGGCTTCCCGAATCTGCTCCCGAAACTTTTCTTTATGGGTATTGAGCGAATAGGAAAATATATCGGTAGAATCTTTTATGCCATAGAAACGTTCTACCACTGTATTGCCATAAATTTGCGCCACTTCATTGCCCTTACGCAGACCACGTCCAGCCCGTTGGTCGAAAGCATCGGGGGAATAGGGAATGTCCATATGAAAAATACCGACAACCCTTTTTTGAATGTTGGTGCCCGTACCTAAAACTTGGGTACTACCTAGGGCTACCCGTATTTCGCCGCTTCGGATTTTCTCCTGCATTTTATCGGTCCTATTCCTTGCTTTTTCCTCTTGAGCCAAAGCAATTTCATTGGCAGGAATGCCATAGTCTTCTTGAAGGATTTCACGAACCGCGTCGTACGAGTTGTATTGTCCCGGTTTCCAAACGTTCAGGTCGGAGAATACCAGGCATACGCCTTTGTGCTCTGTTGTTTTTTTATAAAGCTCGGCAATGTCCCGGCACAGGCGTTGCAGTTTGAACTGGTCGAGTTCCGAAAAGTCGATGGCCAGATTATCCTTGGCCAAAGGGTCGATTAAAAGTGACCTGTTAATATTGAGTGCCGTTATGTGGGCGGACTTCATTTGGTCCGCGCTATAAATGGGCAATTTGAACAATGCATTCTGGTTCCGGTCCTTGGTAAACTTTAGCGAGGCCTGTTTGAGTTCCTCGTATGTCGGTGTCGATTCCAAAATAATAAATTCCCTGTCGACTTCGAGGTCATGGGTCTTGAAATGTTTGTCCCTACAGATATGGGTAAAGGAGTTGTACATTTTGCTCAGTTCGGGCAGATTGGTATAGTATCGAAATCGTGCGTGCATCCGGGGATCGCCGAAAATGTTCGGTTCGATACTCACGCTCTGCTTCAGGAAAATAGAGGCCCAAGCATCGAAATTGAAGATATTCTTGCGCTTCAGTGCCATTGGGGTAAGATAGCGCTGATAAGCATAAAGTTCGGTAACCGAGTTTTTCAAGGGAGTTCCGCTATAGAAAAAGATGTTCTTGTCCGGCCCCATGCGGTGGTGGATGGATTTTATACTGATTTCGAGATCCAGGTTCCTTTGGCTATCCGAATGGTTGTTTAGGCCCGATACGTTCTGGTGCCGTGTCGTGAAACCGATGTTCTTGAAATAATGGGCCTCGTCGATCATCAACGCCTCTATGCCCAAATCGGTCAGGGTCGTTTCCGTTTCCCCAGAACGTTCCTCCAATTTCTTTAAGGTCGTCTGGAGCTTGTCCTCCAAATGTTCCTTTCTTTTAATCAGGCCCTTGATTAATTTTTTAGATTCCTTGATGTTTCCGTATTCCTGGGCCGTTTGCAGATCCTGTTCTATCATATCGATTTTTTCTTCGAGGGTTTCCAGCACAAATTCCCTTGCCTTGGGAATCTGTTTTAAATGGCCGTGCTCGGCGATGATCAGGTCTATGGCCCTGTGGTTTTTGACCGTTCGTAAGGTTTTGGGCCGCTTGCTTTTGGCCATGTTTTTTGAACTCAACCGAAGCACGTTCAAGTGCGGGAAATTGGCCCTAATCTCTGCCTCTATTTGTGGGGCCACGCTTTTCAGGGTAAGCAACAGGGTTCTCCTACTCTTCCCGTGTTGTTTCAGTTTATGGGCCAGCATGGCCATGGAAAGGGTCTTTCCCTTGCCGACCTGGTGGTCGTTCAGGGCACTTCCCATGGTAAGCCCGAAGAGCGTGGAGTCAATCTGGTGCTGGTAGGGCGGGTACACCAAGGTGTCCGGAAAGGTAAGCCAGCCTTTGGGCACCGTGATATTGACATCGGCCAAAAAGGCCCGGTAATAGTTTTCCTCAATGGTGGTTTTCAGCTCTTGGCGCCCCTCGATAAAGGACTTGAAATGGAGCTGGAGCTCCTCGTAAAGGTTTTGCGCCATCAGGGTGGCATCTTTGTCCAATTTCCTGATGGTCTTTCCTGACCTGTCCTTATACGAAGTGAAAATGACAGGATATCGATTTTCCGCAAAATGCTGTAAAATCCGTTTGTAGTTCGCCTTGACCTCGTGGTGGAGCACAACACTAAAACGTTCGTGGGCCTCTTGGTTGAACTCCCTCGGAAACATAAGGGTCAGGGTGGAGTTGAACTGGGTCATGTTGATCTGGACCTTCTCGCCTATGAGTTCCTCCAGAAAGGATTCCTTTGCGGAAACGGGGATAAAATAACTCTCAAAATTGAACTCTATTTCAGCCAGGTCCAACTTTGTCGGAAGCAGTTCCATCAAAGCCTGTTCCATCATTTCTGTTCCAATCTCGTAAGGCGGAGGGTGTTTCCTGACATATTCGACTTTATCTTGGATATAGCCGCTGGAAAACAGAAAATAGGGAACAATGGTATAGCCCGTTTCCGATTCCGCATCGGGTTCGAGAAAAAAGGAACGTTTCTCCAATCCGTTCAATAACAGTTCCCTTTCCGTAGTCTTAAAGAATGTTGCCATGGTGCCTATATCGATCTGCCCGATATGGTCAAATTGGTAGCGTGCCATTTGTTCAGGGTTCTCGAACCGGGGCTTGTCGAGTTTTGATGGATCCGGGGCAATCTGTGACGGAACGGCTGCGGTAGGCAGTGATACTGCAATGGGAGCATTAAGAAATCGTTCCAAAGTGAACGACGGATTTTTACCATAGCCCTCTCCCTCCACCTTTTTCTCGAACTGTTGTCGGACCTGCTCGAAATAATGGTCGTCTTTCAGAAATATGAGATGCTCCTTCAGGGGCCCCCATTTAAAATGGAAGGTGTCCAGTTGGTAGTCCAGATCTTGGAAGCGTGTGGTAATCTCCTTTTGCGAAAGGCCCCGTTTTTCGATATTGAGGTTGAGCAGAATGAGGTCGTTTCTTAAACGAGCATAGTCCGACACCAATTCCCTGATTTTATGGGGCACCTTTCTTGTGCTCTGGGGGTCGGTATAGAACAACACCTCGCCCTTCTTGTTAAAGTTGTAGGTCCCAAAGAACAACCGGGAAAATTGTTTGGCCTCTTCATCGTGTAGCGTGATTACCGGTAAATTGGTATCGACAATCGGTTTCTCCGTTGCTGCTGACGATTGTTTCGCGATTTTATCCGTTTTTCGTATGGGTCTAGGTTTTTCCTGTGTGTCGGGTGGTACCGAACCGACCTTGAATTCAAAACCATTGGACCGTTCTTCCAAAAAGCCGGACAAGGGCGTTCCGTCGGGTTCGAAGACAATATTCGGCCGGTTGTGAAAAAAACCGAGCTTAGGTGTTCCGTGAACATGCTCCGGATTGTTCTTGAAAAAACGATTGGTCAGAAAGTTTTGGCCCTCCAATTCGATCGCTTCGGTATCCGCAAAATCCATCTCGTCGGCGGATAGCGCTTTTTTGTTGGAAGTCCTACGATATACCAATAGATCGGATACGACCTTGGTACCCTCGTTGGCGAACAGATCGGTATTGAAACGGTTGGCAAGCAGCAAATCGTTCTCCAGCAATATGGATTCCCTAAAACCATTGTAGGCACTTCGCTCGGCAAAGGCCGAGGAGGTAATCAGGGCGGTGACCCCACCTCGGCGTACCATTTTCGGAGCATAGAAATTGAAATAGTTGCCCACATTTTTAAGCGAGTCTTTCGTAAGGTAATCGTGGCGGTAGGCCTTGGTAATGGGAATGTCGCCAAAAGGGATATTGGTCATGACCAAATCGAAACGGGTATTTTTCCTCCGTTCCAGATAAAAATCCTCAAAAGTGGTGTTCAGTACGGTTACGCGGTCATCTTTTTGGTTATTGGCCTTAAGGATCTCAAAGGATAGGATATCGGGTTCCAAAGCGGTAATATAGGCCTTGGGAAAAGCCTTTTTCAGTTCCTGAACATAGGCACCGTTGCCTGCGGATGGCTCCAGTACGGTTTTGGGCTCGAACCCGTTTTTCTTCAGAAGACCAATCTTATATTCGATGAGGGCATTTGGCGTGTAGTAACTTGTCAAGTGGTACCGCTTCAACGAATCTAGAATTTCTTTCGAGGTCTCCGGAAACGCCTGTTCAAGTACCTGCAACAACTGTTTTCCCTGTTTTTCCTTTCTGGATGAAGGATAGAACAAGAGTTCCCCCAGCTTGGCAAGTCCGGCATTATTGATATAATAGTTATCGGGATTCGATGCCTTGATTAGGGCAACGATCTGAATCAAATGTTCCTGTTTCATCCCGGACTATTGAAGCGTTTTCAGGATGGCCGCCCTGCCCACGGGCCGTTTTTCGTCCAAGGCCCTATAGATTTTCAGGAGTTCATCATTGGCATACTCCCTCGCATGGGCCCCGACGTGACCGTCTTCCAGAAACTGTCCCTGTAATTTTGCGTGAAGGATATGGGCGTTGATGGCAAAATCAAAACGGTATTCAGCAGCATCCAAACGCGCGGTCAGGTTAGGAAAAGTTTTCAAAGCGAAATAGCAGAAATGAAGGTCAGGGCCACATTTGCCGTTGGCAAGCTGTTGCTCCCAGTCCTTGATCGTTTCCTGATGGTCGGCCCGGAACTTTTGGATTTCCGAGGTAAGTAAGAGTTCTTCTTGTGTCATGGTCTATGTCGTTTTATAGGGTTCGTTTAAATGTGTCTATTCGTTGGCGTTTTCCATGTCTCTAGACGGAGTTTCGTTCAGTTCGATAAGGTGCCCGTACAAAGCATTTTTGAATTGCATCACGGCATCAAGTGAATCGAAGCGATGCAAAACGTGACGATTCTTTTCGGAGGAAATAATAAGCTCATAGGCATTTTCCGCGGTTGGTCCGCTCCACGGTCGCAATACCCCCAAAGAAAAATCCAGCATTGTTGTGATACTTTCCATGTAAAAAGCATCCTTAAGTATTGGGCGTCCGGTTGTATCAGTAATCTTTATCTCAAAAACCATGGTGTCAAAATGATATATTAATTCCTCTTTTTTCCTTTGCCCTTAGTGGTTGCAAAGAATTGGCTTTGTTTACATATTCTCGATAGGCAGCGTAATGTTGGGGATATTTATCTCTTAAATCGGTAATGGGCCTATAATCGGCAGGCTTCGGTTTTTTGCCGTTTTGTTTGACGGCAAAATACGTTCTTCCCGAAGCGTAGTGCTTTTTTAGCAGTAAGATATCCTTGGTCGCACGTATGGGGATTTCGTCCAGCACTACCATAAAGTCCTTTTTTTCGACAAGATTTTTGGCAACCTCATATTTTAATCGTTTCGGGACGTTTTTTGATTCCAAAAAATCGTCCAGCAACATCCAATGCTTTAAGGAATCCGTATTTGCTCCCCCATCTGTAGCCTTCAGGTAGATTTTGTTCCCATGAATTCCAAGGGAAACTCCGTATCTCGTTTCGGCAAGAACGCTTATCGATTTTTGTTCAAGCAGGGAACGGAACTCTTGTACCGAAAGATAAAGACGGTTTTTTTCATTGGCGACTTTCAGATAGGGCGTTAGCACGACAAAGTTTTTCCCAATGGTTACGGGAACGAAAAGTCCCTCGGGCCCTTGTTTGAATTGAATAGGCAACCTATTGGAAAGTTTCGGCAATTTGCCGACAGGGAGCATAATCGGTTGGATACCGTTTTTCAGATACCGATTATGGGAATGGATATTTTGTAAGGCACCATTGAAAAGACGGCGCAATTTCTTTTGGATTCCCGAATCCAAATGTTCCACGTCCCTTTCGAAATACCTGTGTTTCATAAATAAGTGGTCGGATATGGAGGGATAGAGACGCTGGACAGTTTCCTTAAGAAGCGATGTGGCATAGTTATGCCAGACCGGGCAATTGTTCACGTTGTAAAAGGACATATAAGCCCTATCCTCGGTCTTATTATAGCCCAATAACAGCTTTATCAGCTTATTTTCGTCTTCGTGAACGGATATACGGCCCACGGGAACAATACCTTGGTCTTTTTGGAACAATAGGTCCCTGCTTTTTAAATGGGCCAATTGCTCTTTTAATGCGGTATTTATAAAACCGTATTTTGCCAATTCCAAGTCCCGTACATATCTCAACTTCCTTAGGTCGTTCATCTGATCGGTTGGAACTGCCTTGAATTCGAATTTTTTAAACGTATCGAAATTGGGGTCCAGAAATCGGGATACCAGATTTTTAATCCTTTGAAAGAGTTTGATGGAACTATGGCTGATATGGTACAACTTTGTTTTCATCGGTTCAATCGGATTTCAAATTGGAATACACCTCATATTTAAGGTTGAACGAAGGTGCGGGATCTACCCTTTGGCCATCCTTGATGACCTCGTAGTGCAGATGGGGGCCGGTGGATATTCCCGTACTTCCAACGGTTCCGATAAAATCATGGGCATCGAGCGCTTCCCCGATGTCGACCGACACGGATTCCATATGCCCATAAAGGGTACTGAAGCCATAGGCATGGGAAATAACAAGGTGTAGGCCGTGTCCGTTAGGGTTATTTTCAATAAAGGTCACCTTCCCCGCAGCGGTGCTATAAATAGGAGTACCCTTTTCTGCCGCCAAATCAACGCCAAAGTGTTTTTTTGTAACACGGTGTACGGGATGGTGGCGGTTTCCGTAGGAACTAGACAGCACATAACGCTCACGGAAGAGGGGAACCGCCGAGGGTACGCTGTCCAGGACTTGGGGCCGCAAGGGCAGGTATGGTTTCAACCGATTCATTTGTCCGAAATTTTCTATCTGGTACAATAGGTCGGTGAGCCTTTGGTAAACCAAATCCTTCTTTACCGCTTCGGTCATAGGTTCTGCTATATGACCAGTAAGGTTACCCAAACCCTCGGTACTATTGGTGTCATTATAAAAAAATCGATTGGTGGCGAAGCAAAGAAAGAACAGCCCGACAAAAATCCAATAGCTACTGTTTTGCGGGGTAAAATGATTACTATCCTCGGAATTGGTCACGCCGCCCACCTTTTTGGCGTATCCCTTTATCCAACCTATAGAGGCTTTCTTAATGTTCTTCCATGCACTCATAATCAATTGTTGCAAGCTGTCTTAAATAAAATTTTGATAGTTCAAAAAATTATTTATATTTGTGGTAATTATTACAAATATATGTAATTTTTACAAATATGAATAACAGATGGCGAAAATTTGATGCGGTGCTAAACCTGTCGGCCTTAATGAATTATTTCGGACTTGAAGTCCAGCGAAAAACGGATAGGTTTATCTGCTATAAATTGGGAAAGGAGCGTTATGTCGTTATCCATACCGAATCAGGGTATCGATACTATAAACCCGACGCGCCAAAAACAAAGCTTACCTCCTTCGACTTCATATTGGAGCGGCTTTCCCGAACCGATGCGCAGGGAAAAATAGGGCTGTGGACCAAAATCGAAGATTTCTATACCGAACTTGAAAAAAAGCCGGAACTATTTCTAAATGACCGCTCAAAGAATCCCCTTGAACCGGTTGACAATGATTTCAACCATTTTGAAACATTCGCCGAGGAACTTGCCCTAAGTCCAATAAAACTGGAGGGTACGGGTTCCGACATTTTCGAGGACCGTATTTACGAAAATCGGGAAGGCCGATTGTATTTCCCCTACCGTAATTTGGCCAACACCCTAACCGGATATGGAACCGAGAAGGATGGAAAGCTATCCCTTGTTGCGGAGAGCGATATTTCCGCATCGGTCTGGTTCAGCAAGGTACCCGATATGATAAAGCATTTGGTAGTACTCCTTAACCCCATGGAGGCCATGGCCTTTCATCGAAGGTTCAAATTGGAGGATGTGGTCTATCTCACAATTTCCGACATCAATTACGAGACCTCGAAATTACTGGTGCAAATATTAAAACGTACCAAACTTAAAAAAATGGTGCTCAGTTTTACCGGATCATCCAAAATAGAAGGCTATATACATGACCTGATGCTTATTTCCTTTATCAACGATTCCCGCTTTCTGTTCAGGGTGGGAAAGGATCATTTGGCCGTCCGGTTCGACCCGGAAGACCAGAAGCCGTTGGCGAAGCTGCACAACGAAGTATTAAAATACAACAGCAGCCTAACAAAGGAATATTTAAAACACAATAAGGTCTCGGACCAAAGTCTTCTGAACCGAAAGAGCATCGTACTGACCAAGGAAAAACAATGGGTACGATGTCGTATTCCCTTTGAGGTGAACGCACTTCGCTATTTTCTTTGGAGCTATTATCGAAACTATATGGACAAGACCGTAGAAATCGTAAAGCCCGTACATGCCAATTGGGCGTTGGAGTTCGAAAAGGAAGGAGCCTATGGAGGAACCGAAAAATTAAAGGCCTTTAGGATGGCCGTATAAATAAAGGGGGCGCTCCCGCCCCCTTCAATCCTTAATTCCGGACATGAAAAATGGAAATGTCATATCCAGAATTACAAAGTTAACAATTGTTTATTAATCCTTAATTAAAACTTGAAAAATGGAAAAACAAGCAGAAAAGGTTTTCGTAAAAGTGAACCAAAGGTGGCAGAGGGCCACCGTTACCGGAGAACAGGACGGAAAGGCATCCGTTATGACCAATGACGGGCAGTCGTTCAACGTGCCAAAAAACAAGAAGTATTTTGAACCCGTTAAATCTATGGATCAGAAATTCGCTTATAAAGACCTCGAAGAACAGTTGAAGGGGCAGTACATCAGTTATGAAAAACTCTCCCCTAGTGTACGCGACAATCTGACCGAGGGGAAAGAACATTTTTATGAAGGCACCTATGTTTCGGATGGCGAGCTCAAGGAAAGTGCCAAGATGATCCAGATGGTATATGACAGGAATCTGGGTTCCCGATTGGATGTCCAGTACCGAAGAAACGAAGATGTGACGCTGGATAAGGCATGGGCCTACAACCATAGTTTCAGTACCGATGAGTTCAAACGCATGGTCGACAAAAAAGAGTTCGTCCTCTTTCAGGGAAGCACCAACGATGGCGAGGTCTTTCAAAAACTGGCCTATTACGAACCGAAGGTACAAGACATCCGTACCAAGTCGGCACTTTCCACGAACACGTATTTTTACGGAAGAACCTTGACGGCAAAACAGGCGGATGCGCTGAACAAAGGCCAAGAGCTCGAAATGGAGATCAAGAGCAAGGTCCACGGCACCAAACCCTATTTGGTGTCTTGGTCCCCACGTCGGGAAACCTTTATTACCAAAAATATCGGTTTGGAAAAGGCCAAAAAGATCGAGGTAAATTCTGAAGTAAAAAAAAAGTCACGGAACCGAGGCATGAAGGTCTAACCGGTTGACCTAGTAAAGGCCGTCCGTATCGGACGGCCTTCTTTTCATTTATACTATCACAAAATGAGATATCCGGCATTCGCATATTCATGTGAAGTACCGTCAACAACTCCCATACCCTTATGAAAAACTATTCCGAAAATCCGGAGCATTATAAACAGCTGATAGCTCAAATTAATGATGAGATCGATTTTTCCGGATACCTAAGTGCAAAGGGTTACCGACTTCTCAAAAAAAGTTCGGGCTCACAGGAATTCGGCAAGGATGCGGAACGCATCGTCTTACAGATAAAAAGGAACCCCGTTTCTTATTTCAACCGCTATGATTCTGCGGACAAGGGGCTATTTTTCAAATACCTGCACAAACGCTCCGCCAACTTTTACGAGGCAGTCAAACAAGGGCTGAGCATAATCCAAAGAGATTATCCCCAACCGCCCCCCGCCAAGGTGGAAAAGAAGAACAATGGACACATCAGTCTAGAGGAGCGCTACCATATACGCTCCTTAATCCGACCGATTTACCTGACCGAAGGTCGCGGCCTCTCTCTGAAAACGCTCGAATCAACGGCGTTCAAGGGACGAATCTTTAATGCCTTCCATATAAATGACAACCACGGCCGTATTGCGAATATCGCCCTTCCCAAATATGGATTGGACGGCAACATCAAAAATTATACGCTCTACAACAAGCCTTATCGGGATAGAAAAGACGGAAAAATAAAAAAGTTCCGGCTGTACCTCAACGAACGCTATGAATACCTTTTTGTTTCCAATCCGGATATCGAAGTGGAGAAAGTGGTATGCGTGGAGAGCGGTTTTGACGCCATGGCCCACCATGAGCTTCACGGTCGTCCAAATGTCTTTTATATATCCCTATCGGGGCATATCGACGACAAGAAACTTGAACAGTCCCTTCAATGGTACAATAAAGTAAATCGCTCACATGACCTCCCGCTTCATTTAGCCTTCGACCATGATATCGAGGGAATGCGCTATGACCTCGTTTTTTTGAGCTATTGGCTCAATCGAAAATCGAATAAAGTGTTTATAGAAGCGGACTGGAAACGCCCCGTGATGCGCCTGAAATTGAACTATCTCTCCAAATCCGTTGCTATGATGGAACGGGATACGGAGTACATCAATGACACGATTTCCAATTGTCCTGACGGAATCTCTAAAGGCTTGCAAAAGGCAATTTGCTTTCGGGACAAAGTGGTCTGGGAACTGGACTTAGAAAGGATATTTCGATTCCCCCAACATTCCAGAACCTATTGGCGGCTGGCACTGGAAACACTTTCGCATTGTTTCGCCCATAGCACTTTGAAGATAGACAAATCTCCCACAATGAAGGATTGGAACGAGGAACTGATCTCGTTAAAAAAAAAGTTCGGCTGTCAACCAGTAAACCTGATATGAAGAGAGTTACGAAGCAGAAAAGCAAAACACCAAAAAGAAAGGGATATGCAAGATAAGAACAGGGGCTATATGGGCATGTATCTGTCCGCCTTCCATTTTACGATTATCCTATTTCGGGAGCAATATGCCCTGTACGTATTCCACCATGGGCATCAGGAATTTTTCGACACTATCCATGCCTTTCTACTCCGGTCCGGACTGCCTTCTCAGGGCATGGTTGCCCGTCTACTTTTATTGGGGCTATTGATGGGCGGCATCATGATGTACCGGCCGGTCAAAAAAGATGGGGTCGACCGTAGAAAAAGTACTTTGGGCTTTCTCGTTTCCTTGGCCTTCCTGTTTGTGTCATGGTGGTGTTACGGAGTTTCCGAATTGGGGATGTGGGCATCCATGACACTTCTTTCACTGGCCTACTTGGGATTGATGACCCACGGGATGCGGTTGTTCCAGTTTTTGGACTTTATGAACCCGGCAAAAGAAGACCCCTTCAACGATACAAAGGAAACCTTTGAGCAGACTGGTAATAGAATCGAAACGCCCTATTCCGCCAATATCCCTTATACTTATTCCCACAATGGCAAGAAACGAACGGGATGGATCAATTTTGTCAATCTTTTCAGGGCCTTGTTGGTCATCGGTACTCCGGGAAGCGGTAAATCCTTTTCCGTTATCGAAGAGATCATGGCCCAGTTCATCGACAAAAAATTTGCCATGGTCATCTACGATTTTAAGTTCGATACGCTTACCCGTAAAGCATACGGATATTTGCAGGAGGCCCTGAAAAAACATGGGAACGATTCCGAAATTCCCTTTCCGAAACTGTACCGTATCTGTTTTGACGACCTTCGGATGACGCACCGGAACAACCCCATGGACCCCTATGGTCTGGTCAACCAATCCGACGCCATCGATACGGCCACCACTCTCATGAAAAACCTGAATCCCGAATGGATCAAGAGACAAGACTATTTTTCGCGCAGTGCCATCAGTTATACCGGTGGCTGCATCTGGTACCTCAAAAAAAAGTCGGAAGAAACTGGAAGGTATCTCTGTACCCCCGGGCATCTGGCCATTCTGACCACCGTAAAAATCGATATCCTGATGGAAATCATGACCAAGGACGTCGAGGTACGACAAATATTGGTTCCCTTTCGGGATGCTTTGGAAAAGGAGGCCATGGAACAATTGTCGGGCCAGACCAGCACGGTACAAATAAGCCTTTCGAGTATTGCAACCAAGGAAATCTTTTATGTCATGTCCGCCAATGATTTCAGTTTGGACGTGAACGATCCCCGATATCCCAAAATCGTATCGTTACAGAATAATCCCGAACGGAAAGAGGTCTATTCCGCACCTTTGGGCCTGTATATGAATACCATTCTCAAACGGGTGAACAAACCGGGCAAGCGGCAAATGGCCCTGCTCATAGACGAGGTACCCACCCTGTTCATTATGTTGTTGCGGACCATTATCGATACCGGTAGGGAAAACAAGATCGCTACCATTTTGGGATTGCAGAGTGTTGGACAGCTTATTCTGGATTACGGCAGGGAACTGGCCGATGTCATCTATGACAACTGTGCCAACATCATCTGCGGTGCGGCCAAGGGCGAAACGGCCAAACGATTGAGCGAACTTTTTGGAAAAATCCACCAAGAGAGGGTGTCAAAGAATATGAGCAGCTCCGATGTAAGCACCAACCTGAGCACGCAGATGATGGAACTCTTGCCCAGAAGCAAGATCGCGTCCATGTCCACGGGATATTTCGCGGGATTGGTCGCCGATACTTTCGAACACCAGATCAAGGAAAAGAAATGTTATGGCCAGTTGCTACCCGACATCGAGGGAAAGCGTAGGGCCATGAAGCATGAACTGCCGGTCATCAACGATTTTAGGCCAGAAAATTTTGAGGACTTGTTCGAAGAGCAAATGACGATCGTATGGGAACTTGAACTTCCAAGAAATGCTGTGGATCTGTTTAAAAGGGAAATCGGGTACATCGAATTTTATGGCACCCATCTGGAAGAAGTGGCCAAAAACAAATTTACCAACGGCACTAAGCGGCGAATTTTCAAGGATGTTGTCAGGGAGCTTCGCCTTTTCGATTTCAGGGATACTATTTTAGAGCTGTTGAAATCGAATTCAGGGCACTCTGAGTGGAACCATCTATTTGAACATATCGTGGAGGAATTTCTGGTGCGGACGGAAATGGACCGTGTGGCCCAGGCAGAATTCGACAAGATCATCAATGAAGTGGACAGCTTGGTAAAAGAGGAATACAAGGCAGTTACCGGAAAGGAGTTAAAGAGTGCCATATTTGACGAAAAGAAAATAAATGGCGAGATTGCAAAGGCCATCAACAACTCTGAGGCGGCCGTGGAAAAGTTCATGGACGATTTCGGTAATGGTCTGGACGAGTCCCTCTCCCAAAGTTTGGCGGCACTTCAGGAAGAAACGGAATATGATTTTGGGGAGGAATTTTCCTCGTATCCCATAGAAAACTTTGAATAATGGATATAGAATCAATCATCAAATTGGACTCCAAGGATCTCGGATATATTGGGGAGCGCCTAAAGGAAATACGTCTCGAACTGGTGGAACTGGACGACACGGAGGACAAAAGGTTCAGCGAGTTTTCCGTAACCAAGCTGAGCGAACGTCTGAACATGGACCGGACTACTTTGGCCAATGTGGAGCGTGGCTCTTCCATGGTCAATTCCATCAAGATCATTCTTTACTTCTACAGCCTGGGCTATAATCCCATCTGGATTCTGTTGCCCGATAATGAGTTCGTACAAAAACGTAATCTTGGAGAAAATATGGTCTATCAAGAGGGGCTACGGGAAAAATACCTTGAGATGGAGGAACGGGTTTCCGAGGCCATGAAGGATTTTAAGTCCGCACTGTAGCACACTCTTGGTTTTGAATATTCCCTAATTTGATAGCTTCAATTTCCCCAATTCGTTCATACCCCCGAACTACCATGTACATTGCTATATAGCGTTATAGCAATGTATAATGCAATAATCAATCAATGCTATATAGCAATATAGCATGCAATGACTATATGGTCATATGACCATATGATTTTTAAAAGTATATATATGGAAACCAAAATAATTTCATGTACCGGGGAAAAGGGCGGTTGTGGCAAGACGACCCTCAATATCATCTTGGCGACCAATCTGTACCATCTATACCAAAAGAAGGTTGTGTTGATCGATATGGACAACCCGCAGTATTCCGTATACAAAAAGCGGAAACGCGATCTGCGGCAGATGGGCCCAACCGAGATGCCAATATTTCCCGTGGAACGGGCAACGGTCGAAACCTTGGAATCGTTGATCAAGAGATACTATGCTACTGTGGATTTTATCATCGTCGATTTTCCCGGAAACCTTAATGAGGAAATGGTAAGGGGGCTGCTTTATGTCGAGCACATCTTTATACCTTTTTTTCTCGACGAACTGGAAATCGACAGTACGGCAGTGTTCTATAAAACGCTGGAAAGAAACTATCTCCAGAACGAAAATCGGGTATTACGGTCCGTCAACCTTTTCTTTAACCGCTACGAGCTGGTCAAGGTTAATAAATTCGATACGGTGAAGAAGACCTTGGCAAAAGCAGGTATGCCCATGATGGAACAGGTCGTCATGGAACGCACAGTATACAGGGAGCGGTACCGGAATACTTTGATCCCGATTCCACCGACAAAAGAGAACGGCGAACTAGGGTTAAAACGATTTATGGAAGAGGTTATAAAAATTTCAAAAAATTGAAGATGGGCAAAAAAATGAACGTAAAGGACTTGCTGGAATCGGCAATCGTAGACAATATGGATACCAAGGAAGAAGTCGAGGGACTTAAAGAACAACGAAGTACAAAAATCAATGAAGCCGAAAAAAGTTCCATTGATATAAAAGAAAGAAGCGATAAAAACGTTGAGGGTAGTAAAGCGCGGACAACGGTACAGGGAAAATTTACAATGACAAAGTTGAGCCGAAGGGAACAAGAAAAAGTTGTGGAATTCGAGAGGTTAATGGAACAAGACCACTATACCGACAAAAAGGAGCAATTTATCTTTAGGTTGAGTAAGGCCTGCTTCAATGACTATGAACGGCTGGCCAGTGCGTGCAGTTACAAATTAGAAAAAAAGGTTTCCCGAAACGATATTATGCGTAAGGCCCTTGAGCTTTACCACCAAGAAAACATTCGGGAACTAAATAGAATTATTGATAAGATTTGAATTGGCAATGGGAACATATCGTATACGTCATCATCGGCAGCCTATGTCTGTTATGGTATTTGTTTGTCCTTGTCGCACTTAAAAAATCAAAAAACGAAAAAAAAGTTCAGGAAAATGATTCATATATGCAAAAATCACATATATTTGTAAAAAACACATCTTTAAAGGATAAAGATATGGACCAGTTACTCAACCGTGTCGATGGGAATGAAACCAGCTCTGAGCTGTTGGATATTTTCAATGCGTCCGATAAAGATGTTCAGAATGAATCCTTAATTCCAGAACATGAAAAATTTAAGATTATTAAAAATTCCGAACCCCCTCCGGAGGGGGAAGCGAAAGATTCCGATTAAAGTCTTCCTGACTTTACTCCTACTTATCACTTTACATGCTGCCGGCCTTGCCCAAATCGATGAACTGGTCGATCAAGTCAACGAAGCGGAACAGGGTACGGCACAAATCGGGAACAGTATTTTCCGAATCATCAAGATTGCCGCAGGCGTACTTCTAGCCATTGCGGCGTTGGCCTTTCTTATTATCAGGGAACAGAACCAAGACATGGCCCGTAAAGTAGGCAATGCCATTGTGGGACTGGTCATCTTCTACGGCCTTATCGAGATTGGGGAAAACTTGGCCAACTAATCATGGAAAACAAGTTGGTCAAAATCCCTAAGGCCCTGCAAAAGGACGTTTCCTTCTTTGGGCTTCGCGCTAAATATGTGGACCAGGCCTTTAAGGGCTCGTTCCTTTCCCTGATGATGGGGCTGTTCCTCAGTACGGTCATCCCGACCTTTCTGAGCCTTCTTCTTTCCTTCTGTACCGCTGCCCTATACATCATACTTATGCTTTTCTATTCAAAGGCGTACGGGGAAAATGGTTTTATTAAGTCAAGGGCTGACAGAAAGGGACCGGTTGGTGTAAAAGGCCATGTCAACAAAAAAATGTTAGTGCTATGGAAAAAAGAATAAATCTTTTGGACGCCTTTCCCATTTACGGTTATGAGGCCCCGATTTTGGTATCCAAGGAAAGAGGTTGCCTAAGCATCCCGTTGCAGTTAGAACTTCCGGAAATCTACACTTTGGAAAGTAAGGATTACCTGAACCTCAATCGTATGGTTTCCGGCATCTTGGAAATACTCGGCGAAAATTGTCTTTTGCACAAGCAGGACCTGTTTTTTGGGGAAAACTATTCCATGGACAGGCAGAGGTTGGAGCGGGATTTTTTTGAGACAGAGGATGAGCTTTATTTTAAGGACCGGCCCTTCTTGGAGCATCGTTGCTATTTGGCCATCCACAAAGTACCCAAAAACTACATCGGCCGCACCCCGCTAGGGGCCAATTCCTTTTTGAAAAAGGAACGTAGGTTCTATGGCCAGAACCACGTTCCCAAAGAATACCTCGATGAAGGCGTTATGGCAGATTTCGAGGCCAGGGTCGGGGCCGTAAACGACCTTATCAACGATTCGGGCCTGATGACTTCGAAAATCCTTGATTTCGAGGAACTGTTCGGAGGGGCGGGCTATTACGATAGCTATTTGGAAACGGGCTACGGGGAAGGCATGGGCAAGGATATTGATTTTTCCGATAACGGTCTTAGGGTCGGCGACAAACAGGGGCAGTTTTTCACTCTGGAAAATCTGGACCAGTTCTCCAAAGAGGATATGGCCTTTCACGAGTATTTTGGAAAATACAGCACCGGGGACAACCTCTTCCCCATCGGGAACCTGTTTTCCCTTGGTTTCAAGATTCCCCAAGAACATATTATCAACCAGTATATTTATATACCGGAAAAAGAGAAGGCCATGGCCAAATTGAGGTCCAAGGCGAAACGCCTGAACAAATATGCAAGGAACAAAAAGGGGGACAAGAACAGTACCTACCGCGACCAAATTTATGATTTCCAACAACATACACTAAACGAGCATAAGGAGTTGGTCTATTACCACTTGAACGTTCTGGGCCTTTCCGGTACAAAGAAGTCCTTCAGGTCGATGTGCAATATCGTTAGGTCGGCTTTTAGGAAACTGGGCGTCCGTGCGAAGGAAAATACGGTGGATAGAAAGAATCTATTTTTCGGGGGTATCCTTGGCAACGGTATCGGATTGAGCTCGGAACTCTATAGCCCCTTTTCCTCCGACATGGCGGCCAGTCTTTGGTATTTTGAAGGGGGCTATAAAAACCGGTTGCACGGCCCACACGGATTGCGTATGGTCGATAGGGCCACTGGCAAACCTTTATTGGTGAGCCTTTACAGGGAACCTGAAGCAAAGGATTGGATTTTTAACCGGGGCATGCTCATCGCTTCGGGATCTGGAGGCGGAAAAACCTTTTACGCCAATGCCTATTTATTCTCCGAGTATCGCGAGGGAGCCGAGATCCTTATTCTTGAGAATGGGAACTCCTATGACAAACTGTTGGACTATTTGGATGGGGTCGTTATTGAGAACGATGATCAAAATCCCTTTACATTCAACCCCTTTGTGCTGGATTCGGTGGATTCCGTTGACAAAGGTGGTGAAAAGGTACTTACCGAACACAAATTGACCCAACTCATCGCACTGGTCCATCTTTTGCTGGGACAGCAAGGAAACGGTAAGGAAGACGGTCATGATGATGCCGTGACCAAGACCATCATTGAACTGCTTGTTCAAGGGTATTATCGGGAACAACTTGGAAAAAGCCATCCCGAATACTCTTTCAATACGTTTTACGACCATACCAGCAAATGCTTGGGCCCACTTATGGATGCCAAGGGTATCCGAAAGGAAGTCTTCGACCCCAATGTATTTCTATTGCTCTTGGGAAAATATGCCCATGACGGACCTAGGGGATATTTGCTGAACAGCAGGGATTCAAGGATATCCAGACTGAGCCATGAACGTCTGGTATACTTCAAGTTGGGGAACCTGATCAACAACGAGCAGCTTTTCCCGATTCTGGCTTTTTTGATGATCGATGTTTTCGATAAAAAGTTGAAGGATCCCAAAAAACTATCCCTGAACAAAATACTGAACGTCGACGAAGCGTGGGACCTTTTCGACAATCCGATAATGGCCAGTTATTTCGACGCACAGTCACGAATGGCACGGAAATTTGGGGGTCAGCCCATTTTTATCTCCCAAAAAGTAAGCGATTTTGTCAAATCAAAATATATCGGCAAAACCATCGTGGTAAACAGCCATATCAAGGTCTTGCTCGATCTTGGTGAATTTGGCAACTCCTTTGAGGAAATCCAGCAAGTATTGGGACTGAACGAAAAGCAGAAGCAACTGATCCTATCCAATAACAAAGATTTGCCTATCGGTCGGAAATTGCGGGAAATGGCCATTTGTTGGAAAGACCGTGTCAAGGTATTCGGATTGGAGACCTCCTTGCCAACGAAATGTCTTTTTGAAACCAATCCCAACGAAAAAGCAAAGATCACCCGACTACATAAGAAACATGGCCATGTTTGGGAAAGAACGGCCAACGCCTATAAACAGCTGCAAACCGAACTGGCGGAATCCGGTTCAGAGAATTTGAACGGCAGTGACCTTAACCCAAAATATAGAAAATGATGATGTATGTAAAACCAAGAATTGTATGTCTTACTATTTTGATAGGGCTGATAACCCATTTTGGAACCGCCCAAATACCCGTGACCGATGTAGCGGCCAATGCCCAACTGGTACTGCTCAATCAAAATGTGGCCACGCTCAATTCGCAACTGGTCACCTTGAACTCGACCATGGGGAAGCTTTTGGCACAGATGGAGCGAAATGTTACCGCCAATTCCAGCGCTTCAAAAATCCTAAGCCAAGACCTTACCGCAAAAAGAACTCCGGCCAGTTATGTCATGGGAAGTCCTGAAATGAACGAACTGTATGAAACGAAGGACAAAATCGTGGAAGCCTATAAGGGTACGCAAAAAAACCTGCGCGCTTTCTCCAATCTGGAAAAAGTGGAAAAGCAAAGAGCGACCGAGATTTTGGCCGATGCCCTGCTTCAGGTTTCTTCTTTGGTCTCCCAAGGATCGCAGATTGCCACCACTGGCGAAATCATTGAATCGGCCGACCGGCTTTCGGCATTGAGGTCCATCTTGGACAAAATGGACAGCGTTTTGGAAGCCATTATTGAGGTCAACACCTCCCTCCTACAGAAAAATGAACACCGTAAAGCGGTCTATTCGTTGATTAAGACCAATTGATGTACGCTATGCAATCAGATACAGGTTTTAGGGAAACGGTCAACACCATATTCGACCAGTATATTGATGATGCCTTTACCAATTTGGGCCCTACCTTGGGAATTGGCTTCCAATTGGCAAAAATCGGGCTGGGCATCTTTGCCATAATGCACTTTGTCGGTAGCGACCGGGCCGATGTATTCAAGGCCCTGAAGTGGTTTCCGTTGATGTTCATCCTTTTCAACTACTCGGAGTTCGCGCACGCCATCTTTGAGTTTTACAACAACCTCGGCTCTTCCTTTGTCAGTACCCAAAAGAACTGGGATACGATCGGTCAGAAAGTGGCCTTGGCCCAAATCGATGTGGCGGCCAACAATGTGGTGGAATGGAACTTGTTCAGTATGGATATTGATGCGTTGCAGTCCTTTGCGCTTACCGGTCTGGCAGGTTCGATAACGGCGTTCGCCCATATCATCTCTACATTGATTTTCGTGGGAATCAAGGCTCTGGCCACCATCTACCTGTTCATCCTGATTATTTTCGGCCCTATCAACATTGGACTTTCGTTCATTCCCGCCATTTCGGGTCTATGGAAAGCGTGGTTGCAAAAGTTTATGAGCCTCTGCCTATGGCTTCCTATGTTATATGTAGTCGATATGTTCATGGTCAATCTTGTCGATGCGCTAGTGGATCATTTGCTTCGTAACAGTGCCTACGACCTTGGGCTAATCCTGAGTTCCTCCCTTTTGATCTTAATGACCTCCTTCTTTTACATCAAAGCCCCTACGTTGGCCAACTTTGTAGTCCAAGGGCTCAACATATCTGGCGGTGGCATCGTCTCCAAGCCCAAGCATTACGGTAAAAAAGCGATACAAACGGTCATCGACGCTAAGAGCGACGGGGCCACAAAAGCTGCTAGGACACTCATCCAATAATGAAGATTCGATTATGAAAGGTAGGTACATGATCTTTAATGATATAGACAGAGGCAGAAGGCACAACAAGCGACTGGTTTATGGGTGTTTGGTGTTGGTGGCCGTAGTCTTTGCCATTGCCACCTATTATGTAACAGCGGCAAACGAGCGGGCCAACAATAATGCTTATCTACTTAATGGAGGGCAACGCCTGCCTATAGCTCCCATCAGGGACCTCAAGCAAAATCTCGAAATTCTTTGTGAGGGGCACATCACCAATTTTCATGAACTTTTTTTCGCTCTGGAACCCGATTTGGACCTAATAAAAAGGAATATCGAGAAAAAGGCCCTATTCATGGTGGACGGGTCAGGCAACCGCTTATATGCCCGTTTGGTCGAAAAAAAGTACTTCCATGATGTGGCAATGCGGGACTATAACTACTTTGTGGAACTTGATTCGATTCAGATCGACTATGCAACCTATCCGTTTCCGTTCACTTTTTACGGCAAACAGGCCATAGAAAAAGGCAAATCCACAACGTATAGGAAATTGGTCACCAAGGGATACCTGAAAAAAACGGGAATCACCTTGAACAACCTGAATGGTATCAAGATCATCGATTTTGAGGTGGTCGACAATTCGGACATCAAACACTAGGGACATGAAATTAGGGGACAACATAAAACGTTTGAAACGCTGGGTCGTCAGGCACCGAAACTTTGCCATTGCCCTACCCCTGATCCTGATACTCACCAGTTTCTTTGTTATTGAGAACGTCAAGGATTTCCAATTAAGGCCTAACTCCGAGACCGATGTGTCGAATGGCTTTAATCCGGAGTTGCCCGGCAAAGTCCCGACCTTGGAATCCAGTGCTACCGATACACCTTTGAAAATTACGGATTCTTTGGCAAAGAAAAAGGTGGAGAAATCCTCGGCTTTACCGGACGTTGCCCGGATGAACGATTCAGAAAACGATTCGCTCCAAAGGATCCTGAAACGATTGGAAGGACTATCCTTAGAATCGGACCAGCAGGATGTTCCACAGGCCGAAATTTCAGATAGTAATAAAACAGTGGAAAGGGAAAAGAAGACTATGATGACCGTGGAGGAACAAAAGCAAAAATTTGTGGAGAATCGCTTGGCCTATCGTGAAAAGCTATTGGAGGGAAAAAAGAAAATAATCGGGGAATCCTCGGGGCAAATTCCCCATCCTGAGCAAGAGCAAGAGGAGGTGCCCGAAAACGGAAAGCCGACTTTCTTTAGGGCAACGGTATATGGCGACCAGTTCATTTTGCCCAATGAGAATGTACGGCTGCTGCTCATGGAGGACATGGTTCTACACAAAAAACGATTTCCCAAGAATACGTTTATCCATGCCTTGGCTTCGATACAGGGAAACAGGGTCTATTTGGACATAGACAATATCGAACATTACCCGGTCGATATCTCCGTCAGGGATTTTAACGACGGTCGGGAAGGCATATATAACAAGAGGGCCGGAGAGCTCTGGAGGGAGTACAAGGCCGAGACGGCAGGCGATGCCCTACAGGAAGCCGCTGACGAAATCACGAGCGGGGCACCGGATGTCCTGAAAGGTATTACTAGGGGTTTGGGAACGTTCCTGCGAAAAAAAAGGTTAAAGGAGAAAGATAAGATTTTATTGATCGATGATTATGAACTGTTATTGGTAATGCAATGAAGATGAAATCCCTATTGACAATTATTTGGTTATTCGGTTCGTTGTCGGCAATGGCACAGCTGGACACTATTCCGGTCTCAAGGGACTATAAGACGATATTGGTCCTGCCCGCTCCATATGATTTTTCCATTAACGGGAAAGAGCTCAATTTCATAGAATCCTTTCCGGCAAAAATTGGTTCCGGGACGGTCAGGAATATCGCATTGCTGATCTATAACGATGTGGCACCCGATATAACAGACTTTACAAACTATACAATCTATACCCGTGATGGCCTAGCCTATGATTTTATCCTGAAATTGGTGGACATCCCCTCCAAGAAGCGATGGACCATAACCACCGCCATGGCGGATAACCTTGACGAGCTTTCCAAAAAGCGAGGGAATCACGAAATAGACAAATCCAACGTTTCACGACAACTGGATATGGAGCAAACCGAGGTTCCTACCGAGACTTTCCAGGAAAAATTGAGCGTTAAGACCGGGGAGACCGAAGGTGAGCCTTTACCGCTTACCCGGGAACTGTATGTCTTGGACCGAATGGAATACATACGTCGGCGATGTTATTACAATTAGTTCAACAAGGGCAAAATAATTCGCTATCTGTCCAAATTCGATAACGTATTTCTTTGGCTGGAGAACGTGTACTACGAAAACGATGAAATTTACCTGCAGTTCCGATTGGAGAACAAGGAGCATATCGACTATGACGTCAATTTTATAAAATTCAGCATCGCTACGAAATACAAAAACAGTTCAAGTAATATTAAGAAAGCACAAAAACCTTTGTTCCGGTACAAGGTTCCCAAAAAGGTCGAGGGGAATTCAGAGAACTATTTCATGGTGGTCTTCGATAAGTTTACCCTTGATCGGCAAAAAGTTCTTACGGTGGAACTGGACGAAGAAAAGGGCAATCGAAACTTGTCTTTGGACATAGACCATTCTGTCATTAACAATCCTTTAGGCTTTAAATCATGAAGAGAACAGGATTTTTTGTTACGATTTTATTTTGTCTGGTGGCCTCATCCATCTTTGGCCAAATGCGGGGCAACCTTGCCTCTTCGGTCGGCGTGAGCGGCGGATATGTCGAGGATGGCTACGGTATTATGGGAACGTTCAATTTTCATCCCGATCGCTATCGATATTTTCAGATAAGTGTTTTGGCCGCAATTGCGGAGGACAAAGGTGACCAAAATATTCCTTACAACATCTTTACTATACAGCCCGGACTGTACTATCGCGTATTCATCGCCCCTCAGCGGAAAAATTTTAGCCTCTTCCTAGGTGGGGGCGGACTGTTCGGATATGAGGTCATTAACAACGGGAGCAATGAACTTCCCAGTGGTGCCCTCATCAACGGCAAAAGCCAATTTATATACGGTCTATATCTCGGTGCAGAATTGGAAGTAGGCATCAGTAACGATTTTTCCATATTGGTCAAGGCGAACGAATACTACCACGTCAATTCGGACGTGGGAAATTTTTACCCGTATGCCGGTGTCGGTCTGCGGTATTTTTTGTTTTAAAAAGACGACGTTATGAAATTCAGTACCCCACAACGTATAGTCGCCATAGGTATGCTATGCATGATTTTTATATTGGCATGTAGCAAAGATTTTGAAGGAATAGTACAGGATTCCTTTGATTTCAACTTTGATGGCACCAATGAGGAAAACGGTTTTGTGTTCGAAGCCGTTAAAACTGATTTCAGCTTGGAGCCCGAGCGGATGGTCTCCACGGTTTCCTATTTTATGAAATATGATATCCTCAATGGAAGAGGCTATTACCTTGGGACTGAAAATGATACCATTCGCGAGACCGATACGATACCGGTAAAGGATTTTGACCCATCCTACCGCTACATGCCCATCGATACGGGTATGCACAGGGTCAAGGTATTGGCCTGGGATTCGAACAAAATACAAAAAGAGTTGGAGCTGACCTACAGAGTCAGACACGCTAGCTTTAGTTTTCTATTGACCAAAGGTACCGACGATTTCATCATCAATAGCCGAAATCCAATTAACGTAACGCTGTTACGTGATAGGGAGACTTTCGATCCCGGCAAAGAGACCGATCAGGATTTCGAAATCACCTATCAATTGGAGGATGGTTCCGGCAAACTCTTTTTAGGCGAAAACACCTATGATGCCGGAACTCCGTTTATGCTGCCAAAGGGCGTAACGGAATTTAGCTACCAACCAGAAACCTTGGGTGAACATAAGTTGACAATGACTGCCAAGGCCCCTGATGGGGCCACATTGACCAATGAACTGCTATTGGTGGTAGGAAATATCAACTTTACCTTTAGGGCTACGGCGGCTTCCTCGCAGGTTGAGCTAGAAACCAATTTGGCCATCAATATTGACTTGCAAACTCAAGACGAGGAAAGCGAAGTAACTTATGACATAAGCCACTCTTTTTCGTCCGATAGTCAAGGTGCGGGAACTGTACGGGACCAAAATGGAGGGGTTATGGATCCAGGAACCTTTCGTGCCATCGGGCCGGGCAATTACAACTTCACTTTCGAGGACGATGAATTGGGACAGCGTAAAATCTATTTCGACCTCCGCGATAGCAATGGCCAGATGAAACGCGACAGTGTCGAAATCGAAGTTGCCAATATCCCCTTTACGTTTAGTGGAAACTCGGAAAGCAACCAAGTGTTCGTGAACCAGCGAACACAGCTTAACTTCAACATCAAATCGAACGGTAAAACGTCCAACATCGACTATTTCCTGACCTACGATCCGGAGGAAGGAAACGGAACGGTTACGGGAATCAATGGCGATATAATCCGCAACAATACGGACTATCCCGTGGAATTGGGCAATTTTCCATTGTTCTATACTCCGGAAACTTTGGGCCCGCATCGAATCAACTTTTTCGTTACGGACAATTATGGGCAGGAAGTCGGACCTGTTGAAATCGATTTGGAGGCGAAACAGCTAGAACTGGAATTTAATGCCTCCGCCAATAGTAATGAGGTGTTGGTTGGGCAACGCGGAACTATTTCATTGAGCCTCATTGAAAAAGGTGATTATAGCGGAGTAGCTTATGAACTGAATTATTTTATATCGGGTGGTGAGGCCCAGCTTTACAATGGGAATTCCCCGATTGTGCCGAGCCAATATTTTACGGTAAGACCTGGAAGTTTTGCATATGATTTTATTGCACAAGAGGCCGGGACTTATGAAATTACCTTTTTACTTCGGGATAGTAATGGACAGATTTTAGAAGAAAAAGTTACGGTCGTCGTGGGGAATAATGATTTTACGGTAAGCATGACACCATCAAAAGCAACGGAATTTTCCAATATTCCGGTTGGGATTATTGTGGATATTGATGAAGTACCCGAGGGAGCGAACGATAGCTACTCGGCCTTCTTTTCATCAAGCCAGAACGGTTCGATGTCGGTCAATGGTGTGGCCTACGGTCCAGGGGAAGAGTTCCCATTGGGTGCAGGAGTCAATAATCTCACATATACAGGACTGGAACCTGGCCAGCACAATATCATTCTAAGCGTGGAATCCGGTTCGGATGTTACTCGAACGGCCAATACTACTATAACCTACGACCAAGTGGATTTTACCTTTACGGCGGGAACCCAAAAATCGGATATAACTGTAGGGGAAACTACTGGCCTTAATTTCAATATTTCCGAAAGTGTGGGGTCTTTGGATTACACCATGCGTTTCAGTATGAACGGGAATGCACTCATCAGGGATAACAACGGTATCGAGGTAAGCCCAGGTAACAGTTACGATGTCAATACTGGAAACTTTAATTGGACGCTTGAGGGAACCAATGAGAGCACGGTTCGATTGGCTTTCACCGTTCGAAACGATACAGGGTTGGAGAAAACAGTGGATATTACGGTAAACGTGGCGGCCAAAGATTATACCTTTACTGCATCAGGCACATTGCAGCAGGCCTATACCGGGGAACAGGTGGATATCAACTTCAATATTTCCGAAATCGGAATCGGCGGGGATACCTACGAGATGTATTTTTCAGCAAGTGGTAACAATGGTTCTTTTGAATACGGAGGTACTAGCTACTCCGCCGGTGAAAGTTTTGACGTACTTGTGGGGGCATTTTCGGGAAAGTATACTGGAACGACCGAGGGCAACCACAACATCACTTTCACAGTGCGCTCTTCATCGGATGTGGAGAAAACGGCGAGTGTCAATATTCAATATGAGAAATATGAAGAATTCTTCGACTTTAACGTAAGCCAGTCCTCTGAAGACAAGTATGAAGAGCAACCATTTTCAATGACCATTGTAACCAATGCCATAACGGGACACGACATTAATGTCACTTATGAAATGACCTTTACCTTTACGGGAGCTAGCTCCGGCTATATAATATATAAAGGTAGGATTTATCGTGAAGGGGAAAACATTACTTTGGATTATGGATCCACGCCTATGCAATTCTATCCACAAATGGATGAGAATTTTACAATTAACTTCCGTGTTGAAAATTCAACGAATATTTCTCAAACCGCTAGTGAATCTGTAGTAATGTTTAAAAAACCTAAGGTAGCGGCCAAAGGGGAAAAACAGAACGTAAGTTGTGGCGGACTTAATGGTTGTGATTATGAAATTTTAATTTACACTTGTTTCGATACTAATTGCTCTGAAGCTTATAATGGTGCGGCATTACAACAAGTTGAAGTGAGGATATACAATAGATTTGATAGAAGATGGGATACAAGATTATTCAATTATAATGACGCGGGAGGTACTGGCGTCGACCGTTATTTCAGGCTAGAAATAGAACCAAGGGAAAGCAGGTTAAAATATCTTGACCAAAGATATGAGGTCAGGGTTATGGATACCAATGGCCAGTGGAGTGAAATCGAAGAGGGTACAATTCAACGGGTATAGATGAAAACATAGGGAAAGAATTTATTATACTCTATTTTCTTTTAAAGGAAATAGTAAGAACATATTCCATACTCTCAAATGTATCGTCCGATTCTACAATCAATTTAGTATTGGTCAGTTCGACTATTCTGAAAGGTTCTCGGTTTTCAAAACTAATGACAGAGTTGTTATTGGTGAGTGACCAAAAGTCTTCCTCTACGAATGAGAATGGATTATTATCATCACAGGCAAGATTATTTTCTGTAACATTATATTCCGGTTTATTGGACGGGCCATTTTCAGTATAGGTAGTAATATTGTCCTTGACACATTGCGGTAATTCCTGAGTTCCGAACAAATCTATGTTTGATACGTTATCCCCATTTAAATCAACAGCCCTATCCGTAGTAATTGCCGTATACTCCCACTGACCCAACAGAGCTTTGTTCCTATCGGAAACTGCTACACCATCATCATTGTTACAGGATGATAATATAAAAAAAATTAATACAACAGTAGTAAAATAATTTTTCATAACGGATTGTAAGGGTTTGACTTTATAAAGATAACGTTTAGAAGATACCTATCGTATGTGTCAAAATTCGTGCGGCGGCAAGACAAATGCAAGCAGGCGATTTTTTTCGCCTGTTTGCTTTTATGTGCATTTCCGAGGGTGTTCAAAAATCTGGAACTGAAAGACCCCGAATGCGAACCGGCGTAGCGGTTCGCTCGGGAAGTCTTGAAGTGGAAGATTTTTGAACTTCCGCAGGAACATGGCAAACAAAGCCAAAGCTTCAAAACTATTGGTGTACACTTTTGATTCCTTTTCATTGTGAGCGCTCATATTAAAATTTCTTCATAGGCTCAAATTTGTTGAAGTTGAAAAAATATATGGTCCCACAATAATCCCGCCCCAATTATTTCTTGGCTGATTGTAGATGATGACTCGTTATTTTTGGGCGGTGGCATTCCTAAAATGTTCGGGGAATGGGCTGGCTCAAACAAGAAAGGACATGGCCCATATACCTATTCGTTGCAGCAATAACCTCAAATTTAATTTTAAGTTCTTAGAAGAACACCACTCCATAGGAAATGAAGTTGGATTACGAATTCAGTCGGTTGTATTTATACGCCAAATCGTATGCGTTTTATCATCGGTTACCAATAATGACCCATCTTGGGTAACTATTGCACCTACGGGCCTACCGTAAACTTCGTCTTCATTTGGATTAACTATAAAACCTGTTAAAAAATCTTCTTCAGGTCCCGAGGGCTTTCCATTCTTAAAGGGAATGTAGATGACCCGGTAGCCTGAAAGTTTTTCTTTGTTCCAAGAACCGTGTTGTACAATAAACGCACCGCCGCGATATTTTTCCGGGAAACTATTCCCATCATAAAAGACCAATCCTAGGGAGGCCGTGTGTGATTTTAGGGCATAATCCGGAATCAAAGCTTCGCCCCTTCTCATGGGCTTTTCGATTTTGACTCTCGGATCTTCGTGTCCAAAGTAGGTATAGGGCCATCCGTAAAAACCATTTTCTTGAACGCTGGTCAGATAGTCGGGCACCAGAAAGTTGCCCAGCCCGTCGCGTTCGTTGACCACCGTCCATAAAGCTTGGGTTTCTGGTTCCCAGTCCATTCCAACGGGATTTCGAAGACCAGAAGCATGTACTTCCAATTCCGAACCATCGGTATTGCAGCGTAAAATGTTAGCTTTCAACAATTCTTTTTCAATACCATTCTCTGCAATATTGCTCCCACTTCCCACTGCAATATAGATTTTCGATTCATCTCCGTTCGTTATGATGTTTCGCGTCCAATGTTGATTGGCCTTTCCGGCCGGTAATGTGGCTATTTTTTCCCCTTTGGCGGTAATGCTCATCTGTCCCTCTTTATATGGATATCGCATCAATGCATCGGTATTCGCCACATAAAAAGAGTTTCCAATGAGCAACATACCGAAAGGTTGGTTCAAGCCATCGTGAAGAAAGGTTTCCCGAACATCGGGCTTTCCATCGTTATCGATATCACGGAGCAAGGTAATCAGGTCGGCACTAGGGGAAAGATTTTTGGATTTCCCCGCACCGATAAGCCATGCACCGATACGTTTAAAGAAACCATAGTTCGAATTGCCCTGTGCAACCAAAATATCACCATTGGGCAGTTCGTACAACCAACGAGGGTTCTCGAAACCATCGGCGTATTTGGTAACGGTAAAACCTTCCGGTGCTTTGGGCGTCCTACCGTCTTCCCAACCTATGACATTCGAAAAGTTAGAAACGGATTTCGTAGCGAACGGTTCGGGAAGCGAATCTATCGCTTTATCCTGCCCCAAGCCGTAAGCGAATATAGTAAGGCTAAAAATTACTGCTAAAGTTCTCATAATGTGCGAATTTTCCTGTTGGAAGTCAAATCAAAATCAACCCTCCTCGTTTTCCAAGCCAAAGTAATCTAGCTATTCAGTCAGGTTTCGTGTTTCTTCGCCTAGCTTTCCTTCAAACTTGGGCAAGGGCCTGTTTTTCCGTTCTTCTTCTGTTTTTACTAGACCATTCTCTTTGATATCGTTGATCAGCCATTCCATTTCCATAATTTCCCTACGCTGTGCCTTTATAATTTCGTCAGCAAGTTTCCTTACGCGTATATCCTTAATTTGAGACCGCTCACTTGTCAAAATGGCGATGGAATGGTGGGGAATCATGCCTTCCATATAATCAACACCAGTGACGGTAACCTGACTTCTAACCAAACCGATACCACCGGCTATCAATAGGATACCCAATCCGATTATTGCTATGTTTACTCCCCGCTTTTTGTACATATTCAACATAAAGAGGAGCATTATGACAATCATGGAACCGGCCATGATCAACGTCATGAAAAATCGGGTTTCACTGTACCAGAAATGATCAATGATCTGGTACGAATGGGTATACATTAAAAAGAACATTGCTACCATTGCGGTAGCAATCATCGCAAAAAATTTACCGTAATTGTTGCCGTTTTCGTGTTTGTTTTCCATTTTTTTAGGTTCTATATTAAAGTTATGTTCTTGAATAAATTGAAATTAAATTCTTAAAAGCGTTCTTTTCCTCTGGACGGTATGAATGTTTGTGCATAATCTGGCCCATAAGAGTGATTTGATTTGATATTTCGTTTACAAAAAGTTCATACAACTATTATGACGAGGCGATGTTAATCAACTTTCAGTGGCTGAATCGAATACTGGCTATCTTGTAGCGCCTCCTCTAAATTATCCAGTGGTACCTCATGCTGTGACTCAATAGTTGCTTGTGCGTCTTCCAAATCGACCGATACATCGGCGACGCCCGTTACGTTCAAAAGTGATTTTTCTACATGGCCGCGACATCCGTTGCAGCTCATCCCTTCGATTGAATATGTTTTCTTCATTTTCTTATAATTTAATCAGTTATATTTCTATTACTTCATCAACCAAACCGCAGTCCATCAACTTTTCCCCAACACATGGATTTTTGATTTCCAGAAGGTTCAACACCATACTTGTACCCAAAACCTTCTGCGAAGTATTTGGCTACCCTATCAGTTTGGGCTGCAGCCTTGACTTCGTGAGGTGTTAGTACCTTTACGCTCTGCTTCATTTTACCTTCCAAACAGTAGGTCAGCACTAAAAATGGGTTTAGAAATACAGCTGTTCTAAAAATAATTTTCATCTTGCTGTATGTTTGAGGTTTCATATTTCACTAAAGTATCCTTGCAGGCAGCCGCACATTTTCTACAGGCTTCCGCACATTCAACACAATGTTGATGTTCATGTTTTTCACATTCCGTGGCACATGACATACACAGCCTATGGCAATACTTTATCAGGTCGCCAACGTCTTTATAGGTCGTGGCCAGTATTTTCGAGGCTGTACCGCAAATTTCGGCGCATACGCGATTGGCACGAATGCAGTCTACCATTGAAGCGATGTCATCTTCATCCAAGCAGGCATCGACACAACGATTGCACTGAACAACGCAATTGTTCAGGGTTTCTATTAAAATTTTTGAATTATTCATGAATGTTTCCAATTTTTTTAGCGTGTCGTCTAACGAATTCAAATGAACACCTTTCCTAAATTTCTATTAAAAATATCATTCGAAACCGCATAGGGTTGCCGTAAAAGATTTCATTTTTAATTCTATTAATAAAGGGTTAAGAGACTGCTGTGAAGTTTAGAATCGAATTCGATGCTTGAAGTATTCTTTGGGGCGAGGTAAAAGGTTGGAACGATTGTTCTATGAAGTTTTGGGCAAGTAACTTTTCTTCAAATAATATCTAAAGAATAGAAACCACAAAAGCCATTCTCGAAGTGGGCGGCCTTTATGGTTTTAATAATTGAAATATACTTTTATCTACGCAAATACAGTATAATAAAAATTACTAGCAATATCAGTATCGCAATCAATATGCGAGTGAGGTTTTTACAGCATTTTTCGATTAGTTCGCCTATACTGCTGGGGTCATCCGTGCCCGTATTCCCTCCATTGGTTGGATTATCGCCGCCCCTAAATACTGCACCCGTGAAGGTCTGTTCTCTTGTGAATGCCGTTCCTCTTAACGTAGCACCACGTGCAACAAACCGACAAAAATAAGTCCCAGAGATTTGCGCAGGGAACGATTTCTCGAACACACCAGCTTCTATTTCATCAAGTTGCAGAACAAATTGTGTATTGTCGGGTCGTTCTACCTCGACATTTATTACTGCCCTGTTTTCAACGGGTTGGCCATATTCATTAAGTGTCGCCCTTAATACCATCTCGGAGCCTGGTTCAAGACTATCCTGATAAATGGCGGCTTCCATCTTTAGATTGGAATACGTATTGACAACCAACGAATATCTGGCACCGTGTGTAACAAAAGATTGTATGGCATTAGGGTCATTATTTTTTGTATCCCTAAGTATCGATACATATTTTTTAAAATCATCTTTATCCACTTTAAGGTGTGCAATCCATTTGCCGCCATGATTATTGGCAGGAAAGGCAACAGGCATTGTGAATTTATAGTTCTTGCTTTTGGAACCTTCGCCGTAGGAAATACCGAGACCCGCTGCATTGCCAGAATTAATTAAGTCCCCTCCGGGAGTTTCCAAAATGATATCCACCACTGGATAATCGGTCAGTAAAATTACCGTGCCGTCAATATCAGCCTCGTTTACATAAAAAGGAATACTAATTGTTGTACCAGGGGCTATGTAACCATTTGGATCAAGAATAATATTGTTATTGGTTACTCCTGCAAGTATTTGTAAAAAATACTTTGTTAGCCTAAAGTAATCGTCAATATTCGCCGATAGCAATCCGGTTAATAAAAGATAACCAACCTTCGGTGGAGTTTGCAAGTGCTGTGAGCGCAGTGGTGTTTACTTGACTTTCATTTCCAAGACCAATGGCAAAGGTTTGGTTATCTATAGCCCCGGTTACATCGGCAATATCTACCGGTTCGTTTTCCAGACCATCGGTAAATACGATAATGGCCTTTTGTTGATATTCCGAAAGAGGGATTGGGGCCAATACATCCCTTGCCAGTTGCACTCCATCGCCTACGGAAGTTCTCGCTCCCGGATTCGTGGCATGGCTCGTTACCGCATTGATTGCCATAATGCGATTCGCATCCAACATACTGTCCGAATTGATTTTGGTCACGTTTAGACCGGGGAAGGTAGCATGATTTACTGGATAAGCATTTGAATCGAATCGAATCAACCCAAGACCGTTTTGTTGCGGAATGATTTCCGCAAAAGTCCTCGCCGCATCCTTAAGTACCTCGATACGAGTATTTCCCAAATTTCCTGCTGGATCGTTCATACTGCCCGATTGATCTAAAGCAAGAATTACTGCCACTGTTGGCCTCTCTATAGCATTCGCCTTGAGGGTAAAGGTAAATTCCTGTCCGCTCTCTATGCATTCAAACGTGACCGATCCATCCGGTACGGCAACACCCGCCGCACCAGCCGTAAATGCCAACCATATACGACCTATCTTAAAAGCAACAGGTTCGTGCGCTACGGTTATCGAACCGGATATCGGATGTAGAATTGAAAACGGTGACGATGGCTCTGATCCAGGTTTTACCCTAATTGTAGCCTCGGCACAACCGAATATATTGAATACGGCTGCACGGGCAGCTGTATCTCCTTCAGGTATATCTTTAAAATTAATTAAAGGTGGCGTACCAACATTATCCACTTCAACAATGGGCTCATTGTTCAAATTGGTATCGTAACAGGGAGGAATCACAACCGATATATGTTTGGAGTTTTTGACTTCTTGCTGATTATCGGGTGCCGCCCAAGGTCTTAGTCCAGAGCCACCTGCCCATGGTTCTAGGTTTTCGACTATGGAAGGATCATTGGTCTCGTTTCCGTAAGTGAATAGCGGATCCAAACGCCACTCTTCGCCGACTTCCGTCTGCCATCTGGCCCACAGGCGATCTATGTTCGCGTGCATCACAAACACGAACGGATCTTCAAAGGCGGTATGGGCAGGGCCGATGGTGCCCCCAATATAGCCATGAATGCTGTTATGGTTGGGAGAACCTTCGAGCCTTAATCGAAATTCATGCCATTGTTCACTTTGCGGAAAGCCATCGGATGAATCGAGAATGGTCGTGTCGGACTCAACGCTAGGATGTGAAGGAGCGGCTGCACCTCCTGCAACATCTCTCGAAATGGGTGGAAAGCCAGCAAATGGCGCTCCCACATTTCCGTTGGATTCGCCCATAAAGGAAGTCGTGAAAATATTGTATGTTCCTCCACTTACATTAGCGGCGGCACGTGGGTCTTCCGTCCAATCCCAATAATGCAGTGACAAATCGGGATCAATTTCCCTTAATAACTGTTCGTAGCGATTTAACAGCTCCCTATGCCAGGGCAAGAACGAAGGCCCACCATGTACATGGGTAGCTTCATGTATTTGATCTTGTTTAACCCATTTGGAAACCCCATCGGCATAATAACGACTATTTAGTTGTACGACCGCATTGATAAAACGATCTCTTTCAACATCCGATACATGTGCAATGTTTCTTCTTATTCCGTCTCCCAGCGCCATAATATTCTATTTTCGATTAAGTAATTGAATTGCCGTTTCTTCAGAAAAAAGCAGTCCAATTTCTAGAAAGGAATTGGCAATCTTTCTTGCTTAAAGAATATCCGTTTATGTATGACCGCTCTGATAGGGGAAGAATGAGTAAAAATAGGCAGAGCTTATTATAGGATTCAAAATTATCTTTTTTCTACAATTTGTAGGAAAAATATGTACAAGCTGTATTCAAAATTGTATGTGTTGAAGAAAATCGGAGGTTTATGAACTTGATTTGCAAGTAATTATTACAATAACGGACTCAATAGAGGCTGTCAAACAAGTCACACCATTGAATTAATTATGACTTTTTGGGCTCGTCAGTTTTAGGTTCTTGACGGAAACATTCAACCAACATTTGATATAATTCGGGATGTTTCTTTTTAAGCAAGCTCGGGCGTTCAAAAAAATACTCTGAAGCAACGGCAAAGAATTCAGCTTGATTAGTGCCTCCGTATTTTCTGATATCAGAGTGGTTATCATTTATCGCTTCCATTTCTTTATGGATTAAGTTTAACCAAGGTATGGCATATTGATGTTCCAATAGCCGTTCTGGCACACCGTCTGTTCTATCGTCCAACTTATCTATAAGATGTACGAATTCGTGTATGCCAGTATTACTTTTATCGGTTGTATTATTAAAGCCGTGATACAATGCTTTTTTAGAAAGTATCATCTGTTTCTCGAATCTTCCATTACCAACTATTCCACCAATATTCCGTGAGTTATCCTTACTGCTGAATTGCATATCCTCATTAAAATTATCTGGATATAAAAGGATGCCACTTAAATTTGTGTAGTGCCATTCCTTGAAGCCAAAAACTGGAATGACGGCACTTGCTGCAATTAAAACCTTATCCAACTCTTCCAGTTCAAACTGCACAGCATCGATATAGACCTCACTTAAAAATAGCATCATTTTTTGCTGAAAAATTAGCTGTGCGTCTTTTGATAGATTTCTATAAAACAGCACATTATCCGTCAATAATTTATGCCAATGTTCTGGAAATGGCTTTACACTATGACGTTTTGCTTTTCTGTAAAAATGAACAGCAAAAAGAACAATCACAACCGAAATTAAGATATAAGCCATATTAAAAATGTATTAATCTACAGGTTCGGCCTTAAATCCCACTTTTTGCAAAGTCGCCTTTACATCTTCTTCGGTTGCACCATCGCTTTCGATAGTTAGGATTTTATTAGGATTGGCGGTATCT